>RRZU012308660.1_pt1 | contig 11426 bp, 9 predicted proteins | sample 2165561 | NCBI WGS metagenome assembly RRZU01 (sample SAMN10456909, study PRJNA506462) | wastewater metagenome | isolation source: wastewater sludge | place: USA: Moscow, Idaho | reverse complement strand
TAGTGCGGGTTCCCGTGTGAAAGTAGGTCATCGTCAGGCTCTTACAAGTGCAACACCCCCTGTCCTCTACGAGGCAGGGGGTTTTGTTTTAATAGCACCGTGCGTGCATATGGCAAAAACTACAGCCCAACAGTGGGCTGAGAAGCTTGTGAAATCAGCCCTCACAGCTATGATTTTTATTTTTTAATGAAGCTGAGGTACCAGCTGAATATAGGTAACAACGAGAGCTAATTGACGTATGCAGTTGCAAGATGTTTTGTATTCACAGGGATTTGGTATTCGTCGTGTGTGCGCGGGCCTGATTCAGCAAGGTTGGGTAGAGGTGTGGGACAGCGCACAAGGCACCTTTACTGTTGTGACCGATGCCAGTCATGATGTACAGCCTGAAGGGCTGAATTTTCGGGTGCAAGGTGCAGCTTGGTTATACCAAGCGAAAGGTTATGTGATGTTGCATAAGCCTGCGGGTACTGAGTGCTCACAAAAGCCTTCAGCTTGGCCGAGCATTTATACCCTGCTGCCAGTACCACTGCGTCAACGTCCCAATAAAGGGGCTATACAAGGTGTGCAGGCAGTTGGACGTCTAGATCAAGATACGACAGGCTTGTTGCTGCTGAGCGATGACGGGCAATTTATCCATCGTATGAGCTCTCCCAAGAAACATGTGCCCAAGGTATATCGTGTTTCTACCAAGCATCCGATCACAGAGTCGATGCTCCAAAAACTGCGTACAGGCGTAGTGTTGGATGACGATCCAACGCCTGTCAAAGCTGCTGCATGTGAACAGCTCGCGCCATGTGAACTTGACTTGACCTTGCTTGAGGGAAAGTATCACCAGGTGAAGCGCATGCTCGCAGCCGTGGGTAATCGCGTGGAGCAATTGCACCGGTGGAAGATTGGTGCATTGGTTTTACCCGAAGATTTATCGCCTGGCCAATGGAGGTGGTTGTCCGAGCAAGACTTGCTTGCTTTGGGAGTTGGGATTTCTGGCCAGTGAATTTGGAATAACGCCAGTTTGGCGGAAGCTCAGGGATTCGAACCCTGGAACCCTTTCGGGTTGCCGGTTTTCAAGACCGGTGCAATCGACCACTCTGCCAAGCTTCCATAGATGAAGCGCATGATTCTACACAAGCCATAGAGCGGAAACTCTCAAGGCTTGTGCTTTTCTTGGCTTAAACGCTTTGTTGTGCCTTAGCAGCAGCCAGTGCGGTCATGTTGACAATACGGCGCACAGTCGAAGAGGGCGTGAGCACATGTGCAGAAGCTGCAGCGCCCATCAAGATGGGGCCAATGGTGGTGCCATGTGAAACGGTGGTTTTGAGCACGTTGAACAGAATGTTCGCAGCATCCAGGTTCGGGCAAATGAGGATGTTGGCTTCGCCGTGCAAGGTGGTTTCCAGCATGGCACGCTGGCGCACGCTTTCATCCAGGGCAGCATCGCCATGCATTTCGCCATCGCACTCAATATCCGGATGAGCAGCAACAAAAAGATCGCGTGCCTGACGCATCTTGAGGGCCGATTTGCGCGGTGAAGATCCGTAGTTGCTGTGCGAGATGAAAGCCACTTTGGGTGGGATACCAAAGCGCTGCACTTCTTCTGCTGCTAAATGTGCGATATGGGCCAGCTCTTCGGCGTTGGGGTCTTCGTTGATGTAGGTATCAGCGATGAACAGAGTACGCCCTTCCAAAAGCAATGCATTGACAGTGGCTAGGCGTTTTGCCCCAACTTTATGGCCCAACACATCTTGGATGTGGGCAAGGTGGCGGTCAAAACGTCCCACCAAACCACACAGCATGGCATCTGCATCCCCCATTTTGACCAGCATCGTGGCAATCAGGGTGTTCGAGCGGCGCAGAACTTTTTTTGCGGTTTCTGGTGTAACGCCATTGCGACCCATCAGGCGGTGGTAAGCCTCCCAATAGCGGCGGAAACGTGGATCGTCTTCGGGGTCACAGATCTGGAAGTCAACGCCAGCCTGTAAACGCAGGCCTGCTTTGGTGATGCGGGTGGTGATGATCTCGGGGCGGCCAATCAAGATAGGGTGAGCCAAGCCTTCATCGACCACGGTTTGTACTGCGCGTAGCACCCGTTCGTCTTCGCCTTCGGCATAAGCGACGCGTTGTGGCTTGGCTTTGGCTGCGGCAAAAACCGGACGCATGATCATGCTGGTCTGGTACACAAAGCGCGTGAGATGTTCCCGATAAGCGGCGTAATCGGGAATAGGGCGTACAGCCACCCCGGATGCCTCAGCAGCCTGAGCGACCGCAGGTGCAATGCGCAGGATCAATCGGGTATCGAATGGCGTGGGAATCAGGTAGTCGGGGCCAAAAGTCAGCTCTTTGCCTTGGTAGGCTGCCGCCACTTCATCGCTGACGTCTTGTTTGGCCAGCGCGGCGATCTCGCGCACGCACGCCAGCTTCATGGCTTCCGTGATTTTGGTGGCGCCACAGTCCAGTGCGCCACGGAAGATGTATGGAAAGCACAGAACGTTGTTGACCTGATTGGGGTAATCCGAGCGGCCTGTGGCGATGATGCAGTCTGGACGCACCGCCTTGGCCAATTCAGGGCGAATCTCTGGCTCTGGGTTTGCCAATGCCAGGATGATGGGGCGATCCGCCATGGTCTTGAGCATTTCTGCCGTGAGCACTCCGGGCGCAGAGCACCCCAAAAAGACGTCTGCATTGGCCACGGCATCGGCCAAGGTGCGACCGGTGGTGTTTTGTGCAAACTGTGCTTTAGATGCGTCCAGTGTGCCTGGACGACCGGCATAGATCAGGCCTTTGGAGTCGCACATGAAAACGTTTTCAAGGCGTACGCCCAAGCCCATCATCACATTGATACAGGCAATGGCCGCTGCACCAGCACCCGAGACCGCGACTTTGACGTTCCCGATGTCCTTGCCCACCAGCTCCAGTGCGTTCAGCAATGCGGCACTGGAGATGATGGCGGTACCGTGCTGGTCGTCATGGAACACGGGGATGTTCATGCGCTTGGACAGCTCTTGCTCAATGTAGAAACACTCAGGTGCTTTGATGTCTTCGAGGTTGATGCCCCCCAGTGTTGGCTCCAGTGCAGCGATGATCTCGATGAGCTTGTTGGGGTCGCGCTCGGCCAGCTCAATGTCAAAAACATCCACCCCAGCAAACTTCTTGAACAGGCATCCTTTACCTTCCATGACCGGTTTGCCAGCCAACGGGCCAATGTCGCCTAAGCCCAGCACAGCCGTGCCATTGGTGACGACGCCGACCAGATTGCCACGCGCGGTGTAGTCGAACGCTTTGCTGGGATCGGCCTGAATGTCTAGGCATGGGTACGCCACTCCGGGGGAGTAAGCCAGGGACAAATCCCGTTGGTTGGTCAGTGGCTTGGTGGGGGTGACAGAAATTTTGCCCTTATTGGGATAGCTGTGGTAGTCACGTGCGGCATCGCGCAGGATTTGCTCGGCGGGAGTTAAAGCGTCGGTCATAGCAGGAACATTAGGGGAAAAAATGGCCCCGTGGTGTACGGCAGGTACACGGGGCATGCGCGTAGGCTGGGCGCAGTGGGGCGTTGTGCCCAGCAGACGGTGCGCAAGGGTCAGGCCCAAGAGGTACAAAGGCAGGACGTTGGCATGCCACAGCAGCGTTGTGCTGTTGAAATTGGGCGTGCGATGCTGTGTGCATGGGAGGCACATTATCGCTGTGCCGCTCTGCTTTTTCGGTGCAGTGGTGTGGGGTTTGTTTCATGAGATGGCACCCAGAGGTGCGGCTGTCATGGGGGAAGTTGGCTCAAGGCGCATTGGTATTTTCCTGTACAGCAAAAATACGTTGTACAATTCGAGGCTTGGCGGCTGTAGCTCAGCTGGATAGAGTACTTGGCTACGAACCAAGGGGTCGTGGGTTCGATTCCTGCCAGCCGCACCACATGTCAAGCCCTGAAACTGCAAAGTTTCAGGGCTTTTCTGTTTCTGGAAAGCCGTATCTTGCTGTGTACAGTACGCCCCATGAGCAAGGCGTTTACCAAAGAGCCTGAGGGGCAGCAGGACGATGACGACGATCTGCCCCAAGCCACACCTGTGCCACCAGGAAGTAAAAATTACATGACGCCGACCGGCTACGCCACGCTGAAAGCGGAGCTGTTGCAGCTGATCGATGTCGAGCGTCCTAAGGTGGTGGACATCGTGCACTGGGCGGCCAGCAATGGCGACCGCTCAGAAAATGGCGATTACCTGTATGGCAAGAAGCGTTTGCGGGAAATTGATCGGCGCATCCGTTTTCTGACCAAACGCTTGGAACAGGCGCAGGTGGTCGATCCCAGCGTGCATTACGGCAGCGATCAGGTGTTTTTTGGCGCCACCGTCACCTACGTGGACGATGAAGACACGCAGCGCACGATCACCATCTTGGGGGTGGATGAGGCACAGGCCCATCAAGGGCAGGTCAGTTGGGTTGCGCCCGTGGCGCGTGCCTTACTCAAGGCTCGGGTCGGCGATGCGGTGGCGCTGCCCACCCCTGCAGGGGTACGTACTCTGGAAGTGCTGGAGGTGCATTACCCAGCCCCCCTGACAGCGGCAAGATGAATCAAAAAGTAGAGCTGCAAGCGCTTTTAAAATAAGAAATTTCAGATCAAAACTATCTGAAAATCTTGGAATAAAAGCGCATACAGCTATCTTTTTAGAGATTTTCTTGGGGTTATGGCGCCTGCACCCGGTGCGCCTGCAGCACCGATGCATTACGCCGCAGGGCGCGCAATGTGGTTTCAAGTTGGTGGACATCGTGCACCGACACCAGAAAGCGCAGCACCGTAGTGTGCAGGGCCGATTCATCTTCCATATCGACGCGGCGTATGTCCACATCGCAGTCTGCCAGTATCTGGGTGATGCGTGCCAGTACCCCTTTGCCGTTTTGCACCGTCAGGGCAATGGCTGCACTGTGCAGGCGTTGGGCGCTGTCTTCGCTCCACTCTACGGCAATGAAGCGATCGGGATCGCGCTCTTGCAAGCGGGTGGCCACCGCACAGTCGCACGCGTGGATGTGCAAACCGTCGCCATGGCCCAAGTAGCCGACCACCGCCTCGCCAGGCAGTGGGTGGCAGCAATCGGCATAGTGGGTGGCCGATTGGTTTTGTCCATCCAAAATCAGGGTGGTCTGCTGGCTTTTATCTTGGGTAAAGCGCTGTTGCGTCAGCAACAATGCATCGGGGCGCTGGCCCTGGTGCACCAAATAGCTGGCAATTTTCTGCGCCAGCAGCGAGGCTGCCAAACGCCCCAGACCAATGTCGGTGAGGATTTCAATGGGGTTTTGGCCCGGCTTCAGCACGGCTTGCCATAGCGCTTGTTGCGCGGCTTCTTCCGGCGGCAGTTGGGCAATACCTTCTTCGCGCAGGGCTTGTGCCAGAAGCTGTTCTCCCAACGCTGCCGATTCGTTGTGGGCGGTGGTTTTGAGGTAGTTGCGGATTTTGGAGCGTGCGCGTCCCGTGCGCACGAAGCTCAACCAAACGGGATTGGGCGTGGCATCGGGATCGGTGGTGATTTCCACCACATCGCCACTTTTGAGTTCGCTGCGCAGCGTGGTGGGCTCGCCGTTGATGACAGCTCCTGTGGCATGGTGGCCGATGTTGCTGTGGATGGCATAGGCAAAATCCAGCGCCGTGGCCCCGCGCGGCATGGAGAACACTTTGCTCTTGGGGGTGAAGACGTAGATGGAGTCCGGAAAAAGATCCACCTTGACGTTGTCCCAGAACTCACTGGCATCGCGTGTTTCGGTTTGGATGTCCAGCAGCGATTGCAGCCACTTGGTGTTCAAGGTTTCCTGGCCGTCGGCTGCGGGGGACGATTGGTAGAGCCAGTGCGCTGCGACCCCAGCTTCGGCCACGATGCGCATGGATTCGGTGCCCAGCTGAAATTCGATGTTCACGCCTGAAGGGCCCACCAAGGTGGTGTGCAGCGATTGGTAGCCATTGTTCTTGGCAATCGCAATGTGGTCTTTGAAGCGCCCGGGCACGGGTTTGTACAGTTGGTGCAGGATGCCCAGCGCGGTGTAGCAGTCGGTGGTGCGTGGCACGATCAGCCGAAAGCCGCACACATCGGTGACTTGGGCAAAGCTCAAATGCTGGCGCACCATTTTTTGGTAGAGCGCAAACAAGGTGTTTTCGCGCGCGCTCAGGCGCATAGGCAGGGCCAGGCGATCAAAGGCGGCTTGCACTTCCGTCTGCACGCGCTGCATGAAATCGCGTCGGCGCGCACGCGATTTGTGGATGGCTTTGTCCAGCGTTTCGTAGCGCCAGGGATGCAGGTGGCGAAACGCGAGATCTTGCAGCTCACGGTAGGTTTGGTTCAGCCCCAGTCGATGGGCGATGGGGGCAAAAATTTCCAGTGTTTCAGAAGAGATGCGGCCCCATTTGCTGCGCGGCATGTCGCCCATGGTGCGCATGTTGTGCGTGCGATCGGCCAGCTTGATCAGAATGACGCGCACATCCTTGGCCATGGCCAGCAGCATTTTGCGAAACGACTCGGCCTGGCTTTCCTCACGCGTGTTGAAGTGCAGCTTGTCCAGTTTGGTCAGGCCATCGACCAGCTCCGCCACGGTGTCGCCAAAGCGCTCGCTCAGGTCCTGCTTGGTGATGCCGCAGTCTTCCATGGCATCGTGCAACAAGGCGGCAGCCAGGGCCGGGGCATCGAGTTTCCAATTGGCACAAATGCCGGTGACGGCGATCGGATGGGTGATGTAGGGATCGCCGCTGCTGCGCCATTGGTCGCGATGGGCAAAGTCGGCGTATTCCCATGCCTGGCGCACCATGGCAATGCTGGCGCTGTCCAGATAGCTCAAAAATCCCAGCAAATGTTCAAAGTGCACACGCGAAACCTCGGCTGCTGCGTGCAGGCGCTCTGCACTGGGCAAATCTTTGGGAATGGCAATGCTGGGGAAAGACGAAGAGTTAACGACCGCGTTCATATGCCAAATGTAGCGTGGGAAGAAAGGCGTGCGAGCACACAAAAAAAGCACCGCAAAGCGGCGCTTCTATTGTTACCGCTTATAGCGGAATGTAAACGCTGGGTGTATAGGATTAGCCTGGGACTTTTTTCAGCATTTCCAGACCCACTTTGCCCTCGGCAATTTCACGCAGCGCCGTGACAGCAGGTTTGTTTTGGCACTCTACCTTGGGGGCGTGACCCTGGCTGAGCATGCGTGCGCGGTGAGTTGCGGCCAGAACGAGTTGGAAGCGGTTGGGGATCTGCTCCAGGCAGTCTTCAACGGTGATGCGTGCCATCGATGGGGTACTCCGAAAGAGGTGGGGAATGGGGGCAGGGGAGAAAAATCAGGCGCTGAGGTTCAGCGATGCAAACACATCGGCGCGCAGGCGACGCTGGCTGATGTATTTCAGGCGTTGCGCGTGGATGATGGTTTTGAGATCAAACAGCGCAGTTTCGAACAACTCGTTGATTATAACGAAGTCGAATTTGGCCACCTGGGCCATCTCATCCTCGGCATTGCGCAGGCGTAGGGCGATCACTTCAGGCGCATCTTCACCACGATTTTCTAGGCGCGCGCGCAGCTCTTCCCAGCTGGGAGGAAGAATGAAGATCAATACCGCCTGCGGGAAAGCCGTGCGCACCTGCAGGGCGCCTTGGTAGTCGATTTCCAACAGCACGTCATCGCCGTTGGCCAAACGATCCTCAATGCCTTTTTTAGAAGTGCCATAGCGCTTGCCATGCACATGTGCCCACTCAATGAAGGCATCGCTGGCGACCATGGCGTCAAACTCTGCCTCGGAGGCAAAAAAGTACTCGCGGCCATGCTTTTCTTGCCCGCGCGGTGCGCGGGTGGTGTGCGACACCGAGGGATAAACCCGCGCATCGAAAGAGCGCAGTGCTTTGACCAAGCTGGATTTGCCGGCTCCACTGGGGGCGGCCACGACAAACAGATTTCCAGGCAGTTGTTGTTGCATACAGAGAGAAAAATTCCGGCGTTCGGCGTTATTCGATGTTTTGTACCTGCTCGCGCATTTGTTCGATCAGGACTTTCATGTCCACGCTGATGTGTGTCAGCTCCAGCGTGGCGGATTTGGAGCCCAGCGTGTTGGCTTCGCGGTGCAGTTCTTGGATCAGAAAATCTAGGCGCTTGCCGATTTCTCCGCCTTTTTTCAGCAGACGTTCGATTTCATCCAAGTGCGCACCCAGGCGGGTGATTTCTTCGGCGACGTCGATGCGGATGGCAAATGCGGTGGCTTCAGACAGCGCGCGCTCGCGCGCGGCCTCTGGGGGAACTTGCCCTTCGGTCAGGCCCATGGCTTCTTGCCAGCGCTCCAAAAAGCGTTGGCGCTGCTGTTCAACCAGTTGAGGAATCAGGGGGGTGGCTTGCTGCGCCAAGCTGCGCAGTTGGCCCAGACGCTCGTGCAGCATCTGCGCCAGACGCTTGCCTTCGCGTGCGCGTGCATCCAGCAACGCGGTCAGGGCTTGCTCTGCCACTTCGAGTACGGCAGCGGGCCAGTCCACACTGCTATGTGCGTTGCCTGGGCCTGCAAGCCGCAAGACATCGGCCACCGAGAGGCTTTTGGCCTGTGGCAACCAAGCTTGCACTTGCTCTTGCACCACCCCCATGCGCTGCAGCAATGCAGCCGGTGGGCTGGTAAGTTGAGCGCCTGCATCGTGTTCGATGGCAGCACGCACTTCAACCTTGCCACGTTTGAGCTGCTGGGTCAGCAGCGCGCGCAGCGCAGGCTCTTGGGCGCGCAGCTCGTCGGGCAGACGAAAGGTGAGGTCTAGAAAACGGCTGTTGACGGAGCGGATTTCCAAGCCCAAGCGGGCCGTGGCGGTACTTTCTCCGACCTGCGAGGTGGCCGGTGCCTGCTGGGCGCTGGCGTATCCGGTCATGCTGTAAACTGGCATTGGCCTTGTCTCGGGTTGCTTGCAATCCGCAGATTATCCGGTTTCTGTGCTATCCCTGGGGTGTAGCGGCTCAAAAATGACGACCAAATCCAAGCCTGCAGCACTGCCACCCGATACGGTGATCGGTGGCTATCGTGTGATCCGTCGCCTGGCAGCAGGCGGCTTCGGTGTGGTGTACCTGGCGGTGGACAGCCAAGGCCAGGAAGTTGCCATCAAAGAATATTTGCCTGCTGCGCTGGTCACGCGCGAGGTGGGCGAGCTGGTGCCGCAGGTAGCACCTGAAAAACTGCCTTTGTACCGCCTGGGGCTGAAAAGCTTTTTTGAAGAAGGGCGGGCACTGACGCAAATTGCCCATCCCTCGGTGGTGAGCGTGCTCAACTTCTTTCGTGAGCACGAAACCGTGTACATGGTGATGAACTACCTGCAAGGCGCGTCTTTGCAGGAGTACGTGCTGATTGCGCGCAGCTTGAAGCGCCCCAAAATCCTGCGCGAATCGACCATCCGCTCGTTGTTTGACGAGGTGCTGCGCGGCCTGCGCATCGTGCACCAGCACAAAATGCTGCACCTGGACATCAAGCCGGCCAACATCTTCATCACCGACGACGACCGCGCCGTGATGATCGACTTTGGTGCAGCGCGCGAGGTGCTCAATCAGCAGGGCAACTTTGTGCGCCCCATGTACACCCCTGGTTTTGCCGCGCCAGAGATGTACCGGCGCAGCGGTGCCATGGGGCCATGGACCGATATTTACGCGATTGGTGCCTGCATCTACGTGTGCATGACCGGGCAGGCCCCGCCCGATGTGCCCAAGCGCCAAGAAAAAGACAACCTACCCACCGCATTGGCGCGCCTGCGGGGCAACTACTCGGACAACCTGCTGGAGCTGGTGCAGTGGGCCATGGAGCTGGAGCCGTTGTCGCGTCCGCAGTCGGTGTTTGCCTTGCACAAAGCCCTGAGCCAGGACAGCCAGCGCCGCTATACCCAGCTGACGATGGCCGAGCGCGTGCGCTTGCAACTGGGAGCACTCATTGGCCAGCCCAACGCGGCAGCACTGCCAGTGGCTCCCTCGACCTCGGTGGCGCCGCCCCTGAAAACACCATGAAATTTTCTGTCTTCCAACTCAGCCGCCGTGGTGGCCGTGCCAACAACGAAGACCGGATGGGCTATTGCTACACACGCGAAACGGCACTGTTCGTGCTGGCCGATGGTATGGGCGGACATGCCGAAGGTGAAATCGCGGCCCAGCTGGCACTGCAGACCATGGCGGCCGAGTTTCAGCGTCTGGCCAAGCCCACGCTGCTCGATCCCCCAGTTTTTTTGCGCGATGCGCTGCTGGTGGCGCACGAGCGCATCTTGGCCTACGCACGCCACAAGCGCATGACCGATGCGCCGCGCACCACGCTGGTGGCTGCGCTGGTGCAGCAGGGCCAGGCGTATTGGATCCATTGCGGCGACTCGCGCCTGTACTGGGTGCGCGACCGGCAGCTGCAGGCGCGCACACGCGACCATTCCTACGCCGAAATGGAGCGCGTCAGCCCCATGAAGCTGGCGCAGCGCTTTCTCAATCGCAACGTGCTCTACACCTGCCTGGGCGCCGAGATCGCGCCCGTGTTTGCCATTTCCGGCCCGCATGCGCTGCAGCACGGCGATCGGCTGCTGCTGTGCTCGGATGGCCTGTGGGATGTGCTCAAAGAGTCGGTCATCATCGATCACCTGGGCAGCCAATCCGTGCAGGATGCGGTGCCCTCTTTGGTGGAGGCGGCGCTGTCTGCCGGCGGCAGCAAGAGCGACAACGTCACCGCCTTGGCCATGCAATGGGAGGTGGTCGATCAGCCCGAGCATTCGGTGCAACCGGCCACCTCATTGCTCGATAGCGAGAGTTTTGCTTCCACCATCCAATCCACCCAGGCTCTGGACGGGTTCGACGATGTGCTGGATGAAGCCGAGATCGAACGCAGCATTGCCGAGATCAATGCGGCCATTCGCCGCTCGGCGCTGCTGAAAAAAACCTAGCGTTCGCTTGGTGCCCAGACCGTGGCCCTTGTGGCCGCTGGGCCACTACCCTGCATGGCCCCACCGTGGGGCTTCATTTATTAAAATATATAGCTGTTACCGCTTATTGGATAAGCGTTTACCCCGGATTTTGTTATGAAAATAGTTTTGGCCTCGAACAACCCAGGCAAGCTCCAAGAGCTGCAAGCCATGTTTGCCCCTTTGGGCGTGCAGCTCATTGCCCAAGGCGAGCTGTTCAGCGGCGAAGCGCCCGAGCCGCACTGCACCTTTGTGGAAAACGCCCTGTCCAAAGCGCGTTTTGCGGCTGAGAAGACTGGCCTGCCCGCCATTGCCGACGATGCGGGCCTGTGCGTCGATGCCTTTGGTGGTCTGCCCGGCGTGGACACGGCCTATTACTGCACCCAGTTTGGTTACGAAAAAAGCGATGCCAACAACGTGCGCGCGGTGCTGGAGCAGCTGGCGGGCCAAGACAACCGCAAGGCCGCCATGGTCAGCACCTTGGTGGGCGTGCGCCACGCGCGTGATCCTGAGCCTTTGATTGCCGTGGGG
>RRZU010556614.1_pt1 | contig 11426 bp, 9 predicted proteins | sample 2165561 | NCBI WGS metagenome assembly RRZU01 (sample SAMN10456909, study PRJNA506462) | wastewater metagenome | isolation source: wastewater sludge | place: USA: Moscow, Idaho | reverse complement strand
TATCTACTTCTTACAATCAACCTCTAAGAAGATACAATCTAAAGGTACTGTGTTTGGTTTTAATGACCCTACAGCTCCTCGAAATATAGCTGACTTAAGAAAATGGTTGAGAGCTCCTTTATTCTCAGGACCTATTGAAGCTGATAGTGTTAAATTAGCTATGGTTGAAGAGGGTACTAGAAATGGTATCTCTATAGGTGAGACAAGGATATCTGTAATAGGTCCTAACACAGAGTGTCCTACAGGATTAACTACTTTTGAATCAGCAGAAGGTATTCATTTTGTATCTCCTTTGGCTAAGGAAAATACTTGTAGAGACTTAACCTACCAAGAAGTTAATGTAGGTCCTTTATCCATTAAAGGTGATGGTAGTGCTGAAAACTCTTTCACTATTACTGAGGACTTAATGGTAGGAGGTACAGCTAGTGCTGCATTCCTAGATATTACAGATCAAGCAGCTGTTAATAAATTAAAAGTTGCTGAAGATGTATCTATAGCTGGTAAAGCAGAGTTTAAGAATAGTATCTCTGTAGCTAATAATATAGAGACATCTGGTAATGTTGTGGCTAAAGGTGACGTAGAAGCCCAAAACTTTAGAGTAGCTAGGGATACTGAAGTAGCTCGTGACTTGAGGGTTGCTAATGATGCCTATGTTACAGGTGATGTGGTAATTGAAGGTAGCTTGAGTTTAACTAAAGGTTTCCAGACAGTAGGTTTAGTTAAGAGTGTAGGTGTAGAAACAGAAAATCTTAAAGCTAATGTAGGTGAGATATTAACTAACTTTAAAGTAGCAGGCGAGCATTCTGTAGGTGGTAAACTTAATGTAACAGCAAGTGCTACGGTTGAAGGGAGTTTGTATGCTAAAGGTAATGCCGAAGTATCAGAATCTCTTGTAGCTAAAGATTTATACTCTGTCAAAGACACCACTGTAAGAGAGAAATTAACTGTCCTGGGTGGTACTGAATTAACAGGGGCTACTATTAATATAGGTAGTGATACTTCTAAAATTCAAATGAATGGTAAGTTAAGTATTAATACTGATGTATTCTCTGTTAACGCTCCTACTAAAATCTTTAGTACTCTTAAGGTTTCTGAAGATGCTGAGTTTGCCAGTCGAATACAAGCTAAAGCAGGTATCTCTGTAGACTCAGGTATACAAGCTAAGGGCGTAATATCTACAGAATCTAACGTTGAAGTAGGTTCAGTACTTAGTGCTAAGTCTGTAGAGGTGGCTCAAGATCTTAGAGTAGGTTCTAGTTTAATATCTAATAGTTTAACAGCTGAAAGTCTTGTTATTCAGCAAAGAGCCTCTATTAATAACTTAACCATTTCTGGTAGTTTATCTATGCCTACTGACACAACTATTGTGGTAGGTGATATAAAAGCTAACTCTTTCACACAAACTAATGTAGGTGCTACTAGTACATTTGCTGGCCCGTTATACTTAGGTAAGAAGCTAGAAGTAGCTTCTGATGTTCAAGTAAACGGTTCACTTTATTTTGACAACGGAGAGTTTCAATTAACATCTTTAGGTGTTAAAGGTAAAGATGCTATAGTAGATGTAAATAAAGTAAGAGCAGAATTAATTACAGGTACTAACAAGATACAGCCACCTCCTAACCTAATGACATCAGGTAACGCTGCTGCTGCTGCAGTTTCTGGTATTATCTCTTCATCTACAAATTATATTAGACAAGAAAATTCCTTATTTGAAGGTATTACAGTATTTGCTCAACCTATTGTAGCTAATACTATTTACTATACTGACTTGGTACAAGTAAAAGAATCTGTAGGTGGAGCTGTTAATAACTCCATTGATTTAACAGCTAGACGAGCACTTTACGCTTAAGATAACTGGAGGGTGTTTAAACACCCTCTGATTTTAAAGAGGAAAGAATGATTAATATTAATTATACACTAAGAGGTGAGATTGTAGATTTAAGATCTGACTTAGTAAAACCTTTTAGAGAAGTTGACGCCGATATTTACATAGATAAGCAAAAAGGCTGGTTAGATTTTTCTGTGGGTTTTAATCAGAGTATAAATAGCTTTAAGTCTGAAATATATGATTTAAAAAGAACAAGAAATAATACAAAGATAAAGACTAATACAACTGCTATAAGTATAACAGATATAATTGTTAATTCTAAACCTTACTACTATAAGTTAGTTTTTAATAATATTAACGGTATAGATCCAGATGCTTTAAAAGCTTTTTTAGATTTAGAAGATTTAGTATTCTTTGAAGGTTCTTATTATACTAATACACTTACATACTATCATAGTAATTCTGAATGGATTTATACTGAAAAAGTAATACCTAAAGACCATGAAGTCATCTATAAATCCAAGTATATAGAAATAATTACATCACCTAATTGTCATTTTAAGTTAGATGAATATGTAATTTCTCCTCAAGTTGTTAATCCTTATACAGCTTATATACCTTCCTTTTATTTAGAAACTTTAGACGGTAAGATTTATCGTTGTATAGATTCTAATGTCAAATATTTTACATCATCTTCTAATACTAAAGCAGGTAACTTTTTAAGATATAAGCTTAGTAATTCTACTAAAACATCTTCTAAAGACTTTAATATGTTCTTAGGTACAGATGAGAATGAGTTATTAGAATTTAGATTATCTTCTAACTGTCTACCACTTAAATCTATGGTAGAGTATTTCAAAGTATTACCTAACGGTTCTATCGTGTCCTCCGATAAAAATGATTTTACATTTAAATTAAATAAAGTGATTGACAATACTAAAATAGTAGTCACCCCTAATAACTATAAAATAGATAAGGGTAATAAATTCTCTTCTAACATCTTAGGTGGTATAGTTAATACTTTCGAAGAAGATAACGAGAAACTCAATGATTTCGATGTGATATATCATCCTATAGAAAATACATTACCCAGATACTTTTATATTAACTATGATGATACCTTTATCATGTGCTCTGAAGGCTCTTCTGAGTTCTTAGGTGCGTTTGAGGAAAGATCTTTGTATGATGACAGTTTAAAAGTAGAACCTATTAATCCTGCATTCTCTAACACTATGAAAGAATATACTCGTCTAGACAATAAAAACTATGAGGTACTAAATGACAATTAAGACTTTCTTAGATGAAGTACGGTTTAAAACCTATACGGATGATATAGTATTACCTTTTGATAGGAGTACTGAAGTCCATAGTTCTTTAATGGTCCAGTTAAAAGAGGCTTTAAAGAGAGTAGAAGGTTTAAAAGGGAGTACAGAATATTCTATTAATAATCTTCATGGTATTAAAAGAGATGTAGACGAGATATTTAAAAAGATAAATAGTAAGATAGATATTCTTGACAATTTAGCTGAAGGGTATCAGTATTTAAATACCAATGAATTAGACAATGATGCTATCCACAGTTTGAAAATATTTAATCTTAAAGATAGATACGGTTATAATGATATTACCCAATCCTTAACACTTAATAGGTTAAATAAAATAAGAGAGTTAAAACCTACTTCTGTTAAGAAAGATAACTTACAAGCTGAAGAACTTTATAAGATAACAGGTACGTACAGAGATAGTTTAATAGGTATAGTAAGGGTGAGTAATGAAAATACTGAAATATTGAAAGCTGAATTATTAGATGTTAGAAAAGACCTGTTAAGTACTTTATTAGTAAGTAATGGGAGGGTATTAGGAGACTTACCTGAAGATGTTAGATATATAAAAGTATATACTAATAATGTTGATAAGGACAGATCAAATTATACAACTCTCTCTATACTAGAAAATAAGTATGATAGTTATCATTCAGTCATAGTAGGAGAAGGTATTTTTGAAAAGAAAGGTTCTTTGCTTAAGGTAGTTATAGATTCTAAAGTACCTACAGAATCATATCTAATACTAGACTTAAATATAAGTTATCAAAATAAATATACTAATGAATTAGAAGAGTACACATTAACTTTTAACGGTATAACTTCTAGAGAGATATTAGTAGATAAAAATACAGTAAAAGGTAAGGTGTTAGATTTAGATGGTAATGAGGTAGAGTCTTCTCGTGTTATTGGTGATTATGTACTAGTAAAAGAGAAAATAGATAAGGCATTACCAATAGTACATCTAGGTAATAAGGTATTTGATATATCGGGTATTAGGAGTGATACTTTCCAAGTTAGTTTAAAAGTATCAATGTATAATACTATTGATAATACAAAAACACCAGAAATAAAAGGAATATTTGCATATGTTACAGAAAGATAATCTACAAAGAGAGTATTCGGAAGCAGACTTTAGACGTATAAGAAATCAATCTAATTTGAATCTTGTTAATCTTTCTGATTTAACATCTAAGTTTATGACAAGTATTCCTAATGAGATTAAAAAGCTATCTATAATGACTGATAAATTATCAAATCTTATAGTCATAGCAGGTAATACTTATTTTTATAACAAAGGGAAGAATTTAAAGGTAATTGAAAATTCAAATATAGATTTTGATCCAGAGTTAAATAGTATCAAATTAAGACCGTCACTAGCCTATAAATTAGAACCAAAAGAAGGTACTAATAAACTAATAACTGATAAAAAGATTAGAATTTTCAACAAAGACAAGAGCAAGTTAATGGCTTTGGATGATATGTTAATTAAGAAATCAACAATTAACATAATGACAGAAGAGAACAATTATAAATATACTATTGCTATTACGTTCAATGAGCTTACTCAGTACAATAATATAAATCTAAAGTTAAATGAAGAGACTGAATCTTATCCTCACATAACAGAGATATATTATATAAACAACAAACGAGAAAAGAAAAGCGTAAAAATATTAAACAATAACCTGTATGATTTAGATACAGATTTAGTTAAAAATTCAACTAATATTTATAGTATTGATACAGAGATTGTTTTAGCAGATAATATTTATATTGTTTTAGAAGATAACCTAAACGAACTTATAATAGATAGTTTAGATATTAATTACATGGAGTATCCTTCAGAAGGTAGCATAGTATTTGAAGCTATTCAAAATGATAAACCTATTATGAAAGTAGGTATAGAATCTGAAGGTAATATAGAAGCAGCTAAGTTTGAGTTAAGCTATAATAACAAAGATTGGGTACCAATAGATATATCAAATACTTATGCTTTAGAAAAGAAAAATAAAGTTATTTCTTATAATACAATAAATGCAAAATCAATAAAAACAGAAAAAGATGTAAAATTAGTATATATCAAAGTAACTTTATCCGCTATAACAGAAGTATTTACCACAATAGCTAAGATAAATAAAAATACTTATGTATCTTCATCTTTTGATAATACAACTTTGTCTTACAATAGTTACTCTCTTTATGAGAACTCAACTTCTAACTTCTATGGTAAATTATCAAATCAAAATAGGTTTGACTTCACAAACCTCTACAATAGAGGCGAGTACCTAATAATTGATAATCAATATTATGTTAAAGGTTTTGTAGAGACTAGTGTATCTAAAACTAAAGATAGTAAATATGTTTATGCTCCAGTATCTTTAAAAACTAAAGAATATAAAGTGACTGGTGATATTATAGAATATAAGAGTATAGATATATCAACAAAAGAGATATATAGTACATACATAGAAGATGTTAATAAAAATTTAATTGATACTACTAATATGAAATTTGTATTGCCTCTTAAAGATGATATCCCTAATACTATGTACTATATATCACAAGGAGATAAAGAAATAGAGATTGATTTATCCGTAGGCTATATCAATTCTGTTTTAGATATACTTGTAGTTATAGACCCAAAGTCTCAATCGGAAGTATATCTCTTAGATTCTTTTAAAAATCCTATTAGAAAGTTACCTGTTTTTGTATTAACTACAGGTAATAAAGCAGTAAGTCTGTTAGATGCTGGGTTATTTAAAGATATAGAAAATTTATCTTATACATACCCATTAGAACCTTTAAAACAGTACGAATTAGGATTAATAGATAACAAGTTAGAGTCTATCAACAAAGACAGGGAAGTAAAAGCTTATAACTTGGTAACTAAGAAAATTTATACTAAAGATACAATATCTTATAAGAATACCAATTATACTGAAATACTATCTTCTGATGATTATAAACAGTCTTTTACTAAACACAAAGAAGAAATAATAAAGTATAAAAAACAACAAAAATTACTAAAATCAGGTATTGTAAAAGGTTCTGTAATAATAGAAGAGGTAGTATAATGAGATTACTTGAGATACCGTTTATAAACGGATATACAGAATTTACAGAGCACTTCTCTAAAGAATTCATAGTCCAATTAGGTAGCACTTATTCAGATAAAACTTATGAAATAGAGCTTGATGAACTAAAAGTTTTAGAAAAAAGTCTAGTATACTCTTTCCCAGAAGAAGAGATAGAGGATCTTGAAGTGATTCTGTATAAAAAACCTAATAATAAGTATGGAATAAAATTTATAAGTACAGATATACTAAGTAATATGAAAGTTTCGGTTAACTATACTTATGAAAATACAGATGCTAAATACCTTTATAGTATAGATTACGAAAAAGGTATTATTTATTTCTCAGAACCTGTAGATAATGATTATAGGATAACATACAACGCTGATAATCTTATAAGCACAGGTAAAGAAGCAAGACAAATGGAAGAAGAAGAATACAATGAAGTTAATAAGGTTTTCAATATTAGAAACCCTAAAGACAATAGCTCTATATTCTTCTTGTATAAAAACGATACAACCGAACATAGAAATATTACACCTATCTTACAGGATATAAAAGTTAACTATATTATTAAGGATGATTTATCACTATGAATAAGAGAGAAATTGTTAAAGCTTTTAATCCTACACTAGATGAAAAAAGTTTAGACTTAGTTGAAAAGTTATCTATAAGTGAGTTAAATACTTTAAAAGGTTTAGATTTACTACATAGCTTAGAGAAGTATATTATAGATGGTACAGCTTCTATTAAAAACAGAATAGAAGAATTAAACACCAAAATAAATACTTCTTTGTTTGGTAATAAGAAATTTATTAATGAGTCATATGCTTTTGAAATACCTTTAAATGAAAAGTATTTTATTAACCCTGGAAGGGTTCAATTTAAAAAGAATATTCTTACTACTAAATTAAGTCCAGATGGTACTAAAAAGAAGATAGAATTAAATGCTACTAATATAACTTCAAGAAGAAATACAGATTTTAAATTAATAGATAAAATCTTAACAATAGAAAAGAATGAAGAGCATTCTTATCAAGAGTTAGAAATACACTTACCTAAGAATATTTCATCTGGGTATCTTTATATAGAGTTTGATAAATATGACAATATCTCTATTTTAAATAAGTTTGGACGAGAACTAGTAGATAAAACAATAACAAACAAAATAAATCAAATAATAAGTAAAGATAGTCAATCAATAATACTACGTTTCCATACCAATAAAAATAAATCATTTATCATCAAAAACTTCTATGTAACAGAAGAAAGCTTTTCTTTAGTATCTGAAATTGAAACTAAACCTATTCGTATAGGTTATAGATTAAATCAAATAGGTATAAATACTTGTGATAATTACTCAGAAAGTTCTATTAACATTGATTATCAAATATCTATTAATGGTAAAGAGTATAAACGAATTAGACCTATAAATAAACAGAAGAATTTGGATTTAAATTCTATCTTAACTGTAGATACCGAAGAACATTATTATGCATTAAAAGATTACTCTGTAATCCATGATGAAATGTTATTCCATACTACAGAACTTGAAGTACCTGACATAAGTATCACTAAAAGTTTTAACTTTAAATTGGGTATAGATGAAGGGCTTATAAGAGGTAGAGATATACATTTAAAAACATATAAAGATGAGTATATTATATTACATAAAGATGATACTCTGTCTTTAAATGGTGTTACTATAGTATCCCCAGAAGATGATTATAAATTGAAACTAACTAAAGGTTTTAATGTATTATCTATACCACAGTCATTACTCAAAGAGTCTGAAAACTTTATGAATAAAAGCAACATCAGAATCTCTAGTGACTACAGCACTATGACATATATAAATATATTAGATGGTTTAGAATATAATAAATTAATAGATTTTAATCCAAATGTAAAAGATAAAAATTCATTAATTTATCAACTCATTACTAAAGGTGATATCTTTTTAGAACCTGTAAAAGCTGAAAAGAAATCTATAAATAATATTTTATATATAAAGAAAGAAAACAGACTTAAAAATTTACACTTATTTGTAAAAAGTAAGTCTTTAAGGGTTGAAACAGTACAACTTAAAATAAAGCTTGAATCCAGTAATAAGGCTAATCCAGCTTACGTATCAAGTCTAACAATAAGAGGCGTATAATGAAGATTATAAAAGAAGATTTTTACTTCAATGGAAATTATATATTAGAAGTAAGAGATGAGTACATACCTAAAACTGTTAAAGCTTGGTATTATGAAACAGATACTAAGATAGTCGATATCAAGGTAGAAGAGATAGGTGCTAAATTTGTCAGTTTAGATGATACTTTAGGCCTAGAAGAAAAAACTAGAATACAAATAGAGTATGGAATAGACGTAGAATTTAAAAGAGTTCAAAATCATGAAAGATTTCTTGCTTTAGAAGAGCAAGTTGAAAACCAACAAATAGTGATTAAAGAGATACTAGAAGCTCTTAAATACAGAGTAGATGTTAACACATTTACAGTATACCTTAAAAGTTTAGAAAAACAATTAGGTATAGAAGTATTTGACAACTCCTTTACAAAACCTTACCCGTCTGGTTCTGTTAAATTATAAATAATAAGCCTCCTAGATAATAGGAGGCTTTTATATTATCTCAAGAAAAGTTTTAGGTTCTATACCATCTGGGTAGTTATATTCTACACTCATCTTATTTTGATTATTTAAATAATTATCATAAGGGGTAGTTGTAGTTTCTAACTGAGGAGCCCAAGATAATCTGTACACTTCAGACCAAACATCACTAGTGTCTAAGGAACGGTAATAAAGAAAGGCTTCTTGCAATAACTGAGTAATACAGTTAAAAAAGTATTCTATATGAGTTATCTCTGTAAAAGGAATATATTTATCCTGATACTCATTAATAAACTTTTCTATAGCATAAGAATTAATCTCATTCCATCTGTAAACAATAACAGAATATGTACTAAACTGAGTTCCTTTTTGATTGCCTATTAAATTAATAAAAGGGGTAAGAGGTTGTCTTTGCTTAAATACTAAATCAAATACAGTATTTATATCATAAGTTAATAACCAATATTTACAAATAATCATATCAAAGTTAGTTATAAACTCTTCTTTTAAACCTAATAATTTTATTATATTTTTTTGACTAGGGGTATTGCACTTTCTTAGTATAGAGGTAGAGAATGGATACCTATAATTATTAGACCATAATAATAGAGTATCTACTACTTCTTCAAATGTTATAGAGGGAAATTTAAAACCGAGTCTTCCATCAGCCATTACACAATGTTTATGGTATTTACCACAGTTATCATAGTATTGTCTGTTAAGAGCTCTTCTAGCGATAAACCTATATCTTACAGTACTATGAATGTTATTAGTATGGATAGTTTTATAAAGCTTAGAATAATGATTAGTGTCAGAAAGACGATAAGTCTTAAATACGTATTTAAGAACCTGTCTAGAATATATATTAGACATAAGAGATACTTAGTATTTCAGAGGTCTTAGAGACTGTTCGGTGACTTTTTGATCTGTTAGAGAAATAATATCATTATAAATAATTAATTTCTTATTTAAAGAAAATAACTTGTAATCTGAATCATTATACTCTACTTCAACTTCCATATAATCTTCTTTTAACTCATGACCTGTCTCAGCTTTAAACTTTAATCTGAGTATCTCATTAACAGGTATTTTAAGAGTATAATAATTATCTTCAGGTTGAGGTACTTTATTAAATACCACTTCTTCATCTTCTATTAAGTCCATAACTTACTCCTGTTCACAAATAGGTAGAATACCTTCTTCTTTTAAGAGTTCATAAATAAACAACCGACCCTTCTGTGTCCATTTAAGATGCAATTTAGAATGGTAGTTTCCATCATTATCTTGGTATGTATGAGTGTGGGTTTGAGCATATCCTTGTGCATTATAAGAAATGTATAACAGCCATACCCCAGATTTGTCTTTATACTGAATATTCTTTTCGTTAAGAATATTATTAAGTTTCTGAGCAGACATACCATAATCCTGAGATATCTGTCTGACAGTTAGTAAATCGGGGCAAGACAGAACGATATCATGATAACGTATTTTTGGTTTGTTAGATTCTATAACCTCTTTAGCCTCTTCTAATAAGAGTTTGGTTCTTTCATGTTTTCTAATTTCTAAGGCATATGCTTCTAAAGCATCTGGAAGAGTTTTAGGTATACTATCTTCTATACTTTTTCTTAATTTCTTTTCACACTCAATAAAATATTTTCTAGCCTCTCGACCTTTATCATTGTTCTCTACCATAGCCAATTCTTTAGCCATGTCTAATGTTATATAATATTCTTTAGCTACAGAAACTTTTAATTTTCCATCTTTATCGGTCGTTTCCCGATTTTGGGAAATGATTAAAAAGTCTACATTCTCAACAAAACCGTATTTCTCAATTCTTTGTTGTATCCAGGTAGCAAACTTTCTTCCAACATCTAAGAACTGATGCAATTCTCTCGCACTCACTGTTTGTATCAGCTCATCATTGATTTTAGTTTCGTTTAATTTGATTAATTCATTCATGATGTTTCCTTTAATAAGATAGAGGCTATTATGGCATTTATTTATACTTAGGTCAGTAGTAACCGCAACGTCTCACGTCCTTTGGGTGTTACGAAGGTTTGCGTACCTGCGTGTTTCTCTTTAGCAAATACCTTAATTTCAAAAAGAGTGGGTACATGAGCAGCATACGCTACAATGTTATCATATGAATCACGGTAAACGTATTTGTTGATAAGTAGATAGTCAATCAAAACCTTTCGTTTAATCCCAAACTCTTTTGCCGTGATGGTAAGATTGGTTAGCAGATAGCCTTCCACCAAGTTGTCAAAATATTGAGCCTTTGGTTCAGCAATAGCAAGTGTTTGTTTGGTCTGCTCATGGGCTTCCACTTCATCTGCATAGGCTCTTAGTGCTTCAGCAAAGGTGAGTGGGACAGGTTTTTGGGTGGTAGCCTGTTCTAGCTCTTGCCAACGTTTGATAATAGCCATACGAAGTTTGGCGTTATATCCCGCTACCAAGCAAAGGCAGGTGTCCTTATCAAGCAGATATTCGGCTTGTTGGCGGTTTTGGCTGTCTGTGTAGATATGCTCAAATTTAGATACATCTACTTCTAGTTGTGCAGCCAGATTTTCAATATCACGCATAACG
>RRZU013015108.1_pt1 | contig 11427 bp, 6 predicted proteins | sample 2165561 | NCBI WGS metagenome assembly RRZU01 (sample SAMN10456909, study PRJNA506462) | wastewater metagenome | isolation source: wastewater sludge | place: USA: Moscow, Idaho | reverse complement strand
GGCCATGTAGGCCATCACATAGCTGATCACGAACAGCCCACAAAACGCCATGAGCAAGGGGGTGTTGTTCCAGAACAGCACGGCTGGCACCACGGTCAGCAAAGTAAAGCCCCACAGGTAGGGCGACGTGCGGTTGTTGCGAATCAGCACTCTGCGCGACTCATCCTCGTGGAAGGCGCTGCGCACAATGCGCCGATAGCTCAACTGGTGGAAATGCAATGCATCGGCAACACCCGGCGACACCCCGCGAACCGTCTTGCGATAGATGGAAAACAAGGTCTCCCACACCGGGTAGATCAGCAGCAGCAGCGGAAACCAGGGCGAGACATCGGCGTTGCGCTGCACCAGCGAAATGCTCGCCAACGCAATCACCGTGCCCCAGATATAAGCGCCGCCGTCGCCGGCGAACAGCACGCCGCGCGGGTAGTTCCACACCAAAAACCCCCCGGTGGCCGCCGCCGTCGTCACCAGCAAAGTCGCCAATGCCCGGTCGCCCACCTGCAGCGCCACATGGGCCAGCGCCAGACACACGATCAGCGCCACCATGCCGGCCAGGCCGTTGTAGCCATCAATGATGTTGAACGCATGGGGCAGGCCCGCCACCGCCAACAGAACAATGCCCCAGCCCAGCCAGGGCGCCGCCACCAGCAACGCATCCAGCCAGGGCACCCCCAGGCGCGGCACCACCATGTCCAGCAGCGCGACCGCCAAAATGCCCGAGATGGCAGTGAGTGCCAAGCGGTAGCGCACCGTCAGGCGCTGGGTCATGTCTTCGACTATGCCGCCCACGGCCGTGGGCAGCAGCACCAAAAACCAGCCCCCCACCCAGGCGCCCAGGCGCAAAGAACCCGGGTCCCCCCAATGCGACTGCGCCACCCCCAAGGCCCAGCTGCCACCCATGCCCAGCAAGATCGCCACACCGCCCAGCCGAGGCACATCGCCCAGGTGAAAGCGCTGCGGCATGCCATTGCCATACACCGACGCCTGGCCACTCAGCCAGCGCACAACACACCCAGCAGCCAACGCTGCCACCAAAAAAGCCACTACAGACAACCAAATCATGAGGGGCCGATGTTATCCGTGCCCTGTGCCGGGGCGCGTAACAATTGGCGTGCTTGGCGATACACCGGCGAGCACCACAGGCGCAGCAAGCTGCGCACATGCCACTGCAAGTGCGCCCAACGCCGGTGGCTGGCACGCTGGCCGGCATGCACCACCTGCGCCGGCGCACGCACCAGCGCCAGGCCCGCCAGACGCAGGCGCAGGCACAGGTCTACGTCCTCGCAATACATGAAGTAAGCCTCGTCAAAACCCTTCAGCGCCTGCCACACCGGCTGCGGCAATACCAAGCAGGCGGCGTTCACCCAATCCACCTGCGACTCGCGCTGGCGCAAGGCGCGGCGCCGCCACAGGGCACCGGGCGTAGGCAACGCGCGCTCACTGTCTTGCGGGCGGCCCTGCGCATCGCGTTGTACAGGGTATGCGCAGCCCACACCCGGCAGCGCGGCCGCCGCCGCCAATGGCCCAAACGGGTCACTGGCGGCCAACTCCACGTCGGGGTTGAGAACACACACAAACGCCTCGGTCGCCCCGGCCAGGGCCCGGTTGTGGTTGGCGCCAAAGCCGACAGGCCGGGCGTTGCAGATGGTTTGCAACACAAAGGGCCAGCCCCCGTGTGGCGGCGGCGGCTCGGGCTCAGGCACATTCAAAGTCAAAACCACGCGCCGAACCGGGCCAGCGCCCCCCTGGGCAAGGGCCGCCAATTGGTACAGCAACGACCGCACCGCCAGGCCATGCCCATGGCTCACCACGGAAATAACCAACGCGTTCGGCGAGAAATGGGAAGGTGTCATAAAGGCGGCTATTGTCGCCGCTGCCCGTCTTTTCTCCGTTACCAACCGATGCCGGGCCAGCGCCTTGTCGGCATGGTCCCCCGTCATAATCCCGGCAATGACGCATTCAATTGACGATTTGCACGTATACCTGCGCAGCATCCAACAAGATGAGCGCACATCGCTCTCGGTAGTGGCCAGCCTGGTGCCTGAACAAGCTGCCGTGCTCGACCTGGGCTGCGGCAGTGGCGCACTGGGCCAATATTTACTCGAAACTAAAGGCTGCAGCGTCGATGGCGTTACCCTGAGCGAAGCCGAAGCCACCCACGCCCGCCCCCACTACCGCCGGGTGGTGGTGGACAACCTCGAATCGTGCGACCTGCGGGCCACCTTTGCCGGCCAGCGCTACGACGCCATCATCTGCGCCGACGTGCTGGAGCACCTGAGCCGCCCCGAACAGGTGCTGGCCGCCTGCCGCGAACTGCTCACACCGGAAGGCCAGCTGCTGATATCCGTGCCCAATGTCGGCTACTGCGGCTTGATCCTTGATCTGCTGCACGGCGAATTTCGCTACCGTGAAGAGGGCTTGCTCGACCGCACCCACCTGCGTTTTTTCACGCGCCGATCACTCACACGGTTTTTGCACAGCGAACATTGGTCCATCGAAACACTGGACACCATTCAGCGCGAATGGTCAGAGTCTGAATTTCAAGTCACGCTCGACAGCATTCCACCAGCGGTAGCGCGGTACCTGCTCGCACAGCCAGATGCACTCACCTACCAATTCATTGGTGTGGTCCGCCCCGTCGAACCCGACGCGGCGGCCGCCACCCCACTTTCTGCCATTGCATCAGCGACGACTCCCGCGCACGCCTTCTTCACCGCCCAGCTTTATTTAGGCGAAGCGGGGCAATACGAAGAAGCCAACAAAATGATTGCCTCCGGCATCATGGGCACCTCCCACCAAACGCTGCAGTTCAGGCTGCCTGCGTTTCACGGCACGAAGCCTCGGCTGCGCCTGGATCCTGCAGACCGTCCAGGCTTCATGCACCTTCATGCCATCACGCTGCGCGACAAAGGTGGCCGCACATGCTGGCAATGGAATGCTGGCGGTCCATCGGGCGCTCTATTGGGAACGGAAGCGCACCAGCAGATTGCCTGGCACCCTCCCTTGCCCACAGCGCCCGACACCACACTGCTGCTGCTCACCGGAGAGGATCCCTGGTTTGAACTACCCATCGACATCGATACGCTCGCACCTTGCTTGCGCTCGCCTGGCGCAGTGTTGGAAGTGCAGCTGGGATGGCCGATGTCGGCCGACTACTTGGCGCTGACCAGCACCGTTGGCCATCTGAAATCCCAAATAGCGCACATGGAAACGGCTCTGACCAAGGTGCAGCAGGAACGCATCCAGGTCAGCAGCGCACTGACCGCAGCAACCGCACACATTGAACAGATCACACCCGCACACAATACATATGAACAGCTTCGGACGGAGTATTTGCAGCTTCAGTCCCACCTGCAAAATATCGAGAACTCGACCGTCTTCAAGGCCACGCGGCCCGTCGTGCGCGCAAAAATGCGACTGGATCAACTCATGGGCCGCATACCCCACGTTGCGCCCGAGCAACTCGCACACGCCGCGCCGCACCCAGCGTCATTGGAGCCACCACCAAACGATCCCGCCCCGCCGGCCATAGTGGAAACCATCGCTGCGGCCTCAACAGGCTCTGCAACGCCCTCCACTACAGCACCGGCCAGCACCGTGGACGTCATCGTGCCCGTCTACCGGAGCTTGAGCGACACCCGCCTATGCATAGAGTCCGTGCTGGCCAGCACCAACCGCACGCCGTACCGCCTCATTCTCATCAACGACGCCAGCCCCGAGCCCGCCCTGAGCGCCTGGCTGCGCGACAAGGCCGCACAAGAGCCGCGCATCGTGCTCCTGGAGAACCCAACCAACCTGGGTTTTGTCGGTACCGTCAACCGAGGCATGGCACTCACAGAAGAGCATGACATACTCTTACTCAACAGCGACACGGAAGTCGCCAACGACTGGCTGGATCGGCTATACAACGCCGCCTACAGCAGTGCCAATGTCGCCACTGTCACGCCGTTCTCGAACAACGCCACCATTTGCAGCTACCCGCAGTTTTGCAGTGACAACGCACTGCCATCCAACTACAGCACTGCCCAGATCGACGCACTGTGCGCGCAGATCAACCCCGGTGCCGTGGCGGACATACCCACCGGAGTGGGTTTTTGCATGTACATCCGGCGCGATTGCCTGGCGCACGTTGGCTTGTTTGACATTGAAAATTTTGGCCAAGGCTACGGCGAAGAAAACGACTTCTGCCAGCGAGCAGCCTTGGCGGGCTGGCGCAATCTGCACGCGCTTGACACCTTCGTCCGCCACACCGGAGGCGTAAGCTTTGGAGACAGTAAAAATCCACGTGAAAAAGCAGCTCAGGCCATTTTGCAGCGACTGCATCCAGATTACGAAACCACGGTGCAAGCCTTTGTCGCCCAAGATCCAGCGAAGCCTTATCGCCACGCCCTGGATCTGGCCCGACTGCGCGCCATCCCACTGCCGCGCGTGCTGACTGTGCTGCATAACGCTGGCGGCGGAACACGGCGCCACGCCGAAGAACTCGTCGCCTACCTGGCCAAGCAAATAGTCAGTTTTTCACTGGTTCCCTTGCCCGACCACTTTGTACACCTGCAATGGGAGGCGCCAAACGAAAGCCTACAGCTGCACTACCACTGGCCGACGCAGTCCGATGCACTGCTGACCATGCTGCGCGACATCGGCATCAGCCATGTCCACTACCACCACTTGCTTGGCGTCGACCCAGAAATCATGTTGATCCCCCAGCAGTTGGGTATCACCTACGACTTCACCGCACACGACTACTACACCGCCTGCCCCCAAATAGCGCTGGTGGACACCCACCACAACTATTGTGGAGAACAAGGTCTGGCACAATGCACCGCCTGCTTGGCACAGCGGCCTGCGCCAACCGGCGAATCCATAGAAGACTGGCGCTTGCGCCACAGATTGTTTTTGCACAACGCGCGCTACCTGCTCACACCCAGCCGCGACGCAGCCCAGCGACTACAGCGCTACTTCCCAACGGCCAACCTGCGGTTTGCACCCCACTTGGACATGGCGACTGACGCCACCGTCCCGCAACCCCATCCACGGCGCCTGTCTACAGAGGCCCATCTGCGTATCTTGGTCATTGGTGCAGTCAATGAAGTCAAAGGCGCCGACATTCTTGAAGCGACCGCGCTGCAAGCCGCACGCACCTCTGCACCACTGGAGTTTCATTTGGTCGGATATGCCCACCGCCCCTTGAAAACCCAACCGCACGCCAGCCTGACCGTGCATGGCGCCTATGCCGATAGCGACCTGCCGCGCCTGCTGGAGCGACTCCAGCCCGACATCGTCTGGTTTCCAGCTCGCTGGCCCGAAACCTACAGCTACACCTTGAGCGCTTGCCTGCTCGCCGGCGTCCCCATCATGGCACCCGATCTGGGCGCTTTTCCTGAGCGCCTGAGCCAGCGCCGCTGGACCTGGATAAAGCCCTGGGATACCACCGCCAATGCATGGGCGGGTATTTTTGAAGACCTGCGCAACCGCCATTTCGTGACGGGCCAAGAGCCCCCTCTGGCCCCCGTGTTCTCCCCGACCAATGCAAGCGCAGGCATTAGCGCTGCACCGTGGTCGTACACGACAGACTACGTCGAAGGCCTGGAAGCGGCACACACGCACTCCACACCGCAGTCCTGACACAGCCTTCCACGCACACGCCTTGCGCCCCTGCACGCCAGGGCCTCAAGGCTTCTTCATGATTGATTATTTACAAGTACGCCGTGACTTCACTTCTCCAATCCGTCCGACGCCTCCCCCGCAAGCTCAATCTGCTCACGCGCAGCTTGCACCAACTGCTCAAAGACAAAGACAACCTGAGCGGCAATCTGAAAAAACTGCAACGCGCCTGGCACGACGGCGGTTTGCGTTCACTTAAAGGCGCATTGCTAGGGCTGAGCGACGGCATCACACCCAACAGCTGGAGCGACCACCGCAACACCTTCGCACACACAGTCAGGCCGCACATCCTTGAATGCATCCGAAACACTGGTGCCCCCGTCACCATCTCCATCATTGTCCCGACATACAACACCCCCGAGCCCATGCTCAAAGCCATGTTGCGCTCGGTACAAGACCAGCTCTACCCCAACTGGGAGCTTTGCATTGCCGACGACGGCTCCAATCAACCCCACGTAGCGGCGGTACTGCAAGCATTTGCCCAAAAAGACAAACGCATCAAGCTGCACTTAGGGCCCACAAACCATGGCGTATCACACGCCTCCAACCGGGCCCTTGAAATGGCCAGCGGCCCATTCGTTGTATTGCTCGACCATGACGACCTGCTGGAAGAGCAGGCAATTTTTCGTGTTGCAGAGTCCATTGCACAAGACGACCCGGACATGCTGTATTCAGACGAAGTGCTGGTGTCACCCGATGGCGAAACCGTGTTGCAGTACTTTCACCGCCCCACCTTCTCGCCCGAGTACCTGCGCAGCCACCCCTACATCGTGCACATGGTGGGGTTTCGCACCGCGCTGGTGCGCGCTCTCGGTGGCTTTGACGAGCAACTGAAAATATCGCAAGACTACGACCTGATCTTGCGCGTGTCCGAGCAAGCACAAACCATCGTTCATCTGCCAGAAATTCTGTACCAGTGGCGCACACACACCAGCTCGGCGGGCCATGACCGGGCCAACGAAGTCATGGCTGCCTCCACTGCGGTATTGCAGCGCCACCTGCAACGCTGTGGCGTGGAAGGCACCGTTGGTGCGGGCAAATCTTTCAATTTCTTTGAAACCCGCTATCCCCTCCAGCACGGTTCGCGCGTCGCCATCATCATTCCGACTAAAAACCATGGCGACCTGGTGCGCCAATGCATCGACAGCATCCACACCACCACAAACGCGGCCATATACGACATCGTGGTCATAGACCATGAATCAGACGACCCGGAAACCATCGCCTATCTGGAATCGATTCGCCCACAAGTGCAGGTCCTGCGCTACGCCGGGCCATTCAATTTCTCCAGCATCAACAATTGGGCCGTGGCGCAATTGGGCGGCCAGCACACACACTATCTTTTTTGCAATAACGACATTGAAGCCCTGGAGCCCGGCTGGCTTGAAAGAATGCTGGAACTGGCCGAGCAACCCGATATAGGCATCGTCGGTGCCCAGCTGCTCTATCCTGACCGCACCAGCATCCAACATGCAGGCGTCTGCGTAGGCGCCTTTGGCATTGCCGAACACTACGGTAAATTTTTGCGCTTGCCACCCGACCGCATTGATATCAGCTACATGGGCCGCCTGATCGTTACCCACGAGGTCGCCGCCGTGACCGCCGCCTGCCTCTTGATGCGCCGCGACGCCTTTGAAGAAATCAACGGATTCGATGAAACCCTGGCCGTCGGATTTGGCGATGTGGATCTGTGCTTGCGCACCCTCGCGCTTGGATGGCGCGTGCTGTACTGCCCACAAGCCACGCTGCTGCACCACGAATCGTACACACGCGGCAAAACCGTCGGCTACGACCCACACCCCGAAGACTCAGCCAAATTCTCGGCCCGCTGGAAGGATTTTCTGCAACAAGGCGATCCCTACTTCAACCCAGGGCTCTCGCTGCGGCACACCTGCTGGCAAGTTCAGAACCCCATGCTCTGCCATGCACGCATCGGACGCCGCCTATTCAAGCGCAGTCCCGCCACTCCACGGCAAGAACTGCGCCACAGCTGAATGCCTTCCACACCCCATCTTGACGCAAATAGGCAAGACAACACCGTTGCCGTCATCATCGTCAACTGGAACGGTGGCGCCCTGCTCGCCCAATGCGTGCAACACTTGCAGGAGCAAACCGTACAACCCGACCAGATACTGCTCATAGACAACGCCAGCACCGATGATTCGCTCCAGCACCTGCCCGCCTGGGGTCGCCTCACGGTGCAGCGCATGGACAGCAACCTGGGCTTTGCCGCAGCAAACAACCAGGCCATCACCCAATGCCATACCGAATACGTGGCGCTGCTCAACCCCGATGCATTTGCGGCCCCCGACTGGCTGGAGCAATTGCTGCAAGCAGCGCGCGCCCATCCCCAGGCAGCCGCCTTCGGCTCACGCCAGCTGTGCCACGAAGACCCCACCCGGCTCGACGGCATTGGCGACTGCTACCACTGGAGCGGCATGGCCTGGCGCGAAGGCCACGGAAGAATCCAGCAAGCCCGCCACCTCATTGAGAGCGACATCTTCGCCCCTTGCGCGGCCGCCGCACTCTACCGGCGCAGCGCCCTCGTGGCAGCCGGTGGCTTCGACGAAAGCTATTTCTGCTACATGGAAGACGTGGATCTGGGCTTTCGCCTGCGCTTGGCGGGCCACACCGCCCGCTTTGTGCCCACCGCCGTGGTGCGCCATGTCGGCAGCGCCACCTCCGGCGGACAGCACAGCGACTTTTCCGTATTCCATGGGCACCGCAACATGGTTTGGACATTTGTAAAAAACATGCCAACACCCCTGCTGTGGTTCCTGCTTCCATGGCACCTAGCGGCCAACCTGGCGGCGCTGGTGATTTTCAGCGCTCGCGGCCAAGGCAACACCATCGTGCGCGCCAAATGGCAAGCGTTGCAAGGCCTAGGCCATGCCTGGCGCCAGCGGCGCAGCATTCAGCACCAGCGCATCGCAAGCGTGCGCAGCATCTGGGCCGCCCTGGACAAACGACTATGGCCAAAGCAGCGCGATTGACTCGGCGTTGTGCACCATCCTTACGTCAAGCCCTTGAACCAACGGTATGCAGGCCGCTCGGCGGCCAAGTGCAACAACGTGGACAGGCCCAGAATCATCACCAGCGCTAGCGCCATGCCAAGGCTTGGCATCCCCTGGGGCAGCGCTGGGCTGACGAAGCGCGCGAACAACCACAGCGTGGGCAGATGCAGCAGATACACCATGTAGGAGATGTCGCCACCCCACAGGCTGAGACGGTATGGCAGCCATTTTTCAAGACGCAGGAAAAGGCATATCAAACAACTGGCCAGCAAGCCGGCGAGCAGGGCGCGTTCGGGGTAGTGAAAGAATCCAGACAGGCCGGAGGGCTTGTGGGCCATGCGGGTGGCGTAGTAGTACAGCCCCACTGCGCTGATGAGTGTGAGCAACGCCAGCACAGGTGCGGACAGCCGCAGGTGCTGCTGCTGGCGCTGGAGCAAGTAGCCCAGCAGAAATTCCAGGCACAGCGGCGACAAGTACAAGTACATACCAAAGTGGGAGCGCTCGAATTGGTCAACGGTGTAGCGATCGTTGACGATCCACCAAACGTTGGCGACAACAATCGCCGCGAAGAAGGCCCAGAAGACACTCAGCCGCCAGCCGCGCGGCAGGAGCAGCGACAGTGAGACGATGGCGTAGAAGTAGAGTTCGCAGGTGAGCGTCCAGGTGACGGGCAGCACCAACACGTTAAAGTTAAATTGGTAGAGCCAAAAGGAGCCCAACAGATCCTTGCCCTGCAATTGGCCGGTGGTGCCATAGAGCAGCAAGCACAGCAGGAACACAGGCCACCAGCCGCTGTAGATGCGGGCACAACGGGTGGCGAAAAATAGAGTAGCCTGCCGCGCACCGGCGGACTGCTCGGCAGTACTCATCGCCATGATGAAGCCGCTGATGACGAAGAATACGTCTACCCCCAAATAGCCAAAGCTGCTGAAAGTGTGCCATAGACCGCTCGCAGGCGCGAGCGCGGCATTGTCGCGGGCGTGGTAGAGAACGACCCAGATCGCACTGAGAATGCGCAGTGCTTGGATGGAGTGCAGCATGGAAATAGCGGGAGGAGACGGGGGCGCGACAAGTTTTGAGCCTCTACCCAGCACAATGCCCGCTTGCAACAAATCAAAAAGTGAGCTTATAGCGCTTACGAACAGTGCATATCAACGTGATTTAAGCCTGAAAATCTTTTAAATCAAGCAGTAGTAGCTCCTCTTTTAGGAGTGCTTATTTCGGCCTTACCCCGCAGCCAGCGCTGGGCCGCGCGCATACTCGGCCGCTCCACGCCATACCACGAAAGCCAAGCCAGCAACAAAATAGGCACCAGCGACAGCAGCAGGCACACTGACAAAGACCAGCCACGCGCCAAACACTGCTCGGTGGCGGCTTGCTGAATGGGAAAGGCGTAGATATACACGCCATAAGACAGGTCAACGCGGCCACGATCTGGCCGTTGGGCACTGGCACCACTTACAGCAGTGGCATCGGAGTATCCCATGTGTGCCAGATAAAAAATACCGCACGCAATCAGCGTCCACACCGCAACTTGGCGCAGCAGCGCAGACTCAACGTACAGCGCGCTGAGCACCGCCAGCAGCGCCACCACTGCCATCCACCGGCGCGGGCGAACGGCATAGGCGGCCATCGTACAGCCGAGAAAAAATGGCACGCCAAAAGCGCAAAAATCAGCCAAACGGAGAAGGCTCGCGACCAGCCCCCCACTCGCCTCCAGCGCCGCAGCCCAGTTGCCCATGCGCGCAAGTTGCCACAACAAAGCCAGTGCCAAAGCCATGAGGGGATAAACCCAGCGGCGCCCGCACGCGAGCCACGACAGCACAGACAGCACGAAGTACATCGCCAGCTCATAGCGAATTGTCCACAGCGAACCATTCACCGACCCCGCAAACGGATTGGATTCGAACACCCCAGGCAAGGAATACACCGCAGACAGCCCCGCCGCATTGCTCGCAAAATTTAGCCAGGTTCCCGGTGCTTGCCAATAAGCCGACGATGACAGGGTCGTCACTGCCCAGCCGACCACACAGACATAAAACGTCACCGCCACCACCAACCCGGGGAAAACGCGGGCCAGCCGCTTCACCCAAAACGCTTGCCAAGCCGGTTGCCTTATCCAGCTCAGGCACACCAAGTACCCGCTGATGAAGAAAAACACATACACGGCCAGCGAACCCAGGCTGTGCCCCGGAAACGGTACAGGTAAACTCAGGCGATAAAGATATTCGCCGTGTGCAAGAAACACGGCCAGCGCGGCGGCAAGCCGCAAGATATCAAAACGATTCGGCATATTTTTGTCGGTGTGTTTAAGAAGCTGGCGCAAGTCCGCTCAAGTTTGCACCAGGCAAAAACGATTGAGCCGCAACGCAGATGCCCTAACCACCTGCCATGACGCAAAACCAGCCGCCACCAATACCGCGATCGAAGTCAACGCAGTGATCACGGTTTACCCAGCAGCAAAAAAATCTCGTTGTTCAGCAGCAACTCATCCGGGTAGCGGCCGCGCAACACGGGTGGAATGTCCATATTCAAGCTGCGCCGCTCCTGGCGCACCACCTGAAAACCCACGCTGGTCGTCAACTCCACCAACTCATCCGCCGTCAGCCGGTTGAGCGCGCGGTATTCGTTGAAGACGAATTTCTTGTAGCCATCCACGCCGAAATCGGCAAAGCCGAAATCGGTTTCCGACGCGTCGATCGGGCCCTGGTGCTCCTGGATGATCTTCCACAACTCGGCCTCTGTGGCC
>RRZU012443000.1_pt1 | contig 11427 bp, 9 predicted proteins | sample 2165561 | NCBI WGS metagenome assembly RRZU01 (sample SAMN10456909, study PRJNA506462) | wastewater metagenome | isolation source: wastewater sludge | place: USA: Moscow, Idaho | reverse complement strand
TATAATGCCTCGCCCGCTTCAGCCCCACAGAGCCACACCGTGATCGAAAAGCTTCGCAACATCGCCATTATCGCCCATGTGGACCACGGCAAGACCACGTTGGTCGACAAACTGCTGCAACAGTCCGGCACGCTCGGCGACCGGGCCGCACCGCCCGAACGGGTGATGGATTCCAACGCCCTGGAGCGGGAGCGCGGCATCACCATTCTGGCCAAGAACACCGCCCTGTACTGGCGGGACTACCACATCAACATCGTGGACACGCCGGGCCACGCCGATTTCGGCGGCGAGGTCGAGCGGGTGCTGTCGATGGTGGACTCGGTGCTGCTGCTGGTGGACGCGGTGGACGGCCCGATGCCGCAAACCCGGTTCGTCACCCAGAAAGCCTTCGCCATGGGCTTCCGGCCGATCGTGGTCATCAACAAGGTCGACCGGCCCGGCGCCCGGCCGCACTGGGTGCTGGATCGCACCTTCGACCTGTTCGACCGCTTGGGCGCCAGCGACGAACAACTGGACTTCCCGGTGATCTACGCCTCGGCGTTGCACGGCTACGCGGGGCTGGACGACAGCGTGCGTTCCGGCGACATGAGCCCGCTGTTCGAGACCATCATCGAACAGGTCCGACCACCGCAAGTCGATCCCGCAGGAACGTTCCAGATGCAGGTCAGCTCGCTGGACTACAACAGCTATGTCGGGGTGATCGGCATCGGCCGCATCCGCCGGGGCAAGGTCAAGACCAACACCCCGGGCGTGATCCTCGATCACCGGGGCAATCGGCGCAACGGCCGGATCCTGCAAATTCTGGGCTTTCAAGGGCTGGAGCGGATCGAGTTTCCCGAAGCTTCGGCCGGCGACATCATCGCCTTCACCGGCATCGACGGGCTGGGCATTTCCGACGTGATCTGCGACCCCGCCGCCGTCGAGCCATTGCCGCCGCTCAAGGTGGACGAACCGACCATGAACATGACCTTCCAGGTCAACACCTCGCCCTTCGCCGGGCGCGAGGGCAAGTTCGTCACCAGTCGCCAGGTGCGCGAGCGGCTGTACCGAGAGTTGATCCACAACGTGGCGTTGCGGATCGAGGACACCGACGACCCGGACAAATTCAAGGTGTCCGGCCGGGGCGAGCTGCATCTGTCGATCCTGATCGAAAACATGCGCCGCGAGGGCTACGAGCTGGCGGTGTCCCGCCCGGAAGTGATCGTGCGCGAGATCGACGGCGAACTCTGCGAGCCTTTCGAGCAGTTGACCGTCGATGTCGAGGAACAGCATCAGGGCGCGGTGATGGAAAAGCTCGGCGACCGGCGCGGCGATCTGCTGGACATGCAGCCCGACGGCAAGGGCCGGGTCCGGCTGGATTACCTGATTCCGGCGCGGGGCCTGATCGGCTTTCAGACCGAGTTCCTGACTACCACCTCCGGCACCGGCTTGCTCTATCACGTCTTCGACCGTTACGCGCCGGTCAGAAAAGGCGCCATCGGCGCGCGGACCAACGGGGTGCTGATCGCCAACTCCACCGGCAAGGCGCTGGCTTACGCCCTGTTCAACTTGCAGGAACGGGGCCGGCTGATGGTCGGTCCCGGCGATGAGGCGTACGAAGGCATGATCGTCGGCATCCACTCCCGCGACAACGATCTGGTGGTCAACCCGCTCAAGGCCAAGCAACTCACCAATATCCGCGCGGCCGGTTCCGACGAGAACATCCTGCTGACCCCGCCGGTGCGGCTGAGCCTGGAACAGGCGCTGGAGTTCATCGACGACGACGAGCTGGTCGAGGTCACCCCGAAATCCATTCGCCTGCGCAAGAAGCTGCTGCTGGAGCAGGATCGCAAGCGGGCCGCGCGGCGGGAGGCCGGCTGACTTTCTTACCTCGCGAGGAGTCCTTTCACTGTAAATATCAATTTTCTTTTTCTATAGTGGTTTCGGGTTGACCCGATACCGCCTTTTTCCTCGAATCCGAGCATCGCGGATCGCGACCCGATAAATTCCACTGGGAGAAATTAAACGTATGGCAGAACAAAAACTTGGCAATCCGGCGGTCGTTGGCTTGGCCGGCTTCGGTCTAACCACGTTGGTCTTGCAGTTCCACAACGTCGGCTGGATGCCCAGCATCGGCCCCGTTGTCTGGTTGGGCCTCGTCATCGGAGGCACCGCACAACTGATCGCCGGCTTACAAGAAATGAAAACCGGCAACAACTTCGGCTACTGCGCCTTCACCTCCTATGGCGGTTTCTGGATCGCGCTATGCCTGCTGCTGCTCGGCAACAAATACGATCTGTTCAAGGCGGGCACCGGGGATGTGGGCTGGTCCCTGATCGCCTGGGGCCTGTTCACGGTGATCCTCTGGATCGGCTCGCTGCGCATTCACGGCGCGATGGCCTTCACCTTCACCACCTTGCTGATCGGCTTCATCCTGCTCGATCTGGCGCATTTCGGCTATCCCGGCCTGACCGTGGTGGCGGGTTACGAACTGATGGTTTGCGCACTGGCGGCCTGGTACATGATGGCGCGCATCATCCTGAACGAAATCTATGGGAAAGAACTCTTGCCGGCCGGCAAGCCCTGGGTTTCCTGAGCGAGCCTGCGGCTGCTTTGGACTCGCCATCAAAATTGTTGGAGGATGTGATTATGCGGAAAAAAACTCTCGGTTTAGCGAGCTTGGCCTTGGTTCTCGGCGCCGCGCCAGCCTGGGTCGGCGCGGCCGATGCCGGCAACGCCACGCCCGACGAAGTGATCGTCAAGGTTCACGAAGCCGTCCAGTACTTGAACGACAAGGGCTTGGCCGGCTTTTCGGATTTCAACAACAACAAGGACGCCCGCTGGGTGTGGAAGGACAGCTACGTGTTCGTCTATAGCTGCCGGGACAACGTGATGATCGCGCACCCGCTGCGGCCGGATATGGTGGGCAAGCCGATCCTGCAGATGAAAGACGACAAGGACAAGCCGCTGTTCCAGGAAATGTGCAAGGCGGGCGCCAACAAGGATGGCGGCTGGGTCGAATACTGGTGGCCGAAACCGGGCGAAGCCAAGGCGTCCCGCAAGATCTCTTTCGTCCACAGCGCCGAGGTTTCTTTCAAACCGGACATCCACGCCGGCGCCGGAATTTCCGACGAAAAAATGAGCGTCGCGGACTTGAACAAGCACGCCACGCAGGCCAAGCAGATCAAGAAAGACGCGCCCTAGGCACGTTTGCGCGGTCGAGCAAAAACCCGAACCGCCCCAGACAGCCGGGGCGGTTTTTTATTGGCCCGACGGCACCGCGTTGGCGTTGGCCCGGTACGTGATGGTTTCGTAAAGCCGGCCCTTGGGCGGCTTGTCCGTGATCTGCTCGCGGCCCTTGTCGTCGCGCCAGCGGTAGAGCGGTCCGGTGTATTCCGGCAAGCCGGGCAACCAGCCGCGAGCCCAGGAGGGCACCTCTTGCGGCGTCGTGTACCAATACAGCACCAGTCCGCCCAACAGCCCCAACCCGATCAACAGCCACGCGGGAGCCCTGCCCGCCTGCCGTCTCGGGCCGGCCCAAGCCGAACATCGCCGCGCGCCGAGATCGTCACACCCATCACCGCGCTGCCGCATAACGCCCCTCCCACCGCTCACCGCCAATCGCCCCGCAAAGCCACGACCCGCTCGCGCAACACCGCCGATGTCGCTCGTTCCGGCGGAATCGGCTCGCCCACCACCAACTCGATCCGCGACCAAAACCGGCGCGGGAAGTGACTCATCGCTTTCCCGAGGCGGCGGCTGAAGAAACTGCCCCACAATCCCCGCAGGGCCATCGGCACCACCGGCGCGGGCGTGCGCTGGATAATCTGCTCGATGCCGGCCTTGAACGGACCGATTTCGCCATCGCCGGTGAGCTTTCCTTCCGGGAAAATGCCCACCACTTCGCCCTCTTCCAGATAGCGGGCCACCCGGTCGTAGGCTCGCTCCAAGATGTCGGGATCTTCCCGCGCCGGGGCGATGGGAACGGCGCCGGCGGTGCGAAAGACGAAATTCAACACCGGGATCTTGAAAATCTGATGATCCATCACGAACCGGATCGGTCGCCGGCAACAGCCGATCACCACCAGGGCATCCATGAAGCTGACGTGATTGCACACCACCACCGCCGGCCCTTGGTCGGGAACATTCTCCAATCCCCTCGTCTTCAACCGGTAGCCGATGTTCACCAGAATCCAGACGATGAACCGCATCAGGAATTCGGGGACCAGGGCGAAGATGTAAACCGCCACCGCCGCGTTGAAAATCGCCATCACCAGCAGCAATTGCGGGATGCTCAAACCCCGGTCCAGCAGCGCGACGGCGATCAGGGCCGCCGCCACCATGAACACGGCGTTGATGATGTTGTTGCCGGCGATCACCCGCGACAGATGGCTCGGCTCGCTGCGCTGCTGCACCAGCGCGTACAGCGGCACGATGTAGATGCCGCCGAAAATGCCGATGCACACGATATCCAGCACCACCCGCCAACTGCCGGGCTGCGCCAGAAACGCCCACATGCCCAGCAGTTCCCCGCCCGGTGCCGGCGGCGCCGGAGTGGCGAAGAACAGATCCACCCCGAACACGGTCAGGCCGATGGAGCCGAACGGCACCAGACCGATCTCCACCATCCGCCCGGACAGCCGCTCGCACAGCAGCGAACCCACCCCGATACCGACGGCGAACAGCGTCAGCAGCAGCGTCACCACATGCTCGCCGCCGCCGAGGGTCAGCTTGGTGAAGTTGGGCAGTTGCGCCAAATAGACGCTGCCCACGAACCAGAACCAGGAAATGCCCAGCACCGACTGGAAAACGGTGAAGTTCCGGTAGGTGAACTTGAGGATGTTCCAGGTCTCGCTGGCGGGATTCCAGTTGATTTTCAAATCCGGCGCGGCGGGCGGCGCCTCGGGAATGGCCAAGCTGCTGAAAAAGCCGAGGACGGCGATGGCGATGACCGCGCAGGACACCCACAGGTGCCCGCCCTGCTGGGCGATCAGAATGCCTCCCAGCAGGGTGCCGAGCAGGATGGCCATGTTGGTGCCCATCTCGATCCAGGCGTTGCCGCCGACCAGTTCCTCCGGCTTCAGATGTTGCGGCATGATGCTGTACTTCACCGGCCCGAACAGCGTCGAGTGAAAGCCCATCATGAACAGCATCGCGATCAGCAACGGCACGTTATCCAGCACGAAGCCCGCCGCCGCGCCGAGCATGATGGCGATTTCCAGCAGCTTGACCCAGCGGATATAGCGCGACTTCTCGAACTTGTCGGACAGTTGCCCGGCGGTCGCCGAAAACAGGAAGAACGGCAGCACGAACAGGCCGGCGCAGAGATTGATCAGCACGTTGGCTCGGGCGGGATCGGATGCCGCCACCTGGAACGCGATCAGGATGATCAGGGCGTTTTTGAACACGTTGTCGTTGAACGCGCCCAGAAACTGGGTGACGAAGAACGGCAGGAACCGCCGCTCCCTCATCAGCGTGAATTCGTTGTCGTGAGCCATGCGGCGGGATTCTCCAAGGGCGGGACAGCCCCGTTAAGAGCCTGAACGGAAACTCCCCTTTACCCGATGGGCGAGGGGAGTTTATTTGCGGTATCCAAGGTCTCAGCCTCAACCCTTCTCCATCGCTTTCGTCTCCGGCTCGGCTCTCCATATCCGATAACGCACTTCCGCGCCATCGGGGACGTACACCACGATGGGCAGCCGGCTGTTGTAGCGGATAATGTAGGGATCGCCACCGAGGGCGACAAATCGGGCCACTTTCGGCGCGGTGGGATCGACGGCTATCCGCGTGCCGGCCATCGGTCCAAGATCGCCGACATTGTATCGTGGGAATCCCCAGCCCTGGATCGTTGTTTCTTCGATTTTGCCGCCGAAAAAGTATCGATTCCTTTCATCAACCTGAACCGTCTTGCCGACGATCAATTCCACCCTGAAAGCGGATTCGTCATCCCGTGCCGGAAGCTGTAGCACATAGCGAACCGTTCCCTCCCCGGCTGGAGGAAAAGCCTTCATATCGTCCGCTGCCACTTGGCTTGTCATCACCGTCGAGAAAAACCAGAGAATCGCGCTCAGATAGACCGTTTTCATATTTCCTCCCGATCTCGAAATTTGGACAGCGAGCTTTGAAGGCTTTAGCAATCCCGGTCAGACACATCCCACCACCAGCGGCATATACTGCAAGCATACTTCCTTCCGGGAAACCCCACCATGCGCCCCGCCACCCATGACTTGCTGACCCGCGAAGCCACCGATTGGCACCAGCAGGGATTGATCGACCGCTCTCTGCTGGACGTGCTGCTCGGACGCTACGCGCGTCGCGGCGAATTTTTGGCCACGTTGCTGAAATGGCTGGGATTATTCGCCATTTTCCAACTGGGATTGGGGGTGCTGGCTTTCATCGCGCTGATGTCGAAGTCGGCCGGTGTGGCGACGGTCCTGCTGGGCGCGATCAGCGTCGGCTTATGGTACTTCGGGGTGCGGATGGCGACCGATCCGCGCCGGCGTTACCCGTTTACCGGCGCGGTGCTGGTGACCGCCAGTTTGGCCGCGATGTTCGGGACGTTCGTGTTGCTGTTGCTGTACATCGCGCTGAACGGCGAGCCCGAGGGTCGCGCCATCCCCGCCCTCATGCTGCTGACCAGCGTGCCTGCCGCGCTCACGGCTTACCGCTACCGCTTGCGCTGGCCCTTGCTGTTGGCGTTGCTGTGGTTCTTCCACGGTCTGGGAGCCTGGCACACTTACGGCGGGCATGGCGCCTATTTCGCCGACATCCAGGACCCGAGGCTGATGGCGGTCATCGCGCTGGCCGCCATCGCGCTGGGCGTCTGGCACGAGCGACGGTTGGAAATCGGCCCCTTGCGGCGTTGTATCGGCTTCGGCGGGTTGTACCTGATTTTCGGGCTGCTGTATCTGAACCTGTCGCTGTGGTTCCTCACCCTGCCGCACGGACCGCTGGACTGGGTCCTGGTGTTCACCGCCGCGTGCATCGCGCAAATCGTCGCCGGCGCCCGCTTGCGCGATACCCGTTTCACCGGCTTCGGCATCGTGTTTCTGGCGATTGACCTGTACACCCGCTATTTCGAGCATTTCTGGGATCGATTGTCCGCCGGCACGTTTTTCCTGCTCGGCGGCGCGCTGGCTATGTTTCTCGGCTACGCCTTCGAGCGCCAGAGCCACGCCAACCTCTCGGACCGGCGGCCATGAACCCGATATCCCGCAACCGCCGCGTCCGCCGGGAGCTGGACGAACTGCTGCGCCATGGTCTGCTGGACGAAGCGACTCACCAGCGATTGCGCGAGCGCTATCCGACCGAGGGCTGGGACTGGCGCTCTCTGGGCCGCTGGTTCCTGATCTTCGGGGCGATCAGCGTCATGGCCGGGCTGGCGATTCTCGGCCGGACCTTGTTCGACTTCACCCTGACCAAACTGGCGGTGCTGGAAGGCATCGCCATGCTCGCCAGCTTCGGCGGTGCGCAGTGGCTCAAGCGCACCCGTCCCGGCCTGACCTGGAGCGCCCTGAGCTTGGAATTGCTGGGTGGACTGGTGTTGATCGGCCTGACGTTCACGCTGGGGATGATCTACTCCACCGGCTCCGGCAACTGGCCGGCGCTGCTGCTGATCGACTTGATCCTTCTGCTCGGTTCGAGCTACGCGTTGCGAAACCCTCTGCTGCTGGTGCTGAGCGCGGTGGTGTTTTTCTGCTGGTTCGGCGGTTTCACCGGCTATGAATCGGGCTGGGGGGCTTACTGGTTCGGCATGAGCTACCCCTTGCGGTTTCTGGCTGCGGCCGCGACCCTCATCGCCGTCGCGGTGATTCACCGGGAAAGCGAAAGCGGCCCGCTGGCGCCGTATCGGGGCTTCTTCAAGGTCTGGCTGTCCAGCGGCTTGTTCTTCGCGGAAATGGCGCTGTGGCTGCTGTCGCTGTTCGGCAATTTCGATCTGGAAACCCATCGCTGGCATCTGGCCGGAGCAGCCGAGCTGTTTCTGTTCAACGCGCTGTGGGCGGGATTGAACGTCGCCCTGATCTGGCTGGGGGCGCGGCTGGCGATGCGGATGCTGACCGGCTACGGCGCGACATTCCTGATCATTCAAATTTATACACTGTTCTTCGCACACCTGGCCGAAGCTCTGGGGTTGACGCTCAGCCTGCTGATCGCCGGCAGCGGCGCCTTGGCATTGACGTTTTATCTGGAACGGTGGCGGCGCGAGAAGACGTAAAATGCTCCTGAATTTTTGATGTGGATCATTCGGAATGCGTCTAATACATACTTCGGACTGGCATCTCGGCCAGACCTTTCACGACTTCGACCGCAGCCACGAACACGGTCTTTTCCTGGATTGGTTGGTCAACAGATTAGAGATCGAACAGGCCGATGCCCTGCTGATCGCCGGTGACGTGTTCGACAATTCCAACCCGTCCGCCGACGCTCAGAAACAGTTTTACCGTTTCCTGACCGACGCCAAGTGCCGCGTTCCCAAACTCGATATCGTGGTCATCGCCGGCAACCACGACTCGGCGGGCCGGCTGGAAGCGCCCACGCCACTGCTCGAAGCCTTCGACGTTGCCGCCATCGGTTATACCCGCGATCCGCAAGCCGGCATCCAGTTCGACCGGCTGGTAGTCCCCCTCAAAAACCGCGACGGCGAAATCGCCGCCTGGTGTCTGGCGATTCCCTTTCTGCGGCCCGGCGACGTGCCCCGCGTGGAAACGGACGGCGATCCCTATCCGGAAGGCGTCAAAGAGCTTTACCGGCAAGCCCTGGAAGTCGCTCTGAGCCGCCGGGAAAACGGTCAGGCCATCGTGGCGCTGGGCCATTGCCACATGAGCGGCGGGCAAACCTCCGAGGATTCCGAGCGGCCCATCGTGATCGGTGGTTTGGAGAAATTGCCGGTGGAAATGTTCGATCCGGCCATCGCCTACGTCGCCTTGGGCCATCTGCACCGCGCGCAGAAGGTCGGTGGTCAGGAGCGGGTGCGCTATTCCGGCAGTCCCTTGCCGATGTCGTTCACCGAAATCAACTACCGCCATCAGGTCATCCGCGTCGATCTCGACGGCGATTCGGTCGCCGAAATCATGTCGATTCCGGTGCCGCGTTCCGTGGCGTTGCTGCGGGTACCCGAACAGCCCGCGCCGATCGATGAAGCGCTGGACGCCCTCAATGCGCTCGATTTGCCCGACTCGCCATCCTCCGATACGTGGCCCTATCTGCAAGTGCGGGTTCAGTCCAATACCTTCGACCGGACGCTACGCACTCGAATCGAATCGATCCTGGAAAAAAAACCGGTGCAGCTCGCTCATATAGAACGGTCCAGCCCACTACGCGGAGACCGCTCGACCGTCGCCTTTCAATCCATCGATGAGATCAAGCGGCTGGAGCCGGCCGGCATCTTCAAGGAACTCTGCCTTCAAGAACTGCAACGAGAACCATCCGCCGAATTGCTCGCCGCTTTCGCCGAACTGTTAACCGCCGACGATGAAGGGATGGCGCCATGAAAATCCTGGCCATTCGCGGCAACAACCTGGCGTCGCTGGCCGGGGAGTTCGAGGTTCACTTCAGTCGAGAACCGCTCGCTTCCGCCAACCTGTTCGCCATTTGCGGGCCGACCGGGTCCGGCAAAAGCACGCTGCTCGACGCGCTCTGTCTGGCGCTTTACGACAAGACACCGCGCCTGAACCGGGATAGAGCCAACAGCGTCGATCTGCCCGATGTCGGCAAGGAAACCATCACCCCACGCGACCCCCGGTATCTGTTGCGTCGCGGGACCGGCAACGGTTACGCCGAAGTCGATTTCGTGGGCAATGACGGCGTCGAATACCGTGCCCGCTGGAGCGTGCAGCGCGCCCACCGCAAAACGGATCGGCCCTTGCAAGACACCAAAATGGAGCTGAAAACTCTCGCCGACGAGCAATTGATCGGCGGAAAAAAAAGCGAGGTCTTGGAAGAAATCAGAAAGCGGCTGGGCTTGGAATTCGACCAGTTCACCCGTGCGGTGCTACTCGCTCAAAACGAGTTCGCCGCGTTTTTAAAGGCCGACAACGATGCGAGGGGGACACTGCTGCAAACGCTGACCGGGCTGGATATCTACGAGAAGATTTCCGTCCGCGCCCATCAGCGCGCCAAGGCTGAGCAGCAGGTGCTCGACGATCTGAACGCCCAACTGAAAGGCCATCAGACCTTGACCGCCGAGGAGCGCGCCGAACTGGAACAAAAGTTCTCGACCGCCAAAGCGGAAACCTCGGCACTGGAACAACGCAAGGCTGAACTGGACCAGCAAAGCCGTTGGCACGAAAGCTGGGAAAACCTCAAGCAAGCCGAGCAGCAGGCGCGGGAAGCTTTGCGAGCAGCGGTCTTCATTCAAGAATCCGCCGCGCCCCGCCGCGCTTATTTCGGCCGGGTGGAATCCGTGCAAGACGCTCGACCGCTCGCGGCGGATGTCGAACGCACGACCGGCGAGATCGGGACCAATCGCCGTGCCGCGTCCGACGCGGAAGATCGACTGGCCGAAACCCAGCGCGACCGGCGGCAGGCCGAAGATGCCTTGGCCCAGACCTCACAGGCAGTCGCCGATGCCTAGCAGGCCAAAACGGCGGCCAATACCGACCTCGATAAAGCCAAGGCACTCGATAACGAAATCGAACTGCGCTTGATACCCGATCATGATGCTGCCGCCAAAGCGCTGGAAGAAGCCCGTCAAGCCGAGGCCGAGGCACAAAAACGGCTGGATAACAAGAAAACCGAATACCAGCAGGTCGTGCAGCAATTGCGAACCGCCCAAGACTGGTTAACCAAACACCAACCTTTGCAGGTTCTGGCGAAAGACTGGTCGCTCTGGGATGAGTTGCTCAAGGGCGCCGCTACCCTGCAAAACAGCCTGCACGAAGCCGAACAGAAGGCGGTTTCGAGCCAGCAGGACGCACAACAGAAACAGCAGGAACGGGATAAAGTGGCCGTTGCGTGCGCCCAAGCCGAAACGGCGCTGCACGCGGCGGAAGGCCGGTTGCAGGCCGCTCTCGCCGATCTGGCCGGCTTTGACGCCGAAACTTTGGCGGCACGCCGTCAGGCCGCCCAAACCCGCGCCGATCAGCTCGCGAATGCCGAGCAGCTATGGACCACACTCGATGCCGCCCAAGATCAGCGGCGCAAACTGGATGACGAAAGCCACACGCTCCAGGAACAAGTCGTGCAGACGGAAGCCGCTCTAAAGCGGCTTGAAACCGATAAGCCCGTTACCACCGCCCGGTTGGAACAGGCGGAAAAATCGCTGAAAACCGCCGAGGCCGCCAATAGCGAAAACGTCGAGAAACTGCGTGCCAGCCTAGAATCCGATTTCCCCTGCCCGGTCTGCGGCGCGACCAATCATCCCTATGCCATCGGCGATGCGCCTTCCCGCGCCATGCTGGCCAGCCTCGAAACGGAAGTCGGGGAATGTCGCAGGGCTCTAGCAACGCT
>RRZU012155307.1_pt1 | contig 11427 bp, 9 predicted proteins | sample 2165561 | NCBI WGS metagenome assembly RRZU01 (sample SAMN10456909, study PRJNA506462) | wastewater metagenome | isolation source: wastewater sludge | place: USA: Moscow, Idaho | reverse complement strand
TTTTAAAAAAGACTTGACAAATAAAAAAAAAGCTATTATAATTCCAGTCCAATTTAAGTAGAACGACTTAAATTGACTTACCAAATGTGCGAGTGTGGCGGAATAGGTAGACGCGCGGGACTTAAAATCCCGTTCCGGTTTCGGAGTGTGAGTTCGATTCTCACCATTCGCACCATATTATATGTGTAGAGAGTTGACAGAGTTGGTCGATTGTACCGGTTTTGAAAACCGGCGAGGTGAAAGCCTCCGAGGGTTCGAATCCCTTGCTCTCTGCCATTTACCTACAAATGACAAACAATCCCCTAAAAATCAAGCTTCAAAGTCTTTTGGCAAACAAAAAAAATTGCTCTATGATACTTTTGATAAAACTTGTGATACTAAAAGAATTTACAAAGTAAACAATACTTACTATTACAGAAGAAAAATTAATAATAAATTGTATAGAATATCACTTCACACAAATAATTTAAAAACTTGTTTACAAAGAAAAAAATTATTTGACATTATGAGTAAGGAAGATTTTTTGTACACACTAACACTAGGTGATTATAGTTATATCTTTGAATATGACACTATTGAAGAATTAAGAGAACAATTAGCTATTACAACTGCTACACATCAAGAAATTATAGCACTAGAGAAACAATATACAAAAGTTGATAATGCTTTAACTAATAGTAGAGATAAAAAAGAACATATAACATTTGCACTACTAGAATTACAATTTATAGACTCTTTAAAGACATTAAAAGAGCAAACTAATAGAAGTGTTAGTAAAGCAAGTTATAAAGCATATGCTACAACTTTTGATAAGCTTAAAAACTATTTTAAAGATACTAATATTAATAATCTATCTAATGATGATTTTCAAGACTTTAGAACACATTTAAAGAATAAAGGACTAAATGCTAAAACTATTAATAATAATATGATTTATGTTAGTAAGTTCCTAGATTTTGCATTACAAAAAAAATTAATAAGTGAGAATTGTTCAAAAATGGTATCTATCAAAGAAGAAACTAAGAAAAAAGAAAACTTTACTAAAAAAGATTTAGAAGATATTTTTAACTATGATTATAGTCCATATCACAAGAATATACTAAAAATTTTAGCACATACTGGAATGAGAATATCTGAACTTTGGAGTATTAAAAAAGAAGATATTATCCAAGATGATGAAATCTATTGTTTTGATTTAAAAGAGTCAAAAACTGAAACTGGTGTTAGAAAAATACCAATTCATAAAGACATATTAGATATGGTTTTAGGGTTAGAGTTTCCATTATCAGCAAAGACTGATAATGCTTTTAATAAAGAAATGTTAAAACAATTATATCTGGTAATAGACAAAAATAGTACAAAATCATTACACACATTTAGAGCTAATTTTGTTAGTCAATTAATTAATCAACACCCAGACAAAGTGGAATTAATACAAGAAATAGTAGGACATTCACAAAATGATGACAAAAAACTAACTTTAAAGGTGTATGGTAAAGGTTTTGCTACTAAAATTAAAAAAGAGGTTATAGATAGTATTTCTATTATCTAAAAGAGGTATTAGGTATGTCAAAACTACCAAAGATAAGTAAGAAAACACTAAGAAAAATGGAAGAACAATCTAAAAAGGTTGATAGTCCATTTTTGATAGGTTTAAAGAATAAAAAAGTTTTTGTTAAAGTAATATAACTATAATTTAAGATTTAATTAAGTTTAGTAAATATAAATAATTATAAATAGGTATGATATAAATATAAAATATACTTATATAACTATAAATAGTTATAAATAAATAGAAAATAATTATAAATAATTATATTTCTCTTTATTAGTCTAATACAACTAATTTTTTATATATCTAATTAAAAAGGTAAAATAAAAGGTGTAAATGTATTAATAGTAATGTATATTAAGCATTAAGAGTGATTATTCATTAAATCTGGGAAAAACTAAACCTAAGTAGGTTTAGTTTGTTTTAATGGTGGTTATGATGATTTGAAGAGGTATTATTACTACTATTATTTGTTATTGAATCTAATCTATTATAAAAATCAATTCTATCTTCTTGAGTTTGTTTTTTATAAAAACAATTTTCAAAAATTGTATATCTAATATCTTCTGGAATTCTTTCATTTTGTGATAAATCTTCTAACAACTTACTAAGTTCTTCAATATTAACATTATCAAAATTATTAAATAAGTGTTGATTATTGTTAATAAAATCAATTTTTAATTTATTTTCTAATTCTCTAAATTTTTCTTGTAATTCTTCTTCATATTTAGCTTTATCTTCTACTATTTGAGATTGTAATTGTTGTTGTTCTAATAGTTTTGCTTCATTTTGTCTAATTAAGTCCTCTTGGGCCTTAATTGTTTGTAAATGATGTTGTTGTGTTGTTGTATGTCTATGATTTGTTTCTAACTTACTTACACCTCTTTGAACATCAAAAGATTTAAAATTAGTTGCTCCAATATCTTGTAAACTTTCTAAAATAGGTTTATCTAATTTTTCATCTTTTTGTCTTTTCTTTAAATTAAAGTTATTAGATAGACTTTTTCCATTTTCATCATAGTTTTTAAACATAAAATGTATATGAGGGCACTTTTCATCAAAGTGGATTACACATAGTTCTGGAGTTGCATTTAATTTATTACATATTTCACTTACAGAATCAAAAGCACATTTATAAAATTGTTCTAAATCTAATGTACCATTATTATAATCATTTTCTATTTTTTCACTAAAAGTTATAATACCATTTCCCCAAGAAGCAACATCATCTTTTAAATGTGTTCTAGTTCTTTTCTTATAATTTTGTTTATGTTCTTCTCTATCATCATTATAATTTTTTAACAATTCTTGTCTAAAATTTAACATATTATGTCTTTTATTTTTATACTCATTTAATGAATTTTCATCTAATAAATTTTGTGCACCTGGTGATAATAATTGTGTTTCAAAAGTTTGATAAGTGTTATTATTATTGTCAAATTTTATAATAATATTATTATCATTTTTTGATTGATTTCTTGTTGTATCTTTTCTTAAATTATGGTCTATCATAGCAATAATTTTTAGATTAGATAATCCTTCTATTCTTACATTTATATTATTTTTCATTGTATATCCTTTTTGATTTGATATAAATGATTTTAAGTTAAAAAAAATTATTTTATAATTTTTGTAAAGTGCAAGAGAATATAATTCATCTACTTAGCTAAGTAGACTCACTACACTTAGCAAAATTACATTTTTCTAAGTGTTTGAGCCAGGAGAGCCTGGACCCAAATATTTTTTATTTTAATTTTTAGGGGGTTTATCTTGGGGTTCATCTTAGCCTAGAAGGTGTCTATACTTCTAAAAAAATATTGTATCTATCTTCATAGTAATGTTCTAAAGTTCTTTTTAGAGGTTTGTTAATTTGTTCTCTTATATATAAAATTTCATTGAAAATTGTATTAAAGTTTTTTTCACTTTTTGCTCTTTCTTTGATATATAAAATATCACAATTAGAAGCATCATTAAAATTATTTTTTAAGATAATTTTATACTTTGAAATATATTTTTTATCAATTTCTTTGACTTCAAATTTTGGAGCAGTAACAACTTTTTTTTCTACTTTTGAAGTTTTGATATTTTGTTGAATATTTAAATTTTGTTCATAAAAATTTTTCATTTCTGGAATATCTAAATTATGTAAAACATAATTTTTAAAAACATCAAAATCATAAGAATTATTAAAATTATTTGATTTAAAATTAGTTTCATAATCATTCTTTTTATTTGTAAAAAATGGAAATCTAAAAACTTTCTCAATAGAACAAACATTAAAATCACTATCAAAATATTTGGCAAGAGTTTTATTAATTAGTTCATATTCTTTGAAATCTATATTTTTATCATTCAATTTAAAACATACTTGGAATTTATTTTCAGAAGTTTGTAAAACATAGGTTGGAACAATATTTAAAGATTTAACTAAATTAAGTAGATTGTCTTTAGAAGTCTTAGGATTATCAAAATCAAAAATTAAGGCTTTTATATGACTTACATTATCTTTTGTCTTAGAAGGTGTTTTAAATTGATTTAAAATACTATCTGAATGACTTTTAAAAGCATTCAAAGTAAAATAGATACTATCATTTATATTTTTTGATTTAATAGAGTTAATATATTTTTTAAATGAATTAAGATTATGGTAAAAATTATTGGTTTTATTTGTTGTATGGTTTATAGTTGTTATAAAAAAATATTCTTCTTGTGTAAAATAGTTTTCTAAAAATGAAATTATATTTTGGTTGTTCATAGTTATCCTTAGTTTTTATTTTTTTTTATTTACCCTATTAAGACTTTTTAGTCTTAATAGTTGAATCTTCATTTATATCTTCAATATTTGTATTATTTGTATTTTTAGATATATTAAAAATAATTGAATTGAATTGTTTACCTAGTTTTTCAATTTCAAAAGTAAATACAATAGAAGTATTTTTTTCTAAATCTTTTTGAACACCTTCTATCATTCTTTTAATGTCTTTGTTTGAATAAGAAATTGGAATATTCAATATATTTCTTAATTCTTCAAAAGTCATTTTTCTATGTTTGATAGTCTTGTATTGATACAATAATTCAAAAATTTGAATAGAATAAGAACTTCTTAATTTTAAAATATTTGTTAAATGATATTTAGTAAAGTTTGTTTTTAAATCTAATAGAAATGGTTTTAAATCATTATGAAATTCATATTCAACAATACCTACACCACTTAAAGGTGTTAGTTTTGTAAACCAGCTATAATAACTCCCATTCATAAAGAAGGTTTTTTTCATCAATCCTTTGCATAAATCTACTAAGTAAGTGTAGTTATTTGTACTCTCTACACCACTAAAGTCTAAGTCATTAATTCTAATAACTTTTTTTTGAAAATCTTTTTCATATGTGTTATTAATATCAGATATTAATTTACATATAATTCTTAACTCATTTTTACAATATGTGTAATCACTTGTAGCATTAATTAAAGCATTATGCTTAACTACTAAATCTTTGTTGTTAATTTCAATCTTTTCTTCTTTTGTTAGTTTTGGTTGTTCTTGTTGTGGTAATTGTTTAAAATGTTCTCTTAAATTCATTTTGTTGCTCCTGGTATTGTTATCTATGATTGTGATTGTGATTGTTTTTTGATATAGATTCATTTACATTATAATTTGAAGCTTGATTAATAGTTTCTTTTAAATTATGTTCAAAACTTGCTAAAACTTCTAAAGCTTTACCAGATATATTTAAATCATCATTTTGTGCCAATATTTTTAAATCATCTTTAAAAATAAAACCTTTTCTATATACAAAGTCTTTAGTTAAGTTATATATTAATAACTCTTTTGTTAAGTCAAAATCATTTAAAGTAAGCTCTATTAAGTCTAAATCTCTTAATTCATCATAATTCATAGAATCATATAATTCTCTATTATATTCATCTAAAGTTCTTGTTAAATAATATTGAATGTCATATAAATCAAGTCCATCTGTAAGTTCTTTTTTTGATATTTTATTTTCTATTAAGAAATTATCTAAAAACTCTCCTACACTTCTAAACTTTAAATCTAAGATTAAATCATCTTCTTTATCTCTTGGGTACATTTGTTGCTCCTACTTTTATTTTTTTTATTTGTTTTGCATTTCTGATAAACATATTTTTTATTTTAAGGAAACAAAAAAACTTTATTCCCCTTTTAATTAATTATAAATATTTTTTTTCAAATCTTTGATTTTTGATTTATTTTTATAAAAAAGAATTAAAAGTTTCAATTTTTGACATTAATTTTTTCCCATTTAGACATTAAAAATTTCCCATTTGACATTAATTTTTTCCCATTTGACATTAAAAGTTTCCCTTTTAGGTGTCTGAAAGATTGATTTGATAGGGCTTGTAGAGATTGGAAAAAGATTAAAAAGATTAAAAAGAAATAAAAGGAAAATTTTTTAGCAAAATTGTTCCTGAAACTTTAATGTTTTTCAAACATTCAAGGGTAATAAAAAAAAAAAAAATTGTAATTGTTGTATTGTTTTAAATGTTTGATTATGTGTTAGACACCTTTTCTACCTGAAGTTTTTGTATTTGATATTAGATAGATAACAATATATTATTATCAATATCAATTTTAAATCCAATATTTAAAGAATCAAGATTGGAAATAATGTTAATTAATTCTTTATATACTAAGTGTTGATGTTAAAAAAAAGATGAACTGGTGAATAATATTGTTAAATGCTATTTAATATATTAGAAAAAAATAGATATAATATATATAATTTAAAATTAGAAAAAGAGATTATGACAAAGCCAGTACAAACATTAAAAAATATAGATAATAAATTAACAAAAAAAAGATTAAAAGGGTTATCTTTATTTTCAAGTGCAGGAATTGCAGAAACTTATTATAAAGATATTAATATAGATATAGTTGTTGCAAATGAATTAGTTGAGAGAAGAGCAAAACTATATCAAAAGTTATATCCAGAATCAAAAATGATTAATGGAGATATAACAAAAGAAGAAACTAATATTCAAATAAAAAAAGAACTAAAAAAACATAAAATAGATATTATAGTAGCTACACCACCTTGTCAAGGTGTTAGCTTAGCTGGTAAAAACAAAAATCAACAAGCTATGGCAGAGGACAAAAGAAATCACTTAATATTCAAAATTGTTGAATATATTCATTTATTAAATCCAACATATGTATTAATAGAGAATGTTCCAAGATATTTACAATTATTTTTAGAATATAAAAATAAAATGGTTACTGTTAAAGAAATATTACAAGAAGAATTTGGGAATATTTATAATATTGATATAGAAGTATTAGATTCATCAGATTTTGGTGTAGCACAAAAGAGAAAAAGAGCATTTATAAAATTATACAAAAAAGATTTAGTATGGAATTCTCCTAAAAAAGAAAATAAAGTAATCACACTAAAAGATGCAATAGGACACTTACCTAGTTTAGAAAGTGGAGAGAAATCAAATATTAAATGGCATTATTCAAGAGTTCATACACCAACTAATATTTTATGGATGAAACATACACCAACTAATAAATCTGCTTTTGAAAATGAAAAACATTATCCAAAAAAAGAGAATGGAGAAGTTATAAAGGCATTTAAAACCACATATGCTAGAATGGATTGGGATCAACCAGCACCAACTATAACTATGAGAAATGATTGTATAGCATCACAAAGAAATGTTCATCCTGGAAGATTAAAAGAAGATGGAACATATTCAGATGCTAGGGTTTTAACCCCATTAGAATTAATGATATTAACATCACTACCAGAGAATTGGAATATTCCAAATGATACATCAGAGATATTAATTAGACAAATATTAGGGGAATGTGTTCCACCATTATTAATAAAAAAAGTATTAGAGCCAATAAAAGAGAATTTTAAATGAAAAAAATTAAAGGAATATCTTTATTTTCAAGTGCAGGAATTGCAGAAACTTATTATAAAGATATTAATATAGATATTGTTATAGCCAATGAACTTCTTGAAAAAAGAGCAAATGTATATAAAAAGTTATATCCAAAATCAAAAATGATTAATGGGGATATTCAAAATTCTATTATAAAAAAAGAAATAATAAATAGTATTACTAATGATGTTAAATTATTAGTAGCTACACCACCTTGTCAAGGTTTAAGTTGCTTAGGTAAAAACAAAAATCAAAAAGATTATGAAAATGATAAAAGAAATTTTTTAATTTTTGATGTATTTGAAATAATTGATAATTCAAATTTTGATTATATACTAATAGAGAATGTTCCTATGTTCTTACAAATGTATTTTCCTTATGATGGAAAAATATTGTTATTAAAAGATATTTTAGAAATAAAATATGGGAAAACATACAATATAGATATTGATTTATTAAATGCTTGTGATTATGGGATAGCTCAAACAAGACCTAGAGCAATTATAAGAATATACAAAAAAGGTTTAGTATGGGAATTACCACAAAAAGAACCTAAAATCACACTAAAAGATGCAATAGGACACTTACCTAGTTTAGAAAGTGGGGAGACATCAGATATTAAATGGCATTATTCTAAAGTTCATTCAGAAGGTAATATTTTATGTATGAAACATACTCCAACAGGTAAAAGTGCTATGATGAATGAATTTCATTATCCAAAGAAACAAAATGGAGATAAAATTAAAGGTTTTCACAATACATATAAAAGAATGGATTGGGATCAACCAGCACATGCAAGAACAACAAATAGTGGAAATATAGGTTCACATAATAATGGCCATCCTGGAAGATTAAAAGAAGATGGAACATATTCAGATGCTAGGGTTTTAACACTATTGGAAACTTTTATTGTTTCTTCATTACCTAATGATTGGAATATTCAAGAAGATTTAACAGATAGTTTTATTAGACAAATAATAGGAGAAGCTATACCACCTTTAATGTCTAAGAAAATATTACAAGGTATTAAAAATGAATAAATGGATTATATCAAGACACACAAGAGATATGGATTTATTAATAAAAGTTGCAGAATTAATAAAAAAATATCAAAATACCATAAATGATAAAGATAAAGATATTATCTTAAAAGAACTAGAAACTGCTAAAGTTTATACACCTAGATTTGGTGATTTTAAAAAATCTACATTAACTTCTAAAATTAATCAACTTGCTTTTTATATGTTTGGATATAAAACAAAATTTAATGGAGAAAATAAATTTTTGTTTTCTCCATTAAGTAATTTATTATTTAAATATAAAAATGATGAAAACAAAAGAGATAAAATATTTTTAACTATGTTATGGGGATTACAATATAATCATCCACATAGCAATACAGATATGGAATATGAACTATATCCATTTAGATTATTATTTAATTTATTAAAAGAACCATTATTGGAAAATAAACTATATGTAAGTGAAATATCTTATTTAATAATGATTCAAAAAACAATATCAAAAGATTCATACTACAAATTAGTATCTGATATTTTAGAACTAAGAAAATTAGATAAATCTACTATTGAAAAAATATTTCTAAAAGATAAAACAAATGTTTTAGTAAATGCTGTATATGAATCAGATTATTATTTAAAACCTATTCTTAAATACTTTAATTTAATTAATGAAGTTGAAGGAAATGTTATTGCCACACTACCACAAGGAAAAGGAACTTTTAGAAGATTAAGAGATACTTATTATACTTTAAATAGTGATTATCTACCATTTATTAATAAATTAGAATCTATATATTCTTTCTTAGATAAACCAATTTCTTTTACAAATTTCCAACAAAAACTAGATACAGTAAAAGAAATTTATAATTTCTATCCAAATATTTTATTGGAAGAAATTGGAGAAAATATTGATTGCAACATACTACAATTACCAGAATTAATAAATAAATATTCTGCTAATGATGATAATGCTAATGCATATAATTTTGAAGATGTTTTAGAAGAAGGATTTAATACATTTAAAAATGTTGATGCAAAGAAAATAGCTGGTGCTGGAAATACTGATATTAAATGTTTATTCTTAGATGAAGAAAAAATATTTGCTGTTGAAGCAAAATCAACTAAAAATAAATTAAATTTAGTTAATGATGGAAGATTAGGAGAACATAGAATGAAAATTGGAGCTGAATACACCATTGTTATTACTCCAAGATATGTTCCTGCTGTATTAAAAGATATTAAAAATACAAAAAATGTAATTATTACTGCAAATACTTTTTCTGAATATCTCTATAATTCAATTGTAAAAGATGAAAGAAATATTGACTATAAAGAGATTAATGATATTATTGTTAATAATTTAGGTACTGACATAAGTGATAAAATATCTGATTTAACAATTAATAAATTTGCAACTTTGGGTAATGATATTTGTCTTTAATTATTTTCTTAATTAAATTTTATAAAGATTGATTTTAGGGTATCTATAACTAATAATATATGAATAAGAATTATTTAAGTTTCTGGTGCTATAATTCCACCAATGGTTATGATACTTAAAGGATTTTTTATGATACTTTCATTATCTGCCAGAGATAGAGAAGCCCTTATTTTAGGGATTGTTGAGGAATTACATAGTAAATCCCTTGCTCTCTGCCACTATAAAAACAAAATCATCTAATCTTTCTTAATTTTAAATGATTTCTAAAAATAGACTATACATTTCTGTTGGAGGTATAGCAAAGCTGGTAATGCCTCGGATTGCAAATCCGACATGCGTTGGTTCGAGTCCGACTACCTCCTCCACTAACCAATTTAACCTAATCTAATACAATCCAAACAACCACCAATAAAACGAACTTTAAAGCCTATTTAATCAATTATTAATCTAATGTATTCTAACATCATCTAATAAAAAAAGGTATATAAATTGGTATATAAAAATTAAATCATACAAAAATATGAATTTTTATATACCAAAAAGTGCTATAAAGCCCTTAACCAATATCATTACAAGGATTTTTATTAGTGGTTAAAAACAATCAATTACAAGACATACAAGTAAAACAAGCAAAGCCAAGTGAAAAAGCTTATTATCTTTTTGATGGATTAGGGTTATATTTGGAAGTAACTCCTAGTAATTGTAAAAATTGGAAATTTAGATACACATATAATGGTAAAAGAAAATTAACATCATTTCAAAGTTATCCAAGAGTTACATTAAAACAAGCTAGAGAAAAAAGAAATAACTATAATGAACTTATTTTTAATGGAATTGACCCTATTGAATACCACAAAGAACAAAAAGAACTAAAACAAATTGAAGATACAAGCAGTTTTAAAAATATCTTTATTCAATGGTTAGAGATGGAAAAATCAAAAAGTGGTTTAGCTCAATATCAATGGAAAAAAACAAGAATTGAAAATGATATTTTGCCTTTTATTGGTAGTAAGAAAATCAAAGATATTAAAATCCAAGATGTTACAAATGTATTGATTGAAAAAAATAAAAAAGCACCCGTTACAGCTTCTAAATTATTTGGATATTTGAAAAGTATTTATAGCTATGCAAAAACAAAAGGTTATATTGAAATAAATTTATTATCAGATATAAATAAAACTCATATTATTAGTTCTTCTCAAATAATTAGTTACCCAAAAATCACAGAAAAAGAAAATTTAAAAGATTTAGTAAATAGTATTTATAACTATCAAGGATTTTATTCAGTAAAAAATGCTTTGAGATTGGTTTTACATTTACCATTAAGAGCTAGTAATTTATGTAATTTACAATGGAGTAATATTGATTTTGATAACAAACTTCTAACTATTCCAAGAGATGAAATGAAAGTAAAAGATAAAAACTTTGATGATTTTAGAATGCCTTTGACTGATGAAGTTATAAATATTTTAAATGAACAAAAGAG
>RRZU011418976.1_pt1 | contig 11428 bp, 9 predicted proteins | sample 2165561 | NCBI WGS metagenome assembly RRZU01 (sample SAMN10456909, study PRJNA506462) | wastewater metagenome | isolation source: wastewater sludge | place: USA: Moscow, Idaho | reverse complement strand
GCCATGTGGTGCTCGGCAACCCCCCCTCCCCCATCTCCACCCCCGAGCTCTTCCCGCGCTCCGACGCTGTGAAGCTGCGGCGTCGCGCCGGCACAGTGGGCATGCTGGCCGCGCTGAAGGAAGGAGACCTGGAGGGGGTGGCGCGGAGGCTCTACAATGTTTTTGAGGATGCGCTCCCCCAGCGCAAGGGGACCGAGATTGACGCCATCAAGCATACCCTCCTGAGCCACGGGGCCCTGGGGGCCAGCATGAGCGGCAGCGGCCCCACCGTCTTTGGCATGTTTGGGGAGGAAACTGCGGCCAAGGCCGCAGCTGAGGCACTGTCCGCCCAATACCGGGAGGTTTTTTTGACCCAGGCGGTATAAAAAAAAGAATCACCGTCCACAATGTAGTTACTACATAGGGACGGTGATTTTTTATGACCGCGCAAAGGAATCCACATAAGCTCCGCCGCTGGGAGCTGGCCCTTTTGCTGGGGGTAGCACTCTCAGCCCTCCTGGGGGCATGGCTCAGCGGACAACAGGCCGCCCTGGCGGACAAGGTCATCCGGCTGCATGTCATTGCAAATTCGGACTCGGAGGCGGACCAGGCCCTCAAACTGAAGGTGCGGGATCAAATCCTGGCCGAGGCGGAAACTCTCTTTGCCCAGGGGGGCAGCAGGGCCCAGGCCGAGGCCGCCATCGCTGAGCGCCTTGGCGACTTGGCCGCCGCGGGAGCCAAGACGGTGGGGGAGGAGGGGTATGACTACCCGGTGTCCACCTCTCTGGAGCACGGGGTATGGTTCCCCACCAAGGAGTACACCGACTTTTCCCTCCCCGCCGGGAACTACACCGCGCTGCGGGTGGTCATCGGCGAGGGCGGGGGGAAAAACTGGTGGTGCGTGGTATTCCCCCCCCTCTGCCTGGGCTCCGTGACCGAGACCACGGCCCAGACCGCCGTGTCGGGTGGCCTGACGGAGGAGGAGGTCTCCCTCATCACCGGCGAGAGCGAGGGCTATGTGGTCAAGTTCAAGGCACTGGAGCTGTGGGACCGGCTGCGGCAGAAAATCGGGTCAGAATAATACCGATTGTAATCAAGGCAAGAAGACGAGGATCCGGTACATCAGAAAAAAGTGGCAGATGCTGCCCAGGACGATGAAGACATGGAAAATCTCATGGCAGCCGAAGCGGGGATTGTGTCGCCCCGGCCACTTGATGGCGTAGGATATGCCGCCAATGGAGTAGAGAATGCCGCCAGCCAGCAGCCAGAAGATGCCGCGCCAGCCCACCGCCGCGTGGAGGGGGTAGAGGGCGATCAGGGCCATCCAGCCCATGAAGAGATAAATGCCCGAGGTGAGCCAGCGGGGGGAATTGACCCAGACTAAGGTGAGAAAGGTGCCCCCCAGGGTGAGGGCCCAAATCACGCCCAGCAGGGCCCAGCCCCAGCCACCCATGCCCCGCAGTCCCACCAGGCAGATGGGGGTGTAGCTCCCCGCGATGAGAAAATAGATGGAGGTGTGGTCATATTTGCGCAGGGCGATGCGCCCCTTGACCCCCACGTTGAGACAGTGGTAGAGGGTGCTGGCGGTGTACAGCCCCACCATGGACGCGCCGTAGATGGAAAAGGAGACCAGATGCCAGGGGCCCGCCCCGATGGACACCGCCCGAATCAGCAGCAGGACGGTACCAAGCACTGCCAGAAGGGCTCCGATTCCATGGGTGATGGCCGACCAGGGCCGCAGGCCGTCGTAGGGGTCGCGGCCCTTCTCCTCAGGCCGACGCCTGCCCTGTTCTTTCGTTTGAAAAAGGGAACGCTCTTCCGGCTGAGGCATTGCACGCTCATCCATTGTATCTCACCAGACCTTATCAAGAATATGGGTTTTCGCTCTGCTCATTGTAGCACAGTGAAGGGGGTAAAATTAAGATCAAAATTATATAATGCAATAATTAAAACTACATAAGCAAAAAAGCATATGCCGGCCCCGGGGGAGGGTCGGCATACGCGTCTCATGGGGGCGCCCCGCTTCCTGGGTCGAGTGCGGCTGGGCAAGGGGCGAGGCTTACTCCCCCAACTCGTCCCGCAATACCAGCAGTGCCTCCATCATTCTGGGGAAGCCGCCGCTGGGCGCGACCAGCAGAATGGCGTGCTCGATCTCTTCCTTGGTGCAGCCGTTTGCAACGGCCTTCCTGATGTGGGTGCGCAGGGCGAATTCATACTGGCAGGAGGCAGAGATGGCCACCTTGACCAGCCACCTTGTCTTTTCGTCAAGGGGCCCACCCTCCTCGTGCAGCCTGTTGCCATACTCCTCGTATGCCTCGTAGATACCGCCATGCTTCTCCCTGAAATAGCGCAGGTTCTCTTCGATGACGCTCATGTCCTTCCCTCCTTTTCCAATGGTACTATTTCCATTATTATACCTGTCCATAAAGTTGTCAAGTAGATTGCTATGTCGATTTCAGCTTTGATGTGAAGTATGCCCATAAATGCCAGGTAAATTACGTAGGGTACCTCTTTCGTAAAAAAACACCCCCAGCCCACCGGCTGTTTGACCCGATGAACTGAGGGCGCTTGTTGTGGTCAGAAAAGGGTGGCTACTCTTACCGCTCCTTGCGCTGGAGCTGGAGACGGTCGGCGATCATGGCGATGAACTCGCTGTTGGTGGGCTTGCCCTTGGCGTTGGAGACGGTATAGCCAAAATACTTTTGCAGGGTTTCCAAGTCGCCCCGGTCCCAGGCCACCTCAATGGCGTGGCGGATGGCGCGCTCCACCCGGGATGCGGTGGTGGAGAAGCGCTTTGCCACCTCGGGGTATAGGATTTTGGTGACGGCGTTGATGACATCCATGTCCTCCACCGCGATGATGATGGCCTCCCGGAGATATTGGTAGCCCTTGATATGGGCGGGAACTCCGATTTCGTGGATGATGGAGGTGACGGTGCTCTCCAGGCTCTGCTCCTGCACAATGGGGCGGGAGGAGGGGAGATCGCTGGGCGGATTGCTCTCCAATTGGGCACAGAGCTGGCGCATCCGCTCGGTGACGGTGGTCAGCTTGACGGGCTTCATCAGGTAATAGTCGGCCCCATTGGCCGCCGCTTGAGCCGCCATGGCCCCGTTGGCGAAGCTGGACTGCACTAAAATACGGGGGCGCGGGTTTAAGAGGTAGAGATTGCGCAGTACCTCCAGCCCGTCCATACGGGAGAGTACCAGGTCCATCAAAATAATGTCGGGAGACAGCTCCTGCGCCAGTCGGTAGGTCTCGGGGCCATCCCCCGTACTGCCTACCACGGTAAAATCACCCTCTGCTGAGATGGCATCTACCGCCAGGCGGCGGAACTCTTCGCCCGCATCGGCGACCAAAACCCTCGTCTTACCCTCCGTGTTCGTGTCCTCCCCAAGCTCTAAGCTTTGCAAATTTTATCAGGAAACAGGAAATATTTACCTTCCATCAATAATTTACCATAATAAGACAACAAACGCAAGAGGGAATTGATCATTTTTAATTATAATTTTTTCGACAAAATTCGATGAGCTGTGATGGCTCCATACATTCTCCGCGCAGCGGCCCCATGGGCGCACCTACGCCGATGCGCTTGTATCGCCGCAGTCGATATGATAAACTAAAAAACACGGGAAGGGGGAGTGGGGATGCTACATATTGCCATCGTAGAGGACGAGGACGCCTGCGCCCGCCAGCTGGAGGAGTATTTGCAGCGGTTTCAGGAGGAGAATGGAATACAGATCTCCGTGGAGCGCTTTGCCGACGGCATGGAGCTCACCGAGCGCTACCACCCGGGGTGGGATTTGATTTTACTGGATGTGGAGATGCCCCGGCTGGATGGCATCTCCGCCGCCGCTGAAATCCGCGCCCAGGACAGCGCAGTGCAGATGATTTTCATCACCAACATGGCACAGTATGCCATCAAGGGCTATGAGGTAGACGCCCTGGACTACGTGCTCAAACCGGTGAGCTATTACGCCTTTTCCCTGAAGCTGCAAAAGGCCCTGCGGATATTGCGCACCAGGGGGGAGAGGAGCCTGCTGCTAAAGATGGGCAGTGAGGCGTTGCGGCTGAATGTACAGGAGCTCTACTATGTGGAGGTGTACAATCACCGGCTGTGCTACCATACCGCGGGGGGCGAACTCACCACCACCGGTGCCCGCACGCTGCGGGATGTATGCACCGAGCTTGCGGGCGCGCCCTTTGCCCTGTGCAACAACTGCTATCTGGTGAATCTGCAGTATGTGGATGGGGTGAAGGAGGACCATGTTCTGGTGAACGGCGTGGCCCTAAAAATCAGCCGGGGCAAGCGCAGGGAATTCATGCAGGCCCTGCTGAACTACCATAAGGGGGCGCTGGGGTAATGGGTGGGTTCCTTCGCTTTGCCGTCAGTATGGACTTTCTGCAGGAGCTGCTGGTGGCGGCCCTTTTATTTTTGCTGCCGCTGAAAAAGCGCCGCCTCTGGGGTGGGCGCTTCGCCCTGGGGGCCTTCGCCTGCATTCTGGCGAGCTATCTGATTCAGCTGCCCCTATCCGCCCGGCCCATGAATTCAGCGGCCCTGCCCCTGGTCCTGTCCTACCTGCTCTTCCAGCTGGGGGCGGTGGTTCTGGTGCTTTGGCACGCCGCGGACTTGAGCCTGTACGACGCGCTGTATGGCACCATTTGCGCCTATGCGGTGCAGCATTTTACCACCTCGGCAGCATTGATCTTCCCCCAGACGACGGCCACCTCCACCATCTTCGGGGGGAAGGGGATTTTGCCCCTGGAGCTCTCCTTTGTGGTGGCACTCTACGGGATATTCTATCTCCTGGTGGCCCGCCGCCTGCCGGAGGATGGGCAGTACCGGGCCGATGTGCGCCGGACGCTGCCCTCCCTGGTGCTGGTGCTTAGCTTCGCCATGGTGCTGAGCCTGGTGGCGAAATTTTACGGTTTAGATACGACGCGACTCACCGTTAATATGCTGGTTTTATACGGGGTGTGCATTCTCTTTGACCTGCTGTGCTGCGGCTTCGTCCTCTGGGGGCAAATCTCCTGGCGGCGGCAGGCCCGACTGGAGGCCCTGGTGGAGTCCGAGCGCCGCCTGCGCCAACAGCAGCGCCAGCAGTACCAGCTCTCCCGGGAGAGCATTGAGCTCATCAACCGAAAGTGCCACGACCTAAAGCACCAGGTGGCCGCCCTGCGCTGTATTGACGACAAAACCCGCAGGGACGCCTCCCTGGACGAGATTGAGCGCTCGGTGATGATCTACGACTCCGCCGTCAATACGGGCAACGAGGTGCTGGACACCGTACTGACCGAAAAGAGCCTGGCCTGCGAGCGGGACCAGATCCGCTGGACCTGTATGGCCGAAGGGGCGGCGCTGGACTTTATGGATCCAATCGATTTATATACCCTCTTTGGGAATGCCCTGGATAACGCCATGGAGAATGTGCGGCGCATCCGTGACCCGGAGAAAAGAATCCTGGCTGTCACGCTGCAAAAGAAGCGGGATTTGGCCTTCCTGCAGATTGAAAACTACTGCGATCGCTCGCCGGAACTGCGGGACGGGCTGCCCGTCTCCACCAAGCCCGCCGACGGCAACCACGGCTTTGGGGTGAAGAGCATCCGGGAGATTGTGACACGCTACGGTGGCACCATGGATCTCTCAGTGGAAGACGGCATCTTTCTCCTGTGCATCCTGCTCCCCCTTCCCTAACGGGCATAAGTTCCAAAAACGAACTGGAAATGACAGTCTACGCACTGGGCACACCGGGACGCACGGCGGGTGGTATACTGTGGCAAGAGCGCCACCGTTTCCGAGTACGATAAGCTAGAGGGGGAAAATGAGATGAAAACAGAAAAAATCCGCAAGCCGCACCCTGTCCGCCACGGCATTGGCATGGCACTGTCCAGCCTGTTCCTGGTGCTGGCACTCCTGGTCAGTATGCTGGCCATGTCCTTTTCGGGGCTACTGAACAGCTTCCTCACCGGGGTCAAGGTGGACGTGGAAGCTTCCGCCGTCAGCGCCACCGCCGCCGAGAGCCGGGCACTGTCCCGGCAGGTCGAAGCGGAGGGGCTGGTCCTGCTCCGAAATGAGAAGGACACCCTGCCCCTCTCCAAAGAGGTCAAGCAGGTGAACGTGTTCGGCTGGTCCTCTACCCAGTGGCTGGGCGGCGGCTCCGGCTCCGGCCGGGTCACCAGCTGCGACGTGGGCATTTTAGAGGCGCTGGAGGCCTATGGCGTTGCATACAACCACAGCCTCAGCGAGATGTACCGGGCCTTCCAGCCCGAGCGGCCTTACGCCTCTAACACGGTGGGCACCCTCAACAGCTACCCCGAGCAGTCCTGCCGACTCTATGAGCCCGCCATTGACGACACCGCCTGCTATTCCGACGGTCTGCTGAGTGAGGCTAAGGCCTATTCCGACACCGCGCTGGTGGTACTCAGCCGCTTCGCAGGGGAGAGCAGCGACTGCCCCCAGGTCCAGTACAAGCAGGTCTCTGGTGACGGCTCCATCGTGGTGGACGAGAGCCGCACGTACCTGGACCTCTCCGCCGAGGAGGAGGCCCTTCTGGCCTACGTGGGGGAGAACTACGAGCATGTGGTGGTCATTCTCAATACCGGCAACGTTATGGCCCTGGGCGCGGTGGAGACCATTCCCGGCGTGGATGCCTGCGTGATGGCAGGGCTCTCGGGCCAGTACGCCGCCGAGGCCATCCCCGGGGTGCTCTGGGGCGAAATTTCCCCCTCGGGCCGCACCGCCGACACCTGGGCCTATGACTTCGCCACGGCCGCGTCCTACGCCAACGCAGCCGCCGGCGGCGTGGGGGCCTACACGGGTGCGGAGGGCCGCTATCCCGCCGACGGCACCACCAGCGGGAACCTGGGCAGCCCCTGGGCCTACGACCAGGTCTCCTTCGTGGACTACGCCGAGGGCATTTACATGGGCTACAAGTGGTACGAGACCGCCGATGCCGAGGGCTTCTGGGACGATGCCAGCACCCCCTACGGTACGGGCTACGGCGGCGTGGTGCAGTACCCCTTCGGCTACGGCCTCTCTTACACCAATTTTGGTTGGGAGGTCCTCTCCGCCCCTGGGGAGGGCGAGACGCTGTATGCGGACGGCAAAATCTCGTTCACGGTGCGGGTCACCAACACCGGCACCGCTGCGGGGAAGGATATGGTGCAGCTCTACTACACCCCCCCCTACACCCCGGGCGGAATTGAGAAATCGGCGGTCAATCTGGCCGCATTTGCCAAAACGGAGCTTCTCCAGCCCGGCCAGAGTCAGGAGGTCACGCTGACCCTGCCGGTGGAGGACATGGCCTCTTACGACTGCTATGACCTCAACAGCAACGGCTTCCTGGGATACGAGCTGGACGAGGGGCGCTATACCCTCTCCCTGCGGAGGGACGCCCACACCCCCGACGACGGGGAGGGCGCAGTGGTAAACTGCACCCTGGCGCGAAATGCACAGTACCCCGTGAACCGCTCCTCCGGGGTGGGGGTGGGCAACAAGTTCACCGGGGCCGCCGCCATCGACGGCGTGAGCCTGGACGGCAGTGACTCCGGCCAGGAGATCCCCTATCTGACCCGGGCCGATTTTAAGGGCAGCTTCCCCACCGCCAACGTGGAGCGCCGCCCCATGGCGGAGAATGTGGCGGAGCTGAACCTCTATACCGCAGAGAGGGCCGACGCATGGGTCGACGAAAACGACCTGCCGATTACCACGGGGGTCAAAAGCGGTCTGCTGATTGAACAAAGAGGCGTCACCACCGACCTGGGCTTCGCCCTGGGTGAGGACTACGACGACCTCCGCTGGGACAAGCTGCTGGACCAGCTGACCGTGGAGGAGATGGAGAACCTGGTGCTCCACGGCTACGTGAAGACCGGGGCACTCAAGAGCGTGGGAAAGCCGGAGACCAAGGACGTGGACGGCCCCTCCCAGATCGGCAGCTTCAATCAGCCTGCAGCGGGCACCGGCTTCCCCAACGCCGGCACCATGGCCCAGACCTGGAACGGGGCCCTGGCCCGGGACTTCGGCCGCGCGGTGGGGACCGAGGCGGGCCAGCTGGGGTACAGCGGCTGGTACGCGCCCGCCGTCAATATGCACCGTAGCCCCTTCAACGGGCGCAACTATGAGTACTACTCCGAGGACAGCCTCCTCTCCGGCGAGATGTGCGGCAATACGGTGGCTGGCAGCTTGGAGGCCGGCGTGTTCTGCTACGTCAAGCACTTCCTCTGCAACGACGGGGAATCCGGCATCTACCGCGATGGCGTCTACACCTGGATGAGTGAGCAGACCCTGCGTGAACTCTATCTGGAGCCCTTCCGCATCATCGCCCAGGAGTACGGCGCCACCGGCCTGATGACCGCCTACGGGCGCATCGGCGCGGTGTGGGCCGGCGGCAGCGAGGCGCTGCTCACCGGGGTTCTGCGGGAGGAGTGGGGCTTCCGCGGCGCGGTTATCACCGACTTTTCCGACCATCACGCCTTTATGAACATCGACCAGGCCCTCCGGGCAGGCGGAGACATTTGGATGGACGGCTTTGGCGGGGAGTTTTTCTGCGAGACCACCTCCAACAGCTTCCAGCAGGAGCTGCGCGGGGCTTCCAAGAACGTGCTCTATATGTACTTAAACGCCCGCACGGTGAACCGGGACTACAGTGCCGGGGCGGCCGAGCCCATCGTGAAGCCGATCCTCACGCCGAATTTCCCCGTATGGAAGGCTGCAATTGTCGCGGTGGATGTGCTGGCCGTGCTGCTCTTCGTGCTGGCCATCCGCTCCCTGGTGGTGGATCACAGGCTGCGCAAGGCGGCAAAAACAGGGGATGCAAAGTCAAAATAGGCAAGTGTAAAACCGAGCAAACGAAATAGAAAAGAGGAGGCCACGGTGATTCGTGACCTCCTCTTTTTCCTAGGCAGTCCCTATGGGGTGGCTGCCTTAAAAATGGCGCATCTTAAGATAGGGCTGCTCTTGCCGCCTCTGCCTGGGCCAGCATATGCTCTGCCAGAATACCATAGCCCTGAGTGGGGTCGTTCACCAGCACATGGGTGACCGCGCCCACCAGCCGTCCGTTTTGGAGGATGGGGCTGCCGCTCATGCCCTGGACGATGCCGCCCGTCGTCTCCAGGAGTCGGGGATCTGTGACCTTAATCATTAGGTTGCGGGTGTCGCCCGGGTTCTCGGGGAAGACCCGGGTGATCTCTACCTGGTACTCCTCCACGTCGTCCCCCGCAATGTTGGAGAGGATGGTGGCATTGCCCACCTGGACCTGGTCCCGGGTGGCCAAGGGGACGCCCTGATCTTGGGGGGCCAGGCTCCGGTCCGTCAGGGAACCGAAGACGCCGCTTTTGGTGTTGGCAAAGAGCTCGCCCAGGTCCCGGTTGGTCTGGAAGGAGCCGTGCAGCTCACCGGGGGAGCCCGCAGCACCTTTTTTCACGTCCACGACCTCGGCGTAGAGAATGCCGCCCGACTGCAGGGGCATGAGCATGGCTGTGTCCACATCGTTGATGCCGTGGCCCAGGGCGCCGAAGAGGCCGGTCTCGGGCTCATAGAAGGTCATGGTGCCGATGCCGGCCATGGAGTCTCGAATCCAGGCACCCAGCTTATAGGCCCCGTCGGCGCTGCACTGAGCTGCCTTGGTCGTCAGACGCACCTGCTTATCTCCCCGCATGGCCCGGATGGAGAGACGGTCCTCCCCTGCGGCCTGAAGGATGTCCTGCACTTCCTCGATGGAGTCTACTTCTTCGCTGTTGATATGCGTGATGATGTCGCCCTCCCGCAGGCCGCAGGCCCTGGCGGGGGCCTGCGCACCAGCCTCCGTGGTAATCTCCGACAGGCCCACAATCAGGACGCCGTCGGAAAAGAGCTTGATGCCCACGGCCCGGCCCAGCGGAACGACCGTCCGGCTCATATCAGCCGTGGCCGCCACTGGGCCAGACCAAAAACCCAGCCCAAAAAGCAGGGCCAGGGTGGCCGCCACCACCCTGGCCAGGGGGCGTGCGCCTCGCTTCTCCTCCTTCAATCAAATCACCCCTGTTTTCAAAAATAAAATGGCGCGCGTGATTTGCGCCGGTTTTAATATGACCCTTCACGCGCAAAAAAAGAGCCTGCGGCGCTGGGAATGAAACACACCTTTGGATGACAGAATTTTCCTCACGCTGCCACGGCGGGCCTTCTGAAACAGGACAGCCTGAAATTTGAGAGGGCTTCCAGAAATACACCAGTGGCTGGAAGCTTCGTACGCGAATCGCCCTTGACATCGTTTTCAACCGAAGGCATAATATAGGGAAGCGCGGATATAGCAGCCACGCCCGGAAAGAATAGAATAGAAAGAGAGAACAAGCATATGCAGCCAATTTTATGGGCCGCCATGGGGACCGGATTTACTTTTTTGATGACGACTTTGGGAGCGTCACTGGTTTTTTTATTTAAAAAACAGGCCACGGCGGGCGCGCAACGCATTTTTCTGGGATTTGCCGCAGGAGTGATGATTGCGGCGTCGGTCTGGTCATTGCTCATTCCCGCCATTGAGGAAGCCGAGGCGGCGGGGAAAATCGGATGGATACCGGCCGCGGGGGGCTTTTTGGCGGGTGTGGCCTTCCTGATGGGGCTGGACGCTCTGCTTCCCCATCTGCACCCCGGCTCTGAAAAGCCCGAGGGCATGAAGTCCCAGCTGAAGCGGACCAGTCTTCTAGTATTTGCGGTGACCCTTCATAACATTCCCGAGGGGATGGCCGTGGGCCTCTCCTTTGCGCTGGCGGCACAGCACGGGGGCGACCCCGCCATGTACGCCGCCGCCGTCGCCCTGGCCGTCGGCATTGGCATCCAGAACTTCCCGGAGGGGGCCGCCATCGCACTGCCACTCCGGCAGGAGGGCATGAGCCGCACCAAAGCATTCCTCTGCGGCAGCGCCTCCGGCGTGGTGGAGCCCATTTTCGGCATACTCACGGTGCTGGTGGCGGGTAGCATTGTAAACCTGATGCCCTGGCTTTTGTCCTTTGCCGCGGGAGCCATGATCTACGTGGTGGTGGAGGAGCTTATCCCCGAGGCCCATCTGGGGGAGCATTCCAATCTGGGTACATTGGGCGTCATGGCGGGTTTTGTGGTGATGATGATTTTGGATGTGGCGCTGGGATAGAAATCTATGCTTCCGTGAGGAGCCGTCTCATCAGGACGAAAAGGGCGTTGCAAAATGTGAAGTTTTGCAACGCCTCTTTTGCATTTTTAGGGAATCGATTCACCCGGTTTCCCCCGGGGACGCGCCTACGCGGCGGGCGCACCCTTTTTGACGCGCCAAAAAGGGTGGAAAAAGCGCTAAGTGCGGTGGTGCCCGAAATATGGGGGCGCAAGGCCCCCGTCATTTCCACACTATGGCCGTTGCGTTGGTGTAGGTTGACTCCATACATCGTCAGTTATCTGGTCTTTCGCGAGGCGACAAGACGCCTCGTAGGGCGGGGTGCTGGTTTC
>RRZU011447618.1_pt1 | contig 11430 bp, 11 predicted proteins | sample 2165561 | NCBI WGS metagenome assembly RRZU01 (sample SAMN10456909, study PRJNA506462) | wastewater metagenome | isolation source: wastewater sludge | place: USA: Moscow, Idaho | reverse complement strand
TTTTTTTTTTTTTCTACTTCGAGCTGACGCTGTTGGCGAACGAGTACCCGGATCTGGCCAATGTGCATCTGGACGCCATCGATCTCGGCGAGCGCATCGTCTTCCTGCACGCCGTCGAGGAAGGCCCGGCCAACCAGAGTTACGGGATTCAGGTCGCCGCGCTGGCGGGAATTCCCTCCGCGGTGCTGAAAGCGGCCCGACGACAGTTGCGCGAGTTCGAGCAACGGGCTTCGATCAACCCCCTGCAACCCGATCTCTTTGCCACGGCACTGGCCAATGCTGCGGAAGCGCAGGAGCACCCCACCTCTCCGGCCATCGAGCGGCTACGTTCGATCGATCCCGATCGACTGACCCCCCGCGAGGCGCTCGAAGCCCTCTACGAACTCAAATCCCTGCTTTGATGATCCAAGGACCCTGCGCATCGCTGCTCGCTGGCCTGTTGCTCGCCGGATCGGTACACGCCGAAACCTGGCGCTTCGCAGTGATCGGCGACACCCCGTACAGCGCTTACGAGCGCAGCGAACTGCCGCGCATGCTCGACGACATCGCCGATGAACACCCCGGCTTGATCGTCCATGCCGGCGATTTCAAGGATAGCCGGACGATCTGCAGCGACGAGTTGTTCCGCGACCGTCGCGCACTCTTCGCTGCGTCGCGGGTGCCGCTGCTCTACGTCGTTGGCGACAACGAATGGACCGACTGCCGGCAACTGCCGGCCGGTCACTTCGACCCACTCGAACGCTTGCAGAAGCTGCGCGAGCTGTTTTTCGCAGAACCGCAATCGCTGGGAAGGCAGACGCTGCCGGTCGAACAGCAGGCTAATACCCCGGAGCACCTGCGCTGGCGCCTTGGCCCGGTGCTCTTCCTGTCGCTCAACGTTCCCGGTCCGAACAACCACTTCGGCATGGGAAGCACGCCCAGCGGCGAATATCTGGCGCGCAATCCCGTGCTCATCGACTGGCTCCAGCAGGGATTTGCCGTTGCACGGCGCGAACAGGCCGCCGGCATCGTCATCGTCATGCAGGCCAACCCAGGCTTCAAGCACCACGCGGCCGGTCTGACGCACGCTGGCTACCGGGATCTGCTGGAAACCCTGCGCATGGAGACCCTGGCTTTCCCTGGTCAGGTTCTGCTGGTGCATGGCGACACGCACTGGCAGCGCATCGACCAGCCGCTGCGCCATCCGAAGACAAAGCTGCCGATCAGCAACTTCACTCGCCTGGAGACCTTTGGCTACCCCGTCATGGGCTGGGTGAAAGTCATCATCGACGACCAGTTGCCGCAACTCTTCCGCTTCGAGGTGCGCCCCTACCACCGGCGCTGACTGCTGCAGCGAACAAGGCCGTCGACAGCGGCGGCGACAAGGCCTACACTCGGCGAGCTTAACCGCATCAGGAGGACTGGACCATGCTGCTGATCTCCTTCGTTCGCTCTACCCTGGCGATCATCTTGTTCGCCCTGGCGCTGCCCTGCGCTGCCGACATCGTCATCGGCCAGATCGCTGCTTTCAGCGGCCCTCTGGCACCGACGGGAACACACATGCGGGCCGGGGTGCAACTCTATTTCGACGCGGTCAACGCCGAAGGCGGCATCCACGGGGCCAGGATTCGACTGCTCTCGAAGGATGACGGCTACAAAAGCGAGGAGACGGTTCGGCTGGCTCGCGAGATGATCAAGGAGTCGCAACCCCTGGCATTCATCGGCTTCGTCGGCACTGGCAACGTCGAGGCCATTCTCGACCAGAATATCCTCAGTGAAGCCGGCATTCCATTGGTCGCCGTGCGCACCGGCAGCGAATCGCTGGTGCGCAGGAACGACCCGTTTCTGTTCATGACCCGCGCCAGCTACGCAGAAGAAGTCGGGAAAATCACCGACCAGTACATCACCACCGGCTATATCCGCATTGCCGTCTTCTATCAGGACGACCCTTTCGGCAAGGACGTACTGCAGAGCGCCGAACAGCTCATCAAGAATGCCGGCGGCACCCTGGTAGCCAAAGGAGCCTACGCGAAAAACACGACCGACGTCGCTGCCGCCGTCAAGATCATTGCCGCCGCGAAACCACAGGCGGTAATCCTGATTGCCAATACCGCGGCCAGCGCCGAGTTCCTGAAACAGTCGCGCGAAGCAGGAAGCCTCGCCCAGCATGTCGCGCTTTCGACAACCGATGCGGCGCAGGTCGTGCAGCGAATTGGCGCCAACAAGGCGGAAGGACTGGCACTCACACAAGTCGTTCCGGATCCGAACAGTCATACCGTTGCCCTGATCCGGGAAATCCAGAACAATTTCGCGAAGTTCAAACCCAGGGACGTGACGCTCAACCATACCTTCGTTGAAGGCTACCTTGGCGCCATGGTCCTCGGCGAAGCACTTCGCCGTGCCGGCCCGAACCCGACTCGCAAGAAGCTGCGCGACACCCTTGAAGCGCTCAAGAACTATGACGCCGGTGGCGTCTTCATCAGCTTTTCCCCCAAGAGGCACGCCGGCTCGCGCTTCGTCGACATCACCATCCTCAATCGCGCCGGCAAGCTGCTGCGCTAGACCTGGTGTGCGGGCGATCGCCCGGCACACCGGGAATGACTCGGCAAGTGCCGATGACACTTTGCAGGGCGGTCATTCCTCGTCTTCGCAACTGTCGTCGTGCGTATGCCCATGGCTGATTTCTTCGGCAGTGGCCGGGCGGACAGCGGTGACGGTACAGGTGAACACCAGGGCCATGCCGGCCAAGGGATGGTTGGCATCGAGCACGACCTTGTCGTCGGCGATTTCGGTCACCCGGTAAATCAGCACTTCATCGTCTTCATCTTCGTCGTCGACACCCTCCGGTACCCCTTCAAACTGCATGCCAACCTGCAGTTCCTGGGGAAACTGACTGCGTGACTCGAGCTGGACCAGTTCAGCGTCGTACTCGCCGAAGGCATCGTCGGGCTGCATTTTCACCACCACCGACTCGCCAATCCGCTTGCCGTGCATGGCTTCTTCGATCATCGGAAAAATGTCATCGTAGCCGCCGTGCAAATAGACCAGCGGCTCCTGACCCGCATCCACCAGCTGCCCGTCCACATCGGTGACGTTATAATCCAGGGTGACCACCATATTCTTTGCAACTTGCATATTCATTGCTTGAGTTCCTTAACCGTGCGCAGCATTTCAAGCGCGTGGCCTTTGGCATTCACTCCATAAGACGCAAAACGGAGAACACCTTGTTTGTCGATGACAAAAGTCGAGCGAACGATGCCGTGCTTCTTGACCCCATTCACCTCTTTCGCCTGCCAGACACCGTACTGTTTGCACGCCGAACCCTCGGCATCCGAAAGGAGACACACGGAAATACCATGCTTGTCCCGGAACTCTGCGTGTTTGATGCAGTCGTCACGGCTGATGCCGATGATCAGGCAGTCCAGCCGCGCGAATTCGTCCTCATGATCGGAGAAATCGGTAGCCTGCAGCGTACAGCACGGCGCGTCATCTCTCGGATAGAAAAAGAGAATGATATTGTTTTTACCCTGAAACTGGGCAATATCGATGAGTTCCATATCCGCATCGGGGAGGACGAACATCGGAGCTGCCTGTCCTGCTTTCAGCATGGTGCCCCCTCAAAGACCCTTCCCGATCGCACACAAGCGAGCGGGTGACGCAGATTCTAACCAAGCTTCTGCCGTCTGACTACAAGAAAGCGATGCCCGAATCCCGCTACAATAAGCCCTGCCTGAGGCAGTCGCTCCCGCGCAACGATTTCCCGATCCTGCACGAGATTCTGCAGGATACTCGTCATTCTCGAACACGGCAAACCCGGAGACCCCCATGAAGCGATTTCGACCTCTGCTGCACACCCTGCCCCTGCTCGCCTTGCTGGTCGCCCTACCGGCACCGGCAGCTCCCGGCAGTGGCAGTGGCACGAGCATCGACCTGGCGGCCGAAGCCAGCCGACCCGCCGCCAACGACCTGGCACGCGCAACGGTCTTTGCCGAAGCGGCCGGCGCAACGCCGAGCGAACTGGCGAAACGAGTAAACGGACTGATCGCCGACGGTCTGAAGACCGCACGCGGTTACAGCAACGTCAGGACCCAGAGCGGTGCCACTTACACCTATCCGGTCTATGCCAAGGGCGGCAAGATCGAAAGCTGGCGGATGCGCTCCGATCTCACGCTGGAGTGCTCTGATCCGGCCGCGCTCTCCGAGTTGCTGGGCAAGCTCCAGGCGTCGCTGGGCGTTGCCAGCCTGAGCATGCTGCCAGCGCCGGAAACCCGAAAAAAAGCCGAAAACGAGGCCATGCTCGACGCCATCACGGCCTTCAAGGCCCGCGCCAGGCTGATCGCCGACGCTTTCGGCAAGCCTTACCGGATCAAGCACCTGGCCATCAACAGCAGCGGCCGCACACCACCGCTGCCAATGCTGCGCGCGGCATCGCTGGCCTCGGCCGAGGCAGCAGCGATGCCGATCGAAGCCGGCGAGACCCTGGTCACCGCCAGCGTCGCGGGCCAGATTGAACTCCCGGAATAAGCGGTGCAGAGACTCCTGTCGGGCAGGACTGGCGGCTAGCGTTTTGCCGGTCGTGCCGGGGCGGTTGCAATGGTGGGTTTCTCGGCAGCCGGCGCCACGGTCTTCTCGCTCGCAGGCTTGTCGGGGATCTGGACAAAAACTTCATCCTGCTTGACCATCCCGAGTTCGAAGCGCGCACGCTCCTCGATCGCATCGTAACCCTGCTTGAGATCACGTACTTCGGCATCCAGTCCGGCGTTGCGCATCTCCAGCTTGCCGTTGCTTTCCTTCTGTTGCTGAAGCTGCCGATCGACATCCCACACTCGCAACCAGCCGCCCTTTCCCAGCCACAGCGGATGCTGCAGCAGGGCAATCAGCACCAGCAGGATGACAGCCAGCAAGCGCACGGTAGCAGATGTCGAATTCAGTCCGTCACGACAGATTGTAGAAGGCGTCACGACCCGGATAGCCTGCGGTGTCCCCGAGGTCCTCCTCGATGCGCAGCAACTGGTTGTATTTGGCGATGCGATCGGAACGTGACAGCGAACCCGTCTTGATTTGCAGGGCATTCATGCCGACGGCGATGTCGGCAATGGTGCTGTCTTCGGTTTCGCCGGAGCGGTGAGAAATCACCGCCGTGTAAGCAGCGCGCTTGGCCATTTCGATGGCCGCAAAGGTCTCCGAGAGCGTGCCGATCTGATTGATCTTGATCAGGATCGAGTTGGCGATGCCCTGCTTGATGCCTTCCTTGAAAATCCGGGTATTGGTCACGAAGACGTCGTCGCCGACAATCTGTACGCTTTTGCCCAGGCGCCCGGTGAGCACTTTCCAGCCATCCCAGTCGTTTTCAGCCATACCGTCCTCGATCGAGACGATCGGGAAGCGGTCGGCCAGATTGGCCAGGTAATCGACCAGTTCGTGCGAGTTCAACTGCAGGCTCTCGCCGGCCAGATGATAGCGACCATCCCGGTATAACCCGGAGGCCGCGCAGTCGATACCGATCAGCACGTCTTCGCCGGGACAATAACTGGCGTTCTCGATCGCCTGGATGATCAGTTGCAAGGCTTCGGCATGGCTGCCGAGGTTGGGCGCGAATCCCCCCTCATCGCCAACGGCGGTCGAGAAGCCTTTCTTGTGCAACAGCTTCTTCAGCGCGTGAAAAACTTCGGCACCACAGCGCAGGGCTTCGCGAAACGAGTTCTGACTCACCGGCAGAATCATGAACTCCTGGAAATCGAGACTGTTGTTGGCGTGTTCCCCACCGTTGATGATGTTCATCATCGGTACCGGCATCTGCATCGGCCCGGAACCGCCGAAATAGCGGTAAAGCGGCAGACCCGATTCCTCGGCAGCAGCCTTGGCCACCGCGATCGAAACCGCCAGCATGGCGTTGGCACCAAGACGTGCCTTGTTATCGGTACCGTCAAGATGAATCAGTGTCTGATCAATGAACGCCTGTTCCTGGGCATCGAGGCCGATGATCGCCTCGGAAATTTCGGTGTTCACATTCTCGACGGCCTGCAGAACGCCTTTGCCCAGATAGCGGGCGGCATCGCCATCGCGCAGTTCAATGGCTTCACGTGATCCGGTCGATGCCCCGGAAGGCACCGCAGCACGCCCCATGACACCGGATTCGAGCAGTACGTCACATTCGACGGTCGGGTTGCCGCGCGAATCGAGCACCTCACGGGCGACGACATCAACCACAGAGCTCATCATCTTTCCTTTTTATTCATAATGTTAAAGAGAGGCAATCCGGCAATCCCCGGAGGTTCATTGCGGCCGCATGGCGGCGCGTGACTCTGGCTGCCGGGGATTCGTGGACTGGAGTTCATCCAGACGGTTCGCCTTGACCAGGCGATCAAGCGCAACCAGCGTCGTCAACAGGCCTTCCATGCGACTCAGGGGCCAACTGTTCGGCCCATCGGAAAGCGCCATTTCCGGGCGCGGATGCGTTTCCATGAACAGCCCGGCGATGCCCACGGCCACCGCCGCACGCGCCAGCACCGGTACGAACTCGCGCTGTCCACCGGAAACGGTGCCCTGCCCGCCTGGCAACTGCACCGAATGCGTGGCATCGAATACCACCGGGGCAGCGCTCTCGCGCATGATCGCCAGACTGCGCATGTCCGCAACCAGGTTGTTGTAGCCAAAGGAAGCGCCGCGCTCGCAAACCATGATCGTATCGACACCGACAGCGGCATCCCTGGCTTTGGCGACGACGTTCTGCATGTCGCCCGGGGCGAGGAACTGTCCTTTCTTGATATTCACCGGCTTGCCGGTGGCGGCAACGGCCTGGATGAAATCGGTCTGGCGACAGAGAAAGGCTGGCGTCTGCAACACATCGACGACAGCGGCAACGGCGGCGATGTCCGGTTCGCGATGTACGTCGGTCAGGATCGGAGTACCGATCTGACGCCGCACTTCCGAGAGGATGTGCAGACCGCGGTCGATCCCTGGACCACGCGGAGACTGCCCGGAGCTGCGATTGGCCTTGTCATAGGAGGCCTTGAAGATGTACGGCAGCGCAAGCCGGGCACAGATCTCCTGCAGCCGTCCGGCAACCTCGATGCACAGATCCAGCGACTCCGCAGTGCACGGGCCGGCGATCAGGAACAGTGGCTGATCGAGTCCGGCTTCGAAGTGGCAGAGCTTCATACCTTCGCCCGGTAGGCGACGGCGGCCTGAACAAAGGACGTAAACAGCGGGTGCCCCTTGCGCGGCGAAGAAGTGAACTCGGGATGAAACTGACAGCCGAGAAACCAAGGGTGTGCATTCGGCCCGTCTTTCGGCAGCTCGACGACTTCACACAGATCGGTGACCGGCGCACGACCGGCGACCACCAGACCGCTTCCTTCCAGTTCACCAAGCAGCATGTTGTTGACCTCATAACGGTGGCGATGACGTTCGACGATCTCCGCCTGCCCGTAGATCGCGCGCGCCATGGTGCCTTCGCCAAGCTCGCAACGCTGACCACCCAGACGCATGCTGCCACCCAGGTCGGAGTTTTCGTCACGTTTTTCGAGGCGTCCCGAGGCATCCTGCCACTCGGTGATCAAACCCACCACCGGATATCGAGTATCCCTGTCGAACTCGGTGCTGTGCGCCCCGTTCATGCCGGCCACGTGACGAGCGAACTCGACGACCGCAAGTTGCATGCCGAGACAGATCCCGAGAAAGGGAATGCCATGCTCGCGAGCATGGCGAATCGCGGCGACCTTGCCCTCGGTACCGCGCCGCCCGAAGCCGCCCGGAACGAGGATGGCGTCCATGCCCTGCAAGACATCACAACCGTTCTTCTCGATTTCTTCGGAATCGATGTAGCTGACCTTGACCTTGCTGCGCGTCGCAATGCCTGCATGTATCAGCGCTTCGGTCAGCGACTTGTACGATTCGGTCAGGTCCACGTACTTGCCGACAAAAGCCACGTCGACTTGGTGCTCAGGGTGTTCCAGCGCGTGTACGATCGTTTTCCAAACCGTCAGATCAGCCGCCTTGGCGAGAATCCCGAGTTTGGGGCAGACGATCTCGTCGAGCATCTGGTCATGCAACATGGCCGGAATCTTGTAAATCGAATCCGCATCCCGCGCCTCGATCACGGCTTCGCGCTGCACGTTGCAGAACAGGGCCATCTTCCGCTTGTCTTCTTCCGGAATCGGGCGATCGGTGCGACAGAGCAGGATGTCCGGCTGGATGCCGATCTCCCGCAGCTCCTTGACCGAGTGCTGTGTCGGCTTGGTTTTCAGCTCACCGGCAGTGGCGATGTAGGGTACCAGCGTCAGATGCATGTAGCAGGCATTACTGCGACCTTCCTGCAGACCCATCTGGCGGATCGCTTCGAGAAAGGGGAGCGACTCGATGTCGCCGACCGTGCCGCCCACTTCGACGATCGCCAGGTCGGCACCCTCGGCGCCGCGCCTGATGTGCGCCTTGATCTCGTCGGTAATGTGTGGAATCACCTGCACCGTCTTGCCGAGATACTCGCCACGCCGCTCCTTCTTGATTACCGAGTCGTAGATCTGGCCGGTCGTGAAATTGTTGCGCCGCTCCATCCTGGCATTGGTGAAGCGTTCGTAGTGTCCGAGGTCGAGGTCGGTTTCAGCCCCGTCTTCGGTGACAAAGACCTCACCGTGCTGAAACGGACTCATCGTTCCGGGATCAACGTTGATATAGGGGTCGAGCTTGAGATGGGTGACTCGGATGCCGCGCGATTCGAGGATCGCTCCCAGGGATGCGGCTGCGATACCCTTACCCAGCGATGAAACCACGCCGCCAGTAACGAATACGTATTTGGTCATGGAGATAACTGCAGCGGGAAATCCAGATTGTAGCGGAAAATGCCGCTGCTCTCAAACCGGACGGCTTCTCGGACAAGTCACCAAGACTGACGGCGGCACCCTGCTCAGCGGATGAACTCGCGGCTGATCTGGCGAAAAAGATCGCTACCGGCCTGCCGCAGCCACTCGAAAACGACCATTTCGCGTGAAACGATGTCGGCACCATGAGCCCGCATCCGTTCCAGCGCCAGTGCCTTGTCCGCATTTCGCCGCGATCCGACCGCCTCCTCGACGACGAAAACGCGTCGGCCAGCGGCGAGCAGATCGAGCACCGTCTGCTGAACGCAGACATGCGCTTCGGTGCCGGCCACCACGAACTGTGCGCGGTCGCCACCCGGTGCCTTGAACAACCCTCCCTCGGGAACCGCCGAGAACTGAATCTTCTCAACGATGCATGCGTCCGGCAACAAGCACCGTAGCGCAGGCATCGTTGGTCCCAAGCCTTGCGGATACTGCTCGGTGCAGATCACCGGCACTCCCAGCCGCTGAGCCACCCTGGTCAGCCACAGGCTGGCTTCAAGCACCAGTTCGGCGGCGTCGATCGCCGGCTGCAGACGCTCCTGCAGATCGACGAGCAACAAGACGGAACGATCCGTATGCATCAACATGAAATACTCCTTCGGACTCATGTAACGTCGCATCAGCAACTCACGAATCTCCCCTCCCCCTCGTGGGGATGGGTCGGGGGAGAGGGAAACGGGCATTACTTCCATGATCGGTGGTACCCGGAAAAGCCATGACCGTTGACAACTGTTCTGGGCAAGAAGCGCAGCACTTTACTGGAAATTGGGCTAAAGTGAGCAGCGGCTTCGTTCCTGCAGGAGAATATCTCAAATGAATACAGTTCCATCTGGCACCATGCTGCTTGCCCTTGCCGTGCTCTTGCTGTCCCTCGGCGCATGTAGCCAGGGGCCCGAGAATAGTGCCACCGTGAAAGCGGAACCGCCTGGTGCAAACAAGGTCGAGGATGTCCCGACCGCTGCTTCTCCACTGGCAAGGGCCGCCATACGTGGCGATCTGGTGGAGATCAAAGCTTTGCTGGAAGCCGGAGCCGAAGTCAATGTGACCGACGCCCTGGGCAGAACCCCACTCCACATGGCGGCCTTTTACGGACGCACCAAAGCCTCGGAACTTCTGCTCACGAGCGGCGCGAAGATCGACGCCAGGGACCGCGTGGGCATGACGCCGCTGCACGCGGCGGTGCTTGCGGGTGGCCGGTACGAAGTGGAACTGCTACTCGAAAGAAAGGCCGATGTCAGTGCAACCACCGACACCGGGCAAACGCCGCTCCATCTGGCCGCCGCGACCGGCCAGCCCAAGGTATCACGCGTTCTCATCGAACGCGGCGCCGACCCGAAAGCGAAGGACAAGAACGGCAAGACGCCCCTCTTCTACGCCTCACAGAACAAGCACCCGGTAACCACCGAAGTACTCCAGCAGTACGCCGCGAAGGATTGATGGTGGCTGCTGATGGGGCTTGATTGCGCAGAGCTCCGGGACTCGCCAATCAGGCCTTCCTGATTGCCTCGTCGCGCAGTTCGCGGCGCAGGATCTTGCCGACATTGGTCTTCGGCAGTTCGGTCCGGAATTCGACCTGGCTCGGCACCTTGTAACCGGTCAGGTGTTCCCGGCAATGGGCGATCAGCGCCTCGGCGGTCAATGTCGGTTCCTTCTTGACGACGAAGATCTTCACCGCCTCCCCGGATTTGTCATGCGGTACGCCGACAGCCGCCACTTCCAGTACGCCCGGATGCAGTGCGACCACATCCTCGACCTCGTTCGGGTACACATTGAAACCGGAGACCAGAATCATGTCCTTCTTGCGGTCGACGATACGGACGAAGCCCGTTGGCTCCATCACCGCAATGTCACCGGTCAACAGAAAACCGTCCGGGCTGATCACCTTGGCCGTCTCTTCAGGACGATTGTAATAGCCCTTCATCACCTGCGGACCACGGACGCAGAGTTCACCGCGCTCACCCAATGGAACGTCGGCGCCCGCATCGTTGCGAATCGCCACTTCGGTGGAAGATATCGGCAAGCCAATGGCGCCGGTATACTCGGGAATATCGAGCGGGTTGATGGTCGCCGCCGGTGACGTTTCGGTCAGACCATAGGCCTCGATCAGCGGCTTGCCGGTGACCTGCTTCCACTTCTCCGCCACCGCTTTCTGCACAGCCATGCCGCCACCAAGCGTGACTTTCAGCTTGCTGAAGTCGAGCGCGCAAAAGGCATCATTGTGCAGCAGTGCATTGAACAGGGTGTTGACACCGGTGAGCACCGTGAATGGATACTTGCCCATCTCCGCCACGAAACCCGGAATATCACGGGGATTGGTAATCAGCAGGTTGCTGGCACCAATCTTGAAAAAAGTGAAGCAATTCGCCGTCAACGCAAAGATATGGTAGAGCGGCAGCGCAGTGACCACCATGTGTTGCTCGTCACCCAGCGCCGGCTTGATCCAGGCGTGCGCCTGCGCCAGATTCGCCAGGATGTTGCGATGAATCAGCATGGCCCCTTTCGAGAGGCCGGTCGTTCCACCCGTATACTGCAGAAAAGCCAGGTCTTCCTGTGTGACGGTCACCGATTTCAACTCCGCTGCAGCACCCTT
>RRZU010293802.1_pt1 | contig 11431 bp, 7 predicted proteins | sample 2165561 | NCBI WGS metagenome assembly RRZU01 (sample SAMN10456909, study PRJNA506462) | wastewater metagenome | isolation source: wastewater sludge | place: USA: Moscow, Idaho | reverse complement strand
AGATTGGAAAAGAACTTTCTGTTACAAGAGAGAGAGTTAGACAGATTGAATCAAGTGCTATTAAAAAATTAAAACACCCAAAAGTTGGTAAAAATCTTAAAAATTATGTAGAGAGTTAATCTCTATATAATTTAATTTACAATAAACCTTAAATAATATAATAAACACAAATAGCCTTAAAATAGGCACTCTCAAACTATTGACAAAATCCAAATAAACCTATAAAATCAAATAAACATATTTTAGAGTGTGATATAGGTGTAAAGAAATGGCAAGGCATACAACGAATTTAACGGGTGTAATTTATAGAGATTGCATTACAAATGGAAAAGCTGATAAAGTATATTATATAAGGTATAAAGATAACAATAGAAAAACGATTGAACTAAAAATTGGAAAATATAGTGAAGGTATAAGAGAAGCTTACTGTAATCAAAAAAGAAATGAGATTATAACAAAGCAAAGAAATGGAGAAGAGCCACCTGCAATAGCGCAAAGAAAAAAAAGAATAATAATATCAATAGAAAATATAGCAACTTACTACTTCAATGACAAGCCAACAATTAACAAAATAGTAAAATCTTACTATAAAAATCACATCCTCCCATTTTTTAAAGATTATGATTTTGGAAATATTTCTCGTGAAGATATTTCAAAATTTATAAATACTTTAAAATTAAAAAAAGTAAGTAGAACAAATAAACCATTAGCATTAAAAACAATGAATGATATTTTAAATATTTTAAAAGCAATTACAAAATATGGCTTAAGAAATGACTTACTTAAAAACGATTTTACAAAATATATAACTCTTTTTGATGTAGATAATACAAGAGAGAGATTTTTAACAAAAGAAGAAATACAAATATTATATGATAAAACAAGAGAAGATGAAACAATTTATCTATTTTTTAAACTCGCTTTAAATACTGGTGCAAGATTAGCAACTTTACAAAATATTTGTAAAAAAGATATTGATTTATCAAATAATCTTTTAACTTTAAAAGATTTCAAAAATAATACAACATATAAAACTTTTTTAACTGATGATTTAAGTAATTTATTAGAGATGAGAATAAAATATTTAGAACTAAATGATAAAATATTCAAAACAACACAAGAAGTAAAAGCAAGAACTATTTTACATGATTTATTCAATATTGGTATAGATGAAGAAGATAGAAAAAATAAAGTTGTAATTCATACATTAAGGCATACTTTTGCAAGTCATTTAGCTATTAATGGAACTCCTATTTTTACAATTCAAAAACTAATGAATCATAAAGATATAAAAATGACTTTAAGGTATGCAAAATTGAGTCCAGATAGTGGAAGAGAAGCTATTTTGAATTTAGATTTATAGAATAATATTAAAGTATACTAGTTTTTTAATGTGAAAAGTTGTAAAAGTAAATTTATCTTCTTATTATCACTGGATTAAATCTGGATGTGTAATTAAAAAAGTAGCTAAAAAACTTAATGAATTAATTGAAATTATTTTTGTTCAAGGGCGACATAACTATGGAACACGAAGAATTCAAAGTAAACTTTTAGAATTATACGGGTTAATAATTTCAAGACAACGTATTTCAAATATAATGAAAGAGTTAAATTTAAAAGTAAAAATAAAACGAAGATATAAAAATACAACAGATTCTAACCATAATTTGCCAATAGATTCTAATATTTTAAATAAAGATTTTTATGCTTAAATCCAAATGAGAAATATGTATGTGATATAACTTATATCTCAAAAGGTGAAGGATGGTTATATCTTGCAACTGTAATTGATTTACACTCAAGAAAAGTTGTTGGTTGGAGTATGGATGATACGATGAAAGTATCACTTCACTAAAGCAAGAATTAGTTTATAACAAGTATTTTTATACTAAAAAACAAGCTAAAAAAGAGATATTTGAATATATAAAATTTTATTATAATAGAGTGAAAAGTCATAGTTATTTAGGAAATTTATCACCTGTTAAATTTGAAGAAAAACAAAAAATGTTACAAAATGCAATGGTGGATTAGGGATTAGCTAAAAAGTATATGAATTTAAGTTAACATTCCATAAAGTATATTTATCATTTAAAAGGAAAAATAAAGGAAAAATAATGAATAAAGTAAGATGTGATATAGAATATGAAACAGGAAATTTTATTATTATTGATGATAATGAAAAAATGATAACTGAAATAAGTAAAGATGTAATTGAATTATTTTACAGTTTAAAATATATTATCAATAAAAAAGTAGATATAAGTTGTAATGATGCTATAAATTTTTATAATGAATTTATAAGTACAGCAATTAATAATAAAAATGAAACAAATAAAAAAGATCATTATTCAAAATCACATATTTTTATTAATGATATTAGTTAGTGTTCAAAATTCTGTATCAGCATTGGTAGTATAAAAATAACTGTGTAAATTCAAAAATATAGATTTATTAGATAGAATAAAAATACTATCTAGTAAATTTTTCATTTAAGGATTTACAAATGAATATATTAAATAAAGAAGAGTTAAGAAGATAAAGAAGAGAAGGAAAAGAGATATCATTAGATGGTATTTTAGATTAATTTAAATCCATTCTTAGAGAGTCACTACAAACTGCAAGTGAAGAAGAGCTTACTTCTCACCTAGGTTATGAAAAACATCAAGAATACCAAAAATCAAACTATAAAAATGGTCATAGTAAGAAATCATTAAAAACTAAATATGATCAAGTAGATTTAGCAATTCCAATAGATAGAGATGGAACGTTTGAACCAAAATTAGTTCCAAAAAGAGAAAGAATACTAAAAGGTAGCGAAGAGTTAATACTTTCACTTTATACAAAAGGTTTATAAATGTATTAATTTAGTTAAATAAATTAATATTTAATATAAATAATAAATATCTAATAGTTTAAGAAGGACAGTTGGAATAATAATTAAGTTCAAAGTTAGGAGTTCTAGGAACAATTTTAAAAGTTAGTGTTACTATGCCATTTTTATGTTCTTCCATCTCTTTTTGTGCAAAGGAATAGTATTCCCTTTCTTTTCCATTATTCACTTTAATTGTTATTTTGTGTTCAACATCAGATGGAACAGGTTGCTTTTTCCATGCTGATATTTTATTTATTATGTTTTCAATGATTTCTTCAATATTATTTTGGTTGAATTTAAATTCTTCTATATTCATTTTTATCCTTTAAAATAATTTCTTTTAATTTATCATCTATAATATATAAATATTATTATTTGATACTATTAAAAAAGTTTTTTAATAGTAGTTTTTCATTTTTAGAGAATATAATTAATTAATTAATTATAAAATTTGTTTCAAAACTTTTATCAATTAAATTACACAAATTTTTAAAATTATTTAATGTATATTCTGAGAACATTTCTTTTTCTAATTGATTGTTTTTGTATTTTACATAAAAATCTCTTGAGATAATAGCTTTAGAATATTTATTTTTATTTTCACTCATAAATTGATTTATTGAAACATCTTTCGAAATTGAATCCAAAATTATGTATTGTTCAAAATCATTTTTTTCAAACATTTCTTCAATTCCTTCATAATCAATTGTTAGTAACCTTTCTTTTGGATAAATTTTTTTATCATTCAATTTTTTTATTACTTTTTTTCCCTCATTATCTCCATCAACCAGTATTGTATGATCTAAACCCCAACCAATAAGTAATAGCGAAATATCTAATGTTTTTGATGCACCAGATAAAGGTAAAATATTTAATTCTTTATCTTGATATAATAATTCCCAAAATACTTTTATATAGTAAAAAGCTGATATTTCTTCAATAAGTAAATTTCTATTTTTTTTAATAACTTCTTGATGAGATATATTCATACCAATCGAATTATATAAAGGTAGTAGTGTATCATAAGATGTATTTCCCAATGTATTATATTTTTCTATTTTTGTAATATGTTCTTCATTTTCATTTTCTATATTTTCAACAGTAAGTATTCTATAAACATGATTTATATCAATTAAAAAAGAAGAGTGTGTCGTATAAATTATATCAATATTTGATTTTAATTGTTCAAATAATTTTAATAAACTTCTTTGACCATTTGGATGTAAATTTACACCTGGTTCATCTAATAATAATACAATATTTTTATTTTCAACTTGAGCAGCTTTTAATGCAATAAAAATTGATAAATATAGTTTAAAACCTAAGCTTCTTTGAGATATTTGAAAGTGTCCATTTTTATCTTCAATTGAAAATTTAAGATATATATCTCCTTGTTTATTTATTGATGAAATTTGTATTTCAGTATTTGATGGATTATAAGTGATTATATCAAAATCAATTTTTGGAATAAATCTATCTTCTCCTAGATACTGTTTCCAAATTATATTTAAATCTTTCCAAAATCTTTTTAATTCTTTTTCTTTTTCATTTTTCATTTCCAAAAAGTTATTCTGATATTGCATTAAACGATCTAATTTTATATTCGTAATTTTTAAAAAATCTTTTACTATATCAGCTTCTTGAGTATTATTAGATAAGTCTTTAATAAATATTGTTTCAGGTAAAACAGTTGCATTATTAATAAATTTAATAATTGGTAAATTTTGTATAAAACTAGGTAATAAATTATTAGGATTTTTAATAAATTTATGTTTAATTTCTTCTTTTATATCTTTATTTGTAGCTACTTCTAAAAATTTATTTGCCAATTCTAATAAATTTTCTATGGTTAATCCTTCAAAATAACTATAAATAGGATCCTTTTCATATAGTTCATAATTTGAAGTAGTTACATTGTTATTATTACTAGTAAATGTTATTTTTAATGTAATTTCATTAAATTCACCACTTCTAAATGCTTCTTGAAATTTTAATGGTAATAGATATTGTTGTTGTTCTAAATTATTAAAGATATCTTTGTTATTAATTTGATATTTACAATAAATTGTTGAACTATTACAGTAAATCCTAAATTGATTTTTATACATTCTTTTTGAAGAGAATACTTCTAATGCTTCTAATATTGAAGTTTTCCCTGATTCATTTTGTCCTATAAATCCTGTTATATTATCTGGAGATAAATTTCTAAAACCACTATCTAAGATAGATTTGAAATTTATAATTCTAAATCCTATTAATCGCATAAGTATGATCCTTTAATTTATTTAATTTGATATTATTAAATGAAAGCATATAAAATTATAATTCTGTAAGTCCATTCCCTAAATCATAATCTTTTTTTATACATAATATTGCCAACCAATGAATAATAGGTAAAACAATTTTGATATTATTTGCTTCTATGGAATAAGGCTTTATAATTGCAGTAGGATGTCCTCTTCTTGTTTTTTTTGAATGAACTGTAGCACAACGTATAGTATATAAAAACTCTGATAATGCTTCGACTAAATTATTATTGTTTATATCTAACGCTGAAATATTTATTGTTGAAGATGTAATAATATTTTGACTAATTTTATTTTTGAATTCAGTTGTTTGAGTCTCTAAATAATTGTATATAGTATGATGGTCTACTATTAAAGCAATAACAGCTTCTAATTGTTTCTTTTCATTATTTGCAGTTAATTCCAGTATTATTGGTGCTTCTTCAAAATAGTATTCTAGAACATTGTAATATCCAAGAAAGCTATTTAATGGATTTTTATCATTAAATCCTGAAAAATAATAAGCTAGTAATAATGGATTATATAAATTACTACAATGAATTTTTCTAATTGGTAAAGAAACATTATTCTCAGAACCAAAAGAACTAGATAGTATAAATTCATCTTGTGTTCCATCAATATAACTTACTCTATCTAGTTCTTTTGCTTGATATAAATCTATTAAGCTTTCATTTATCTCAAAAATTCTCTTTTTCCCAAAGTAACCATCTCGTTCATCAGTAGGTAACATTTGTAACATAACTTTTTTATTTAAAAGTTTATGCATTTTCTTTAAATACTCATCTATAATTGGTTTTGTGAAATGGTCTGATATAGACCAATCTGATGTTAAATCTAAATCTTTATCCTCTTCATCTATTGTTTCAACAGATAAAATACTTTCATCATTCAATGCATCAATGATTAAAGCACCTGTATTTTGGTTATCATAATTATGATAAATTTGATGAACGTTATTTCTCCAGAAAGAATAATCCATAACTTTTGAAGTTAGTTTTGAATCAATTGAAATTGTGCTATACTCAAATAAATAGTTATCAATTAAATATTCAATTTGATTCTCATTCAGTTGTTGGTTTGGATATTCAATTTTTAAGCTTGCAACGGCATCAAGATCTTTTAAATAGTAAAAAGCTTGAGAAGTTAATATTGGGTCGCCATATAATGCAGGATGGACACTTAAGTTATAACCTAAACCGCTAAAATAAAGAATTTTTTCTAAGCCTTTTCCATTTGATAACTGATAAGTATAAGTAATTGATGCCATTAAACTTTCCTCTCTTTTTGTTCTTTTTGAACATTATTTAAATAGTTTTTTAATTCATTTTCCATTCTTTCCTTAAAAAGTCTAAAAATTGAACAACGATGATTATCACTTTTATGTAGTTTAAATCTTTTTACTTTTAATAAATCAATATTTGGATATTTATTTTTAAAAGAAATTATATAATCAGTAAATTCTTTGTTGTTATTTATTGTATTACTGTTAGAATGATATGCTCTATTTCCTTTTTCATCAATAATAACAACTTGTACTGAATGAAGTTTTATGTATGAACTAAAAAACTTATTATCTTCTGTTAAAAAAATTGGCATACCAATATCTGAAATAAATGGTTTTCCATCAATTATTCTATTTGGACTAACTAAAAAATCTTGTGTTAATGAGTATAAATATATATCCCATGTAATATTATATGCTGTTTCAATAATTTTATCATAGTCCCAACTTTTATCAAATTTAAAGAATTTATTTATTTCTAGCTCAGATTCTTTTGTAAAATAAATATATGCAAAATGTAATACTTGCATTAATTGTTGACCATTCAAAAACATATTTTTTAGAATATTATGTATTTTATCTTCGACTGAATTTTTTTTACCTTTAAATTTTTCAATTACAATTTGTAATACGTAACCATATATTAAATCAAATGTATTCAAAATATAGTTAATTTCATTTCTCTTATCTGAATAAAATAAAATAGTATTATTAAGTAATTTTATTATCTCTGCATCTTTTTTTTCAAAATAATTATTAAAATAAAAAAGTTTATTTTCAAAATATTCTTCAAAAGATTTATAACCATTGGCATAGAAATATCTCATGTCTGGTTTAATTTCTTCTGTATTTTTAAAATGCTCAACATCTATGTAGTTTAAAATTTCAAAATTTTTTAATTTTCTTTCTCTTGTTATTTGATCTTTTTTATAATCAACTTCATTGTTTTTATATTTTTTTAGATATTGTTTTTTATAAGGGTTAATATAATCTTCAAGGATATAAGGAATAAAGTTCATATCTATATTATGTTTTATTTTTATATTAATAAATTCATTAATTTGTCCAGTACTATAAAACCTATCAATAAAATTCATTGCATTACTATCAATTGATACCGTAAAATCAATAACTGGTGGATTAAATTTTTTATTTTTTGATAAATATATGATATTTGAAAAATCTAACCATTGATGATTAGTTGTAATTGTTAGTTTCCCATCTATAAATTCTTTTTTATGAAGTAAATTAGCTATATTCAAATTAAAATATTGTTTGCTATTATCATTTGTTCCTATAACTAAACTATATCGTTCTAATTGTGGATATTTTTTTATATTATTTTCATAAACTGTTTCTATATCTAAGCATTTAGCATCATTTGCTATAACTTCTTGTAAATCTTCTAAAAGATAATTTAATTCAGGTATATACTCAAACATCTACTTTCCTTTTATACTTTTAACTATTATTTATAAATATATTAATGATTAAAATAACAACATAATTTCGTTTCTGTCATCTCAATAACAGTTGAATAGATTGAGCCTAAAAAGTCTTTCATTTCCTGATTAAGATTAGATTTTTCAACGCCTGGCTGAGCTATAGCAAATTCAAATTCAACATTACAATATTTAAGAGCTTTTTTTATTTCAGATATGTTATTCATATCTCCATTATAAAATCTTTTTCCTTTCAATACTCCTGTAGAATTTCTTCTTTCTAAATGTTTTAATAATTCTTCGGGTTTCCATTTATAACGCAGTGATACAATTGCTTGACCACAAACTTCATATAAATCTGATAATCTTGCACCTGATTTTTCTTTTGAATATTTACAATGAACCATTTCAAAACGTATTAATTCATCTTCTTTAAAAATTGCTACTATATCAGCTGATTCTCCAGAGTTATCATCATTAAATACTATACTTGCTCCTCTATTAATTAATTTTTTCATCATATATTCTTGAATAGAGTTTGCTCTTATATCTTTACCTTTGTAAAAAGATTCTACTTTGTAATCAACATTTTCCCAATCAAGAGTTTTCATTTGTTCATCAGGAATTGTTAAAATACTTGATTCACTATAATCAGTATGAATTGAACCTGCTATTGTACAGCCATTTAATAAAAACATTGTTGGTGGATTTTCTTGAAAAAATTGTTTTAAAGGAATAGGATTAGATTTTAAACCTTCTACTGTAATTTTACTATTATCTAAACCTATAATACTATGTCCATTTTCTCCACCTAATGTAATTGAAAAAGGTATAGATTTATCAAAAATATTTAATCTAAAGTTAGCTTTTGAATCTTCAATATTATTAAATTTTAATGTTCCTTCTGAAAGCATAAAAGAATTTTTACTTGGCATTTCAAATGTTAATTTGTGTATTCTATCATAGAGTTCTTCTGACCAATCTGTAGCTAAAACATGAATATCTTTTGGATATTCTTTTAATTGTATCTTTTTAGCAGAATCTTTTAATAATTGTTCAGTGTCAATATTCTTATCAGTAACTAGTTTACCTATTTTTAGGCACCATTCTTTCCATTCTTTTAAATCTCCAACACGAGCGGGACTCCATATTTTTCCTTTAACAGAAGCGCCAATACTAACTGGAAATCCATTACGAAAACCAATTCCAACAAAATCTGATTTTTTAACTTTACTTCCTTCTCTCCATTTATTCAATTCTAGTGTAACATCTGCCCCACTCAACCTTGAATAGCGATGTAAATGATTCGCTGGTTTAAATATCCCAGCATGAACTAAACTAAGACGTTTTATTGCATCAAATGAACGAAAAACAACATCTCCAATAATACGTTCACTTGTATTTTCTGAAATCTTTTCTGCAAGTAAATCTATATCAAATCTTTTATCACTACATCCTATAAATAAAAGTTTTGATAATTCATCATAATGCATAGTTATTAATGCCCACGTTTGATCTTTTATTCTTGTTGTTCTAACCCACTTAACTTTTTCTCTTTTTTTAATAGTAAAATAAAAAACATTTTCATTAATATTAAAATAAGGCTGAGATAATGCGTGAATATTTAAGTTAAATGCTTCTTTAAACTTATTCAAATTAATTTTCTCTGATTTAAAACAAACACAACTTAATGCAGGATAAACTAGCTTAGGATTTAATTCTATATCGGGAGAATCAAAACCTGAATAAGGTTCACATCCTTGTAAAAAAGTAAGTAAGGATTCTGCCTGTTGTTTTCTTGCATCGGCAATTTCACTTATTATTTTTTCCCATCCTGATCCATCTTGAAATAAATTTTCAAGTTCTAAAGATATGTTTTCATCTGCGTAATTAACTACAAAAGAGGCATCTCCTAAATTTTTTTGAGTACGTGTAAATCTACCTATAAATTGTAATAATACTGCTAATGATTTGTGCATACCATGAACAGCTGCTATTTTAAAATCAGGATAATCAAATCCTTCTTTTAACATATCTACAGCAATTATAATATCATATTCACCTTTTTTAATATTGTCAATAACATTTTTTTTATCTTTTGTTCTAGAGTGAATGAGTTTTATTCTTTCATGAGGAAACCACTCTTCATATTTTTTTAGAAGGATTTCTGCATGAGAACGTTCGTCAGTACGAACCATCATACGATGTCTAGTAAAACCTTTTTTTCTATCATCTAATAATCTTTCCATTGCGGCATCAGCTATTGCTTTATCTTTTTTACCAGGATGACGTTCGTTTACGGTAACTAATGAAATTTTAGAAAAGCATTTGTCTTCTAGTGCTTTTGTTAATGGATAATTATAAACTATTTTTCCTTCAATAGGTTTTTTATCATTTCTATATGGAGTAGCTGTAAATTGAACAATTTTTGAATTTTTAAATAATTGTTTAATATAACTCCATTCATTGGCTTTAACATGATGTGCTTCATCAAAAAAAACATGCGAGAATATATCTTTTATTTTTAATTGAATTTCAGATGTTGCTCTTGCAAAAAAAGCAGGGGTTGAAATAATTATATCAGCAGATTTTATATCTTCAATATTTTCATCACTTTCTAATGTCTTATTTAAAATTAATACAGATGGATTTAAAGTTTCTTTAGTAACGACACCTAGTTTTCTAAGTATTCCCCAAGTGGCATATTTATCAGCTATTTGATTTTTTAATTCAATTGAAGGGACAATAACTAGAGTTCTTGTTGCTTTATCTGCAAGAGTAGCTACTAACATAGTTTCTGTTTTACCTGTACCGGTTGGTAAAACTATTGTAGCTACTTCATTAGATAAGGACCAATGAGCCATTAAAGAATAAATTGCACCTAATTGGGCATTCCTTAAACTATCTCCTGTTTCTCCAATACCATTTATATTTAAACCTTCATAAGGTGGACTATTAGTAACTTTAATATTTTCTACACAGCTTTTTATTTCATATTCAATTTTGCCATTGATTTCTTTTAATTCGGCAAGAAAGGAAATACATGAATCATGAACAAGTTTATAAATTTTATCTTTATAAGGAGTTACTGTAAAAGACCAATTCCCTGATTCTAAAGCCAGCTGAGATATTTTTCCACAGCTTACTCTTTCATTTCTATAAAATAATGGTTTTTTAAATTCTAATATTTCTTTTGAAATTAAATCTAAGCTTTGTTGGGAATAAATCATACATTTTCCTATTTATTTAAATTTATTAAGAAATTATTACTTTGATTATAGAATGAAAATAATTAATTTTTACATAAAATTGGTTATTTTTTATTTTAATTATATAGTATCCACCTATATTTATAACTTCAACCTAATTTAAAACTCTGCTTTGTCTTATCATCTTCCAAAAGTTTCAATAAATTAGCCATCGCTTCGTCATGGCTTTCTTTACTAAAATCAATTACATCTTCATCTTTTGGTTTTTCAGGAATACTATCTGTTGATTTTGATTTATTTAATTTTTCATAATATAAATT
>RRZU011016015.1_pt1 | contig 11433 bp, 10 predicted proteins | sample 2165561 | NCBI WGS metagenome assembly RRZU01 (sample SAMN10456909, study PRJNA506462) | wastewater metagenome | isolation source: wastewater sludge | place: USA: Moscow, Idaho | reverse complement strand
GCAAAATCAAAACTTCCAGTAACTACCCAAGTCTGATCTTTAAATATCTGTCCAAGATTACTTTCTTTTTTAACCGGATTGAAACTGATTCCGGCCTTAAGAAGATTGTGGATAATATCTAAATTACTAAAGGTTTGGAAATACATGTACACGAGCTGAGCGGTAATCTCTCCAATATCCTCTACCTCTTCCAGCATTGAAGGAGAAGCTCCTTTAATGTTATCTAGAGAACCAAAATGCTTAACCAGTCGTTTAGACGTTCCAAGCCCTACTCCGTTAATTCCAATGGCGTAGATGAAGCGTTCTAGATCAACCTTTTTAGACTTTTCAATATTAGCTAAAAGTTTATCAATTGAAGACTTGCCAAAACCTTCTAATTTATAAAGCTCTTCTTTAAACTCATGAAGAGTATAAATATCTGCAATATTACCTAGGTAGCTTTTTTGAGCAAGCAATCTGACAGTTTCTAATCCAAGACCTTTAATGTCCATCGCTTCTCTTGAAGCAAAATGCTCTATAGTGGTCACACGTCATCCACCACAAACACTTGCCCCTGTACAGTATAGGAAGTTACCTTCTTCATTACTAACAGTAGGAGATGAACACACAGGACATTCTGACGGTAGATAAATCTCCTCAGCATTTTTATCCCTAAGTTCAACTAAAACTTTAGTAATCTTAGGAATTACATCCCCTTGCCTTGAGATAATGATTTGGTCATTAATCATAATACCCAAACGTTCAATCTCAGCTGGGTTATGTAAAGTAACTCTTGAGATCGTTACACCATGCACTTCAACAGGATGTACTAATGCCACTGGAGTTAAAACACCGGTTCTTCCTACCTGCCACTCAACTGCTTTTAGATATGTTGATCCAACTGAGGCTGGGAATTTGTAAGCAATGGAATGTTTGGGGTACTGAGAAGTAGTACCAAGCAAATCACGATCTTCAAACTCATCATAAGCAAACACGATGCCATCTATTTCAACATCATAGTCTTCTCTAATTGCTGTAAATTTGTCAATGACATCAGCTACCCAATCTTTAACTAAAACCCCAGATGCTGGGTTGTAACGATGAAAGCGTTTATGACTAAATCCTAAAGTTACCAAGAAATGTAACATTGAACTAAGTTTTTTGGTTCTTAGATAGCTTTCCTCAGTATAACCTATACCATAAGCAAAGAAGGCTAAAGGTTTAGAAGCGGCTTCCTTTATATCCAATAAGCGCAATATACCACTAACCGCATTACGAGGATTAGAATACATTTCCTTATCTTCATCATAAAGCTTTTTATTTAACTTATGGAAAGCTTCTTTGGGAAGAATTACCTCTCCTCTAACTTCTATAATTCCAGCCGGATGACCTGGTAAAATCTTAGGTACATTGCGTATGGTCTTAACAACCTCTGTAACATCTTCGCCGGTTTCACCATCACCTCTGGTAATAGCTTGAGATAAGATACCATCTTTATAGATGATTTCTAAAGCTAGCCCATCGAGCTTACCATTTGCAATCAATGGTTTATTTAAAGGTTCTAGAAACTCCAAGACTTCTTCTATGGAATGTGCTTTCTTTAGAGATAATAAAGTAAGACGATGTTTAGCTTTCTTTAATCCATCTAATACCACATCTCCAACTTTGGATGTAATACCACCCTTTACTTTATATTGGGGATGCTCTTCTTCTAACTTAACCAAGGAAGCATAAAGTACATCATACTCCTCATCTGTGATAGCTGGCTTTCCCATGGTGTGATACATGAAGTTAGCTCGTTCAAGATAATTGTTAAGCTCAATGATTTTATTTTGCTGATAAGCACCTATTGCAACAAAATCTTTATCTTCTGACATGATGGTCTCCTAATATACATAGTTTAGTTACTTTGATAATACTCTGCATAATTAGAGAGCCCTAGGGCTCTCCATTAATTATTGCCATTTTGTTAGAAGTAAAATGTAGACCTTAAATAGAATTGCATGTCTAACATCTAAAACTTCTTTGTTGTAGATAGAACTACTTCCAATTCTTGAATTTAAAATTAAAGATTCTAATTCGTTTAAAGCAACCACCTTAGCAATCAACTCTTCAAACTCTTCTACTCTTGCATTTTGTCTAATAGCTATATATGTTTCATAACCATAGGGCATTGGTCCCGTATCTAGATTTACCATAGTGCGATAAAGTATTTCTGCTAGAATGATACTTCTATCATGATTACTCATTGCTTTGCGGACATATAGTTCTGAAAATCTAACATTGATTTTTGCCAACTCTTTTTTGGCTTGATAGATTTCAGCCTGCTGTCCGGTCGCCATATAACTAGACATTGTTATTAAACTAGCCTGCCTTAAGAATAAGAAATACTTAAAGTTAAACTCTGAGAAATGATGCTGTGTTGAATTGATAGAATAATAATCAAAATTAACTCTTCGAAGTTTTTGAGCTTCTAAGACATCTTCGACTTTATCTTCCAAAACTTTAAGACTATGTGGGTCTTGAACTTTATAGCTAGTCAATATAGATTGTCTAACCTGCTTCTTGATTCGTTTTGGAAACACATATTTGCCCGGAAATATAATTGTCCACTGCCAAGCACCTTTTAAATATTTGTAACCAACAAAAGAAACATAACCAATTATTGTAATCAAAATTGAAAAACTTAAAATACGAATATCCATAAAAGCCTCTATACTAATTCATGAAAATAATGTGTATCTATATTATCTTGGCGTGGGCATTGTAATTCTCTGGCAGGGTCTGTAGGTTGTCTGCATTAATTACCAAGCATTCGGCCTGAGTAAATACACCATGTTGTGGGGCAAAGTGTGAAATGAAAAACATCTGAGAGCATTGATTATTAATGACCGTGTCATAAATCATTTTCATTGCATTAACTCGATGGGTGTCGTCCATGGTATTAGATAACTCATCATTAAATAATGGGAAGTCTTCTAAATCATGGGTAAGCATAATCAATCTTTTAAATGCATGATTAACGATATCAGATTGAGAGCTAGAAAGATTATTAATATCGTCACTATCTTCACCATCCATAATTTTAACAGGGAAGTACCAATCTAGATCTCCTTTCTTATTTCGACAAGGAAGGATCTCCATTGGGTATGTCCATACAGATTTAATGATATTGTTCATTTGGGTAATGAATTTTAAAATATATTCATCCATCACTTCTCCAAGTAATCCAGTCTTAGTAGATAGTTCATCTTGAATAATCCCAATATCTATAATTGAATTTTCAGTTATCTCTTTCTCTTTCATAATTTTGTCAAGATTATATTTAAGATAAGAAATGTTAGTTATCTCTTTTTCAATATCAGATAACTCATTGTTCAAATCAATTCTAGTCTGAAACACAAACTTATTAACAAAATTAGTTAATACATTATTGTGGTAATCCTCAAGTTCTTTTTCTAATCTATCAGAATCATTAATCCAAGACCTAAGCTTATTAACGTGTTGGATATAATCATTTAGATTAGAAATGATCTTTTCTTTAGCAATTACCGAATCAATGAAACTACTATACTGATGAGTTAAATTGGCTAAATGTAATTCATCTGCCTTTAACTTCTCCCAATCCGATAAAGCAATGTCATTTAACTCTTTGTTTAAAACAGTTACTCGATTATTTAAACGATTTAGAAGAGGGGATGATTTTACATCAGTGAACCAATTCTCAATAATACCTAAACAAGCCGATGGTGGATTGTTGATATAGTTATAATCCTTTAAAGCTTCAATGAGACTTTGATGCATTGAGAAATATCTAAACACTTTCTCTATTTCTAAAACTAGGTTTTGATATTCCCTAATTTCAGTCTCATACTCTTTTTCCTTATTGATTTCTATATTGAGTTTTGCAACTAAACCATTGGTTACCTTTAAACGTTCTTCAATCTCGGTGTGAGATAATTTAGTCCCCGGAATAAAATCAAAGGCACAAGAAGGGCATTCGATCTTATCTCCATTTTTGTGAAGATGTAATTCATGCTCAAACCCTGCAATGGATTTATTATAAACCCCTAGACGGTTGTTAAGTTGAAGTAACCTTTCAATATTTAAATCTCTAGCTTCTTTATTGAAATAACGATTACTGTTATCCGGTAAGCGAGTAAACAAATCTCTTAAAGACTCATAGACTTCTTGAGAAGAATTAACAATAAAATCAACATCACCACTTTCAACTAAGAAACCATTTGATTTGGTTTTGATGTCTTCAATCTGAGCAATTAGGGTATCTCTTTCTTTAGTGATATCTTCTTCTGTTGCACTAAAAGTTGATTTACCTAAAGAGAGTTTTAAGGTCTCAATCTCTTCCCCTAATTTTTGTTTATCTTCTTTGTCCTGCTGCAACTGAAACTTGGCTAAAGAAATTACTTCTTGAACATCGACATCATCTCTAATATGTCTTAGCTCTTTTGGAGTATCCATGAATGCGTAAGCAACAGTCTTACCAAGCTGTTCTAATCGTTTAACCTTATCACTCATTTCCCATTCACTTACATTATCAACAGCTTGATTGGCAATTGTATCAAGAACTGATAAGTCATGAATGATGTCCGCTTTTCTTTTATTAAGCTCTTCAACATGAGTTTCCGATGGCACATTATTTTCTTCGGTTACTAGGCGCTTAGAGATATTCTTTAGATACTCTTTGCAGTAACTTTTCTGTTCCCTTAGTTTGTTTAAAATATCTAAACCAACTTCAGTATTGATTCCAGAAGAAGACATTATAATATCTCTTCTTTCATTTGGACTCATTAAACTGAATTTCTTTTTATCAGTAATAATATCAGCAATTGTTCTATCAATATTAAATAGGTCTTTGATAACCCCGGCCATCATTGTTGGGTTTAGATTCTCAAATAGAATCTCTCCATCTTTTTCTATAGAATGTTTATCTGTTGCGTAATCATTGTGAACGTAGTATACCGAACCTCTGTGCTTAGCCCAGATTTTTCTATAACCGTTTTTATCAAATAGACTTTTGTGTGGTGGAAACAAAGTCATCTCTCTCATTAAAGATGATTTACCACAACCATTAGTTCCAAGAATCAATTGAAACTCAGAAGTAAAAACAACATCTAACTCTTGAATATTATTATGAATGAATCTTTTAAAGCCTTTGAAAACTACCCTTGTGATAAACATAACTCAAAACCTTTTACTATCTACATAGTTTACCTGCATTCGTAAGGAATGACCTTCGATCAGAGTGGGTAAATTATAATGAAACCGCTAATATATGAACGGAGGTTATTACCATGAAGCCAGTTGAAAAGAAAGCAGTAAAACGTAATGTCGATACTAATCCGAACTCTAAACCTAATAAAGAGTTTAGAGAACGACATGACATCAGTATTTCCACTTTTAAACGTTTAACCAAAAACTACATAGCACAACACGGATAAGAAAGGAGGCTAGCCTCCTTTCTTTCTTTATGCAGATTATTTAAACTGGATCACCAGAAACATCAGGTCCAGCTTTAACATTTAGATGCTTATGATCAAGTCCAACATTCTTACCGTTATGTGTAAACGTTGAGGATTTAACATTATAGTTAGTACAATTAACATTATAATCTTTAGTTTCACAAGTAATACTTTCTCTTGCCGTAAACCAACCTTTATTTCCTTCAATCCCAACTGTAGAACCCAATGAGTTTTTAATCTCTAGCTTCTTAGCTTTACTGTCTAGTTGAAACCAATTACCTGCATCATCACAGATAGTAGCATTACCACCACCCGGATTTAATTGAAATAGATAAGCAAACTCTTCTCCATCATTTTTGTTGGTTTGAATTGAGATATGTTTATCTACGGTGTTAACTTCAATATAGTAGGCGGTTTTATAATGCTTAGAGTTCTCTCCTTCGGTTGGAGAATTTGAAACTAGGATTGTGTAGATATCCTTTCTACGAGTTGTATCATCTAATCCCATTTCGGTCCAATAATACTTATCAGAGTCACCAACACGCCAAATGAGAACTCGTTCCCCTCGACGAATTAGAGAAGGATATGGTCTATGAGAATCTAATGGTAACCACGTGGCTTTAATCGTGTTACTAACAACTTGAGATGTTGCAAATGTATTCCCTTCTCTATCAGTGCCGGTTGATTCCAATTGCCCCATCATGTCATTGACTTCACCATCCAATTGATCAAGGTCTTCAATTGGAACTACTTCCAATTCCCTTTCCCCAAAGTTAATGTTGGCTCCGGCGATACCTAAAGAATATAGTTTAATCTTTGAGGTTTTCTCTGTAGTATCAACCATTCTTTTTCTCCAATTAAAATTCATAAGAAAAGAAGCCCCTAGGGGCTTCTTATATTTATTTAATCTCTGATTGTTCCCAAAGTTTAAACGACTTACGAAGTTGATGGAAAAATGCAAATTTATCATCTAGCTCAATTGTTGAGTCTTCACCAAAGTAATAAGCCTTTGCTGAACCAGTGATAAATCCAATAACGTTTTCAGATTCAATTGGATTACCTTCAACCAAATCAAAATGATCTAACCCAATATTCTCATATTGATTAATACCACGAAGACGATCCATGAAACCACGTTTTGAGTTTTCTTTTTGCTTGTATTTGATTTCTTGGAAATACATTGGACGAGGGTTAAAACGAGCAAAGGCTCCAAGGTTTGACATGCTTAAAGGACGAGTAATGGTAACAGCATCTTTGGTAGAACCATCAAACATAACTAACTTAACTCGAAGTAGTTTACTCTTCCCATCAAGCAGTAAAGTTAATGAATGAATATTGTCAATCACAAAAGAGTTGCCAAGACCTTGATTACTCAATTGCTTACGGAATGATTCAGGATTATCATAGAGCGCTTTTACGTTTTTAGCAAAACCATAGAACACCTTATTTGATTTGCAGTAGTAATCGCGTAACCCAGTAAGAATGCCGTGGTTCAACCCAAAAGGTAAATCCTTATCAGTTAACAACTCTCCAATCATGTTATAATCTTGATGCTTAATTGCAGGATCAAGATCACGCTTAGAGAGAATCTCTGTGTTGATGTCGATGATATCTTCACCATCTCCAGAGATGCGGTATAGTAGACCGTGTAAGAAGCTCCAAGCATCTACCCCAATCAAATGATCTTTACCTTTAACCCCATTGGCTTCACGTTTTTTCATTGATTCAAAATCAATGTTTTCAATTTCGTCAGCTGGAATATTAAAGACTGGTAAAGTAGTTCCATTAATAGGACGGCAGTTCAGGACTTCTTGACTGTTAAACTCAACATCAGCAATAATCTTTTCATTAACAGTAAACACATCAATACGATCACCAAATTTAATTTCAGTTCCATTGATAGTGTAAATGCCATCTTTATACTCTAAAACGCCCCATTTGTTTTTGGCTTCTTTAGACAAGTTACCATTTAAGGTTTCATAGATTGCATAAAGGGAAGTTGCAAACTGTAAACGTACTACTACGTCAACCCACTCCATTTCCTTTAGAAGGTGTGGTAAACGGAATGCGTATGAATCTACATTTGTTTTTAAACCATACAGTTCAACACCTTGGAAGATATTCTTGATGCCTTCAATGTATCGTCCAACCAAATCCAAAGCTTCTGGAGCTTGTTTGTTAAAAAGAATCTGTGTTGGAAGAGGAGGGTTGTTTGCTAAAGAGCGAAGGATTAACTTAGCACGATTGATAAACATTGGTGTATCGTGACTGCGAGTAAAGGCTAATTTGATTCCGCTGTCTGTTACAATAATACCTTCATTCTTATCAAGGGCCGACTGAATTTTCAAGTCTCCTTCCGGTACTAAAGGAGTTTGAGGTTGAGTTTTTGATTCAACAGTGTTGTGTTGATATCCATCATCAACAGCCGCAGTATTCTCATTTGGCTGTGGAGAAATGCTTTCTGAAGTTTCCATTATGTGACGACCTATAGTTGGCTTATAATTACATAAAATAAAATGAGTTGTAATAAAAGAAATAGCCGGAATTCCGGCTATTGAAATTTAAAGGTAATGTAATCTATAACTGACTGCAATAATCTAGAAGCAATTGTATCACTTAAAACTTCTCGATAACCAGAGGTGCTACTATAAACATAGAACATCAGTAAACAAATAATGATTACTATAATTGAAAACATGTTTATTAAACTACCTTTGATCTCATCATCTCTTAGGTAGAAATCCCGCTCCTCACCACTAAACTTAATTAGGTTATTAAGAAAAGTCTTTGAAGTAAAACCATGAATAATAGTTTTAGCTTTCATTTGATTCTTAGTGTCATTTGGTAGCTTTTGAAAAAGCTCTCTGATCTCATTACCACTCATACCTATTTGAATATGCAAGGATTCCTCAACATGTTCATTGTAAGCAGTAACGATCTCAGTAGCCACATCATCACCTAAGTAATCTAGTTTTAAACGTCCAGTAAAGCAGATGATGTCTAAAATATTTAAGCTAAGATGAGTTTCATTTTCCAACACGCTTAGTTCGACTTGATTTCTTTGTTCCACTAGATTTCCCCCTAAGATGAAACGCTTCTATTCCATTAATTATTTTAACGGCAACATTCTCTCTAACAGCTGTTACTCCTATACCAATAGCATCTGCATTATGCTGGTTTAGTTTATTTACATTAATTAAAGATAAATCTATTTTGGGATCTTTAATCAAAGCTTTTAACACTAAGGTTTTATCTGAACTTTTAAAACCAACAATATTAATTTTCATTGTTGTTGGATTAACTTCAAATATCTTAGCATCTTTCTGTGCTTGCTTGATACCAAATTTAATTGTGATAATGTTCTCTACTAGAGATGCAAAAGAGTAGATAGATGCGCCGCCACCCTTATGTGGAACATATGCCGTTTCATGAGCAAGCAGATGCGGCTCCCATGATTTGGTATATTTAGCAACAAAAGCTTTTACCACATCTAATCGTTCTACAACCTTTTCTCTTTTATTATCATCATCTTCACTTGGAACAAATCTACTCAGATTTAATGTCATTGCATTTAGTACTTTAAACATCCCTGTATGGATATCAAAATCTAATGCAACCGCCCCGAGGTTTACCCCGGGGTCAAATGCCACAATTCTAAGTTTATCGTGCACCGAATAAAGGTTCCGATACGCCAATGTTTTTAGTATCTAAGAAACCACCTGTAAATTCAACTGGTTTAAAGGTTGACTCAATTGTACCAAGATGTGGTGCTACAAATTCATAGGTGTCTGCTGGAGCTTGAATGACCGTTGTACCAGCTTCACTATACATTGTGCTAACTTTCTTGTCAATACCAAAACAGAAAGCAATTTCAGAAATAACAGCTTTATTAGCAGAGCCATACATAAGTTCGCAAGCATTAACAATATCTTCAATTTCGTCATTAGAAAAAGCAAGATTGATACCAGCATAAGTTCTTAAATAAACACCAGTGGCAGTTTGCTGAATATCAGTCTTTTCTGGACGAGCATCATTTGCAGTTGGAGTATATGGTCTAGAAGAAACTACCTTACCATTCTCAACCGTCTCAATAACTTCAATGATTTCAGAAGAAGATGTATCAATTAACTTACCCCAATAAACTGCATAGAGTACATTGTTGATTCGCATGGTTGTGCGGAGACGATACTTTGCTTTTTCTTCACCAGTTAAGTCACCAGACACTGGACGAGTCAGTAAAGGAAGGTAGCGAAACAACCCAGTGTGTGTTGCTTCATGCGGATAAGTGATTGGTGCCATTTCACCATCGTCATCAATGGTTCCACCATGACCACCTCGTCCAATCATAATCATCCCAAGTTTTAAGTCTCGGGTTTCTGTATCTGGATCATACTCTGGAATAATATACTGTCCAGCAGTAGCAGGGGCTGGTACATATGGATTTAGAATATCATCATTCAACACTTCAGTAACTAAACTATTTGGATGGATATCAAAAGGAATACCCCAAAGTAGACAGGTTGCTAAACGATTTAAAGCGGCTGTTCTGGTAATGGATTTCATTTATATTTACCTATTAAGATCTCATAGAAATTGAAGGAATGTATAAAATAGATAGGGGGAAACCCCTATCTATTTAGCTCATCATGGCACTGGAAAGGATTCAGTTATTGTCGTTTGGAATGTGACTGTACCGGCATCGGTGGTAAGTGTTGTCGTGACCACATCACCAACGATAATCGTATCTGGTAATTTAATCCAAACTGAATTAGAGGTCAGTGGATCGACGATGGTGATCACTGAATCTGGAACATCACACGCCCATTCTAGAACGTCTGTTTCAATTTCCGCATTCCAGTTACCCCAGGCAACGGAGAAACCAATATCGATTGAAATGTCTTGTTCAATTGTCGAATCTCCGACGAGAGTTTGAAGTGGGAATGATGGTTCAGGAGTGACTTGACTTACATTGATATAGATTGTTCCAAAGTAATCTAAGGCCCATGGAGCGACTTTAACTTCGTAGACCTGTCCTTCTTTGAAATGTATAACTGGAAGAAGTAATTCATCTGCAAACAGTAAAGCTTCTACACCATCTAGCTCAGCGTCACCATTAACCGCTTCAAGGATTGCCGTAACGATATCAACAGGCTTTAGACTTTCAATTTTAAGAATCTTATCAGCCGGTTCAGTAATTTTCAAACCTACATCAGTACGTGGAGTAGAGAAGCGCTTCTGCACTGAAGGTTGAGTTGGATCAAGTTTACCATTGGTAACGATTGAATAAACAAATTTGCCAAGCTCTGGTTCACCGTGAGTAGCAATGATATTGATGATATCATCTTCAGTGAAATCCACTTCCTGTCCAAACACCGACTTCTCAATCCAATGCGTCAGTTGTAATTTTAAAGTAGCCGTAGAGTCTGGATCAATTGCAGGATCTCCAACTTCCCAGTCTTCCTGAGCTTTAATGTTGTATTCCTCAACAATTGCTTTTGGAATACGCAAAGGAGTTTTAGACAAAGCTTCTTGTTTACTTTGGCCTAAAAACTGAGGGAAATAATTGTAAGTTAAACCAGTTGGATCAGCAACAAGGATTTCTTCTGCGTCTTTAAAACGGCTGATCAACTTTTCAATAAAACGCAACTTATCAGTCTGATGATCCATGATATATTGAAAGCGAGGTAGCTTGGCTACGGTAATTAACATTTTCATTTTAAATCCTTTGAAGGGAGTTAGTTGTTCATAAAATGGTTTAGAGTTTTAAACCATCTTCCCATAGCGCATCAACTTGAGATTCTTTTAAACCCATAAGTTTATACAAATGCATTAAAGTTGGATTTAAACGACGAAACTCTGTCGCATCTTCCCATTCAATCTTGGCTGTCATTTTTAACTTTGTATCTTGGATTGAATCAATGGCCGTTTCGACTGAAGTTAATAAATCTTTTTCCAAGAGAATGAGTTTAAATTG
>RRZU011465265.1_pt1 | contig 11434 bp, 12 predicted proteins | sample 2165561 | NCBI WGS metagenome assembly RRZU01 (sample SAMN10456909, study PRJNA506462) | wastewater metagenome | isolation source: wastewater sludge | place: USA: Moscow, Idaho | reverse complement strand
GACATCCGTAACCTATGAGGTTGAACTTTATATTTATTGCAATAAATCCAAAGAATTTGAATGTGTTTAGGTTGTACAGTGTATGAATCTGAAAAATAATCATAAACATTTTTAGTACCTCCTAATCTTCTAAAAAAATCAAATATTTCAGGATTTAATTTAGAATTATTACATCTTACATTACTTAATTCTTCAAAAATGTGTTGACTAAAATTTTTAATCATAACACATGTTAGTAAATTTATAAAACTTATTGTTTTAATGCATTCTTTTTCATATAGTGAATTAATATTAAGCATTTACTACCTCTGTATCACATATTTTAATACATTTTTTAGACCCATTTACGTTTATTACATAAAAATCATTTTGAACATCTATGATTTTGTAGTGTACATCTGCAACTTCAATCGATTTTCCAATGTTTATGAAATTAATATTTTCTGAAAGTTTGTTATTTATAAGATGTTGATTTTCATAGAGATATTTCCACTCTTCAAATGCTTTATGAGTGGCTACCTTTTGACTATTTATACATAATAATCCATTATAAATAGAGTAAATGTAATTTATATCACGAGCACCAAAAATCTTATTATTAAAATTTCTTACAATTTGATTTTTGAAATTAAAAAAATCTCTCTCACTTTTTTCTGAGGGTTGAGTGGTGATTAAAGAAGATGATGATTCGTAGTTCACAGTTGTGACACTATATTGTGGTGTCATTGTTGATACAATAGTAGTATCATTTTTAGCTTTTTTTGTTAGTGCTAATTTGCTACTAGCAATAGTAAGTGTATAAATATTACTTGTTTGTTGTTTCTTTCCTTTAATAAACCTATTTTGTTTTTTTAATACTTGCATTTCTTCTAGTTTTTTAACTATTCTTTTTGCAGTTGAAATGCTGATACTTGCTTTTTTGGATATATGGCTATAGCTTGGGAAACATTGCATATTTTCATTTGTACAGTCTGCAAGTACCAATAATACAAGTTTTGTATTACCACTTAAATTAATTTTAAATGCTTGATTAATAGCTTTTATACTCATTATGCAACTTCTCTTTCTTCATCAGAAAAATCTATAAAAATTTGATTATTAGATTGTTTTTTTAGAATTTTAAATTGCTCACTAAAATAGTAACTAGTAAAATTTGATTTATCGATATTGTATTTTTCACAAATTTCAATTAATTCATCAACTTCAAGCTCAAAATTATTAAGTAATAAATAAATTGAAGATATTAGTTTTTCAGGTTTTTTATTTGCAATCTTTTTTATATCTTCAACACTAAAATCAATTTCATAATTTTGATAAATTTTATCTAGTATCCATATCTGAAGGTTTATAACATTATTTTTTCTTTTTGTATCAAATAAGTTATAAATAAGATTAGTCAACCTCTGAATAATTTTTTTATATATATCTTGATTAGTTGATGAGTTTTTTTCAAAAAAATAAACTTTATTTTTATATATATTTTTGAGTAATTGTTCTTTTAATATTTCTTTAGCTAATAAATAACATCCTTCAAAATCTAATACACTAAAATATCCTCCTGTTGATAAAAATAATCTTTCAACATCATCTTTACAGAGTTCGTAAGTGAATGAATTAATATTCATTAATTCACTTAACCATTTTTCTTTTGTATAAGACTTAAAAAGTAAAATTTTGTAATCTCGCCAAATTTTGTTATAATCATCCTTCAAGGGGATTGATCTTCTATTTTTCATGGTTTATCTCCTGAATTTAAATTAAGATTCCTTTCTTTGCTAAGCTACCAACTTTAAAACTTTGGAAGAGAATCTTTTTATTAGTGATTTGCTGTCACTAGGAGAATATTAAAGTAATCATTTTACTAAGTCAAATATTGTAAAAAACTCTAAAACCACGATAAAATCGAATGTTTTAAAAATATATAACAACTTAATTAAAAATAAATTCAGTATTAATTAATACTTAATTAAGTTAATTTTAAGGTTGATATTTATAAAAAAGTACTATTTAAAAAAAGCAAATAAAATTTTTAATATGTTACAATTTGTATCAAAATGAATCTTTTGATACAAATTTCTTATAGATTAAATACCACTTTCATATATCTCCAATATTTGTTTTTTGCTAAACCATTGTAACAATTGTTTTTTTGTATCTAATCCATATATATCATCCAGTAAATAATTCACCATCTATTTCAACTTCAAATTTTTGTTCAAATTTTTCTTTCCCATAACATTTTAATATTCCATCTATCTTTTTCATTTGTTTATCCTTTTTTTATTCCTTTTTGTTTGAAGAAAATCTGAATTTTCAGTATTAATAACTTCCCCACTTTTTAAAACATCTAGTTTAATTTTTAACTTACTAGCAATTTTTGCAATGATTCTTCCAATATCTCCAATTTTTGCAATAATTGATTGTTTAGCTTGTTGTTCTTCTGAGCTATACTCTCTAATGTTTGTTCGTAAAGCTTCTGCATTTCCAACAAGTTGTTTATAAATTCCATCTCTTGCTTTTCGATCTTTTGTATAAGCTCTATATTTAGCTTCTCGATCTTTTGCAATTCTTGATTTAGTTGTTGCTCTAGTACTGTCATTTTCATTTACTCCTTTATTTTGATAAATATTATTGATTTGTCTTTGCTTTGTATTACTTCTTTTGTTGGAATTTTTATATACCTCTGATTCTGCTGGGTGTATTGTAAATCTAAAGGTACTTGCCATTGCATTTGATTTTGAATTAGGAAATAAAATATTGTTGTCCTAAGCAATACAACTAAATTCGTTACTCCCAATATTAATAACTGAAATTTGTTTTTTTGATTCAACTCTTCTAGGATATTTTGATTGGATGTATTCAGCTTTTGATTTAGTGTATTCGTTAAGTTTGTCTGAATAAAATCTAATTTCTCCTTGTGTATCTCTTCTATTATATTCATCAACTCTTGATTTTGTGTTTTCGCAGATTTCTTCAAATCTTCTAAGGCTTGTAAATTGTTCACTATAAATTCCTCCTTTATATCTTCTAGCTTTTTTTGAATCTAGTAGTTTCAAACTAATGTAATCACTTCCAACTCTATTCACAAAAATTCCATTTTCATTTAATAGCTCAAGCATTTGGTCTCTATTTTTTATCTGTCCACTTTTTACAAGCTCATGAAGCATCTCATCCAGCTTTTCATAGTCTTTTTGAAGTGATATTTTTTTACTTGCACCTTGAAGTGTTCTTTCTTTTGATGGGTCTTTTGGGTCAGTAAAACCATATGTTAAATTGGTTAGATTTTGCCAAGTATCAATTCTTGATAAATCTTGTACATGGTAAAAAGGATTTAAAGATTTTTTACTAGCTAGTTCGATTTTAGGAATTACAAAGTTTAACTCTAGTCTATTTTTATCTGTGTGTTCCACCCAAAGAATATTATATTGATCATATTCTAGTGATGGTAATAGATGCTTCTCAAAATCTCTCATAATTTTGTATTTCAAATTTTTATCTATGTTTTGCTCTTCAAAGCTAAGACACCCAACACACACTTTATGCTTGAAAGAAATAGAATTTATAATATTTCTTGTTAGTTGTTCATCCCCACTTAATACTTTAGCTGTTCCATCTTTTTCTCGATGATTTAAAAGGTAATCAATAGATTTATTACTACCTCCATTTTTATTTGAAAAGAATTTAACTACCATTTTACAACTCTTGTTTATATTGCAATTTTTGTAACTGTTTTTCAATTTCAACAAGCTGTGTAAGCATTGGTATCTTATGCTTATTATCCATTGTATGCATAGATTTTGCAATTTGGTTTAGATTATTCCCAATACGATTTAACTCATAAATCAAATCCATTTGTATTGGAATAGTAATCTTATGATTGATAATTGCATTCTTTGCGAAATTAGTAAAATTAACACCTAAGGTCGTTAAATGAACTTCAACTTTTGCATATTCATCTGGAGAAAATCGAAGAGTTTTTTTGATAAATCTTGAGTCATATTTTTGGTCTTTATTTTGCATTTTTGCTTCCTTTTTTGTAAAAAGTAAGTCATTGAGTATTAGGGAGAGAATCATACCTAACGAGGTCTCATTTTCAGTTTCGGCTGACAATGAGTATCCTCGCCCTTTTCTATTTTGACTTAACTTATAAAGGTATTCACAAAAATATGTTATTTAATATTTTTGCTCAAAGAATATTGAAAAAGAGTTATTTGGAAGTTTAAAATATTTATGAAAAAATATTTTTAGAGTATTAATTTTGATTAGTTGAATGGGAATAAATTGTATTTAAAAGTTTAAAAATTAAAGATTTTAGGAAATTTGGTAAAAATAATGTGCGGAATGGTATCCTGACGGAAAGATATTATTTCCTAAAAGCACCTTTAAATACATTCATAAAATCTTTATTTCTAAGGTTTGCATTCTTTCATTAAAACAAATACATATTATTAAAGTACCACTATTAGAAGTTTAATCGCTTTTAATTAGCTTGTTATTTTCAATAAGATTACTTATGTAATAAATTTTTTATATAGTTTAAGAAAAGAAAATTTTCCAGTTTCTTTTTAAACCACTGTTTTGTTTTATATTTTTTGAATTAGCATGTATAGAGTTTAAAATAGCTTTGTAAACTACTCTTTCGAGTATTTTATTTTTACATATCATTTACAAAAACCATCTTAAATTTAAATTTTACTGTATCTTATCAATAAAAACTTTTAATAATTTTATCCAAATTATTATCCCACTTTCAATAGTATTTGTATATTCAGCAGGTGTTTTGGGATGAATATAAGGATTTCTAACATCAACAATATAATCAACTTCTTTATATTCATCTGATGTTTCAGTAAAACCAAATTTATCTTTTAAAATTATGTGAAGACGATTTCTTGTCCCTTGATAGCCATCTATTCCATAATTTAAAGTTGAATGCATTGTTCTCCTATTTCCATTGTCTTTTAGATAAACTTTTTTATTTCTAATTTCTGTTAAAGCATCTTTTATTGTTTCTAAACACTTGAAGATACTTATCATTGCATAATTAAGTTTATTGTTAGCATCAGAACTCAAAACACTAAATATAAAATCAATATTAACTTTTAATATTTCTATGTCTTCCTGATTAATATCAAGTAAAGTAGTATTAAGTTTATAGTTCATCTCAGTTTTTAAATTATAAACTTCAATAAGATATTTATTTTTAATAGCTTTATTTATTAATACATTAAAATTACTTATATTATCAATAGTTGAAATTATTTTATCTGAAGGGGATTCTTTTTTTATATATCCAACAATTCCTTGAGTATTTAAATAATTTAGATAGATACTACGACTAGTTGCTGTAAACATAATATGTTGAATACCTTGGTTAAAAGTTTTGTTTGCTAATAAGATTTTAGAACCTGTTAAATCTTCAGGATGGATATCTTCAAAATCACTATCTGTTAATCTTAAATCAAGTATTACTATATCAGGTTTAAATGATTTAATTTTCGTTTGTGTAGTTAATAGTATTTCTTCTTGAGTTTTAGATTTAAAATCATGACCTATCGCTTCATAGGTTATGTTTTCAAAGAGTTTTTTAAATATACTATCCCAACCTTTATGACACTCATCATCTATATACAAAACTTTTACATTTCCAGTGATATTAAATATGATTTCATTATCTTGTGATTCTTTTTCAATTTCAAATTTATTTTTCAAATATTTAAAATATAACATGGATTCAGTTTTTTGTATAACATCTTGAATTAATTCTTTACTAATTTTGGTTATTGATGACCACTTGTAGATGCTCCATTCATTTGATATACTATGTGAAGTTAAATAGTCTTTAGGAAGTTTAATGGATATTTTATCTAAAAAAAGTTCTTTAAAGTTTATTTCTTCTAATTTAGTATTTTCACTAATTTCTTGTAATTTGTCTTCTAATTTATCTTTATTTGATAGGAGATAGGTACTAGGAGTAGAAAATATTGATGAAAAAGGATGTAGTTTAAGATGAATATTTAATGGCAGATCACTCTCAATTATAATAGGAAGAAATCTTTTATTTTGTAAAGATGTTGACATTCTAATATGCATTGAAAGTATGAGACTATAATAATCAATTGGATAATCTGAAAGAATATCTTTTATTATGATTGTATCAAATGATTCGTCATTAATCAAAGGTATAATTGTATTAGTAATATAATGATCTAGATCTTCAGATTCCTTATTTTCATAAGTAAACTCAATTTTATTATCAATTATATTTTTATAAATACTATTATTATTGTGAATCAATAAACAATTAGATAACATTAGAAACCTTTTTAAGTAGTTTTTCTTTCAATTCTCTAGCGTGTACTTTTAAGTCATCAACTTTACACCAATTCTTCTCATCAGCTTGAGGAGGTTCTATTTGAACTTGTTCATTTATAATGCTAAGTTTGATAAAATCTTTATATTGTTCTAATGTCATGTTATCATCATAGGTAGTTGTTATAAACTTATTAATGTTTTCTATGAGCATTAATATAATATTTATTTTATATTTTGGACCGTATACTAATAACTCTAAATTGTCGACTTGTTCTGTTTGTTTATATTTAAGAAAAAGTTCTAAGTTTTTACTGTATAAATCTCGAGAATTAATATACAAGAGATTATTAATAAATGAAGAGTAGTTTGTCCCTCCAGAAAACAATACAAGCTTAATTTCTTTTTCCTTACAAAATTCTTTTAAAAAATCAAGTTGATCAATACTTTTTAAAGCTGATTCATGGGCAATTATTATTGAATAACTACTACATGTGTCAGATATAATATTTCGAAAATTATCTTTGACTTCACTATAGTTAGAACCTACTTTATTATCTAAAACATCACTAAACTGTGAAAGGTCAATATTAGAAATTTTTGTATATGAAGTTTGGCGATTTATCCTATCATCTAAAAGAAGTATTTTTTTCATTTATAAAACCTTAAAATATGAGTAAAACCTTCTGGAGAGTCATTTAATTTTTCAGTCGTAATATCATTTGTATTATTTAAATAGTTAATCCTATAATCACCATCTGAAAGTTTTGATTCAATAGACCAGTCACATAATGAAAATAATGATGAGGATATTATTTGAAAGTTTCCATTTTCAGTTTCTTTTTTCATTTCATTAAGAGTTTTATTGGAAATTGAATCAAGTTGCGTAATATATATTTCAACATATTTTAATTTTGTGTCTTTTTTGATATTAACCACAATATTTGGATGTTCAGCTCGTGCTTTTATTTCAGAAAAAATACTTTTTAACGCTTTTTCAAACCACTGAACATCTGTATAGAAATCAATTCCTTCAAGACCATTTAACTTTATAGAAAAATCTGGTCCTAAAAAATTAACTTGTTTATAGAATATATTTTTTAAATCGTTTTGTTCAGTTCTTATTTCTATTTCATGTTTAAAAATTTCTACAACTTGTAAAAAAGTTGAAATAGGTTTACCATTGATTTCTTGAACAAGGTCTTTTCTCAGTTTATAACTAAAAGGAGAATTACCTTTTTCAACCCAATCTTTAAGTTCTGGAGATGACCATCCTACTTTTATATTGTGCTTTCCCCAACCATTAAGTTTTTTCTCATCTGATACTAAGCCTAGCTTTTTATCAAATAGAAATTTCAAAATTTTAGCATGTAGCCTTGGAGATACAGATTCTAGTTCTTTGTTTATATCTTTCCAACTAGTTGTAATTTTTTCAATAAAATTATCAAATGAGGAAAATCGCTCCCCATCATCTTGTAAGTCCCAGCTATGAGTTGTAAATTTTAAATCGTTATTATCTTTTGTGAATGAAGATAAAAGATTAACTAATTTTTTAGGATTATGAAATTTTTGATCCTTTTTTTTATCATTTTTCTTAAGGCATTTATCAAATCTAGCATTTAATTTTATATAAGTAGGATCATCCTTTCCTTTAATCATTTTCAAATACTCTAATTTTCCAGAAATATATTTTAATGCATAATTCTTTTTTGAATTTTTTATGTAATTATTTTTCTTAAGAATTTCATTTGTCTCTTTTATCCCAAATTTTTCTAGTAAATATATTGATACTCTTAGTTTTTTTGTGTAAGATCTAGAAACATTGATTTTTTCGTTTACTGTGAGTCCAGTTACTTCTTGCCTATAACCTTTTTTTTGTAATCGTGTTTTTTTCTCATTTATTTCAAATCTTTCGTAGGAAATAATTCTATTTAGTTCATTTTGAAACTTTTCATTATTATAAACATTGTGATTAGAAGAAAAAGTAATGTCATCTGCATATCTACTATATTGTATTCCAAATCTTTTTGCAAGTCCTGTAAGTTTTCTATCTAATCTTTCACAAATAACATTTGATAATAAAGGAGATGTTGGAAACCCTTGTGCTAAAAAGTTATTATTTTTAAAATTGTTTTCATTAATAAAAAAACTATCGTCATTTTGATAGCAGACTAAGTTACAAATTAAGTTTGCTATCTCTGGCTTAATATTAAATGGAGGTAATTGAAGTTTTTTGTGAACCCTTGCTTGTTTTATGTTTGAAAAGAAATCTTTTATATCAATATTATAAACAAAATTTTTATTTACGTGTTTAATAGCATTTGTAGCAATTGATTTATCTTTTTCAAATCCATGAGATGATTTATGAGATTTATGAATATAATGAAGCGTTGTACTTAGAGTTGATAAAATATTTTTTAAACTTTTTGTAGGAGAACATATTTTCCTTACACCCCCAGTTTTTTTAGGTATTTCAAATTCTCTAAACTTCTTATTCGAGTGAAATGCATGATAAGTTAAAAATTTTAATTCCAGAGGTTTCGTTTTTTCTCCATAAAGTTCTTTATTAACTAAATTTAAGATATCAACTAAATCATCAACAGAAGTCATTTTCTGAAATTTTATTTTTATCATTTCATCGAAAGGTATAAGAATTTTTTGTGAAGTTTTTAAGTTTTTATAGATTTCTTTTGCATCATTAACTTCAACAATACACTTTATTGAATAAATGGGCATTTTTAATTTATGAGCAATTGTGATAATTTCATTTGAAGTATGATTTATTTTTGATGCAAGCTCAAAAACTTTTAAAGGTTCTTTGAATTTCATAGTTCCTTATTTTAAGAATTTAGGTATATCTACAACATTCTCAGTTTATAAAATTCCTTAGCAAGGAAAATGCTAGAAATTTAGCTAAATAAAGTAAAACGTTGACTCATGTATAACATGAGACTTATGCCGAGTACAGCATAGTATCAATAGTTGTAGATATAACTAAACTCTAAGTTTTATATATTTTGTTAATTATATCAATTTAATTATAAATTTATATAAATTTAGCTCCAAGTTTTCTAAGCATATTAAATGGATTCGTATAATCAACTCCAAAATGAATACAAATATTTGGAATTTTTACTTTTTTAGTATTTGAAGGGGCAGGTACTTCATGTGTTACAATTACAGCTTCTAAAACTTTTGCTTTTGCTATTAACCAAGGGTCAGCAACAGATAAAAATTTATTTGCTTCTTCTTGTGAAAAGTTATCTACTACATATTGTGCTATTTGAGCGAATTCTTTCTGAGTTTCTTCGTCATCAAATGAAATAAAGAATGCGGAATCTTTTCTTTCTTTAATCCAATGAGTTAAATCATCATTACCATTAGATAATTCATTATAAACTTCTTTAATTGTTAAAATTGTATTTTTATTTATTTCTTTATCTATAAAATCCCAAAATATAGGGCAGAAATCAAAACCGTAATATCTATTCTTGGCTTCAATAAAAATATTAGAATCAAGTAAAAACAAACTCATTATCTTATACCTAATTCTAGTGCAAATCTATTGATATTTGAAGAATTCATATTCAATAATGTTGCTGCTTCTTTGTATAGTGTTTTACCTTCTAATGTTGAAATAATAAGAGCAGTAGAAAAATTCATCCCATTTCTAGTTTTTAATGTTTTATAAAAATTTCCACCACTTGCTTTCTTTTTAATTGCCATAAATTCTTTATATTTTTCAGCTTCAATATTTGTATATTTACTGTAAGTTTTATAATCAATATATTTTAAACTATATAGTTTATTTAATATTACTAATGTGCTAACTGAAAAAATAGTTGCTAATTCTTTATAATGTTTTTCAAAAATTGCTGAATTATCCCAATAATTATCAAGTAAGTTTGTTGGTACTAAAATTTCTGCTGTAATTTCATTACAAAATAATTCAATTTCATTGTCTGTATGATTTAAATCCAGTAAAGATATTCCACTTTCTCCAATCCATAAATGAACTAATTCATGAATAAGTGTAAAAATTTGTGCTGAATTAGCATCTTTTGAATTTAAGAAAATTAAAGGAGCAAATTTATCGTATATTGCAAATCCTCTAAATTCTTTTGTATCTAAAGGTTTATGGGTATTGCTACCTACAATTCCATTTTTCATTACTAAAATATCAAGTTTTTCTATTTTACTTATTAACTTATTTAGTAAATCTTCTCTTCTTAATGCTTTTCCAATTAAGCTTTTTAAATTTAATACTTCATTGATATTAGTAATAATTTCTTTTTTATTACTATTTATAGTAAATTTTTGTAGAAATTTTTTTTCATTACCATCATTTTCAAGAATATAATCTTTATACCATTTCTGTTTTAAAAGAATATCGTTTAATAAACTTTTAAATTCAGGAGTTAACTCTCCAATAGGTTCATTTTTAAATGTTCTTAAATCTGGTATTGGTAATTTATCTTCAGGTGGAGTTTGTAAAAAAAGATAACCAAAAGGAATTTGAAATATTTTTGCTATTTTTTGAGCTTGTACAAATGTAGGTTTATTTTCACCTTTTTCCCATTTTTGTATCTTTTCAACTTGAATAGTTAATTTATCAGCTAATTGTTCTAATGAAATTTCAGCTCTTTGTCTAGCCCAAGTAAGTACATCAGGAGTAATTAATGCTTCACTCATAATAAACTCTTTATATTCCTTTTTTTATAGTAATATCATATTATATCAAAATATAATATAGTTATTTAAAATTTTTTTATTTTAAGAAAATAATAAATTTATATTTTCCAATAAGTTACAATTGAACTGATAAAAGATGTAAAAAATAGTCTTTAAATTAAACAGTACATATAACAGTACATATAAAAATTTAAATTATATAATAGCCTTTATTAAGAGATTATATACATATATTTAGTTTCAAATTGTTCCTGTTAAACTACTTCCAAAAAACTAATAACTAACTCGCATAAGCCCATTTTATTGGGCTTTCTTTTTTTAATAAAACAAAAATATTTTTTAAAAATTTAATTTACAAAGTATTTTTTAACTAAAATATAAATTATTTTTTAACAATAAAAGGCTAAGTATGGAAACATTTGAAAAAACT
>RRZU011274349.1_pt1 | contig 11436 bp, 15 predicted proteins | sample 2165561 | NCBI WGS metagenome assembly RRZU01 (sample SAMN10456909, study PRJNA506462) | wastewater metagenome | isolation source: wastewater sludge | place: USA: Moscow, Idaho | reverse complement strand
TCACCCGCAGGCATGCGCCCATGCTGGGCGCACAAGAAAAAACTCGACCCCGGCAAAGGGGTCGAGTGGGTGGAGCTCTATTACTATTACTGTTTGGTGTAGTTGAGGGAGCGCGGACCGTAGAGGATGCCGTTGGCGGTTCCTGCCGACAGCAGACGGGAGCTGGTCATACCGGCGATGTCGTAACTCTTGTCACTGATGGTATTGGCAATCTGGTTGATGGCCGCTTCCACCAGCATGCCCACCAGACCCGCACTGCCCCCGCTATCCTGCTCCTGGCTGGAGGCGGTGGCCTTCCCCTCCCAGAGCAACTTGCCGTCGCGCAGATCCACCAGCCTGGCACTGGCCGTCACCCGGGTATCGCTGCTGAGCAGCAGATAGGTGGTGCCATAATCCTGGATGTCGATGTAGAGCGCCGCATCGGCACCGAAGATCTTGTGCAGTTTCTCGATGGGCACGGCATGGATCTCGGCCGGCTGTTCCAGGCCGTTCTGCCGGAAGGTCTCATCCACCACGGCCACCGGGAAGACATAGTAGCCCGACTCGGCCAGCGGCATGGTCACCTGGGAGTAGAGGCCATAGCTGCCTTTGATATCGGTGGCATGATTCTGGGGTGGCAGCACCAGTATGGATTTGGGTTTACTCTGGCGAAACGCCGTATAGTCATAGCCCTGCTGTGTCGCGCAGCCTGCCAGCAATAGCAGGGGTAGCAGCAGGGTTGCGATGATCACAGCTCTCATTTGCTGATCCCCTTCTTGTCACTGAGCAGAAAATCCATATAGGCCGCCGATTCCGGATAGAGGCTCTTCTCGGTCTTGAAGGCCGACGCCGCCTTGTCCGGATGACCCTGCCGGGCATAGAGCAAGCCGAGGTGGGCGTGGAAGCCCGGTGGCAGCACCTGTCCCTTGCCCCTGGCCTCCTGCTCATTCTTCTCCAGCGCCGCAATCTGCTGCTCCACGCTGTTCCCTTCCCCCTGGAAATAACCATACAACTGGGGCTGATACTGATCCCAGTTATAGAGGGATTGGGGCGCCGTGGCACAACCGCCCAGGCCTGCGGCCAGCAGCAGGACACACAATTTGCTTCCTTTCATTCACAGTGCTCCTGTGGCTTATTTCGCCGGTTGCCAGGCGCCGGACTCGATGCCCTTGACCAGATTATTCACCGCCTCGCGGATGGCCAGATCCAGCACCTTGCCATTGAGGGTGGAGTCATAGCTGGCGGTGCCGCCGAAACCAATCACTTCGCGGTTGGAGAGTTCATACTCGCCCGCCCCCTGTGAGGAGTAGACCACTTCCGAGGTATTCACATTCACCACATTGAGGGCCACCTTGGCGTAGGCGATCTGGGACTTGCCCTGCCCCAGTATGCCGAAGAGCTGGTGATCACCTGTCTCCTTGCGGCCAAACTCGGTCACATCCCCCGTCACCACATAGTCGGCGCCCTTGAGGTTCTGGCTCTTGCCCTTGATACCGGCCTCCTGCTTGAGCTCATCCATATTGTCGCGATCCAGCACATTGAAGCGACCGGTCTGCTGCAGGTGAGTCATGAGAATGGTCTTGGCCTGACCACCGAGGCGATCTATGCCATCACTGAAGATGCCGCGCATATAACTGGAGCGGTTATCAAACTTGCCCACTGCGATGGGGCTACGCACCCCCTGGTAGGGCTGGTTGTAGCTCTCTACCTTGGCCACCTCTAGAGAACGGGAAGATTCGGTGGCACAACCTTGCAGCAAACTGACTGCCAGAAGTGCCGATCCACATGCTAATAGCGCCTTATTCATCCTGATTATCCTTCTTGGTTTGCTAGTTGGCTAAAGGTAAGACAACTGGAATATAGCAGCCAGCCGCCTGCTAGAGAGAGCTTAGATAGCCATTGCTCAATCCGGAGTAAACCGACTGCATAAGAGTTAAAAGGAGTAGCAACCCGTCCTAGAAACCCAATCCGGAGCGCCACTCGACAATGGCAGGCAGCAGGGTCGCCACCTCGATGCGGCTCATGTCGCAGAGATCCCCGTCGCCCGAGGGCGGAGTAAAGGCCAGGTGACGCCCCTGGCTATTGAGCGGTTGCCAGCGCAGTGGCGTGGCAGAGCGACGGGCAGGAAAGAAGCCGACGGTCGGCACATTCAACGCGGCAGCGATATGCAAAGGACCGGTACTACCGGCGATAAACAGGGCGGCATTGGCGATCACCTGGGCAAAGCGCGCCAGCCCCTCACGCGAGGCGTAGACATAGGCATGCCCCCCGCCAGCGAGGATCCGCGCCGCCAGCTCATGGGCCAGCACCTCTTCGCCGGGGCCGGCCGTGACCACACAGGGGCAGTCAGGCCACTGCTGCTGCAGTCCCAGCAGCAGCTCGGCATACTGGGCCGCCGAGAGGTTATTGGCCGAGCCGCCCGTGCCGCAGTGCACCATTAGCCAGGGCTTGGCCGGGTTGATCCCCAGCAGACCGGCTGTGTCTCCGCGCACGGCCGCCAGCAGTCCATCGGCAAATCGCAGATAGGGTGGCTCGGGCTCCACCACAGGCAGTTGCTGTGCCTGCAAGAAGTGGCGGATCAGATCCAGGTTGTACTCATATTCGGGTTTTTCCGAGCGGGAACGACGCTGCACCAGGCGGTGATTATAGAGAAACTGGGCCAGCTTGGTGGCCGGGGCCAGCCGGTAGGCGATGCGGCTACGCCAGAGTAGCCAGGCGGTACGCCAGGTGGAGAAGAGGGTGATGGCGGCATCGAAACCTTCCTGCCTGAGCCGCTTTTGCAGCAGAGCCCGCTCCCGACAGGGCGCCTTGGGGCCCGGATCCAGTATCACCTGATCGATCCAGGGGCAGAGTTCGGCCAGCGGCGCGGTATAGGCCGGCACCAGGGCCGTCACATGACAGTCGCAAGAGGCCTTGAGCATGGCAAAGCTGGGCCAGGCCAGCATGAAATCACCGATCTTGTCATTTCTTACCACCAGAATACGCTGCATGCTCTCTCCTGCGAACCTTGTTGTCCGACCTGTTGCCGACGCCCAAGTGGCGGCTATTCTTGCCAAAGGCGCTGCCTTTCACAAGCGTCGGCCCTATAATCAGCCAACAATTTTGTTTGATGGAGAGGCAAGATGCAGACCCGCGCCCTGTTCCCCGGCACCTTCGATCCCCTGACCCTGGGCCACCAGGATCTGATCGAACGCGCATCCCGCCTGTTTGATGAGGTCATAGTCGCCATCGCCATGAGTCCCGGCAAGCGGCCACTCTTCTCGCTGGAGGAGCGACTGGCTCTGGCCCAACAAGCCTGCGCCGCCTATCCCGGCGTCCGGGTCCAGGCCTTCACGGGCCTGCTGGTGGACTTTGCCAGGCAGACCGGCGCCAATGTGCTGGTGCGCGGCGTGCGCTCCATGAGCGACTTCGACTACGAAAACCAGCTCTCCGGCATGTATCGGCAGATGTTGCCGGAGCTGGAGATGATACTGCTACCCGCCCGCCCCGAACTCTCGGCCATCTCCTCGACCCTGGTACGGGAAGTGGCACTCCATGGCGGCGATGTCTCGCCCTTTGTCACCCCGGAGATAGCCCATGCTGTACGGGAACAACTGGGGCTAAACTAGGGCTGAGGGACAGACCTAGCGTTGGCAGTGGGGGCAGAAGACGGTAGTTCGCTGCCCCTGGCGGATCTCGGTGAGCGGGTGACCACACCCCTTGCACTCCTCACCCCCGCGACCATAAACCTGCAACTCCTGCACGAAGTAACCGGGTCGGCCATCGGCCCGGGTAAAGTCTTTGAGGGTGGTTCCACCCTGGTGGATGGCGCGGGCGAGCACCGCCTTGATCTCCACCACCAACCGCTCGCACTCCTCCAGGCTCAAGCTGCTGGCCGCGCGCCTGGGATCTATGCCGGCGGCAAAGAGTGACTCATTGGCATAGATATTCCCGACCCCCACCACCAGATGATTATCCATCAGCCAGGGCTTGATGGCGCTTTGCTTGCGCCGGTTGCGCTCATGCAGATAGTCGCCATGGAAGGCCGAGGTCAAGGGCTCAGGGCCCAAGGCGGCCAGCAACGGATGTTGATGGGGATCTCCCGAGGTCCAGAGCAGGGCTCCGAAGCGCCGGGCATCATTGAGCCGCAGCAGCTTGCCGTTATCCAGCTCGATATCCACATGATCATGCTTTTCGGCCGGTGTGCCGATGGGCAGAATGCGCAACCGCCCCGACATCCCCAGATGCAGGATGGCGGTGCCCAAGGTGGAGTAGAGCAGCAGGTATTTGGCGCGCCGCTCGATCCGCTCTATGGGACACCCCACCAGCAACTGGATCTCGCCGGGAATGGGCCAGCGCAGGGCGGGGGTTCGCACCACCACCCGTGTCACGGTATGACCCAGTAACCAGGGGGCAATCCCCTGGCGACTCACCTCGACTTCGGGTAACTCGGGCATCGGCTACTCCCCGGCTTTGGTGTGATGCTGCAGGGTGGGATGCTGTTGCAGATAGCGCTCTACCTGCTCGCCAAAACTATGCCCGTAACTGAATTTACGGCTGTCAGTGGCGGCCACCAGATTGACGGCAATGCAGTAACAGGCCGCCAGCAAGAGGTAACGCCGCACCTTCTCCTCCCGCCCCAGAGACCAGTGCTCCATCAGCAGCAACAGCGGAAAGAGGGCAAAGGGGAAGACCAGGGTCAGGTGCCAGTAGCTGAAGACGATGGGCGCCAACGCGGCACAGACGATGACCGCCAGCACGGCGGCCGCGCCATAGAGGGCAAACCAGGTTCTCGGTGTCTCGGCCTGCTCGCGGCGACGGCGCCAGATCGAGGCGCGCACCTGCTTCCAGCCATAACGGTTAGCCAGCAGCACCAGCCACATGGTCACGGCCCCCACGCCGTAGAGCACCCCCTTCCACAGCGCCACCAGGCTCCACTGCAACCAGGGCCAGGCGGCGAAGAGGGAGAACTCCACCCCGTTGATAAGCTTGGTAGTGAAGATCCAGGAGCTGTAGCGCAACCAGTAGATCAACGCCTTGAAGACGGGATAGACATGCACCAACCCCCAGCCGATATAGCGGGCCTGGGCATCGGGATTGGCCTCGCGACTGATGCTCTGGTTGCTCATCATCTCCTGCAGATAGGGCAGCAAGGAGAGCCCCACCAGCGCCACTCCGGCCAGAATCCCCAACCAGTTGAAGCGGATGCGGCCCATCACCAGCAGATAGCCGGAGATCACCACCAGCAGCGGCCAGGAGTAGTGAAACTGCATGGCCATGCCGATGGCGGCCACATGCAGCACACTGCAACCGAAACTGCGCCAGAAAGGCCCCTTCTCCCGCAACTGGAAGGCCGACCAGAAGTGCAGGGCGGCAAAGAGCGGCAGGTAAGCCGGGTTATAGAGCAGACTGTCGTAGAGAAACCAGGGACTCAGCCAGAAGAGCAGCATGAAGGTGAGGCGCACGGTCGACGAGAAGAGCGTCTTCACCACGGCATCGAACAACAAAAACGTGATCAGCCGCAATCCCAGCAAGAACAGCATGGGCGCATAGGGGGAGTTCCATACCAACAATGGCAGCCCCACCACATAGGCCGAGAGGGAGCCCGGCACATTGCCCATGGCGCTGGCGATATTGCCATAGTTGAGCCAGGTGCCTTGCCAGGCGCCAAGATAGCCCTTCTCCAGCATCTGGAGTTGATCGGCCATCACCCACTGGTGTTCGGCGTAGAAAAACGAGAGCAGCAGCCCTGTCAGCAAGCCGCCCCAGTAGAGCGGAGACACAGATTTTTGCATTGTCATGGCGCTTTCCCTGCAAGCGTCCTCGAGAAGAGCAGACATTCTACAGGAAAAATGGGATTTGGGGGTTGCGGATACCACAGCGGCAAGAGGTGTCGGCGGGGAAGCGCACAGTGGCAATCGAGAATACAAATATGAACAAAATCAATTAGTTATATACTATTGATTTCATTGAAATTAATTTAAGTATTTGATTTTATTGATTTTTTAGGCAATAAAAAACCCGGCAGAAGCCGGGCTTTTCTGGAAAGGGATCAATTACTTGATCTTGCCTTCCTTGTAGATCACATGCTGACGAACTACGGGATCAAACTTCTTGATCTCCATCTTTTCGGGCATGGTGCGCTTGTTCTTGGTCGTAGTGTAGAAATGACCAGTACCGGCGCTGGAGTTCAAGCGGATCTTTTCGCGTACACCTTTAGCCATGATCTATCTCCTTACACTTCGCCACGGGCGCGCAGATCAACCAGAACTGCTTCGATTCCCAGCTTGTCGATGATGCGCATACCCTTGGTGGAAACACGCAGCTTGACGAAACGCTTCTCGCCTTCAACCCAGAAACGGTGAGTTTGCAGGTTAGGCAGGAAACGACGACGGGTCGCGTTTTTAGCGTGGGAACGGTTGTTACCCACTGCCGGACGCTTACCGGTTACTTGGCACACTCTAGACATGTCAGTCTCTCCAAAATCTTACTTCTAATTTGCTCGAGCATTTCTTAGCCCCGCTGGCCTGTTGCGGGGCCATATAGAAGGCGGCATTTTATACAGCATGGCTCGACAAAGATCAAGCGAAAGCCAAGCGATGGTCGGCTCATAGCCAACCACGCTCGGCAAAAGATACTGTCTCCCCGTCACCAACCACCAGGTGATCAAGCACCCGCACGTCGATGAGACTCAAGGCAGCGCAGAGCCGATCCGTCAGGCAGCGGTCTGCCCGGCTTGGCTCTGCCACTCCGGAAGGGTGATTATGACAGAGGATGACGGCTGCCGCATTATGTTTCAGGACAATCTGCACCACCTCGCGCGGATAGACGGACGCCGCATCGATAGTGCCAAAAAAAATCTCGGCAAAATGGAGCACCCTGTGCTGATTATCCAGCAGCAACAGGGCAAAAATCTCCTGTCGACGATCCCGCAACTGGGCCTGCAAGAAGCGGCGGGTGGCCAACGGACTGGTGAGGGGATCACCGCGCTTCATCTCCTCCTGCAGATAACGGCTGCACATCTCGCGCACCGCCTGCAACTGCACATACTTGGCCTCCCCCAGCCCATGGGCCTGACAAAACTGTGCCTTATCGGCGGCAAAGAGCCCTCGCAGCGAACCGAACTGCTGCAGCAGGGTTCTGGCCAGGGTGACCGCATCGCAACCACTGACGCCGGTACGCAGGAAGATGGCCAGCAACTCGGCATCACTCAGGGCCGCCGCCCCCTGCTGCAACAGCTTTTCTCTGGGGCGTTCCCCCTCCGGCCAATCACGGATCCCCATCCTCATCTCCTTCTGCTCACTGCCAACAAACAGTAGCAGCCTTGGCGACCCTGCCCCCTGCGCGCAATGACAGGGGTATGCTATTCTCCCCCCTCTTCCCTTTTTATTGCGGCCGGAACAGTAACGATGGAACTGCAGAACAAACGAATCTTGCTCGGCATCAGCGGTGGCATTGCCGCCTACAAGAGTGCCGAACTGGTCAGACGCCTGCGTGAACGCGGTGCCGAGGTGCGGGTGGTGATGACAGAGTCAGCCCGGGCCTTTATCACACCGCTGACCATGCAGGCCGTCTCGGGCAACGGTGTGCCAGACGGCATGCTCGAACCGGCCACCGAGCTGGGGATGAACCATATCGAGTTTGCCAAGTGGGCTGATCTGATCCTGCTGGCACCGGCCACCGCCAACCTGATTGCCCGTCTGGCGGTGGGCCTGGCGGACGAACTGCTCACCACCCTCTGCCTCGCCTCCCCCGCGCCCGTGGCCGTGGCTCCGGCCATGAACCAGCAGATGTACCTGCATCCGGCCACCCAGGCCAATCTGCAGACCCTGCAGGCGCGTGGCACCCTGATCTGGGGCCCGGCCAGCGGCTCCCAGGCCTGTGGCGACATAGGCCCCGGTCGCATGCTTGACCCCAATGAGCTGGTGACCCTCTGCTGTCAGCACTTTGCCCAACCCAAGCGGGATCTCAAGGTGATGATCACCGCCGGCCCCACCCGTGAGGCGCTGGATCCGGTGCGCTATATCAGCAATCACAGCTCGGGCAAGATGGGCTTTGCCCTGGCCGCCGCCGCCGCCGAGCAAGGCGCCGAGGTGACGCTCATCGCCGGCCCCGTCAATCTGCCCACCCCGGCTGGCGTCACCCGCATCGATGTGGAGAGCGCCCTGCAGATGCAGGCAGCAGTGCAGCAACTGGTGGCCGGGCAGCAAATTTTCATCGGCTGTGCCGCCGTGGCTGACTATCGTCCAGAGGTGATTGCCGAGCAGAAGATCAAGAAGTCGGGGGATGCGGTGACGGTCACACTGGTGAAAAATCCCGACATCATCGCCGAGGTTGCCGCCCTGCCGAATCCTCCTTTTGTGGTGGGCTTCGCAGCAGAGACCCGCGACGTCGAGCACTATGCAATGGACAAGCTGCAACGCAAACGGCTGGATATGATCGCCGCCAACGATGTGGCCCGCGAAGGACAGGGATTTAATAGCGACAACAACGCTGTCACACTCTTCTGGCAGGATGGGCGCGAAGAGCTGCCGTTATCGAGCAAACGCGAACTGGCCCAGCGCCTGGTCTCCATTGTCTTCGACAAGTATCAACAGCAAACAGAAGTAACCCAATGAAGCAAATTGAACTGAAAATCCTCGACCCACGCATCGGTCAACAATTTCCGCTGCCCGAATATGCCACTCCGGGCTCCGCCGGCCTGGATCTGCGTGCCTGCATCGATGAGCCCATCGAGCTGGCTGCCGGCGCCACCACCTTGGTGCCCACGGGTCTGGCCATCCATATTGCCGATCCGGGACTCTGCGCCACCATACTGCCCCGCTCCGGCCTCGGCCATAAGCACGGCATAGTGCTGGGCAATCTGGTGGGGCTCATCGACTCCGACTATCAGGGCCAGCTCATGGTCTCGGTCTGGAATCGCGGCCAAGCCAACTTCACCATCCAGCCCGGCGAGCGCATCGCCCAACTGGTCTTCATGCCCGTGGTGAAGGCCAGCTTTGCCATCGTCGCCGACTTTGATCAGAGCGAACGCGGCGAAGGGGGCTTCGGCTCCTCCGGTCGTCACTAACCTTCCCTCTGTGCTGACGGCCATGGGCCGTCAGCTGGCGCACTGTCTCTTCGTTTACGGATGTCTCGATTATGACCAGTCAGACCGCTACGCCTAATCGCCGCGAACAGATACTGCAAGCCCTGGCCCACATGCTGCAACATCAGGCCGGACAGCGCATCACCACCAAGAGCCTGGCAGCAGAGGTGGGCGTGTCGGAAGCCGCACTCTACCGTCACTTTCCCAGCAAGGCGCGCATGTTTGAAGGGCTCATCGACTTTATCGAGCAGACTCTGCTCTCGCGCATCAACCTGATCCTCAAGGAGGAGAAGGAGACGCTGGTACGCTGCGAGCGGATCATGCAGTTGCTGCTGCTGTTTGCGGAGCGCAATCCCGGCATCACCCGCATTCTGACCGGGGATGCCCTGCAGGGCGAACATGAGCGGCTACGCGAGCGGGTGACCCATATGTTTGACAAGCTGGAGAGCCAGCTCAAGCAGGTGTTGCGGGAGCGCAAGCTGCGCGAGGGGGTCGGTTTTTCCGTGGATGAGTCGCAACTGGCCAATCTGCTGCTGGCCTATGTGGAGGGACGACTCAGCCAGTTTGTGCGCAGCCAGTTCCGCCTGCTGCCCACCGCCAACTTCGAGACCCAGTGGGGATTTATTCATAACCAGCTGCTGCAAAGCTGATGGGCCTGCAGCCACCTGGCTGGCAAAAAACCAAAAAAAACGCCACTTACAAAAAAGTGGCGTTGGAAAAAATGAGGAGAGAGCGGAACAACACTGGACGGTGAAACTACTCTCCTCAAGAGCTCACCGCCACTGTAACAAAGCTTGCTACCAAACCCCATCAGCCGAAAAACCTATCCAGTAATGGGATTGGTATGAGTACAAACTCAGTAAAGTAGTAGGAATGCCTCAGCGTTATGCCCATCAAAAGCCAACAAACACCAGCTATGGACATTCCCCACTGCTCTTACCACAAACTGTAGTACAACCAGGCTAATTCGCCACGTCAGCCACCAAATTTCTGATTAGTGTCCCAACGAGGCCGGTAACCACCAACTGGTATCAGGCTCATGAAAGTCCGAAGGCAGCAGGGGATTTTCTAGCGAGATAAGATGTCTCTGCGCCAGATTGGCCTGTCTGAGTGCCTCGGCGTGGTACTGCAAAAATAATCGCCGCATGGAACCATCGGCCTGAGCCCGCGCCAGCCCCCGCTCCAACCGCTCCGCCAGCGCCTTGTCATCACGATTGACGAAGAAGTAGACCGGATAGGGGTAGTAGAGCAGCAGGCTCGACTCCACCACCAGATCGGGCTGACTGATGGTGCGCTCCTCGACTTCGTGCCACGCCTCGTTGAGGCCACGGGGAAAGGCATCGAAGCGCCCCTTATCCAGCATGGCAAACAGATTCTGATACTGGGGCGTCGCCACCACGTTCAGGCCGTTGTGCTGCAAGATGGGCAAGTCGGCCCACTGGCTGCCAAAACCGACGCTGAAGTTGCGCAGTTGCTCCAGCGAACGAATGGCCGAGAAGTCGGCTTGCCGCTGCTTGCGGATCAGCAATACCCGATAGCCGAGCAGACCCCGCATTATGTCTACCGGCACAGCCCGAAACAGCTGCTCGCGCTCCGGCGTGGCAGGCAGGGAGACCACATCGATGCGCCTGCTCTGCAGCAGCGCCAATCCCCGATCCGGGGTCACATCCGTGTAGAGGGGTTGCAGGGTGAACACCCCCTCGTCACCACTCTTTTCGAGGATAAGTTGCAACAGATGGGTGCGATATGCATAACGGCTATCGGCCTGAAAGTAGCGCACCTCGCGCCCGATCGCCGGGGTCACCATACTCCCCAGCAACAGAACCAGCATTGCAGGGAAGACTCCATGCCATAACGCCATCACTCGGCTCATTCTGTTATCTACTCCAGCAATTGATCATAACGACCATCCACCCGCAACGCCGCCAATCCCTGATTGAATGCCTCGATCAGTGCCTGTCCATGGGGATGGCGACGGGAGATGATGAGGTAAAGAGCATTGGTGTGGGAGTACAGGGGCAGGGGCTGGAAATGCCATTGCTCACCAAAGAGGCGGTAACTGGCCTCCTGCATCACCCGATCACTGATGGCCATCAGATCCACCCGCCCCTTATCCAGCAATTGCAGACACTGGGCCAGCTCACGAGGCTGCTCCAACCGTAACGCAAACTTCTTCAGCTCCGGCTCAAGATGTGCGGTATTCCAACCGGCGGGAACACAGAAACAGCAACCTACAGAGAAATCGGCACATGGGGATCCCTCCTCCGAAAACGCATTCCTCTTGAGTATAGCGAGCCAGGGACGGCCCTGCCGTCATGGTTGGGAATAGCGACAACACGAATAAAAACACCAATATAATCAATATGTTATATATCACTGATTATATTGGT
>RRZU011614794.1_pt1 | contig 11437 bp, 11 predicted proteins | sample 2165561 | NCBI WGS metagenome assembly RRZU01 (sample SAMN10456909, study PRJNA506462) | wastewater metagenome | isolation source: wastewater sludge | place: USA: Moscow, Idaho | reverse complement strand
TTTTAAAGAATATAGTAATGACAGATGTTCTGTCACCTGTTATTGGTATAAAAAAGTTATTGAAACAAATGGGGAAGTATTGTAAAATGTATTAAATAAACAATTTGGGAGGTTATGTGAGGGATAAAATCTATGTTGCACTAGTTCATTATCCAGTATACAATAAAAATGATGAAATTGTTGCAACATCAGTAACAAATTTTGATATACATGATATATCTAGGACATGTAGAACGTATGATATAAAAAAATATTTTATAGTAACACCTGTTGATGCACAAATTGAATTAACAAATAGAATAATTGGATTTTGGAAAGATGGAGAAGGTATAGAATTTAATAAAAATAGAAATGAAGCATTTGAAAATACACTTTTGGAAACTTCTATTGAATCAACGATAGAAAAAATAAGAGAAATAGAAGGAATTGAGCCAAATATTATAACAACATCAGCTAAAATATTTCCTAATACAGTTTCTTATGCTAAATTATCAGAAGAAATTTTTAATGATAAAAATCCATATTTGATACTATTTGGAACAGGATGGGGGTTAACTCAAGAAATAATGGATTTATCATATAAAATTTTAGAACCTATAAGAGGAAAAACAAAGTACAATCATTTATCTGTAAGGAGTGCAGTGTCAATAATATTAGATAGATTAATAGGTGAGAAGTAATACATAAAAGAGTACTAGGATAAGAGATTCTGGTACTCTTTTGTAGTAGATTCTATAATTTAATAAAGGAGATCGAAATGGTATCAAATGAGGATAAAAAATATATTATAGCGTTAGATCAAGGTACAACAAGTTCAAGGGCAATAATATTTAATAAGGAGACTAAGATTATCTCAAAAGCCCAAAGAGAAATAACGCAGATATATCCACAATCTGGATGGGTGGAACATGATCCTATGGAAATATGGTCAAGTCAACGATCAGTGTTAACTGAAGTTGTTGCAAAATCTGGAATATCTTTGAAAGATGTAGCAGCGATAGGTATAACTAATCAAAGAGAAACAACAATAATTTGGGATAAGATTACAGGAGAACCTATTTATAATGCAATAGTTTGGCAGTGTAGAAGAACGGCTGATATTTGTGAAAGACTCAAAGAAAAAGGTCTAGAGGAATATATAAGAGATAATACTGGATTAGTTATAGATGCATATTTCTCAGGAACAAAGGTGAAATGGATATTGGATAACGTTAAAGGTGCAAGGGAAAAAGCAGAAAGAGGAGAATTATTATTTGGTACAGTTGATACGTGGATTTTATGGAAATTAACTGCAGGAAAAGTGCATGTTACGGATTATACTAATGCATCAAGAACAATGTTGTATAATATTAAAACACTAGAATGGGATAAGAACATACTTAAAGAATTAAATATACCAGAGTGTATTTTGCCTAAAGTAAAAAATTCAAGTGAAGTATATGGTGAAACTCAAATGGGTATTACAATGGGTGAGGATAAAGGAACTTCTATAAAAATTTCTGGAATAGCAGGAGATCAACAGGCAGCATTATTTGGACAAACGTGTTTTGAAAAAGGAGAAGCAAAGAATACTTATGGTACAGGATGTTTTTTGTTAATGAATATAGGAAGCAATTATATAAAGTCAAAAAATGGATTATTAACAACAATAGCTATTGGGTTAAATGGTAAAATAGAATATGCTTTAGAAGGGAGTATTTTTATTGCTGGGGCTGTAATTCAGTGGTTGAGAGATGAAATGCAGTTTTTTAAAGATGCATCTGAAACAGAATATTTTGCTAATAAAGTTAAAGACAATGGTAATGTGTACCTAGTTCCAGCATTTGTTGGGTTAGGATCGCCATATTGGGATATGTATGCAAGGGGAACAATAATAGGCTTAACAAGAGATTCTAATAAAAATCATATAATAAGAGCTGGATTAGAATCCATTGCTTATCAAACTAGAGATTTAATAGAAGCAATGAAAGAGGATTCTGGTATTGAACTTACAACTCTTAGAGTAGATGGTGGAGCAGTTAAAAATAATTTTTTAATGCAATTTCAAGCAGATATACTCAACTCAAATGTTCATAGATCAGAAATTATAGAAACTACTGCATTAGGTGCTGCATATTTGGCTGGATTGGCAGTTGGATTTTGGAATGATAAAGAATGTATTAAAGAAAATTGGAAATTGGAAAAAGAATTTAGATCAAATTTAGATAAAGAATTAAGAGAAAAATATTATAAAGGTTGGAAAAGAGCAGTTGATAGATCTAAGAATTGGATTGAAGAAAAAGATTAACTTGATAAAAAAAATTTCCAATGTTAATATATATGTATGAAATAAGTGCTTTAAAATATGGGAGGAATTTTGGAAAATTTAGTTAATATAGGTACAATAATAGGGACACATCATTTAATAGGAACTGTAAAAGTAAATTCTATTTTTCAAGAAATAGATTTGATAGTTGGAGAAAAGGTTCTTATAGAGAAAAAAGATATAAGAAAAATATTGACAATAAAGGATATAAAAAGATTAAATGATAGAAAGTTATTAATAAATTTTTATGAAATTAATGGGATAGATCAAGCTAAGGAGATTAATGGATATCAAATAAAAATCAGACGTAATTTATTGCCTGAAAAAGATAGTGATGAATTTTATTTTACTGATTTACTTGGACTTCAAGTATATGATAATGGCACTAAAATTGGTGATGTTTTAGATGTATTAGAAACTTCAGCACATAATATTTTGATTGTAATAGATGAAAATGAAAAAGAAATATTAATACCAATTGTAGAAGAATTTGTTAAAGAAATAGACTTTAAATCTGGCAAAATAAATGTTAATTTGATTGAAGGAATGAGGGAATAAGATATGAAGTTTACAATTTTAACATTATTTCCTGAAATTTTTGAATTATATTTATCTCAAACAATAATGCAAAGAGCAAGTGAAATAGGTGTTATAGATTATGAAATTATAAATATAAGAGATTATAGTGGAAATAAGCATAATCAAGTAGATGATATTCCTTTTGGTGGTGGTGCTGGTATGGTTTTAAAGCCAGAGCCATATTGGAATTTTTTTAAAGACCAAGTAAGCAAGAATAAAGTTGTGAAAGAATACATAATATTTGTAACACCTCAAGGATCTAGACTAACACATGATAAAATTATAGAGTTATCAAATAAGGAAAATATAACAATAATTTCTGGAAGATACGAAGGACTTGATCAAAGAGTAATAGATGAATTTGTTGATGAAGAGATATCTATAGGTGATTATGTACTTAGTAGTGGAGATTTACCTTCACTAGTATTGATGGATTCTGTAATAAGAATTAAAGAAGGAGTAATTAAAAAGGAATCTTTCGAAACAGATTCATTTTTTAATGGATTACTAGGATTTCCACAATATACAAGGCCAGTTATACAAGAAGGTTGTTCTGTTCCAGATGTTTTAAGGAGTGGTAATCATAAAAAAATAGATGAATATAGAAGATTTAAAGCAATAGAAAAAACAGAAAAAAATAGACCAGATATGATAAAACAAAAATTAGAGTTAGAGGAAGATTTTCGTAAAGAATATGATAAATATAAAAAATATAAAGAATTGGAGGTTGCTGAATAGCATGATTGTAAAATTAAATGATATTAAGCCAAAAGTATCAGAAAATGCATTTGTAGCAGAAAATGCAGTAATTATAGGAGATGTAGAGTTAGCAGAAAATGTTAGTATATGGTTTGGAGCAGTATTAAGAGGTGATATAGAAAAGATAACAATTGGTAAAAATAGTAATGTTCAGGATAATTCAACAATACATACTGATTATGGTATTCCTTGTGTAGTTGGAGAAAATGTAACAGTTGGACATAATGTTATTTTGCATAGTTGTAGTATTGGTGATAATGTAATTGTGGGTATGGGTAGTACCATTTTAAATGGTGCCAAAATTGCAAAAAATTGTTTAATTGGTGCAAATTCTTTAGTAACTCATAAAATTCAGTTTGAGGAAGGCTGTTTAATATTAGGTAATCCAGCAAAAGTAGTTAGGAAATTAACTGATAAAGAAATAGAACATATTCAAGAGAATGCTAATCATTATGTTGAAAATAGCAAAAGATATAAATAAATAAAAGCTCTAAAACTAACTTAATAGTGGATAGAGCTTTTTTGTTAATTCATTATTTTTAATATCAATATTTCTTTTACATCACCAAGTAGATTTTCAATTTCTGAACGAGAAATATTTTCTACAGTAATAATATAATAGGTATCAATTTTTTCAAAAACTTCAAAAGGAGATTTTTCAATATTAAAATCATCTGATACTCTTATATAGTAATCAGCTTTGATTTTTTTATTATCTAATACTTTGAATACTTTTGTTGAATTGAAAAAGTAATCAGTCATAATAACTGAATCAGTACCTATTTTTACAGTATCTGCAACTACAGCAGATGCTGTTGGATCCATTCCAGCACCACGACCATAAAATAATGTCTTACCAGTATACGATCCTTCAGTTTCAATAGCGTTAAAGACATCATCAACTTTTGCTAATATTTCGTCATTTTTTACAAATGTTGGTTCTACTGAAATTTCTGCTTCATCATCTGAGATAAGTTTAGAGCTAGCAATTAATTTTATTGTATATCCTAGTTCAGATGCAGCAAATATATCTATATAAGAAATATTTCTTATACCATTTAAATACATATCTTTAAATTTTATTGATCCTCCATATGCTAATGATGCAAGTATATTTATTTTGTGGCCAGCATCAATACCATCTACATCATATGATGGATCTGCTTCAGCATATCCTTTTGAAGATGCTAATTCTAAAGCTTCTGAAAATTCTAAATTATCTTCTTTCATTTTAGTCAATATATAATTTGATGTACCATTCATTATTCCTTGAATTTCAGTAACTGTATTTGCTACAAGACTTTCAATTAATGGTGTAATAATTGGAATTCCTCCTCCAACAGCTGCCTCAAATAGAAAAGCAACATTGTTTTCTTTTGCAACTTGGAAAAGCTCAACGCCATGCTTAGCTATCAATGCTTTATTTGCAGTTACTACATTCTTTTTTGCTCTAAAAGAGTCCAAAATTATAGATTTTGCAAGAGTTTCACCACCTATTAATTCTATAACTATATCAATTTCAGGATCATTTATAATTCTATTATAATCTGTAATGAGAATACTTTTATCAAAATCAAAAGAAAATTGTCTATCTATATTTAAATCACAAGCATATTTAACTTCTAATTCGCAATTAGATTTTATTTTTATATTTTCTTTCTCAAGTGTTAGTACTTTTAAAACACCTTCACCAACTGTACCTAATCCTATTATTCCTACTTTCATATATACTCCTTTCAATTAGTTCAATGTTTATAAGATAAATTTATCATGTAAAGCGATTACAGCTTTATCAACATCATCTTGACTTATTATACAAGATACATTTATTTCAGAACAAGATATCATATCTATATTTATATTATTTTTAGCTAATGTATCAAAAATATCTGATATTGTTTCATAGTGTGATTTTAGACCAACACCAATAACAGAAACTTTAGCAACATTATTATCACTTAATACTGATGTAGCACCAATCTCTGATTTTATTTTTTCAGAAATCAATATTGCTTCTGAAAGATCACTTTTACTAACAGTGAAAGATATATTATTTAATTCCTTATTTTCACTAGAACTTTGAACAATAATATCAGTATTGATTTTAGATTTTGCTAGTGTTGCAAAAACTTTTGCAGCAATGCCAGGTTTATCAGGCATCCCAAGGATAGTTATTTTACCTTCGTTTTTTGATGATGAAATACCGACTATTTTAGCTTTTTCCATTATTTCTTCTCCTCCTTTAACTATTGTACCTTCTGAATCATCAAATGATGAACGTAAATGTATATGTATACCATATTTTGCAGCAATTTCAACAGAACGTGGATGCAAAACTTTTGCTCCAGAAGCTGCCATTTCTAACATTTCTTGATAAGAGATTTCATTTAATTTTTTAGAATTCTTTACAATACGTGGATCAGCAGTATAAATCCCATCTACATCTGTGTAAATTTCAACTTCATCGGCATTTAAAGCTGCACCTAATGCTACAGATGTTGTATCTGAACCACCTCTACCTAAAGTAGTAATTTCATTATCAATTGTTATTCCTTGAAAGCCGGCAAAGACAACAACTTTGCCTTCTTGAAGCCGTTTCTTTATATTTGTTGTGTCAATATCTGTTATAAGAGCTTTTGTATGATCAGCAGTGGTACCAAATTTAACTTGAAATGCATTATATGATATAGCATCTCCTCCTAGATCTTTTATAGCCATAGATAATAATGCAATTGAAATTTGTTCTCCTGATGTTAATAACATATCTAACTCTCTTTTATCGGGTGAGTCTGTTATTTCATTAGCTCTTTTTATTAAACCATCTGTTACACCAGCTGGAGCTGAAACAACAACAACAACATCATGCCCTTTAGATCTATATTTTAAAACTCGTTTTGCTACCTCTTTAACTCTTTCACCATCTGCAACAGATGTACCTCCATATTTTTGGATAATTAGTGCCATTTTTTCCTCCGTTTTTCAAAACCATATTTATAATTAAAAAGTTTATTTATATATTCAACATATATGATATAACATTTTCAAATAAAATTCAATAAATTTAACTAATATCATAGTTAATATATTGTATATTAAATGAAAGTTTTAAAAAAATAAAAAAAAAACTTTGCAAAAAGCCAAAATATTGCTATAATGATTTTAGAAACCAAGAGCAAGTGTAACAAAGTAGTGTAATAAAATGTAACAGTAGTTTGTAACAGTAGTTGTTTGAGGTAACAATATTTTTAGGAGGTATCACTTTGTTAGGAAAAGTTAAATGGTTTAACGACAAAAAAGGATTCGGTTTTATTTCAGGTGAGGATGGAAATGATTATTTTTTACATTTCTCAAAAATTAATAAAGACGGATTCAAAACTGTAAGTGAAGGCGAAGAAGTTAGTTTTGATGTAGAAGAAGGACCAAAAGGACCACAAGCTACAAACGTAATTTCTAGATAATAAAATAGGACTTTTTCAAATTTATATTTGATAGGTCCTTTTTTATTTTTTATATATTAATAATAATTTTATATGAAATCATAAATTTATAAAAATTAAAAGAGGTGTATAATGTCAACAATATATGATGAATCATTAAAAAAACATAAAGAATGGAAGGGTAAATTAGAAATAAAGTTAAAAGAGAAAATAACAAGTGAATATGATTTATCTATTGCATATACACCTGGAGTTGCAGAACCTTGTAGAGCTATAAGCAAGGATAAGAAAGAAGTTTATAATTATACATGGAAGGGTAATACAATTGCTGTTATCACAGATGGAAGTGCAGTTTTGGGACTTGGTGATATTGGAGCAGAAGCAAGTTTGCCAGTAATGGAAGGTAAGTGTATTTTATTGAAAGAATTTGCAAATGTTAATGCAGTGCCAATATGTTTAGGAACTAAAGATACAGTAGAGATAATAAATATATGTAAAGCAATAGCACCAACATTTGGGGGAATAAATTTAGAAGATATAAGTGCTCCAAGGTGTGTAGAGATTGAAAGAGCTCTTATAGAAGAGTTGAATATACCAGTGTTTCATGATGATCAACATGGAACAGCAATAGTAGTTACTGCTGCTCTTATCAACTCGCTTAAGTTAGTAAATAAAAAACCTGAAGATTTAAAGGTTATTGTTAGTGGAACAGGTGCTGCAGGTAGTTCTATTATAAGAATGATATCAAAATTAGGAATCAAAGAAATTTATGGATTTAATATAAATGGAACAATAATAAAAGAAGATATAGAAAATTATGATTTTTTAACAAAGGAATTATCTGAAATTGTAAATCCATATATGAAAAGAACTACTTTATCAGAAGAAATAATAGGATGTGATGTATTTATAGGAGTATCAGCACCAAATATATTAACAAAAGAAATGGTTGCCAATATGAATAAAAATTCAATTGTATTCGCTATGGCAAATCCAGATCCAGAAATTAAATATGAAGATGCAATTGCTGGAGGAGCGTTGATTGTAGGAACTGGTAGGTCAGATTTTCCAAATCAAATAAATAATGTACTTGCATTCCCCGGATTATTTAAAGGTGCTTTGGAATGTAGAGCAACTAAAATAACAGAAGAAATGAAAATGGCAGCAGCAGTTGGTATAGCCTCATTGATCAAAGATGATGAATTAAGACCAGAATATGTTGTGCCTTCACCATTTGATAAAAGAGTTGCAGAAATTGTTGCAGATGAAGTAAAAAAAGTAGCAATTGAATTTGGTATTTCTCAACTGTAATTATGAATTATAAAGAATAAAAAATGGTCATCTTAATAGATGACTATTTTTTATTGGGCAAAATTATTATTCCATATTTCATAAATTTCAGGAAATACTTTTAGTGCTCTATCTAAAATACCATTAAGATATGCTATAGTTAATCCATAATTTATAATTGGAACTCCTTGCTCAGTGCTTGATTCTATTCTGTTAAGCATTTCTTTCCTGTTAAGCATACATCCACCACAGTGAATAACGACTTTATAATCCTTAAGATTATTAGGATAATCTCTCCCATTAGAAAAATCAAAATTAATATCCTCATTTATGTTTTGTCTAATCCATCTAGGAATCTTTACACTACCAATATCATCTGGTTGTTGATGGTGTGTACATGATTCTGCAATAAGAACTTTATCCCCAGCATTTAAATTTTTAAGTGCAAGAGCACCTTCTACCATAGACAGCAAATCACCTTTATATCTAGCAAATAAAATTGAAAATGATGTTAGAGCAACATCTTCAGGTGTATCTGCTGATACTTTCGAAAAAACTTGTGAATCAGTTATAACTAATTTCGGTTTTTCTTTCAAACTTTCTAACATCATTCTTAATTCACGTTCTTTACACACATGAAAATTAATGTCATTATCTAGTAAGTCCCTCATAACCTGTACTTGAGGTAGAATTAGACGCCCTTTTGGCATACCTGTATCTATAGGAATAACTAGAACAACATGTTCACCATTTTGAACAAGATCACCTAAAATACTAGGCTCTTCAAATTCTTTTGGTGAGTATTTTATTATCATATTTTTGAGTTCTTTAATATTTATATGTTCTTTTGTAGAAATTTTTATAAAATTGTAATTTAAGGTTTCAAACTGATTTGTAATTTTTTTTATATTAATATCGGAAATTATTAGATCAATTTTATTAATTACAATAATAAATGGTATTTTAGATTTTGAAAGTAAATCTAAAATTTTATTGTCAAAATTATTTAATCCATTTTCATCAATCAATATTAAGGCAATATCAGTTTTTTTAATAACTTCTAAAGATTTTTTTATTCTTAATTCTCCTAATTCACCTTCATCATCTATACCGGCAGTATCAATTAGAACTACAGGCCCAATTGGTGATATTTCCATAGATTTATAAACTGGATCTGTAGTAGTTCCAGCCTGACTAGAAACAATGGCTAAATCTTGATTTGTAAGAGCATTTATTAGAGAAGATTTACCCATATTTCGTTTTCCAAAAATTGCAATGTGCAATCGATTGGCAGTTGGTGTTTTATTTAAATCCATTACTATCTCCTTATTTTTATCATGAATTTAATTATTTCTTTTATACATTTCCTCAAGTTTAGTTTGGATGTCTTCATCATTAATATATTCATCATATTCCATTTCTTTTTCCAGTACACCATTTGGTGTTATTTCTATAATTTTATTTGCTATAGTTTCAATAAATTCATGATCATGAGTTGTAAATAAAACTGTTCCAGGAAATTTAATCAATGATTTATTTAATGATGTAATTGACTCTAAGTCAAGATGATCTGTAGGATTATCAAGTAATAAAACATTAGCACCGGATAACATCATTCTTGATAGCATGCAACGGACTTTCTCCCCTCCAGATAAAACTTTTGCTTGTTTTTTAGCTTCTTCACCTGAAAATAACATACGACCTAAATATCCTCTAACATATTCTTCATGTTGATCAGTAGAAAATTGTCTCAACCAATCAATTAATGAAAGATCAACATTTTCAAAAAATTCAGTATTATCTTTAGGAAAATAACTTTGAGATGTTGTTACACCCCATTCAAAGCTTCCTGAATCAGGTTCTATTTCACCTGCTAATATTTGAAAAAGTGTTGTTTTGGCAATATCATTTCTTCCAAGGATTACAACCTTGTCTCCAGTATTTATAGTAAATGAAATGTTATCTAGAACTTTTTCTCCATCTATAGATTTTGTAAGCCCTTCAACTTTTAGCATATTATTTCCAGCTTCTCTTTCTTGTTTAAATTCTATAAATGGATATTTTCTATTTGAAACTTGCATATCTTCAAATTGTAATTTATCAAGTTGTTTTTTACGGCTTGTTGCTTGCTTAGATTTAGATGCATTTGCAGAAAATCGAGCAATAAAATCTTGAAGTTCTTTTTTCTTTTGATCCATTTTTTTGTTTTGATTACGTAATAATTCTAGCATAATTTGGCTTGATTCATACCAAAAATCATAATTTCCAACAAACATTTTAATTTTACTATAATCTATATCGGCAATATGTGTACATACTTTGTTTAAAAAATGTCTATCATGTGAAACGACTAAAACAGTTGTATTTTCTAAATCCATTAGAAAATTTTCTAGCCATGTAACAGCTCTTAAGTCAAGACCATTTGTAGGCTCATCTAATAATAAAATATCAGGATTACCAAATAATGCTTGAGCAAGTAGAACTTTTACTTTTTCAGGTTCAGTTAATTCTTTCATTAGTTTGTGATGAAGATCCGGCATAATACCTAATCCCACTAAAAATTTTTCAGCGTTTGTTTCAGCTTCCCATCCATCTAATTCAGCAAATTCACCTTCTAACTCAGCTGCAATCATACCATCTTCTTCTGTAAATTCAGATTTTGAGTATAATGCATCTTTTTTTTGCATTATATCGTATAATTTCTCATGTCCCATCATTACAACATTTAAGACACTAATTTCTTCGTAAGCAAAGTGGTCTTGTTTCAAAAATGACATTCTTTTATTTTTCTCAATTATAATATCACCAGAGCTAGAATCTATTTCACCTGCTAATATTTTTAAAAATGTTGATTTACCGGCACCGTTAGCACCAATGACACCATAACAATTACCTGGCGTAAATTTTATGTCTACTTCATCAAAAAGTTTTCTTCCACCAAATTGCACTGATAAGTTACTTGTAGATATCAATCTTATTCCTCCTTTAAGTTATCATTATATAATAAAAGTTTATTAATATATGAATTTATTTAATATACTAACAAAATATATGTAATACACTAGAT
>RRZU012324818.1_pt1 | contig 11438 bp, 12 predicted proteins | sample 2165561 | NCBI WGS metagenome assembly RRZU01 (sample SAMN10456909, study PRJNA506462) | wastewater metagenome | isolation source: wastewater sludge | place: USA: Moscow, Idaho | reverse complement strand
CCTACACCAGCTTCATCGCTACTCACGAGAAGAACGCCATTGTGCGCGGTACCGTGAAGTCGGTTGATGCACGCGGTGCGACGGTTACGCTTGATGGTGAGATGGAAGGCTACCTCCGTGCTTCCGAAGTCTCGCGCGATCGTATCGATGATCTGACCAAGGTCTATAAGGAAGGCGACGAAGTCGAAGCGATGATCATTAACATCGATCGCAAGACCCGTTCGATCAACCTGGCGATCAAGGCCAAGGCTCAGGCTGAGCAGCACGAAGCGATGCAAAAGTTCGCTGCTGAGAGCAACGTCAGCTCGGGCACGACCAACCTTGGAGCGCTGCTGAAGGCCAAGCTGAACAGCTCGCAATAAGGTTAAAGCATGACCAAATCAGATCTGATCGCGCGGCTGGCAGAGCGGTTTCCGCAGCTGGTCGCGAAGGATGCCGATTTAGCGGTCAAGATGATTCTCGATGCGATGTCCGAAGCCTTGGCCAAGGGCGACCGCATCGAGATCCGCGGGTTTGGCAGTTTTTCGCTGAACTATCGGCCGCCGCGCGTTGGGCGCAATCCGAAGTCCGGTGACAAAGTGAGTGTGCCTCAAAAATGGGTACCCCACTTCAAGGCCGGCAAGGAATTGCGCGAGCGCGTGGACAATTTGCCCAATCGGTCTGAGTGACCATGCTGTGATAAAGTAGGTCTGGGCGGCAACGCGAGTTGCCGCCCTTTTCATTGCCAGGGGGAGGATGATGCGAATCGTTTTATGGTGCTTGCGGGTCGCGGTATTCATTCTGTTGCTGGCATTCGCGCTCAAGAATACGGAGCCGGTCAGTGTGCGCTTCTTCTTCGATAGCGTGTGGCAAGCGCCACTGGTCATCATTGTGCTGGTGTTTTTTGCTGCAGGAGCGGCGCTCGGCGTCTTGCTGCTTTTTGGCACCTTGTTTGGTCTGCGGCGAGAGGTGGCACGCCTGAAGCGCGCCCAGAGGGACAGGGATAATCAAATGTCGACCGGACAAGGTGAGGTGGATGGGTATGCGCTTGATCCGGCCGAATCGACCACAACACGTGTTGCCGACAACAAATGATCGAATTCGAATACTGGCAGCTACTGCTTTTTCCTCTTTTTTTCGCGCTTGGCTGGGCTGCGGCGCGTATCGATATCCGGCATCTGGTCAAGGAGTCGCGCAGTTTGCCGCGCTCGTACTTCCAGGGCCTTAATTTCCTGCTCAATGAGCAACCCGACCGGGCGATCGAATCTTTCATGGATGCGGTCAAGGTTGATCCGCAGACGGTTGAATTGCATTTCGCGCTTGGCAGCTTGTTCCGGCGGCGCGGGGAAACCGAACGCGCCATTCGCATGCACCAGAATCTTGTCGAGCGCGACGATCTGTCCGAAGAACTCAAGCTACAGGCGCTTGCCGAGCTGGGGCAGGATTATCTCAAAGCAGGCTTGTTGGACCGTGCTGAAGATGTCTATGGCAAATTGCGAGGCACGGCGCTGGATGAAGACGCCAAGCGCAACCTGCTGGAAATCTACCAGCTGGAAAAAGACTGGGCCAAAGCCATCACCATTGCCGAAGAATTGCCGGATGTCGCAACGCACAAGGAAATCGCGGAGTACTACTGCGAGTTGGCTGCCGCCGAAATGATGCGCGCGCGGCCGGATGTTGCCGCCGATTTCCTGCGCCATGCCCTGGAGCGCAATCGCAAGTGCGTACGTGCCAGTCTTCTGCTCGGTGACATGGCTCTCCAGCAGGAACGCTACGAGGATGCCATTGCCTGCTGGCAGCGCATCGAACAGCAGGATCCGGCATTTCTCGCGCTGGTTGCCCAGCGCATGCTGGATACCTTCCGTAAACTACAGCGTCGCGATGCCGGCCTGTTGCTCCTGCGCGGCTATTTGGAGCGTTACCCGTCACTTGATTTGCTCGACGTGGTCTTCCAACTGGTGCTCGAGAGCGAAGGGCCAGAATCTGCTTACACCATGGTTCGCGATGAACTCAAACGCAATCCAACGCTGCTTGGTTTTGACAAGCTGATCGAGGCGCGCTCACACATCGCACCGCCCGAGACGCGCCCCGATCTTGACCTTGCCAAGAGCATCGTGCAGGGCTATACCCGTCGTCTGGCGCGCTACCGGTGCGATAATTGTGGCTTCAAGGCCCGCCAGTTCTACTGGCGCTGCCCGGCGTGCGGCGGCTGGGAAACATATTCGCCGAAGCGGACGGAAGAATTCGACCTGACGCCCTGAACCGGGAAACGACACGATGGGAAAAGCAATGCAACTTGGAGATTTGTTTGGCGTCCGTCTGCTCATCGTCGGCGACGTGATGCTTGATCGTTACTGGTTCGGTGAAGTCTCGCGCATTTCGCCCGAAGCCCCAGTGCCGGTGGTTAAAGTCGAACGCAGCGAGGAGCGTCCGGGTGGTGCCGCCAACGTGGCACGCAACGCCGCCGCCCTTGGGGCGCGCGTGACACTCCTGGCGCTCGTGGGAGATGACGAAGCGGGCGTTAGCCTCAAGCGCCTAGCGGCGGACGGGGGGGTCGAAGCCTGTCTGCATGTCGATCCTGCAGTGAATACCACGGTCAAACTGCGCGTTATCGGGCGTCAGCAACAACTGTTGCGCATCGATTTCGAAACACAGCCTTCGCATGAGGTCCTGCGGGCCAAACTCAACGAATTTGCCGAACGGCTGAAAGATTGTGACGCCGTCGTCTTTTCGGATTACGGCAAAGGCGGGCTGGCTCACATCGCCGAGATGATCGCCTTGGCGCGTGCCGCCGACAAGATCGTATTGGTCGATCCGAAGGGTGATGATTACTCCCCCTACGCCGGGGCCACGGTGATCACCCCCAATCGCTCGGAAATGCGTGAAGTCGTTGGCAAATGGAAGGGTGAAGAGGATCTTGAACAGCGGGCGCATGACCTGCGTCGCCGTCTGGCACTGGATGCCCTGCTGGTTACCCGCAGCGAGGAAGGGATGACGCTGTTCTCGGATGCAGGGCGGTTGCATGAGCAAACGGTGGCGCGAGAGGTGTACGACGTTTCCGGTGCCGGTGATACGGTTATCGCCACGCTGGCCGTGATGCTTGCCCATGGTGTAGATTGGGCACAGGCGATTCATGTGGCGAACGTTGCGGCCGGCGTGGTTGTCGGCAAACTTGGCACGGCGGTGGCAACCAGGGATGAGGTCAATGCCGCCCTGGCAGAGCGCGGATAAGCTTCGGAGTGGTCTTGGGAGGACGTAAGCGTGAGCATTCGATACAGGTTCTTCCCGTCTTTTCCGGGTGGCTGCCATGGCGATGCGTGGGATTGGATTGGCCAGCGGCTTTTGGTAAGGCGGCTGGGTTTCTTATGATTATTACAATGACTGGCGCAGTTGGCTTTCGATCCGGAAAGACACCGGCGGCTGCTTGCAGGCGCGTGCACTGACGCTGCTGAGGAGATTGTTATGTACTACATCGTTACCGGCGCTGCTGGGTTCATCGGGGCCAACATCGTCAAGGCGCTCAATGAGCGGGGCGTGACCAAGATCATCGCTGTCGATAACCTAGCGCGTGCCGACAAGTTCAAGAATCTGGTCGATTGCGACATTGCCGATTACCTCGACAAGGAAGAATTCATCGAGCGATTGCTTGCCGGTTGTTTCGACGGCGATGTGTCCGCAGTTTTTCATGAAGGGGCCTGCTCCGACACCATGGAAACTGACGGCCATTACATGATGGAAAACAACTACCGTTATTCGTTGAGCATGCTCGATTGGTGCCTCGAGCAAGGGGTGCAGTTCCTTTACGCCTCGAGTGCCGCAACCTATGGGGGCGGCAACCGCTTTGCCGAGGAGCGTGCCTGCGAAGGCCCGCTCAATGTCTATGGCTACTCAAAGTTCCTGTTCGATCAGATCGTCCGCCAGCGCTTGCCTGAGGCAGGTTCCCAGGTTGTTGGCTTCCGCTACTTCAATGTCTATGGGCCGCGCGAATCGCACAAGGGACGAATGGCTTCGGTCGCCTTTCATCATTTCAACCAGTTCCGTGAAACGGGCAAGGTCAAGCTTTTCGAAGGGTGTGACGGTTACGGGCATGGCGAGCAGAAGCGGGATTTCGTCTACGTTGGCGATGTGGCGAAGGTCAATCTCTTCTTCCTCGACCATCCGGAAAAGTCGGGCATCTTCAACCTCGGAACCGGACGCGCGCAAAGTTTCAACGAACTGGCAGCGGCCAATGCCAATGCGGGGCGGGCACTCAAGGGTTTGCCAGCTTTGCCGCTCGACGAATTGGTGCGCCAGGGTATCATCGAATACATCCCGTTCCCCGAAGCACTCAAAGGGAAATACCAGAGTTTCACCCAAGCGGATCTGACCCGCCTGCACGCTGCCGGTTGCGCAGAGCGTTTCCTCGATGTCGAGCAGGGCGTTGGCCAGTATGTCAAGTGGCTTGATGGGCGGGCCTAGGGTGTACAAAACGCTCGAAGACTACGTCGGCGGGACGCCGCTCGTTCGCCTGCAGCGTGTGCCTGGACCGGAGGTTGCGGCGCGCGGCAATGTCCTGCTGGCCAAGCTTGAAGGCAATAATCCGGCCGGCTCGGTGAAGGACCGGCCGGCTCTGTCGATGATCCGTCATGCCGAAGCGCGTGGCGAGATCCGCACTGGCGACACATTGATCGAGGCGACGTCCGGAAATACCGGGATTGCGCTGGCCATGGCCGCAGCGATCCGGGGCTACCGGATGATTCTGGTCATGCCGGAGAACCAGAGCGTCGAGCGTCGCCAGACGATGCGTGCCTATGGTGCCGAGTTGGTGCTCACGCCACAGGATGGCGGTATGGAGCTGGCGCGTGATGTGGCCGAGAAAATGCGCGATGCGGGCAAGGGCGTGATCCTCGATCAGTTCGCCAATCCAGACAATCCTCTGGCCCATTTCGAGGGTACGGGGCCGGAAATCTGGCGCGAGACCGAAGGGCGGGTGACGCACTTCGTTTCCAGTATGGGCACGACCGGAACGATCATGGGAACCTCGCGCTTCCTCAAGTCACAGAATCAGGGAGTGTGCATCATCGGTTGCCAACCCGAGGTGGGGTCGCAGATTCCGGGCATCCGCAAGTGGCCCGAAGCGTCTCTGCCCAAGATTTATCACCCCGAGGGGGTTGATCGGATCGAGTACGTGAGCCAGAACGAGGCAGAGGAGATGACCCGGCGCCTGGCTCGTGAAGAGGGTATCTTTGCCGGTATTTCCTCGGGAGGGGCGCTGGCGGTGGCCTTGCGCCTGGCGCGAGAATGTGAGAATGCCACCATCGTGACCATCGTGTGTGACCGCGGCGACCGCTATTTGTCGACCGGTGTGTTCCCGGCCTGATCACCCTTTTCGCCAGACAGCGCTTACCAACAACGTGTTGCCATGACTCCCGTTCTCGTTTTTGACATTGAAACCATCCCGGATGTGCCGGGCCTGCGTCGGCTGCATGCGCTGGACGATAGCTTGCCCGATGCCGATATCGCGGAGATGGCGTTCCAGCAGCGGCGTGCCCAGAACGGCAGCGATTTCCTCCAGCATCACCTGCAGCGGGTCGTCGTCATCTCCTGCGCCTTGCGTGTGGGTAAGGATTTGCGCGTTTTCTCGCTGGCCGAGCCGGAATTGGGAGAGGCCCAGATCATTCAGCGCTTCTACGATGGCATCGAAAAATTCACTCCGCAACTCGTTTCCTGGAACGGGGGGGGCTTCGATCTCCCGGTGCTTCATTACCGTGGGCTGATCCACGGCGTTTCGGCCCCCCGTTACTGGGATCTGGGGGACGGGGATTATGCCGACAGCCGCGAGTTCAAGTGGAATAACTATATCGGCCGTTACCACACGCGCCACCTCGATCTTATGGATATCATGGCCTTGTACCAGCCGCGTGCCAATGCGCCGCTCGATGATCTGGCTAAGCTTGCCGGGTTTCCCGGCAAGCTCGGCATGGATGGCGGTAAGGTGTGGCACGGATGGCTGGCTGGTGAGATTGACGGAATCCGTGATTATTGCGAGACCGACGTGATGAATACCTACCTCGTCTCGCTGCGTTTTCGTCTGATGCGCGGTGAGCTCTCGCGCGAAGACTATGCCCAAGAGATTGAGTTCGTGCGCAACGAACTGATCAGGATCGATAAACCCCACTGGCACGAATTTTTGGCAGCCTGGCCTGTCTGAGCCTGGTGCCGCAATACAGTTGTGAGCAGATCATGTCCCTGAATATTGCCATTGCCCAGATCAATGCCGTTGTCGGCGATCTTTCCGCGAATGCCGCGCGTATTCTCGATGCCGCACGACAAGCCCATGCCAAGGGAGCTGACCTCGTGGTCACCCCCGAGCTTGCCTTGTGCGGGTACCCTCCTGAGGACTTGCTGCTGCGGGCCGACTTCCATGCGGCGTGTGCACGTGAGATTGATGCGCTGGCGGCCGCAGCTCCCGACGTCGCCATACTCATCGGCCACCCGTTGCAGCGCGAAGGCCACCTCTACAATGCGGCTACCTTGCTGCGCGGCGGGAAGCGTGTGGCGACCTACTGCAAGCAGCGCCTGCCGAACTACGAGGTTTTTGACGAAGCGCGCTATTTCACGCCCGGCGAAGCTTCCTGCGTGGTGACGATCAAGGGGGTGCGCTGTGGCATCACCATCTGTGCTGATGTCTGGGAGCAGGGGGCGGTCGAACGTGCGCGCGGCGTGGGTGCTGAACTGATGCTGGTGCTCAATGCCTCGCCTTACCATATGGGCAAGCGCGCACGACGTATCGATGTCTTGCATGCCCGGGTAGCCGCGACAAAAATTCCGCTGGTTTATGCCAACCTTGTGGGTGGCCAGGATGAGTTGGTGTTCGATGGGTCCTCTTTTGCGCTGGGCGCTCAGGGCAATGTCTGTTGCCAGCTGCCAAGTTTCGAGGAAGCATTCGAGATCGTCGAATACGCTCGGGGGGACTTGCAGCCGGGGGTGATTGCACCGGAAAGCACGCCTGAGGCCGAAGTCTACAAGGCACTGGTGCTTGGTGTGCGCGACTACCTTGGCAAGAATGGTTTTCCGGGGGCCATCATCGGCTTGTCGGGGGGTATCGACTCGGCCCTGACGCTGTGTGTCGCGGTCGATGCACTTGGCGCGGATCGGGTACGTGCCGTGATGATGCCTTCGCCCTATACGGCGCAGATCAGCCTTGACGATGCGCGCGATATGGCTGTGCGGCTCGGCGTGCGTTACGACGAAATCCCGATCGAGCCGGCGATGACGACCTTCGCCAGCCTCTTGGAGAAAGAGTTTGCGGGCTTGCCGGCTGACACCACCGAAGAGAATCTGCAGGCGCGTATTCGCGGCATGCTGCTCATGGCGATCTCCAACAAGAGTGGGTCGCTGGTGCTGACCACCGGCAACAAATCGGAAATGGCAGTTGGCTATTGCACGTTATACGGCGACATGGCCGGTGGTTTTGCGGTGATCAAGGATATCGCGAAGACGCTGGTCTATCGCCTGTCGCGTTGGCGTAACGAAAGCACTCCGGTCATCCCCGAGCGGATCATTACCCGCGCTCCCTCGGCCGAACTAAAGCCTGGGCAGACCGACCAGGACAGTTTGCCGCCTTACGAGGTGCTCGATGCCATCGTCGAAGCCTATATGGAAAACGATCTCTCGCCACGCGAGATCGTCGCCCTGGGCTATGCCGAAGCAGATGTGCGCCGAGTCGTGCGTCTGCTGCGGATCAGCGAGTACAAGCGGCGTCAGGCGCCGGTCGGGATCCGCGTTACGCCGCGTGGTTTCGGCAAGGACTGGCGTTACCCGATTACCAACCGTTACGCCGACCCGTTCTGAGTTAGATGCGTCTCTGCTAACATTTCGGCAATTCTCCGGAGTCTGAACCATGAAAAAAATCGAAGCCGTGATCAAACCGTTCAAGCTCGACGAGGTGCGCGAGGCGCTGTCCGAGATTGGCGTTTCAGGCCTTACTGTCACCGAAGTCAAGGGTTTTGGCCGCCAGAAGGGGCATACTGAGCTGTATCGTGGCGCAGAGTATGTCGTCGATTTTCTGCCCAAGGTGAAGATTGAAATCGTCGTCCCTGATGATGCCGTTGAAAATGCCATTGATTCCATTCTCAAGGCAGCACATACGGGCAAGATCGGTGACGGCAAAATCTTTGTCACGGCTGTCGAGCAGGTCGTCCGCATCCGTACCGGCGAGACTGGCGAAGCGGCCGTCTAGGCGCCTCAACCGCGTGCTGCGGCCCGCCTGGTGCGGGCCGTTTTTGTTTGCTGCTGGCGTATCTGCGGGTTGCCGGCAAGGGCAAGGGAAGACCATGAAATCGTTGTGCGTGTTCTGTGGGGCGTCGGGCGGGCGAGTGCCAGCCTATCGCGATAGTGCGCGTGCCTTTGGGGAAACCCTGGCGCGTGAAGGGATTGAACTCGTTTGGGGGGCAGGCAATGTCGGCCTGATGGGGGCGGTGGCTGACGGGGTGCTTGCTGCCGGCGGGCGAACCTTCGGGGTGATTCCCGATTTCATGGTCGAACGCGAGTTGGCACATGGTTTGAGCAGTGAGTTGCATGTTGTCACAACCATGCATGAGCGCAAGGCACTCATGGCCGAGCGCGCCGATGCTTTCGTGGCTTTACCAGGAGGCTTTGGAACACTCGACGAGTTGTTCGAGATCATGACTTGGGCACAACTGCACATCCATGCCAAACCGATCGGTCTCCTTAATGTGAGAGGTTTTTTTAATCCCCTGCTGGCCATGATGAAACATATGGCAGGCGAAGGATTTGTTGCGCCGAAGCATGCTTCTTTATTGTGTGTGCAAGAGGATGCCCAGGGGCTCCTGGCCGCCTTGCGGGCTTATCAGCCACTCGGTGGCGACTGGGTCGGCGAGAAATTGTCTGCGGCACAGGGCTGATGCCATTTCGCCTTCTTCAATAGACAGGAACGAAGAAATCTAACCACGGTGGGTACTGGACACATGGCGAATAGCAAAGTCCCGCGAGGTGCTCTCTGTTCGGGCCACGGGGCAGGCAAGGGAAATCAAATTTCTCTGTTTGCCGTGCTGTGCTGAGTTTTGCCCTTGATGGCGCGGTGAACAAGGACGGCTTGGGTGGCGGTAGGTTGTAGCCTTAAGCGCGCAGCAGAACCCAGAGGGCGCCTTCCCCGCCATCGCAGGCCGGGGCATGACAGAAGGCCAGCACATCGCGGCGCCGCGCCAGCCAGCTCTTGACGAGTTGGCGGAGAATGCCCGTGCGTCCCGGAGAGCCAAGGCCGCGCCCGTGCACGATGCGTACGCAACGTTTCCCGGCCCCAATGGCTTCAGCCAGAAACCGGTTGATTTCTTCATGTGCCTCGTGCCGGTTGAGGCCGTGCAGGTCAGTGTGAGCCTGAATGGACCAGCGGCCACGGCGCAAGTCACGGAGGGCGCTGCGTGGCAAACCGTTACGCAGAAAGGAATCTGCCGTATCGATAGCCAGCAAGTCATCGATCGAAAGATCGGCATGCAAGGCTTCGGCGATCACGGCCGCTTCGTCGATTTCGCGCTGACGTGGCCGCGGACTCGGTTTTGGGCGCTCGTGTATGACGCGCGAGGGCGCCTTCAAAGGGCGGGCATCGGCCACCGCCGCGTGAAAATCGGCGATTTCGTCCGGTGAGGGCGGGGAACTCATTGGCGTTGCGGAAAACAGTCAAGCACGAAGAGCACAAAGCACACGAAGGGGCGAGGATTGTCGGTGGGCGCCTGTCTCTGGCGGTGCCGCAGTGAGCAAGCCTGCTTTTCTTCGTGCGCTTCTTGGTCTTTGGTTGATTTACTTAGCCAGTCCGTCGAGGAATTTCTCGGCGTCGAGTGCGGCCATGCAACCCGTCCCGGCCGAAGTACAAGCCTGGCGATAGATGTGGTCCTGTACGTCGCCTGCGGCAAACACGCCCGGAATGCTGGTCTGCGTGGCGTTTCCGTGGCGGCCGCCCTGGGTGACGATGTAGCCGTCTTCCATCTCGAGTTGGCCGACGAAGAGATCGGTGTTCGGTTTGTGCCCGATGGCAATGAATACCCCGTCAACCTTGATTTCGCTGGTGCTGCCGTCCTGGGTGTTCTTCAGGCGTGCGCCGGTAACGCCCATGTTGTCGCCGAGGACTTCATCGAGCGTGTTGTTCCAGGCCAGGGTGACCTTGCCTGCGGCTGCTTTCTCGAAGAGTTTGTCCTGCATGATTTTTTCGCTGCGCAGTTTGTCGCGGCGATGGATCAGCGTGACATGGCTGGCAATGTTGGCAAGGTAGAGCGCCTCCTCGACGGCAGTATTGCCGCCGCCGACGACGGCGACCGGCTTGTTGCGATAGAAGAAACCGTCACAGGTGGCGCAGCCGGAAACCCCTTTACCCATGAAGGCTTGCTCGGAGGGCAGTCCAAGGTACTGGGCCGATGCGCCGGTGGCAATGATCAGTGCGTCGCAGGTGTAGGTGCCGGCATCGCCGATCAGGGTAAAGGGCTTTTCGGTCAGCTTGGCAGTGTGGATGTGGTCGAAAATGATCTCGGTTTCGAAGCGCCGGGCATGCGCTTCGAAGCGCTGCATCAGTTCCGGACCCTGGACGCCGTCGGCATCCGCCGGCCAGTTGTCGACCTCGGTGGTGGTCATCAGCTGTCCTCCCTGGGCCAGGCCGGTGATCAGCACCGGCTTGAGATTGGCGCGTGCGGCATAGACCGCGGCGGTATAGCCGGCCGGGCCGGATCCGAGAATGAGCAGGGGGCAGTGACGGGTGGTTTGGGTCATGGTTGTTCCTTTTGAGCAATGATCGCAGTTTAGGATGGACTTCTTCGGATTCGTTTCAGAGGCGGTGGTTGACTTTTGTCATAAGCTAATTGCCCTATAATGGGCCAATCGACAAGCCGTGAATAGTTCTCAAGGATATGCACATGGAACAGTCACCAGCAGGGCGTCGCTCGCCGCTTGTGTTGCTGCAGAATGTCACGCTGTTTTCGGGGCTGCCAGAAAGCCAAGTCTATCAAATCGCGCGCATGGCCGGGGTGCGTCGAGTGCCTCGCAACACTACAATCGTGCGGGTTGGTGACAGTACCGACGCTCTTTTTGTGCTGGTTAGCGGCAGTGCCAAGGTGCTCAACCGTGATGCAGAGGGTCGTGAGGTGATTCTGAGCCTGCTTGGTGCGGGCGAATGCTTTGGGGAGATGGGGCTGATCGACGGGTCGCCCCGTTCGGCGGATGTGGTCTCCTGCGAGCCTTGTGAACTCCTGGTTATCGCCAAGTCGGACTTTGCGCGTGCGCTTGCCGAGAATGTCGATCTTTGCTTCAACATGATGAAGAGTCTGGCTGACCGCCTGCGCGAAGCCAATCGCAAGATCGAAAGCCTGGCCCTGCTTGATGTGTACGGCCGGGTGGCCAAGCTGCTGCTTGATTTTTCGGTGGTTGAGGATGGACAGCGGGTGATCCGCCGGAAAGTCAGCAAGCAGGATATG
>RRZU013079559.1_pt1 | contig 11439 bp, 11 predicted proteins | sample 2165561 | NCBI WGS metagenome assembly RRZU01 (sample SAMN10456909, study PRJNA506462) | wastewater metagenome | isolation source: wastewater sludge | place: USA: Moscow, Idaho | reverse complement strand
GGAGTATCGGGGCTGAGGGCCGGAGTTTCTCGTACTGACAGAATCTTAACTGGGCACCACAGCGATCTGTACGCCTTATACGGCACGGATATCGCTTGAGAGATCACGCCGAGAGATCTTACGAAAACGAAGTCACGTAAGAGTCGGTGACGGGGCGCGTTTCGGACCTGTCGGAAGTACGTTTCGGACCTGCGAAAGCCACTATTTGCGGCCGCAGCGCCGAAAATCTGGCCAATCTCACCCGCTGGCGCAGTGCGAGAGCGGTCTCGCGCCGCTAGGCTTGGGTCCGTGAGTGAGAACCAGAAGGCCGCGAATCCGCAGGCGCAAGCAGACGATACCCCCGAACAGATTCAGGTACGCCTGGAGAAGCGTAAGAAGCTGCTGGAGAAGGGTGTCGAAGCGTACCCCGTCGAGCTGCCTATCACCACGACCATTCCCGAGATCCGCGAGAAGTTCGAGGGCATCGAGGCTGGCGCTGAGCTGACCGAGGAGCGCGTTGGCGTTGCTGGCCGCGTCATGCTCTCGCGCACCGGCGGCAAGATCTGCTTCGCCACCATCCAGGATGGTGCGGGCACGCGTATTCAGGTGATTCTTTCGCTCGCTAATGTGGGTGAGGAAGCGCTCGCGGACTACAAGCAGTTCGTAGACCTCGGCGATCATCTCTTCGTTGAGGGCTACATCGGCGCCTCGCGCCGCGGCGAGCTCTCCGTGTTTGCTACGTCCTGGCAGATTGCTTCGAAGGCTATCCGCCCGCTCCCCAAGGTGTACAAGAATGCCGAGGGTGAGGACGTCTCGCTGTCCGAGGAGTCGCGCGTTCGCTTGCGCCATCTCGATCTCATCACTCGCCCTGCGGCACGCGATATGGTGCGCCTGCGTGCGGGTGTCATGAAGTCGCTGCGCGCGAACTTCGATCGCCGCGAGTACATTGAGCTTGAAACCCCCATGCTTCAGCTCATCCACGGCGGCGCGGCGGCTCGTCCGTTCACTACCCATATCAATGCCTATGATCAGGACCTTTACCTGCGTATCGCCACCGAGCTGCACCTCAAGCGTGCGGTGGTGGGCGGCGTCGAGCGCGTGTTCGAGATCAACCGCAACTTCCGCAACGAGGGCGCGGATTCCACACACTCGCCCGAGTTCACCGCTCTTGAGGCCTACCAGGCATACGGTACCTATGACACGATGGCGGAGCTGACGCAGAGTCTTGTTCAGCAGGCCTGCCTCGACACCCTCGGCACCACCGTTGTGACGCTTGCCGATGGCACTGAGTACGATCTCGGCGGCGAGTGGGAGAACATTGACCTCTTCACCGCGATCTCCGAGGCCGTGGGTGAAGAAGTGACGGTTGAGACCTCACGCGAGAAGCTTGAGGCACTTGCGGAGGCGCATGACATTAATGTGGCTCCGTTCTGGGTTCCGGGCAAGATTGCCGAGGAGATCTTCGAGGAGCTTGTTGGTTCGAAGTTGTGGGCGCCCACCTTCGTGCGTGACTTCCCCGAGGACACCTCCCCACTTACTCGCCCGCACCGCTCCAAGCCGGGCGTCACCGAGAAGTGGGACCTTTACGTGCGCGGCATGGAGCTGGGCACCGCCTACTCCGAGCTGGCGGATCCAGTTATCCAGCGCGAGCGCCTCGTTGCCCAGTCTCTCGAAGCTGCCAACGGCGATCCGGAGGCGATGCAGCTGGACGAGGAGTTCCTCGAGGCTATGGAGCAGGGCTTCCCACCGGCGGGCGGCATGGGCATGGGTATCGACCGCCTACTCACCGCCATGACCGGCCTCGGCATCCGTGAGACCATCACGTTCCCATTCATTAAGCCCGCGGGAAAGTAGTTCCGCTGGTTGTAGGTGCGGAGGTGTTTCCGGAACGATAGCGATTCGGAACGGCGATGCCGCAGCTGACAGTTTTCGCTGCTTGTGTTGAGCGGGGCCCCGGTTCACTGAAGCGAACCAGGGCCCCGCTCTATATGCTGGTGCCCTTGTCTATGCACTGGGGGATGGCTCCTGTGTTTACCTCTGACTTTTTTGGCTTGTGCATCCGGCCTTGCCTGCCCCCGGTTTCAGTGTTCTTACTGGCGTACAAGTACTGATCTTGTTTCCCTCGTGATAGAGCAGACAACCCCACGGCGATCCTCTTCCGGAACCTGCGCGACTCGTTTCCTCCCGTGATAGAGCAGACAACCCCCTAGCCTTGTTCCAAGATTGCACTAGTGCATATGATGCACTAGTGCAAGAAATAGATGGGACCAACGGCCCAAGGGAACGCCGTCGCGTGGAGACACTCAAGAAGCTCCATGCCGCGGCAGCGACCCTAGTACGGGAGAAAGGTGTGGCAGCTACGACGATCGATGAGATTGCCGAACGCGCCAACGTCTCGCGCCGTACGTTCTTCAATTATTACGACAGCAAAGAGGATGCGATCCTGGGAATCGTTCCTCCTCGTATGCCTGCCGAGCAAAGTGATGCTTTCTTCGCGTCAGAGGTGGACGTCGACCCCCTCACGCGTGCCGTCCGCCTCACTATGGCAGTTTCCCAGAGCATCAAGATTCCGGGAGTAACGCGCGAGGAGATCCGCGAACTTGTTGCGCAGTTCCCCGAACTACGTGAAGTGCTCAAACGCAATGCGCAGAGAACTCATGAGCTGGTGCTCGCCACAATGACCGATCGCCCATCAGAAGCAATCGATGGAGCTGATTTCAACGAATCACTAAAAAATACCGATGATGTCGCTGATCAAGCCCTCGTACTTTTTCTTACCGCGGGAGCGGTGTTCAGATTTATGCAGATGAAGGATCCCGATTTGGTTGGTCCAGTGCAGCCGGAGGCTGCCGACGCCGCCATCGCAGTCTTTCGTACCGTCTTCAAGGATTTTTCATGACCACACACGTTGAACAACACACTTCTGCTGATCAGTCTGTTTCGTCGACCCTGGCTACTCATACGACTTCAGGCGTGCCATCGAAGCGCACCATCGTCCTCCTCTTTACTGGCCTCATGGTAACGATGCTCATGGCATCGCTCAGTCAAACCATCCTCTCCACCGCATTGCCCACGATTGTTGGCGAACTTGGCGGTGTGGACAAGATGACCTGGGTGGTGACCGGTTACATCCTGGCCAGCACGATCATGATGCCCGTTTACGGGCGTATCAGCGACCTGCTCGGCCGTAAGCCCGTTATCATCACCGCGATCCTTCTCTTCATCGCAGGATCCGTTGCGGGAGGTATGTCGGAGACGATCAATATGCTCGTCGTTGCCCGGGTTATCCAGGGTATTGGGGGCGGTGGACTGATGATTCTCTCGCAGTCCGCGATTGCCGACGTCGTCCCCGCCCGCGAGCGCGGCAAGTACATGGGAGTAATGGGTGCGGTGTTTGCCGTGTCCTCCGTGGCTGGCCCGCTCATCGGCGGCTGGCTCACCGAGGGGCCGGGATGGCGCTGGGCTTTCTGGTTCAACATCCCACTCGGCGTGCTCGCAGTGCTCGCCACCGCGTTCTTCCTCCGTTTGCCGAAGGTGGAACGCACTGGCCGCGCCCGCATCGACTACCTTGGCATGGCGCTCATTGCCGCTATCACCGCGATCATCGTACTTGCGTGTACGTTGAGCAACTCGGAGCATAGCTGGAACTACGGTGAAGTGGTGGGTATCCTCGTGGTGCTTATCGCCGCCTTCCTTGTCACTGAGAGCAAAGCGACCAACCCTGTTATCCCGCTAGAGCTGTTTAAGAACCGTAACTTCACGTTCGCGACTATCGCGGCTCTCTTCATCGGTATCGCCATGTTTGGCGCCCTCGGTTACATGCCTACCTACATCCAGATGGTTAGTGGCGTCAACGCCACGCAGGCTGGCCTGCTCATGGTTCCCATGATGGCAGGAGTGCTTGTGGCTTCTATCCTCTCCGGTAATCTCGTGTCGCGCACTGGAAAGTACAAGGTGTATCCGATCGTCGGCACCGCCATCATGGCGGTGGGGCTCTTCCTGTTGAGCACCCTTGATGTCTCCGCGCCCATGTGGCTGCTTTGCTCCTACATGGCCGTCTTCGGTATCGGACTGGGCCTCGGCCAGCAGATTCTTATGCTCATTGTCCAAGATGCCTTCCCCGTGAGCATCGTGGGAACGGCAACGGCATCCTTCAACTACTTCAAGCAGGTGGGCGCGTCTGTCGGATCCGCCGTTGTGGGTAGTATCTTTGCTTCCCGACTTACCCGCTTCATGACGGAGAATCTTGCGGCGGCCGGAGCCCACAAGGGTGCTGGTGGTGCAGATATGCACTCGCTCACTCCTCAGAGCGTTCACGAGTTGCCTGCTGCGATCAAGAATCCGATCCTTGCGGCTTACAACGATGCTCTTCTCCCTATCTTCCTCTGGATGATTCCGCTGCTCATCGTGGCTGTGGCCATCCTCTTCTTCGTCAAGCAAAAGGATCTGTCCACCACCGTTGAGCGCGTCTTGGAGTCTGAAGACGCAGAGGTAGCTGAGGAGGTCGAACGTCATGCTGCCGAGGAGGCCGAGCGCGAGGCGGAGCGGATCGTCGATGCTGCGTCGGAAGCTTACGAGACCGGCGACTCCTCGAGCGTTGAACCGGATGAATATTCAATGGCTGAGGCTGGCGCAAAGACCGGGATCAGAAGCGAATCTGCCCCGCGGCGTGTTGGGCGACATTCTCTTGACTACAAGCCCGAATACGCAGAGAGTCAGCGTTTCTGATAGCTGCCTGTCTGTGGGTTTGACGGACAGATAAAACAGATAAATATGTCATTGCTCTGAGGGGGATCGATACGGCTATATAACCGTATCGATCCCCTCACGTCGTTCACATCTCTCCGACGCTACGAAAGCTGGAGCGTGGCGAGGCAGGTGAGGTCGTCTGTGTTCTTTGTAGAGACCACGGCCGTGCCACTAAGCCCCTCCGCTGTGACCGTCAGTGTGGCCTCGATTCCCTTGGGGAGCCAGACACCGTAGAAGCCATTGTCGTGCGTTGTCGCATCTTCGTCGATGATCACGTCTCCACTGGCATTGTCCGTGATCTTCACATGGATTGCCGTGTTCGCGAGCTCGCCGCGGCAGGTGGTCAGGCTATGGAAGTAGCACTCGTGCGTCGTGTTGACGTAGGGGTTGAAGGACAGATAGAAGCTGTCCTCCTCGATGGGCAGAGTAGTTTCCCCTCCGGTGGCATCTGCAATGAGCAGGTGGTCAGGGCGAACGGAGGCCATAAAGTCAGTTGGTCGTTCGTCGACCGGTAGCGCGTCGAGCGTATTGATGAGCTCCTTCGTACTGAGATCGGCTAGGCCGTGTTCTTCTAGAACATTGGTCGCAGCAGCTTGGGAGGATTCGGGCGTGCCGGACTGTGGGGAGGCATCACCGGAATCTCCTGATGAGCAGGCTCCGAGCACAAGTCCGACGACGGCAAGGGACGCAAAAATACGGGTTTTCATGGGTTTCTCCTGTGAATCAAAGTCGTTGGTGACGGCCCACGAATGGTGTGGGCAAGGGTGATACGAGATTCCGGACAATGATGGTTAGAGGCCTCAGGCAGTGAGGTTCCATCACGAACCGGCGCACCCTCACGTACGACTGATTCCCAGGGCGTGCAGGTTGGGAGCGATCCCGCGGAAGTGGACGGGCACCTTTGCCGTGGGAAAGAAGCGACTGCTTTCGGCGTCAGCCCGGATGTTCTGTGGAATCAACAATCCTGCGGTCAGGAAGAGAATGAGCAGGCACGATGTAACAGCGTTCTCTGAGCAGGTGGATTTCGAGCCGTCCGCTGAGCAAGGTTTGCTACGAAACGCATGTGAGGTACTGCGTTCGTCGGAGGAATGGTTGCTGACGGTGGTCTCCATACCCGAAAGTGTGGAATCCACATGGGACCGGACGGTAGTGGAAGCCGAATCGCCGGAGGGAGTCGTGGCCTCACCCGTCGCTACATGGTGTTCTGTGGACACCTGGTACAGAACAGCGGATCCCTTAACTGGCGCAACGCTGTGACAGAACGCCTGCGTGAGAAACATGCCGAGGATAAGGAGACCCGCGAATATGACTCGACGGCCCCTCACCCGGGGCGGCACGACACGCTGCTTCTTCTCCATCCCCACCACTGTAGGTCAGGTCAAACCCGGCGCCCTAGTACTCTGGACCCGGATAGCCTGGGAGAAGCCGGGGAATTTTTGTCGACGACGGCGCCCCGCGCTCGGTTATCGCCGTGCCCACGGTAAGCCCACCACGAGTTCTCCTCGAGCTCGCCACGCGTCCGACGCCAGAGCGCTCAAACACGTGATGTTTTCCGCAACGTGTGACGCATTTTCCCTGGGAAAAACCGACATGCGAATCCGAAAACGCCACTCCTTTGGGAAGGGCGCGGGGACATGGAGGACCGGGCGAGAACTTGGGAGGGCCGGGGAGAGTTCGCGAGAACCGTGCTCAGCGCATCCGCGCGAGCAGGTTTGTTAGCGTCTCGTGAGCTTCTTCCCAGCTCACCAAGCGGCACCCGCGCGACTCGATGTACTCGTAGCGCTTGGGTTCGGCGAAGAAGTGCGCGATGCCGCGACGCAGCAGGTTAATGGGAGGTTTGCGACCCTCGTCCAAATCGCGCATGAGGCGGAACCAGAACGTTTGGAAGCGGGGACGCTTGAGGCAGATCGCATCCGCGAGCACACCCTCAGCTCGTAGATCTTCAACGATCTCGGGCGCGAAAATTCCCTCGACAAGGATGTACCGCGCGCCGTCCAGCTCTAGCCGCCGCTCACTGATGCGAGCGTTCGCGGCGATGTCATAAATCGGTACCACCGTTTCGCCGCTGGTACACAGCTCCACGAGCGCGCCCACCGCCCCGCGACGGTCCCAGGTGAGCGGAGAATCCCAGTCCACCATGCCGTGACGTTGTGGCATGCCGGGGTGGTCGCCGTCGAAGTAAAACTCATCGAGGGAGACCACCGGCAGGCCAGACCGCGTAGTGAAGCGGGTCTTTCCGGTCCCGGAAGGACCCGCCACCACAATGGCGCGCGCCAGCGGCTGGCGTTGCGCCGGATCAAGCGGAAAGAGGGCGTCAGACATTCAGCCCTGGTACTCCCTCGTTGGCTGTCCGGCTACGTCGGCCCGCATGTGGTAGATGGCTCCCGCCTCGGGGACATCCTTCATATCCTTGGAGGTGGCGATGAAGACGTCCTTGCCGTCCTCGCCGCCGAGAGTCACCGCGGTCACACCGGGGCAGGGGAGTTTCCACTCGCCCAGGATCTCGGCCTCGGGGGAGTAAAGACGTACCACGCCAAGGCGATTGAGCGCTGTCCACACGTTGCCCTCGGAATCCACCGTGAGGCCGTCGGGGCTAATGCCCTCACCCACGAAGTAGAACACGCGACGGTTCGTCAGCTCGCCGTCGACGACGTCGAACACGTCGGTTCCGCGTGTGGCTGTGTCGTTGTAGTAGGCCTTCGAGCCGTCGGCGGTGAAGTCAATGCCATTCGACGTGGTGACGTGCGGCAGTACGACTGTCGCGGCGCCGTCGTCGTCAATACGGTACAGCTTGCCAGCGCCGGGAGTGCGGTCGTAGGGCATGGAACCGGCGTAGAGGCGACCCTGCGGGTCCACTCCACCCTCGTTCATGCGGACGTTGGTATCCGACCAGATCTCGGGCTGGAGGACGGGAGTATCGAACGGCGAATCGGCCAAGGCAAGTCCCCGCTCGACACCGACGACGTACCCGCCGTTCGCCCGTGGACGAACGAAGGCGGCGATCTTAGAGCCGGTGGGGGTGCGGATGATTTCACCGGAGGACGTCAGCGTCAACAGGTCTCCAGCGAGCATATCCACCCAGCGCAAACCGCCCCAGGACTCGTGCCAGACGGGGCCTTCACCGTGGAAGGCTACGGAATCAGTAATTTTCTCAGGAGTCACGCATTCGATCATAGTCGGTTTGGTCGGTTCCGAGTATCGCTGGCCAAGCTTGAATACGTGTTACAGGGGTGGGCTCCGAGCATTCGACGCTCGAAGCCCACCCCTGTGGTTGTGAATTATCCGATGGTCTCCGGCGGGATCGCCGCCGGGATATTAACCACGCAGCCGCTCAGTCTTTGTCGTCCACGATGATGACCCGCAGGTTCCGCGGGCCATGCACACCGTCGACGCGAATGAGCTCGATATCCGAGGTTGCAGACGGCCCGGCAATCCAAGTGGTGGCGCGCTCGGGATGCTCCGCGAGAATCGTAACTGCCTCGGGCACTGTCGCGTAGATTTGGCTGGCTCGCAGCACAATGACGTGGGTGTCCGGGACCAGGGTGATGGCGCGGCGGCCCTGATCCGGTTCGCCGTCGAGCATGATGGTTCCCGAGAGGGAGACGCCAGCCCGAGCGGCTGTGACGACGGCGTCGGTGTGGTCCAGCTCGTCCTTCGTGAGGGCGGGTTCGTCCACGCGTAGTTCGCGTCCCTTCCCAGCACCCTTCTGCCAGGCATCTGGCAGCCCAGGCGGAACCATGACGGTCGAGCAGTCGGTCAGCGCCGCGTCGATAGCCGCGGGGACATCCTTCTCGGACGCATGGCTCACGGTGGCCGTGTAGTCGATGAGAGCTTCTTCCATTTCGGCGACGACGTCGCTGCCGTCACCTGTCCGCCGATAGTCACGGGGGATAGGTGGTGGATCAATCGTCCCGGCGCGGGCGATACGACGAAGAATTTCCTGCTTGGCGCTCATCGCTTCTCTCCTTCGGACTTTCCAGACTTCTTCTCGTGCTCGTCTTCCCACCAGGAGCGGAAGGATTGTCCGGGAGGCGCAGGCACATCGCGGACAAAGGTCCAATTCTTGGCCATGGGCAACGGGATATGGCCGATCTTGCGGCTGGGACCACCCACAACACGGGCGACGGGCATTGCGCTACCCACGAGCTTCATCCCCTTCCCCGAGGCCATTACCGTGCCGGCTGCCTTCATACCCACATCCCAGATGCTCGGCACGCCGCCGCGATTGGCTTCCGTGTAACGGTGGCGCAGGTGCACGAGGATGTTGGGAATATCGATCTTGACAGGGCAGGCGTCGTAACAGGCGCCGCATAGTGAGGAGGCGAAGGGCAGCGTTGAGGCAGGGTCATGGTGATCGACAGCGCCGATGAGCTGCGGTGTGAGGATGGCTCCGATAGGGCCGGGGTAGACCGAGTTATAGGCGTGACCACCCACGTGCTGGTACACCGGGCAGATATTCATGCAGGCACCGCAACGGATGCACTTGAGGGCCTCACGGCCTACCGGGTCGGCAAGCACATCTGTGCGGCCATTATCCAGCAGGATGAGGTGGAACTCTTGGGGGCCATCACCCGGGGTGACGCCTGTCCAGAATGAGGTGTAGGGATTCATGCGCTCGCCGGTGGCCGAACGGGGTAGCAGCTGGCTAATGACCTCGATGTCCTCATACGTGGGTACGAGCTTCTCGATGCCCATGATGGTGATGAGAGTTTCCGGGAGGGTGAGGCACATGCGGCCGTTGCCCTCCGACTCGTATACCGCCAGGGTGCCGGATTCGGCCACACCAAGATTTGCGCCGGAGATGGCAACCTTTGCGGAGAGGAACTTCTTGCGCAGGTGGGCGCGGGCGGCCATAGCGAGTTCGCGGGGCTCGTTGCCCATGCCCTCGGGAGCGTCCCCCATGCGTGCTTCGAAGATAGCTTTAACTTCGGCGCGGTTACGATGTAGGGCCGGGACCACGATATGCGAGGGCATGTCGTCGGCGAGCTGCACAATCATTTCGGCAAGATCGGTCTCCCACGCTTGAATGCCGCGCTCGGCCAAGTATTCGTTGAAGTTGATCTCCTGGGTGGCCATCGACTTGACCTTGACCACCTCATCAACACCCTTAGCCTTAATGAGGGAGTAGGCAATCTCGTTAGCTTCCTGGGCGTCGCGCGCCCAGTGAACGATGCCGCCGCGAGCAATGACGTTCTTCTCGAACTCCTCAAGGAGTTCTGGGAAACGTGCCGCGACGTTGCGCTTGATAGCGGAGGCGGCCTCACGCAACTCCTCCCAATCGGGCATCTCCTCAACCCGTTCGTTGCGCTTCTCTCGAATCTTGCGAGTGGCAAAGCCGAGATTTCGGCGCATCTGCGTGTTCTGCAGCGTTTCCTTGGCACCGTCGGGGAAGGATTGACCCCAGCGGAGTGGATCCTTCGGGGCGGGATGGCCCGGGTACCAGCCGAGTTCGGCCGCTTCCTCGTCCTTTTCGGCCCACACGGAGGGGTTGAGATTGAGCTTGCTGGCGAGCTTGCTTACTGATTCGATCACGTCAGGCTCCTAGCTTCGTAGTGGTGGAAGGGGCAACCCAGGGTTCGTTCTTAGTACCGGCGAGAACCTCGGCAAGATGCATGGCGCGGATTCCGGAGCGAGTGCGTGAGAGCCCGCCACCGATGTTCATGAGGCAGGAGTAATCTCCGGCGACGACGATCTCCGCTCCCGTCGAGACGATATGGGCCATCTTGTCGGACAACATGGAGGCTGATGTCTCGGGATTCTTGAGTGAGAAGGTGCCGCCGAAGCCGCAGCATACGTCGGCCTCAGGAAGCGGAATGTACGTGAGCCCATCAACGTGGTCAAGAAGACGGATCGGTGTGTCACCGATCCGCGCCACACGAAGCGAGTGACACGTGGTGTGGTAGGTGATGGTGTGTGGGAAGTAGGCGCCCACATCCTCCAGTCCGAGAACATTGACGAGTAACTCGGGCAGGTCGTAGGTCTTGGCCGCGATGGCTTTGGCTTTTACTGCCAGCCCGACGTCTCCCTGATCCCTGGCCACGAGTTCCTGCTGGTGTCGCATTGATCCGGTGCAGGAACCCGAGGGAACCACTATCGCGTCCCACTCTTCGTCGAGCACTGGAGTAAAAGTCTTCACGTGGTTACGGATAAGAGGCATGGATTCTGGGTAGTAGCCGGTATTAATATGCATCTGGCCACAGCAGCCCTGCTCTTCGGGAAAGTACACCTCGTGACCGAGCCGCTCCAAAAGGTGCACAGTCGCCTGCGCAGCCTGAGGGAACATGACATCTGAGATACAGGTGGCGAACAGTGCAATTTTCATAATGTTTCCTTCCTAGGAGACGGTAATGAATCCGAGGATTCCTCGCGAGGTGAGGACAACGATGATGCCGAGAGCAGTGACGAGACCGAGTGAGAACGGTAGTTTCACATGGAGTCTTTTCGCCTTCACGCGGACTCGTCAATAGAGAAAGATATTGAGAAATATAAGGAGATGTAGGACCTAAGTAACGCCTCTAAATAAGGCTACCCCGGGTGCTAAAACGTGGAAGGCGGCCCGAATATATGTGAAGAAAGAGTTGCACAAATGGCGTTATCGCGGGGAAGAAAATGAGGTCCGGTCACGAGAGTTGCCTCCCGTGACCGGACCTCATTGTTATTCAGTTAGGTTCCCGATACCGCAAGACCTCAGAGGTGATGCGGTGAGCTTTC
>RRZU013036115.1_pt1 | contig 11439 bp, 11 predicted proteins | sample 2165561 | NCBI WGS metagenome assembly RRZU01 (sample SAMN10456909, study PRJNA506462) | wastewater metagenome | isolation source: wastewater sludge | place: USA: Moscow, Idaho | reverse complement strand
TGCAGACTATGGACGGTAACACCGCTGCTGCGCACGTCGCATATGCCTTTACCGAAGTAGCCGGTATCTATCCTATTACGCCTTCCTCTCCGATGGCCGAATGTGTTGACGCATGGTCGGTTGCGGGACGGAAGAACATTTTCGACGAAACTGTTCGAGTTGCTGAAATGCAGTCAGAAGGCGGCGCTTCCGCGACCGTACACGGCTCTCTCCAGGCCGGCGCACTGACGACGACATTCACGGCTTCACAGGGTCTTCTTCTGATGATTCCGAACATGTACAAGATCGCAGGCGAACTGCTTCCGGGTGTTTTCCACGTAACCGCCCGTACGCTGGCTGCTCACGCTCTGTCCATCTTCGGCGACCACCAGGACGTTATGGCCTGCAGAGGCACAGGCTTCGCGATGCTCGCTTCAGGCTCCGTTCAGGAAGTCATGGATCTGGCCGGCGTTGCTCATCTCGCAGCGATCGAAGGCAGAGTTCCGTTCGTACATTTCTTCGACGGCTTCAGAACTTCTCACGAAATTCAGAAGGTCGAAGTCATGGACTATCAGGATCTGAAAGACATGACAAACTGGAAAGCGATCCAGGACTTCAGAGACAGAGCGCTTAATCCGGAACATCCGGTTATCCGCGGTACCGCTCAGAATCCTGACGTATTCTTCCAGGCCAGAGTTGCTGCCAAGCCGTTCTATGACGCGATTCCCGGAATTGTCGTCAAGTACATGGAAAAAATCTCTGAAAATACCGGCAGAGAATATCATCCCTTCAACTACTACGGCGCTCCGGATGCGGAAAACATCATCATCGCGATGGGTTCTGTCACCGATACGATCGATCAGGTTATCGACTATATGTCGGAACATGAAGGCAAGAAGATCGGTGTCGTAAAAGTTCACCTGTTCAGACCTTTCGTCAACCAGTACCTGCTCGACGTGATCCCGGATACCGTAAAACGCATCACCGTTCTCGACAGAACGATGGAACCGGGCGGAAACGACGAACCGCTGGCGCTGGACGTCAAGTCCGCGTTCTATATGAAGGAAGGCGCAAGACCGCAGATCTTCGGCGGCGTTTACGGCCTGTCCTCCAAGAATACGACACCTGGTCAGATCAAGGCTGTTTTCGACAACATGTATGTTGAAAATCCGCACGATCACTTCACCATCGGTATCGAAGATGACGTTACGCACACAAACCTCGTTATCACGGACGAAATCGTCACAGAACCGGAAGGCACAACCTCCTGCAAGTTCTGGGGTCTCGGTTCCGACGGTACGGTCGGCGCGAACAAGAACGCCATCAAGATCATCGGCGACCACACCGATCTGTACGCTCAGGGCTACTTCGATTATGACTCGAAGAAATCCGGCGGTATCACGGTTTCCAACCTCCGTTTCGGACCGAAGCCGATCAACAGCCCGTACCTGATCGTATCCTCCGACTTCGTTTCCTGCTCTACGGAAGCGTATGTCTATAAGTATGATATGCTCGAAGGTCTCCGCAAGGGCGGCACGTTCCTGATGAACACCGTCTGGACACCTGAAGAACTCGAAAAGGCTCTGCCGGCGAAGTTCAAGAGAGAAATCGCCAATAACGACATCAAGTTCTACACGATCAACGCGACGAAGATTGCCGAAGAAATCGGACTCGGACGCCGCACCAACATGATCATGCAGGCTGCGTTCTTTAAACTCGCGGACATCATCCCGATCGACGACGCTGTCAAGTTCTCGAAGGAAAGCATCAAGAAGACCTACGGTCTGAAGGGTGACAAGATCGTCAACATGAACTATGCTGCTGTCGACGCCGGCATCGATCCTGCGAACCTCGTTCAGATCGACGTTCCTGAAAGCTGGAAGACAGCTGAAGAAGCTCCGGTCGAAGCGAAGGACGTTTCGAAATTCGTCAAGGATATCCTTGATCCTGTCAACGCGTTCAACGGAAACACAGTTCCGGTATCCGCTTTCACAGGCATCGAAGACGGTACTTTCCCGTCAGGTACGTCCAAGTACGAAAAACGCGGCGTAGCAGTCAACGTTCCGACATGGATCAGCGAAAACTGTATCCAGTGCAACCGCTGCTCGTTCGTATGTCCGCATGCGGCTATCCGTCCGGTTCTCGTATCCAAGGACGAAAAAGCTGCTGCTCCGGAAAACTTCGACACCATCAAGCCGGTAGGCAAACAGCTTGCGGATTATGAATACCGCATCCAGGTTTCCGTACTCGACTGCACAGGCTGCGGCAACTGCCAGGCGGAATGCCCGGCGAAGACCAAGGCTCTGGAAATGAAGCCGATCCATACTCAGGAAGCGCAGATTCCGAACTGGGATTTCGCTATGACTGTCGAACCGAAGGACGACATCCTGAACAAGTACACGGTCAAGGGCAGCCAGTTCTGCCAGCCGCTGCTTGAATTCTCCGGCGCATGCGCAGGCTGCGGTGAAACACCGTACATCAAGACGATCACACAGCTTTACGGTGACCGCATGATGATCGCGAATGCTACGGGCTGTACGTCAATCTGGGGAGCTTCCTGCCCGTCAATGCCGTACTGCACGAACAAGGACGGCAAGGGTCCGTCATGGGCTAACTCGCTGTTCGAAGATTCCGCTGAATACGGATTCGGTATGCTCCAGGGTGTCACGAAGAATCGTGCGACCATCGCAAGCTACCTCGAACAGATCGCTGAAGACGCTCCGGCTGACGTCAAGAAGGCCTGCAATGACTGGATCAAGAACAAAGACGACGCTGAAGGCTCGAAGAAGGCTTCTGCGGCTCTCGTAGACGCGCTCGAAGGCTACGAAGTTAAAGATCAGGATCTCAAGGATAAGCTCGGATTCGTTAAAGACAACGAAGATCAGCTCATCAAGAAGTCCGTATGGTCATTCGGCGGCGACGGCTGGGCGTACGATATCGGCTTCGGCGGACTGGATCACGTCCTCGCATGCAAGCAGGATATCAACGTATTTGTCGTAGATACCGAAGTTTACTCCAACACCGGCGGACAGGCTTCCAAGGCTACTCCGGTAGCGGCGGTTGCTCAGTTTGCGGCCGGCGGCGAACGCATCAAGAAGAAGGACCTCGGCATGATCGCCACGACCTACGGCTACGTTTACGTTGCTCAGGTTGCGATGGGTGCTGACAAGAACCAGTACATGAAGGTCCTGAAGGAAGCTGAAGCTTATCCGGGTCCGTCTCTGATCATCGCTTACGCGCCCTGCATCAACCACGGGATCCGCGGCGGCATGAGCAAGACTCAGGAACACGAAGCTATGGCTGTTGACTGCGGCTACTGGCATCTGTGGCATTACAATCCGCTGCTGGCTGAAGAAGGCAAGAATCCGTTCGTTCTGGATTCGAAAGAACCTGATTTCAACAAGTTCCAGGATTTCATCGGCACCGAAGTTCGTTACACGTCACTGAAGAAGGTCGAACCGACCGTCGCTCAGAAGCTGTACGACGAAGCGCAGAAGAATGCACAGGCTCGCTACGAAGGCTATGTCAAGCTGGCGAAGGAAGACTAATCCTCCAATTCAATAAGATACAGAAAGACCTCCCGAAAGGGAGGTCTTTTTTATAGCGGGAATCTGGATCGTACAGATTAATATACGTAATTGGTATGATAGTATAGGTAAGATAATTATTGAAACAGGAGCTGATTCGCAGATGTATTCAACTGAAAAAATATGGGTGGAGAACGGTTCCTGCAGGATTTACGGGATCGCGCATATTCCGGATACGGACGGGAAGAAACCGGCCGTGATTTTCTCCCACGAGCTCGGAAGCAGCCACGAGTCCGGAATCCCCTATGCCGAAAGGCTTGCGGAAGCAGGCTACGCAGCATATACCTTCGATTATCCGGGAGGGAGCACCTTGTCGACTGAGAACCGGAGCGGCGGGGATACGGCGCAGATGTCGGTAATGACCGAGGCTTCGGATCTCGAAGCGGTGATCGAGGCAGCGAAGAGCTGGGATTTTGTCGATCCGGACCGGATTGTCCTGCTGGGCGGAAGTCAGGGGGGCATGGCGGCGACGATCGCGGGCGCCGGTCACGGCTTCACAGGGAAGACGTTTGAAGAGGCGGCGGGCTACATCCTGGATTATATGCAGGCATTCGCGAATTAAATAAGCTCTTTAAAGCAGAAAAAGCAGGGACTCCGGTCTCTGCTTTTTTTTATTCAGGCTTCGAAGGCTTCCTGGAGGGCTGTCAGAAAGGCTTCCGCCGCCGGTGTGAATACCTGGTATTTTTTCCAGATCAGGCTCATGGATGCTTCGAGGGGCGGGTCCAGGGGACGGAACACGAGGCCGCTGTCCTTTGTATTGATGAGTCCGTCGATGACCATCGCGATGCCGAGACCTCCCGCCGTCATTTTGGCCGCGTTCAGGATCAGTGTATAGGTGGCGGAGACGTTCAGATCAGAGAGCTCTCTGTTGAGCCAGGCCTGCAGGAAGCCGCCGTCGAGAGCCTGCTGGGAGAGGATAAGCCGTCTGTTCTGTAGATCGGCGGGCTTTATGGTCTCGTTCTGTGCAAGATCGCAGTCATCGGGCATCAGCACGCCCCATCTGTCGTATTTATTCAGCGGAAGAAGGTTGTACTTAAGCTGATCCACGGGGCCGAACAGCAGCCCGAAATCCGCCAGTCCCTTGTCAAGATGATCGCGGACGTAGTCTCCGTCTCCTGAGAACAGCCGCAGTCTGATTCCCTGATGCTCTTCGCACAGTTCGTTTGCGACCTCGGCGATGCTGCGAATCACGTCGGTTTCGCCGGCTGCAAGAAAGATATCGCCGGCAATTTCCCGCCCTTCCTTCATCCCCGCTTCCGTCTTGTCGACGAGATCGACGATTTCTGTGGCGCGTTTTCTGAACAGGATACCGTCCTGGGTAAGGGTGACCCGGCGTTTTCCCCGGATAAACAGCTGCTTCCCGAATTCGTCTTCGAGGGTCATCAGCTGTCTTGAGAGTGTCGGCTGTGTCACATGCAGGTAATCCGCAGCCTTCGTGATATTTTCTTCATGTGCCACCGCAAGGAAGTAACGCAGCGCCCGTATATCCATCGAGAATCCTCCAGTCTTGTATTGTACGTATAATCTGATTTTATCATGCAGTTATTGAATGACGGATAATAAAACATAGGTATTTTACATATATAAAAGCCGGAAATATACTGAAAGCATGAAATTCGAAAGCTGACGGAGGTAAGAATGAACAGCGAAAGGGAGGAAGTCTATCAGAACCTTCTGGATGCGGGATGCTGCTGCAGGAAGGCCGATAATTTTATGGCGCTCAAGGATGCGGAAAACACGAAGGCAGAGGTGAAGTTTCTCGAGAAGCGGCGCCAGGAGATACTCGACGAGATGCATCGCAGCAGAGAACAGCTGGACTGCCTGGATTATCTGCTGTATCAGTACCGCGAATAATTAAATGTAAAATACAGCTGTCAATGCCGACTGCATGAAGGGCAGACCGTCTCTGGTAGTCTGCGGAACTGAAGCGCACTCGGGAACCTACAGCGAGGAAGCGTTTAAAAATCTGCCGGAACCGAAGGAACAGTACTGGGTGGAAGGCGCAGGTCACTGCGATCTGTACGACGACAAGACGAAGATCCTGTTTGAAAAGATCGGGGATTTCTTCAAAAAAGCGTTCGTATAATCAGTATGATACAATTTATCTGATTATCCGATACGGCGTGATATTCCGAAAAATCGGAGGTTCGTGACAAGGTGAAAGCTTCAGGCTGCAGGCAGTTATAATAACGGAGGTGAGCGGTGGCGCAGAAGAACAGACGGAAAATCAGACGGATTCTGGACCACTGGATGACCGCGCTGCTGATCCTCCTGATGTCGTTTATGGCGACCGGACAGCTGATCCACGAATGGCTCGGTCTCGGGATGTTCGCACTGGTGGTCTGTCATCAGCTGGTCAATATCAAATGGTACAGGCATCTTTTCAGGGGACGGTACGGAGAAAAGCGCACCGTACTGAGCATCGTCGATCTGCTGCTGCTGGTCTCGTTAGTCCTCTGCAGCCTCAGCGGCTTCAGTATGAGCCGCTATGCGGTGCCTTTTATCAGGGGAAACTGGCTGCCTGGGGCGCGGGCCCTGCATCTCGGCACGGCGACATGGAGCTTTATCCTCGCCGGTATCCATATCGGACTGCATTACATTCATCTTGGAAACAGAATCAGTAGCGAAGGAGTCCGGAAGACGGCGCTGATCATTTCCTGTGCCGCTGCGGCTTTCGGGCTGTATCTGTTTATCCGGGACAACACATGGGAATATCTGTTGATTCAGAATCCCTTTGCTTCCGGTAATTATACGGGCGTTTTCACGGCGCTGCTTGAGAGCTGCGTCAAGCTGTACACCTGTTCGTTTATCACGGCGATTATCGCCGGAATCAGAAAAATCTGACCTCCTTCACCGGAGGTCTTTTTATATAATGGAACTGATAAAAACGGAAAGACATGAATACGGAGAACGACATTGAGAATCGACGACTTTAAGCTTGAGTGCTACTTCGGAAAATATGAATTCAGCGCACCGTATCTGCTGGCGCAGTCCGACTGTGAATCGATGTCGGCGAGGGAGCTGCTGGCCATGGAGCCGGGCGCAGAGGAAGAATATCTGAATCAGAATCTCGGCTACACAGAAACCTGGGGAGATCCGGAGCTCAGGGACCTGATTGCCGGGCTTTACAGAAATATGGAACGGGAGAATATTCTGGTATTCCACGGAGCTCAGGAAGCAATCTTCGCCTACATGAACGTGATGCTCGAGCCCGGGGATCACATGATCGCGATGTATCCGAACTATCAGTCCGCCTACGAGGTCGCGAGGTCTGTGCCTGACTGCGGTCTGTCGATGTGGAGGCTTCACGACGACGGGAACGGCTGGAGCATCGACTTTGACGAGCTGGAATCGCTGATCCGTCCTGAAACGAAGCTCATCGCGGTGAATTCTCCGAACAATCCGACAGGCTTCACGTTCACGAACGACCAGATGAGCAGGCTGATCGAGATCTGCGGGAAGCACGATCTGTATCTGTTCTCCGACGAGGTCTACAAGGGATTGGAGCTTGACGGGGAGCCCAGGGAATGGGCGGCGGACCAGTACGGCAAGGCTGTTTCTCTCGGCGTGATGTCCAAGGCCTACGGACTTGCGGGAATCCGTGTCGGCTGGACTGCGTCGCAGGACCGGGAGCTGCTGGATAAGCTTGTCAGATTCAAGCACTACATGAGCATCTGCGACTCCGGGCCGTCGGAGTTCCTCGCGAAGGCAGCGTTAAAACACGGGGACGAACTGCTGGAGAGAAACCGGTCGATTATCAGAGAGAATATCAAAACGGCCGACGCCTTCTTTGCCAGACATCCGGAGGTATTCGAGGTGAAGACGATGGAGTGCGGACCTGTCGCGTTCCATAAGCTTAAGCTCGATATGCCGGTCTCGGAGTTCTGCCGTCTTGCGGTGGAGAAGAAGGGCGTTCTGCTGCTGTCGGGAGACGTGTACGAAGCCGACGGACCGTATTTCAGGATGGGCTACGGTCGTAAGGCGATGGGGGAAGGTCTGGCGAAACTCGAAGAATTTCTGAACGAGGAGTTCAGGCTCTGAATCGATGATTCGGAGTCTTTTTCATGTTCTTATTTTAGAATTAAACATGTTTAATAAATTGCTCTGAATCTCTTGACGGACTGGGGTAACGGGTATATATTAAACGTGTATTAAACATGTTTAATTCTAAAGAGGAATGATATGACATCTGAAAACACGAAGGATAAACTGCTTGCTGCAGTCGGTGAAATTCTTGAAGAGGGGGCGTCTCCCGACAAGCTGACGGTCCGGGCGATTGCGGCTCGGGCCAAGGTCAATCCTGCCATGGTGAACTACTGCTTCGGGTCGAAGGACGAGCTGATCCGACAGGCGGTGGACAAGATCGTCGAGGGCGCTTTCGAACTCCACGATACTATCGATACGGATCCGTCGGATCCTGCGGGCCAGCTTAAGGAGCTGCTGTTCTCGGTAAGCCGGGAGATGCTCAAATACCGGGAGCTTACGAGACTGAGCATTCCGTATCTGCTGTTCGAAGACAAGATTCGTCTGCCGCTGGACCTGCTGCCCTATGTCGATAAAGCATGCGGGGAGCGGTTTACGGAAAAGCAGAAGCGGATGGTCGTGTTCGAGCTCGTCTCGTCGCTCCAGCTGATCTTCTACCGGCTGGAGGACTTCCGCGATTATTCTGGGATCGACATCGAGAACGAAGAGGATCTGAGGGAATTCATCGGTTTTCAGGTCGATCTGTTAACGGGGAATACACATGAAAAATCTTAAATTACTGTCAATAATCCTGCTTGCGGCGTCCGTGCCGGTGATGATCATCATCGACTGGTATGCTCCGGGGCTGGGCGTTCTGTTCCTGTTTCTGCTGGCAGGCGCCGGCCTGTGCGTCCTGATGTACGCAAGGCACGCTGCGCGGACTGCGATCCTGGGTGCTGCGCTCGCGCTGCTCTCGCCGATTCCGAGCATCTACCCGAACGTATTTCCGGCGCCGTCAGGACTCTGGCTCACACTGATACTGGCTGCCGCAGCCGTCGTATTTATAGCGGCGGCATTCATTAAAAAACCGAAGAGGAACTCATGACTGTATTTACGAATATACTCTCGATCATCACGCTTATCGTGATCGCCTGCGCGCTGATCTGCGGGCTGTGGATTCACAGCAATCCGATTCCGGATCACGGGTTTCATTTTGTCCTGTCGCTGAGCGCGCTGGTGCTGTCTGCGGCGGTGATTATCCTGCGGATTCGATTCTGATTTTATGAATATTAATACGGACCGTCGTTTTTAGCTGCGATGCGTAGTATCATCGAATCAGGAGGGACTGCCATGAAGGATTACAGCCGTTATATATCTTCTGTAAGACGCAGCGTGCCGGCGCCCCGCGATCTGGTGGACGGGGACGGGAGCTGCGTGTTCGGAACTTTTCAGGATGAATTTGAAACGATGGATCTGGTGAGCGCGAAGAAGCCGACTCACGCGCCCCAGCTGATGAACCGTCTCAAGCTTACCTTGTGGCAGGCGACGGAGGTCTTTCTGAATGAAGGGATCCTGCTGTCTGTCGTCTGCGATATGGGGATTTTCGGCAAGACGCTCAATGTCTTTTACGACAAGCGGACCGGATACAGCCACTGCTGGGATACGAATCTGAAGAGCAGCGACACGGTTATCGCGCCGAATCTGCTCCGCGGCAGTGTCTCTGAAGCGCATACGCCGGTGAGCTTCGTCAGGTATGAAAACAGTCTCGATCAGGGAAAGATTCATCTGTCGGGAAGTCACAGGGATAAGGACGGCTGGTCGATATCCTACGATTTCGAGCTTGACAGGATCAGCAGGCCTTCCGTTGTCAGCATCCCCTTCGGATTGAACCGGCCGCTGTACAGCCAGAAGGATTTCCTGAAGGCGGCGGGAACGCTCACGTTAAACGGAGAGGTCTTCGGAACGGATGACGACGCTCTGGCGGTCATGGACGATCACCGGGGATTTTATCCGCGGCGCTGCCATTACGACTGGGTCACGACGATGGGATATCTCGAGCTTGACGGAAAACGGGAGCCCTTCGCGCTCAATCTGACGAGAAACCAGAGCGTCAATCAGGACGATTATAACGAAAACCTGATCTGGCTTGAAGGCAGAACAAGCCTGCTGCCGCCGGTCCGGTTTACGCGTTCGGTGGAGAGCGCGGATTTCAGACACGGCTCGATCTGGACCATACGGGACGATTACGATATGGTGAACCTGACATTCAAGGTTACGGACTTGTCGCCGATGGTGATGCACGCGCTGGTCGTGAATATCGACTACTACATCGCCTACGGGGTTCTGAACGGATATGTCCGGAGAGAAGACGGGACGAAGTATCTGATTGAGAATATGCAGGCGATGGGTGAGGACAAGACGATGCTGCTGTGATTGAATATAAAAGGGCCGCGCGGATGCGCGGCCTTATTTCGTTTCAAATCCCTTTTGCGATGTAGCGTCCGAGGGCCATACCGAGAATGACTCCGAATAGACTCAGGGAGATGTTCAGGATAATGTTGCCCAGCGCGTTGATTTCATGACCATGCTGGATCATCCGGATGGTTTCCATCGAGAAGGTAGAGAAGGTCGAGAGGCCTCCGAGCATTCCTGTCGTAAGCATGAGTTTCTGTCTTGCTGTGATGACATCGGAGTCTTCGCTGAGGACGGTGATCAGCCCGATCAGGAAGCCTGCGATAACGTTGGAGACGAGGGTCGCGTAGGGGAATTCGGAGATCGCGGGGAGTCCGGACATCCCGCGGGAGATCGCATAGCGGAAGCAGCTTCCGACAAATCCGCCGATACCGACGGCTAAAAATTCTGTTAACATTTATTCCTCCGTAAAAACCGCATCAAAACAAAGCCTTAGATGTCATCAGCCGGCTGGCGGTTCAATTTCGGCGGTTCGAAATTCGGGAGACTTCATTCCCGTATTCAGACGTAATACTGTTTTATATTTTCAAAAATTTAAAGCTCTGTCAAGGGTACAACATAGAAGATGCCGGCATCTACTGAATACCCTGGAAGGGCCGGATCCGAAACTTCATAAGCGGCAATGTTATAATAAAGCAAAACGGAGGAGAACATGTACGCAAAAAACGATAAAATACAGACTTTAGTTACAGACATGACATCGACGGGAGAAGGGGTCTCGAAGGCGGACGGGATGACCGTATTTACCGAGGGCGCGGTTCCGGGGGATAAGATCACGTCGAAGATTGTCGCGGTCAAACCGAATTACCTGAAATCTGAGCTGATCTCCATCGACGAGGAATCGGAGGACCGCAGGAAGGATCAGGCGGTCTGTCCGTATCAGAAGCAGTGCGGCGGATGTCCGTTCTTCGACATCGATTATTCGGCCCAGCTCAGGCTCAAGGAAAAGCAGGTCAGAGACGCGCTGGAACGGATCGGCGGGTTCGAGAATCCGCCTGTAGAGCCGATAGTCGGGGCGGCGGAACCCTTTTTCTACCGGAACAAGGCCCAGTATAAGGTCGGGCCGGACGGTCTGGGCTTCTACGCTAAAGGATCCCACGATGTCGTACCTACGGCGACGTGTCTGACTCAGCCGAAGAACAGCGGGCGGATCATCTCGCTGATCAACAGCATCATCAAAAAGAACAAGCTGAGCCTGTACGACGAAAAGACGCACAAGGGACTGCTGCGGGGGATCATCCAGCGGACAAACCGTGAAGGAAAGACGATGATCGTCTTCGTCGTGAACGCGAAGCGGATGCCTGAGGAGAGAGCGATCGCGGACAAGCTCCTGAAGGACTCCGATATCGTCTCCGTCTACGTGAATGTCAATAAAGCCAAGGGGAACCGGATCCTCGGAGCAGAAAACAGGCTTATCGGCGGAGAAGAGTACCTGACG
>RRZU010431532.1_pt1 | contig 11440 bp, 6 predicted proteins | sample 2165561 | NCBI WGS metagenome assembly RRZU01 (sample SAMN10456909, study PRJNA506462) | wastewater metagenome | isolation source: wastewater sludge | place: USA: Moscow, Idaho | reverse complement strand
GCAGTCGTATCATTTAAGATAATGGTTACAACAAACCCACTCGTAGTAATAGCTGATAATACGATTTGCCAAATTTTAATTCTATTATCTAACTTAATAAGTCTATTTGCTTTTTTATTTTGTGTAGTTTGCGTATATGTCACACGCCCATAAGCTTCCCTAATTTGCGATTCTAATTTATAACCTTGACTATTCAGGGAATTTCGTTCCATAAATATCTCTCCATTTGTTTCTTGCGGTTATTGGCATATCACGGCTTTCATAATCTATAGCACTTAATGCGTTTTCATAAGCTGTTTTTGCTTTTGTTTGAAAATTCCCTGTTTTATAAACATATCTATTGCTTCCTGGTGCTAGCCAGTAAGTAATAGACTTATCAATGTCTTTAAGATACTCAAAGAAATCTCGACTCATAAAATCATAATACAAATATGATTTATCTTTATGTCCCCAACTGTTAATGAATTTATATGCCAGTGTATCAATCAAAATTCCGCTAATAGGAACATCACATTTATTCTTCCAAGCTCTAGCCATCCTACACAATCTCTTCAAGTTTTTATTTGTTTCTGCATTTCTTTTATTTATCGCTTCTATCTCTTTTTTGGGATCAGTTTTTTTCCAGACTCCTCCACCATTACTATCTGCATAAGTATAACTACCGTCTTTATTTATGAACGCTGGCAAAATTTCAAAATTTATATTGTCTGTAAAGTTAATACCTATTACTTGTCCATCTCCTTTTACATATGACGACGAATAAGTTTTTTGTAAAACTGACCTAACTTCCTGTAAAAGTGCCGACTGCCCATTACCTGAATACGCATTAAATTTTGCATATGTTTCATATGGGAGCTGAACTAAAACATCTATATCACTTGTCCATATTTCTGTTCCTCTGCCATACGAACCCACGAAGTAACTATAAGAAGTTTCTGACGTATTCCCTCTGTAATCAGTGTTAATTCGTTTGGTAATTTGTCGATAACGATTTCTTATTTTATCAACAGTATTATCGCTCATTCTTAAATTATTGCAAAAATCTGTGAAATTGCTAGTTACTGACATCTACTCACCCTCTCTTTTTAAATTCTATACTCATATTATACAATAATTTATAATTAAAATCTTTGCTATTAATGCTATTGAAAAAAAGAATACAAATTACGTATACTTTGTTAGTTTGAATACTAGTTACCGCTCCTTGTATCTCCACACTCTATATCAATCACTACAGATACTTCAATATAGTTATTAATCTCTTTATTTCTTATTTTATGCCCTTTACTAGAAAAGGTAATATGTTTGAAATAGTGCTTGAAATAAAGGATTTCTACGTATCTGCTCGTTGTATCAACACAATAGTCTCCACATGCGTCGTATGGGGAAACATATCTACAGGTTGAACGACTTTAATGTGATACCCTGCATCAACATAAGCTTTTAAATCCCTTCCCAGTGTTTGTGGATTACAGCTTACATAGACAATACGATTTGGGCTTGTGATCAGTGAGCTTTGAATGAAGCTCTTATCAAGTCCCTTTCTGGGTGGGTCAACCATCAAAACATCAACTTCTAAGTTTTGTTTCACCCACTTTGCCATGATTTCTTCTGCTTTACCTGCTTCAAAAGTGGCATTATCAATGCTGTTGAGCCTTTGATTTTTCTTCGCCATTTTAATCGCATCTTCTACAATCTCTACGCCATAAACATGTTTTGCATATCTTGCCGCAAAAAGAGAAATGGTACCAATACCACAATATGCATCAATCACCACATCATTTTTTGAGATTTGTGCATATTCAATGGCCTTTTGATAGAGCTTTTCTGTTTGAATGGAGTTAACTTGATAAAATGATTTAGAAGATATCGCAAAGGTTAAATCATCCAGTTTATCATAGTACGTATCTTCACCAAAAAGAACCACTTGTTTCTCTCCCATAATAACATTGGTGTTTTGTGTGTTGATGTTTAACATGATGCTGACGGTATTGGGAATCTTTTCTAAGATATCTTGAACGATCTCATCTCGAAAGGGTAAGGTGTTTTGATTTACTACTAAGATTACCATCATTTCCTGGGTAATATGTCCTTTTCGAATGATGATATGGCGCAGTAATCCTTCACCTGTTTTCTCATCATAAGCACGAAGATTATAGGTTCTAAAGATATCCCGAATGGTAAGGATAGCTTCATCAATACCCGCTTCTTGAATGTAGTAGTTTTCTACAGGTACTAGATTATGTGATCCACGTTTGAAAAAGCCTGTTTCTAAAAGACCATTCACCTCTCGTACAGGAATTTGAGCCTTATTTCCATACTCCCAAGGGTGTTCCATACCAATGGTATCTTGAAACCAACTCTCATCAATTGCTATATATCTTGATAAAGCATCTTTAACCCATTGTTTTTTATATTTAAGTTGTGATGCATAATCGACGTGTTGAAGTGGCATCGTGCCAAGTCGTGTTTGAAGGATATCTTTCACATCGACTCTTTCTTCACTTGCCTCTATAATTTCTAAAAGTTTTCCAAACGCAAAACGTTTTTCAACACGCTCAATACGGATTAAAACTCTTTCATTGGGTAAGGTGTTTTCTATAAAGATACTGAAGCCATTTATTTTCGCAAGACCATAACCTTGATTGGTGATGTCTTGGATGATAACTTCATGAGTTTCATTTTTCTTAATCATTTTATCATTCCTTTATCGTGATAAGTATACCATATTTAACCGAAAGAAAAGCCGCTCTTTCGAGCAGCTTTATGTTAATCTCTACCATTTAATTTCAAGAGTTTCATGAGTTCAACAAATGGTAATGGGAATAGGACAAGAAGTCCAACCACTTCCCAGTGGTGTAAGTCTAATGGAATAAGGTTAAAGATATCGCGAAGTGCAGGAATAAAGAGTACTGCCAACATCATGAGCGCATTAACAAGGGTTGCCAAGACGAGCCATTTGTTTTTAAAGAATGTTTTAAACACTGTTTTGTGTGGTGAGTGAATGTTATAGGCATGAACAAGTTGACTTAAAGCCAAGACCGTAAAGGCCATTGTTTGTCCCATTTCAAGAGATCCTTCTGGATTCCAAAGTTTGCCGCTACCATACATGAATGCAAATAAAGTTAAACCACCAATCATGACACCTTGATAACCAATTCTCCAAAATGAGTTCTTGTTTAAAAGTGATGTTGAAGTATCCGGTTTGTGATCCATAATATCATCTTCTGCAGGATCTACTCCAAGTGCTAAAGCAGGGAGTGAATCTGTAACAAGGTTTACCCATAAAATATGGATTGGAATGAGTGGTGTTCCCCAACTAAAGAGAATCGCCACTAGCAAGGTAATGAGTTCACCCACATTACATGAGAGTAAGTAGTTGATGGATTTCATAATATTATCTTTAATACGACGACCTTCTCTAACCGCTACAACAACAGTCGCAAAGTTATCATCCGTTAAGACCATATCTGAGGCGCCTTTGGCAACTTCAGTTCCAACAATACCCATCGCAGCACCAATATCAGCACGTTTTAGAGCGGGTGCATCATTGACACCATCTCCTGTCATCGCCACGATGTGACCATGACCTTTCCATGCGGTAATGATACGCATTTTATCTTCAGGTGATACACGGGCATAAACCGCAATATCTTCTACACGATCAAAGAGTTCTTGATCACTCATTTGATCTAAGTCTTGACCGGTTACAACTTCTTGACCATTGAGCATACCAATTTCATCCGCAATGGCTTTAGCGGTGATGGCGTGGTCTCCTGTAATCATGACGGTACGAATACCGGCACGCTTACATGTTTCAATCGCATCGTAAACTTCAGGTCTTGGTGGGTCAATCATGCCCACAAGACCCACAAAGATAAGATTACTTTCAATTGAAAGATCTCCTTCTTCAGGATTTGTCTCAAGTGGTTTATAAGAAACAGCCAACACACGTAATGCTTTTTCCGCAAAGGTCGCATTTTGTGTTTGGATACGCTCTTTATCTTCTTCTGTCATTTCAACAATTTCATTATTTTTTAAGACATATTTAGAAACAGCTAAGATTTCATCCACGCCACCTTTAGCAAGTGCACGAAGGCCTTCATCAAACTGGTTAACAGTACTCATACGTTTTCTAGCAGAGTCAAAAGGAATTTCGTTGACACGTGTATGTGAGGCAATAATATCTTGAGTATTAAGACCCAGTTTATCACTCCATACAGTAAAGGCTGTTTCTGTTGGATCTCCAACCCAAACACCTTCAATAAAGCGTGAATCATTACAGAGTGAACTGTAAGTTGCGAGTGTTTCTGGTGTGATGCTTTCATCTAAAGTCCATGATTCCATCACAGTCATTTTGTTTTGTGTTAAAGTTCCTGTTTTATCACTACAAATGACAGAAGCACTTCCTAAAGTTTCAACAGATGGGAGCGTTCTGATAATTGCGTGTTTTTCAACGAGGCGTTTGACACCCATTGCAAGAACGATGGTTGATACAGCAGGGAGTCCTTCTGGAATGACCGCTACAGCAAGTGATACAGACATCATGAAGGCTTCCATAATATCCATTTCAGCTTTAAATAAAGCAAGCACAAAGATAAGAGTTGTAGCGCCAAGGGCGAAGTATCCTAAAGTTCTTCCAAGTTTATCAAGTTTCTTTTGTAGGGGGGTTTGTGTGTTGATGGTGGATTGAAGCATTTCTGCAATTTTACCCACTTCAGTTTTCATACCAACTGCCGTAACAACACCCATACCACGACCATAAGTAACAGTACCTGATGAGTAAGCCATATTCTTGCGATCCCCCAGTACATCGGTTGTTTCACCGACATAAGCAAAGGATTTTGAGACAGGGACAGATTCACCGGTTAAGGATGCTTCTTGAATTTGAAGTGAATTACTTCTCACAAGACGTATGTCTGCTGAAACAAGATCACCAGCTTCTAAAACCAGTAAGTCTCCAACCACAATTTCTTTGGATGGGATGGACATTTCCTTACCACCACGAATGACTTTTGAGTTGGGACTGCTCATTTCTTGAAGTGCTTTGAGTGATTCCTCTGCTTTATTTTCTTGTGTAAATCCAATAAAGGCGTTGATCACAACAATTGAGATAATGATGATGGCTTCTGTTTTATCCCCTAAGTAATAAGAGATGAGTGATGCCACCAATAAAACGATGATCATGGTATCTTTGAACTGATCTAAAAGTCGAAGCCACTTGCTTCTAGAACCTTTTTCCTCAAGTTCGTTTTTACCATATTTTTCTTTTGAAGCTTCAACAGCTTCTTCTGTGAGTCCATTTTCAAGATCAAAATGTTTTGATACTTCTTCTATAGACTGCGCATACCAATTTTCCATGGTTTCCTCCTTCTTTGGACAAGGCAAATAAAAAGACCTTACCCAAGTTTAAAACTTGAATAAAGTCTCGAATTTATACGTATTCCGGACATCTTAGTCGTGTTGACGAAATTACGCTCCTTAATAAGGCTTCTACTCCCCTTAATTCATATCAAATAATAACAAACCTCTATGAATTTGTAAAGGTTAATTGTCTGCGAATTGTGAATTATAAAGTTCTGCATAGAATCCATCTTCTGATATGAGTGTATCGTGGTTTCCTTTTTCAATGATATTGCCATCTTTAACCACTAAGATAACATCGGCATTTCGAATGGTAGAGAGGCGGTGTGCAATGACGAAGCTGGTTCTATTTTTAGTGAGTTCTGCCATGGCTTCTTGAATCATGGCATCAAGGCGTGTATCCACTGAACTTGTGGCTTCATCTAAGATTAGAATCTTTGGATCACTTAAAAGTGCACGCGCAATGGTTAGGAGTTGTTTTTCACCATTTGAAATATTGGATGATTCTTCATTTAAAACCATGTTATAGCCATCAGGTTGTGTCTTAATAAAGTGATGCACATTGGCACGTTTGGCCACATCAATGATTTCAGGCATGGTGGCATCTTCTTTACCATAAGCAATGTTGTCTTTAATCTTACCACTGAAAAGCCATGTATCTTGAAGAACCATTCCAAAGTAACTTCTTAAGTCATCACGATTCATTTCGCGAATATCCACACCATCAATTAAGATGGCACCCTTATCCACATCATAAAATCGCATGAGTAAGTTAATGATGGTTGTTTTACCAGCCCCAGTGGGTCCTACAATCGCGACCATTTGACCTGGTTTAATCTCAACATTTAAATCTTTTAAAACCGGTACATCACTATAACCAAAGGATACATCTTTAAAAGATACTGCCCCCTGATAGTGTTCAATGACTTTGGGTTCATGTTTTAATTTTGGTTCCTCAGTTTCATCAAGAAAATCAAACACACGGTCCATCGCCGCAAAACTTGCTTGAATAGCACTTGAAAGTTGTGTCATTTGATTTAAAGGTTGGTTGACTTGCCAGATATAACGAATGAAGGCTTGAAGGGCTCCAACAGTTAAGGTGCCTAAGATGACGTTTCGTGCACCCAAGAAGATAATAGCAGCAATGGCACTATAGGTTAAAAGTGCCACAGTAGGTCCCATTAAACCTGAAAGAAAGCTGGCTTTAAACCCATATTCACTTAAGTCACTGGCGGCTTTTTCAAAATCAGTGGCTGCCTCTTCTTGGTAGTTATACAGTTTAATTTCATTGGAACCGGTAAATTTCTCTTGAACTACCGCATTTAAAACAGCCAAAGAATCTTGTGTTTTCTTAAACATGACTTGTGATTTTCCAATGATGATGCGTGATGCCAGTAAGCTCAGTGGAATGATGGATGATGCGATCAGGGCCATTTGTAAGTTCAAGACAAACATCATGACCACAGAAATACTGAGCATGAGAATGGCTTGTAAGATGGCTGCGAAAGATTGTTGAAGGGCATTTGAAATAACCTCAACATCCGTTGACACGCGGCTCATTAAATCCCCTACCGTATGTTTATCATAATAAGCAATTGGAATGCGACTCATTTTCTTTTTAACATCCAGTCTTAAATCATAGGTTGCATTTTGAATGGCATCGGATAAAAGGTATTGCAAAGTGAGTCTTGTGGATGTGTTAATCACATAAATCACAAAAAGAATGATCATCAAACGAATGATTTTATCAAATTGAATCCCACTTAGAATGCCTTTTTTCATATCTGAGACATCACTTAAGAGTTGTGTTGTCACAAACCCTTCAACTAAAGGTGCTAAAGCAACCATGCTGACGGTAATGAATAAAAGAATGACAGAGATCAAGAGTTGTTTTTTATATGGCTTTAAATATTGCCATAATCTTTTTAAACTATTCATCATATAAAGCCATCTCCTCTTCACTAAATTGTGACGCTGCGATTTCTTGATAAATCTGGCAGGTCTTCATCAATTCTTGGTGACGTCCCATACCCACCATTTGTCCTTCATTTAAGACAATGATTTTATCAGCTTCCACGATGGAACTGATTCTTTGGGCCACCACAAAGACAATTGAGTTTTGTGTTTGTTTTTTAAGATTTTTACGAATGGTTGCATCTGTCTTATAGTCTAAAGCTGAGAAACTATCATCAAAGACATAGATTTCTGGTTTTCTGACTAAAGCGCGCGCAATACTCATCCTTTGTTTTTGTCCACCAGAAAGGTTTGAGCCGCCTTCTGAAAGCCACTCTTCATATTTTTCTGGTCGACTTTCAATGAATTCTTTTGCGGAAGCTACTTCTGCACTTTCTACAATTTCATCCATAATGGCTTCTTTTTTACCATAACGGATGTTGTCGGAAATGGTACCACTGAAAAGGTTTGCTTTTTGTGGGATAAATCCAAAGTGATCACGAAGGGCATAAAGATCATACTTACGAATGTCGACACCATTGAGTAAGATTTCACCACGCGTGACATCGTAAAAACGAACCATAAGGTTGATAAGGGTACTTTTACCACTCCCAGTTGATCCAATAAAGGCCACAGTTTCTCCAGCTTTTGCGCTAAAGTCAATATCCGTTAAAACATTCGCCTCTGAATCAGGATAGTTAAAGGTGACGTTCTTAAACTCTAATGTGACATCGCCTTCTACTACAGATAAACCATCTTTTGGATTTTTAATTAAAGGATCTTTATATAAGAACTCTTCTATCCTTGCGGCACTGACGGCTGCACGTGGATACATGATAAAGACAAATGAGAAAAGCATGAGTGAGAATAAGCCATGGAATTGGTATTCTAAGAATGCCACTAAAGATCCCACTTGTAAGTGTCCCATATCAATCATGCCACTTGCGACATAAAAGACCACAAGGACAATCATATGTAAGATGAAGAAAAATAAAGGTTCAGTACGAGAAATCAGTCTGAATAATCTTTTAGAAATTCCTGCATATTCCTTATTAATCTCTCCAAAGCGTTCTGTTTCATTTTCATCTTGTCTAAACGCACGGATGACGCGTACCCCTGTGATATTTTCACGGGTAATACGGTTTAAGGTATCGAGGTTAGTTTGTTGGACTTTAGAAAGCATGTTTGATTTCTTACCAATGATGTACACCGTTAAGAGAATAAAGGGTACTGAGAGTAAGTTAATCATGGCAAGCTGTAAGTTTGATCTAAAGATTAAGAAAAAACTGGATGCGATCATGATGGGGGTGATGAGTCCCATTCTTAGAAGCATCTGTGTAAACAATTGAAGCTGATACACATCATTGGTCACACGGGTAATCATGGATGATACACCCAGTTCGTTGTATTCTGTGTGTGAGAGTTCTTGCGATTTTTCAAACATGTCACGTCTGATTGCGAGGGTCATGTTGGTTGCCATACGGGATGATGTATAACCTGAAAGAATGCTACCAAGACCACCAAAAATTGCAAGCGCAAAAAGTGCCATGCCCATTTGTGTTAAAAGTTCCATATCTTCTTGAACAATCCCTTTATCGATCATGATTCCTGTGATTGTAGGGATACCTAGTTCCACAATCACAAAAGAAAGGATGGCGATGAGATTTAAGAAGAAGAGGAATTTTTGTTTTTTTATATATTTAATAATAAGTTTCATTGTGTCTTCCCTTCTATTAATTTTTAACTATGATATCATAAACTATAAGGTTACTTTATAGTCAAGCGAAAGGAGCTTAATATGGAAGAAAGATTAAAAACAGGGGCTTTTGCGAAATTGGTGAATACGCCCAAGCATGTTTTGTTCTATTATGATGAGATTAACTTGTTTAAACCAGAAATCGTAGATGAAGAAACAGGCTATCGTTATTACAACTATACACAGTACTATTCTTTTAATGTAATCAGGTTTCTAAAGAATTTGGGGATGCCTTTAAAAGAGATTCAATTATTTTTGAATCAAAGATCACCCGATGCTTTAAAACTGGTTTTAGAAAAACAAGCACACAGTATAAAAGAAGACATCCAAAAGCTCACGCAAGCACAAGACTATATTAATTATACACTTGAACTCATTGATGCCACCAATAACCCGATTGAAACCTGTTTCGTTTCCCATAAGGAAGATGAATATCTTTTTATAGGTGAAGAGATTGAAAAAGTTTCATTTGAAGGCTTCGTTAAAGAATACGCAAAGTTTACGCAAAATAATGAAATCGAGTTCAGTAACTATGTGGGGATTATGGTTGATTATCAAGATTATTTAAAATCACGTAAAAGACACTACAGCCATCACTTTGTGAAAACACTGTTTGAAGATACTTTATCCAGTAACCACATTAAACAAAGTGGCGACTATTTGGTTTATATTCATTATGGTGATTTCGATGATATCCAAACGTCTTATGAGAAAATGGTACAGTATGCACACAAACACAATCTAACACTTACGGGTTCATTTTATGAAATGACCATCCGTAATGAAATCATGGCGACCAGCCCCCGTGAATTTTTGACCGAAATTAGCATACGGATTAAAGAAGACTCTGAAAACCCGTGAAAACGTGAAAATTAACACAGTATATTTACATTTTCATCTTTCTTTTCAATTTGCTTATGGTATAATTTACCCTAGGTAACCTAGGAGGCCAATATGATAGAAACACTATATTTACATGGAAACACAGCCGTCATTAACTACAATGAAGGGTTTCCAACACGTAATGTGAGTATCCTTAACTCAAACTCATTTAGAAAACTGATTACTGCATTTTTAAACGATGCAAATAAACAAACCGTACGACGCTTAAAGAAATTCTGTCCTGATTGTGATTTAACAGAAGAACTGTTAGACCTCACTAGACAACTGCATGTATACAATCTTGATGAAGTCAAACACCCTTTAATGAATGACGTTAAATTTGTCCAACAAATTATTGAAGACGTTTATGAGTACTGGCGTGAATATCAACGTTGTAGTGTCATTTACTTAGGAAGAAAATCTACATCTGAACTTGTGAACTTTGTGGATAAAGATACAGAGTTCAACCGTGTGATCCTTTCTTTTTATCGTAACTTACAAGAAAAGGTACAGGGACGTAAAAATAAAATTTACCGCCAATTAAGAGCGGGTACCAATGCGGCCATTACACTGCGTAAAAAAGACCACATTATTCCAAAAGCTTACAACAACCTTGATGAGATGATGTTTATTGACTCAGTCTTACTTCACTCACCCCTACTCTTACATCCAAAAACAAACAAACGTGAAGGGCACTTTGAAGAAGTATTTGAAAATCCAATCAAAGATTTTGAAATCGACAACAACAACTTCTATTGCTACCCCGCAAAAATGGGGACACAACTTGCCTATGTATATTTCCACAAAGACTTTGTCTTCTCTGGAATTTCACTCGCAAACCTGTTTGAGCCCGCAACCACAGAAGACATTGCCGCAAGAAAACCAGACATCTTAGTTGCCTTTGGTGTTAAAGATGGAAAAGAAGACATGGTTTTCTATAACGATACAGAAAATGAAGTCGTTGTCGCAAAAATCTCTTACCAACCAAAAATTGAATACTTTGGTTACATGAAGAAAATCATGCTTACCGCATACAACGTATCCATGATGGAAAAAGGAAACTTACCCATCCATGGTGCCATGGTCAATATTCTCTTTAGAGATGGTACGAACAAAGGTGTCGTCTTTATGGGTGATTCAGGTGCTGGTAAATCAGAAATTATTGAAGAAATCACCAACGTTGGTGGCACAGAAATTGACCGCATTGATGTCATCTTTGATGATATGGGTGCTTTCAGACTTACAGAAGATAATGAAGTTGTTGCTCAAGGTACAGAAATTGGTGCCTTTGTAAGACTTGATGATCTTGATCGTGCACTGCCTTATCAAGCGATGGACCGCAGTATCTTTATGAACCCTGAGTCCACAACCAACGCACGTGTTATTATCCCTGTCACAGACTTTGATACCGTTCAAAGTGACCATAAAGTGGATTACTTCCTTTATGCGAATAACTATGATGCAAAGATTGGTGTACAACTCTTT
>RRZU011379173.1_pt1 | contig 11442 bp, 11 predicted proteins | sample 2165561 | NCBI WGS metagenome assembly RRZU01 (sample SAMN10456909, study PRJNA506462) | wastewater metagenome | isolation source: wastewater sludge | place: USA: Moscow, Idaho | reverse complement strand
GATGGTGGTGGTGGTGCGGAGTCTGGTTCGGGCGCGGGTGACGCCGATGCCGACGCAAGCCAGGTGGCGGACGAGAGCCGCTGGGCCGCGGACTTGGGTGAGCGCACAATTGCGCCAAAGAAGCTGCGCCGGGTACGCCGCGACGTAGCGCACCGCGCAGACGTCGAGGAAACAGGCGAATCAGCAGGCGGCCGCCACGGCCAAGAAATCCGCGAAAAGATCGAGGCGGAGCTAGCCGAGCGGAATGCTTCCAGCTAGCACAAGAACAGGACGTCTGTAGAGAAATGTGGTTGAGGACGAGGCTGGATAGTCTCGTTTTCGACCGCTGGAGATGCTGTAGAACGTCTCAGACGTGATTTATAAATTGATCGCTCATTTGGATTGTAGGGAATTCTGACATGATCGAACTGACTAAGGAGAGCACTTCATGCCTGAGTTGAACTGGGTGGGCAAGGACAAAGTCATAACCCACCATTTAGATGTTCCGTTCCGAGTGCTTGACCGCCAGTTCAGTTACGACGAGCATGGCCAACACGAGGCCGATAATAGCTCGCCGAATATGATTATCCACGGTGACAACCTCGAGGCGCTCAAGGCTTTGCTTCCCCAATACGAAGCCAAGGTTGACTGCATTTACATTGATCCTCCTTACAACACTGGTAACGAGGGCTGGGTCTACAACGACAACGTCAACGACCCTCGCATCAAGAAATGGCTCGGCGATGTCGTCGGCAAGGAAGGCGAAGACCTCTCCCGCCACGACAAATGGCTGTGCATGATGTACCCGCGTCTGCGACTCCTGCAACGGTTGCTCGCTCCGACCGGAGCGATCTTCATCTCCATCGACGACAATGAAGCCGCCAATCTGCGGCTCATTTGCAACGAGATCTTCGGCGGGCACTGCTTCGTCGCCGACATCTCGTGGCAGCGCAACTACTCAACGCGGAACGACTCAAAAGGGATCCCCGCAGAGGTCGAGCATCTGCTGGTGTTTTCCAAGCAACCCGGATGGAACCCGGGCAAGCTTGAGCGCACCGACGGTATGAATTCGATCTATAAGAACCCGGACAATGACCGAGGCTCTTGGACGAGCGATAACCCGTTTGCTCCCGGTGCCGCGACGCACCAGGGCATGGTTTACGCGATTCAGCATCCGTTCACAGGTGAAATGATCTACCCGGGTACAGGGAACTGCTGGCGTTATCAGCGAGATGAGATGTTTCGAATCTTCTCTGGGTGGACTGACTACGAGCTACGCGACCTGGGTGATGCCGAGGAGCGGGCGCGCGTTTGCGGTGTCGCGGTGGATGAAGTTAAGCCAGGCGTGCTTGGCATCGTGCTTTCCAAGCCCCTGGATGCAGCGCGGAAAGACGCCGAAGCGGTTTACGCTCGCGGACAGTGGCCGCGCTTCTACTTCACGAAAGGCGGACTCGGCGGAGTTCGTCGTAAAACGTACCTTGACAGCGTCGGTGGCGCTCTTCCCACCAATTTCTGGTCATACGAAGTGGCTGGGCACACCGATGAGGCGAAGAAGGAGGTGCGCGCCATCTTTGATGGCCGCGTCGCCTTCGATACGCCCAAGCCTTCGCGGTTGATTGAGCGGGTACTGCAGATTGCAACAAAACCTGGCGACGTCGTGCTTGACTCTTTCTCCGGTTCCGGCACTACGGGGCAGGCTGTGTTGAACGTGAACAAGCAAGACGGCGGTAACCGCAGCTTCATCCTTGTCGAGCTTGGTGATTACGCTGACACTGTCACTGCCGAGCGCGTGCGTCGTACCATTCAAGGATTCAAAGGGGAGAACAGCGAAGAAATTGTACTGTTCGACCAGAAGCTCACCATCGCTGCACTCAACAAGGCACCTGAGATTCTGGCTGAAGCCTCCAAGATCGCTTACGAAGCGCAGGACAACTATACGAAGGTGTCTCGCCCGAAGATAGTCACGAAGGTGAACGGCAAGACAGGCTCCTCGTCGGTGCAGGTTGTCGCTACACGGACGCATGAGCACGATGTGTCAGGTACCGGTGGCTCGTTCTCGTACTACGAGTTGGGAGAAAAGTTGCTGATGGACGGAAATCTCAACTCATCAATTCCTGTCGAGCGAATTCGTGAGTTCATTTGGTACAGCGAAACTGGGGCGCCACTAGACCATCGTAACGTGGATGCGCATCCTTACTTCTTGGGGAAGAATTCTGATACTTCATACTTTTTCGCCTACGAGCCAGATCGCGGGATTGTACTTGATCGAGACACGCTGGCCTCGATTCCTAGAGACTGCGCGGCAAATGGTTACGTCTTCTACGCGGATGCTTGCGCTCTGTCTGACAAGAGCCTTCAAGCAATGAGTATTGTATTCAAGAAGATCCCCCGCGACATCGCTAGGATTTAGAATAAGGAGTTGCGCTCGTGGAGCTAAAGAAGTACCAGAAGCAAGTTATCGCTGACCTGAATGATTACCTGGCGTTCCTGAAGAGTACAAATTCTCTTAAGGATGCTTATCGGGAGTTCTGGGCAAGACGTGGTGTCGAAGTTGGGCGGCCAGGAATACCTGGCTATCACAACGTTGTTCCGAGTGTTCCGCATGTTTGCTACAAGGTGCCTACTGGAGGCGGTAAGACTTTTCTAGCGTGTGCATCAGTCAAACCACTTTTTGATGCGATGCCTTATGGAAAGCCAAAGGTTGTTGTCTGGTTGGTTCCATCTGAGGCGATTCTTTCGCAGACACTCGCTGCATTGAAGAATCCCGGGCACCCATACCGTCAGCGATTGAATGTTGATCTTAGTGGGGGTATGGAAGTGTACTCAAAGGACGAGTTGCTCTCAGCCCAGAATTTCGACCCTGTGACTATTTCCGAGCAGCTTTCAGTAATGGTCCTGTCTTATGACTCGTTCCGAGCAAGTAGGAAAGAGGGCAGGAAGGCCTATCAGGCAAACGGGAACCTTGCGCCGTTTGCCACGGTTCTTGGTGAGCCTGCTCAACCGATCGAGAACGCAGACGAGACGGCCTTGTTCCAGGTAATCAATCAGCTCAATCCGATCGTCATTGTCGATGAGTCACATCATGCGACGAGTTCTCTGTCAGTTGAGATGCTGACAAATTTCAATCCATCCTTCATCCTTGACCTCACGGCGACTCCAAAGAAGGAGTCCAACATAATCTCCTATGTCGATGCTTTGGTACTCAAACGCGAGCATATGGTCAAGCTGCCGGTCATTGCATACAACCGGGCTTCACGTAATGATGTCATTACTGATGCGATTGATTTGAGGAGATCATTAGAAGAAGCTGCGCAGATGGAATTGGCTGCGGGTGGGATCTACATTCGACCGATTGTACTATTTCAAGCTCAGCCGAAAACCAGCGAGGATGCTACGTCGTTCGAAAAACTGCGGGCCAAGCTTATTGAAGTGGGAGTTGCCAAAGAGCAGGTTGCGATAAAGACGGCGACGATCAACGAACTAAAGAATGTTGATCTTGCTAGCTCTGATTGCCCGATCCGATTTATCATTACCGTCAATGCGCTCAAAGAAGGCTGGGATTGTCCTTTTGCGTATGTCTTGGCGTCATTGGCAAACAAGACGAGTCAAGTAGACGTTGAACAGATCCTTGGACGTGTTCTGCGACAGCCGGGTACTCGAAGGTACCGTAATGAGCTATTGAACATGAGTTATGTGCTCACATCGTCGAATGACTTTCAGAACACTCTTTCCAGAATCGTTGTAGGTCTGAATAACGCAGGTTTTACTGCACGGGATTATCGAGTAGCAGAAGAGCTTCCTGTGCCTGAACTGAACATGGAAGTTGCAGTTCTTCTACAAGATCCACGGGATGACGAGTCTTCGGATGGGGACTTTTGGAGTTTTGACTCACGCGAAGTAGCAGTGCGTTTAGAAGAACGCAGTCAGCAGTTGACATCCTCTGACTCTACGGACGTCGCTGTCAGCCCCACAGTGGAAGTGATGATCCAAGCGGCAACTGCTCAAGGCAAAGCATACGAGCGGGCCGCCGAAACAGTGGAGAGCCTGACGACTGATTCAGTGCCAACGGATTTGGAGGATAAAGTGCCTACTTACTCTATGAATACCGACTTGGCAGAAGAGGCTCTGTCTCTAAGGTTGCCTGAGTTTGTAATGCGTGCGCCATCGTCTGCGTTATTCTCAATCGGGGATGGCGAGTGGGAGAAGCTTGAACTGGAGAATCTGGTTGAGGATTTTACTCTTCGGGACAAGGACTCACGTCTCGATTTGAGCGCTGCTGATGAAGAAATGTACAGGATTGATGTTAGTGACTCACATGGTGACGAACCGAGAGTCAGTCGAGCCAATCAACTTCAGCAACAGTTTGTACGGCAGCATCTTGCCTCGTCAACGCCAGAGTCTCGGCGTCGGCAATGCACGGAAATAGTCTTCAACCGTATCAACCGAGACAATGCTGTGACTGCGAAAGAGCTACACGGTTACGTTGAGCGGATTGTGGATAACTTCGATGCACATCAGATATCTGTACTAGAGGAGAGCCCATACAGGGTTGCTTCGAAAGTCGAGGACAAGCTCAGAGAGCTTCTTGACGAACACCGTTTCCGTAAGTTTGAAGATGGCCTGAAGACTGGCAGGATCTCGGTCAGAGAGGAGTACCGGCTCGCTTCCAAGATTCATCCGGTGAGTCCCACGAGTCTTTTCTCTCGCTCATTGTACAAGGCTGAAGAAGGAATGAATGGGGAGGAGCAGAAGCTCGCAGGCCGTTTCTCTGGTCTCGACAACATCAAGTGGTGGCATCGGATTATCGAGCGTCGCGACTTTGGTTTGAACGGACCTATCAATCATTACCCGGACTTCATGGTGATGACGACTCAGGGAAATGTTGTTTTGGTTGAGTCTAAGGGGCAGCATCTTAGGAACGATGACTCTCGCCGGAAGCTGGCGATTGGACAAGCTTGGGCTTATCAAGCTGGTCCAAAATACCGATATTTCATGGTTTTCCAAGATGGTGTGAAACCACTTGATGGAGCCGAGACGGTTACCAGCTTCATCCGCATTCTCGAACAGCTCTAGGAGTAACGGTGGATATTTGGGAACCACGAACTGATGTGGAGATGGTCCGGAGTCTATTGATACTACCCGAGCACGAGCATCTCGATTTCAAGGAGAGGATCGACTTCTCAGATCGCAAGAGCCTTCTGAGTTTTGTCAAAGATACCGTCGCGATGGCCAATACTCATCCCGGTGGGCATATCGTCGTGGGGGTTTGCGATGATGGTTCATGGCCCGACGATTCTAGCCGCCTGAGCCACGATACTTTTGACAGCGCGACTTTACGTGATCGAATCGCTGCTTTCATTGATGCTCCGATTAGCATTCGAAGCCAAATCCACACCATAGATGGTCACGACGTGGCTGTTATAGCAGTCGCGGCTGGCCCGGATATGCTTCCCATCCCAATGAGCAAGCAGGGTAACTACGAAGTGGACAAGAGCGGCCGGACGCAGCAGAAGTCTATCTTTCATCAAGGGGATGTCTTTCTTCGAGAAGGCTCTCAGAACGTTGCGCTCCGTAGCACACATTGGAATACTCTTCTGGCTGCCCACGACCAACGTATTCGAGCTGAGGCGAGAGCTAACGTTGATGCGATTCTCAGCGAACTCGCTCAGTCACTGGTAGGAAATTTTGGGACACCGAGAGCTTTGCCTCTGAATATAGATAACCCTGAGAAATCTCTTTCAGCTTCGATTGGTGCCTATCTTAGTTCTGACGATGTAACTCCGGTCCGACTATTGGTGCAACAAGCGGTGAACTCTCTACCCACAGATCGTGAGAAGGGACTGAGAGTTTGGGCAATTGGTTGCGTTCAAGCTTTGATTTACAATCGACGTGACTTTGTGGTTGAGAGCATTGACATGCTTCACGCGGTATACCTTGCTAGCTATCAGGACGATGAATTGGTCCTTGATATCTTAGTTCATCTCTATGTCGTCGGTGCTGCAGCAGTGCGCAATCGACGTTGGTCGGAACTCGCAAGTTGTGTTCTCAAAGCTGGCAAGAACGATAACTATCGGTCGTGGATTAGGGAAGGACAAGTCGTCGCCACGCGATTGCGTCTCTTTCCAGATGGTGCGCTGGGACTAATGATCAACATGGCATATGGATTGATGTCAACAACTCCTGCATTACGCCCGGATATAGCTGGCGAACTTCCTCTTGAAGCCATTCCGTCAGCTGACCCAGCACTTAATTCGCTCTGTCAGTTTGACTTCTGCCAGGTCTTGCTACAAGAGCTCTCGTGCAGGCCTCAGAGCTCCCAAGGTTATCCTGCGTGCTCTGCTTTCAGCTATTCCCGCATCGAGTCGCTACTGGAATCTTTCACCTCTGACCAGTTGCTCCGGGAGTCGGTTGCTCAAACAGCAGATGAACAGAAGATCGGTGAGGCCTTCGTGAAGGCGTTCTCATTAGCGGAATCTCAATCGACTGTGCTCGGCACTTGGTGGTCATCGCCTTCTGAAAAAGTTCGAGCGTACATTGATCAGTGGAGAAAGTAGATTTTAAATGCCCAGTGTTCTTCGAGTGACGGCTTACCGCCGCAGTTGCTCCGCGTATTGATTTGAGCACTTGGAGGATTCCTTCGTGGATCCAGACGCGGTTTCTTCGCTGGCCAGCACGTCGGCGTCAGCCCGGTGAGTTGCGACAGGGCAGGTGCTGTGAGTGCTGGGTGAGAAATGAGTAGTGGAACAACCTTCCATACGTTGGCGTACGAACGAAAACCGCTGAGATTCTCTTGCACTTCGTCGACAAGTTCTACCAGCCGGTCGATGAGCTCCATTCCCGACTGTGCAGCGAACCACCCGGCGTCTGCGAACGCGGCGATGATCGGGGCGGCGTCGCCCTCACGATATGACGTGAGTGCACGGAAGTAGCCTTCGGTGTCCCTGAGCAGGCCCGCCGAAATAGGCGCCGTGGCGAGATGCAAAATGGACGGAGTGGAAGTCGTCGTCCGGTGCGCAGCTTGAGCGGTTGTGGCGGAATTGTGACGTCGTTTCGTTGCCACCAATGGTGGCGGTATGGCCGTTGCGGAGACCAATGAAGGAAACCGATTCTGGTTACCGTGAGAGGTCGAGTGGTGCTGTGGTGGCCCAGTCTGGCACGTTCTTGTCGTGTAGCTGTTGGCAGTCATCGATCACTGTTGTCTTGATGCGTGCCTCTACGGCTACTGCTGTGGCTCGTAAAGGAATGAGGAAAATGGAAAGGATTGAGCTGGACAGCGCGTCCACGCGCTCAATTCTTTCCAAAAACCTCAATACTTTGGAGCGGTGATTTGCCCGTCCCATGCGGTATAGAGTTCCTGCGCGTGGGCTTCGACTTCGGAGCGGAAGTAGGGGTTGCGGATAGCGTTGGACATCACGAGATCAACGCTCCGGCCAAAGTAGGCTTCGAGATCTTCTTTGAGTCCAAAATAGGCGTCGAAGGGATCTTCGATGCCGCCTTGGAACTCGACCAGAAGGTCAACGTCGCTTCGCTCTGGATCGAAACGGTCGGTCAAGGCTGAACCGAACAAGCGGATACGGCTCCCGCCATGCCGTTGCGCGATGCGGGCTATCACTTCACGATCTAGTTTCAGAGCCATGCTTCGAGTCTAGGGGCCAGGCCTGGCCTCGAGATAGCGGGTGAATTGACGGGGCCAGAAGGGGCGCCGTCGTCGTTGGAATAATGAGGTAGCCGACCTCTGATGTGCCTTCAATTCTTTTGAGGCGCGACTTGCTTGAACTTCTTCTTGTCTTGGGTTCCGGGATCTCCAGCAGCATCTGGGTCACTACCTCGGAGATGAGGTGTGGGTCCTCGGTGTCGATGAGGAGCATCTGTTTTGCGCCGGGGTACGGGGTTTCGAGCTGCGCGTCGGGCAGGAGGCGGGTGGAGGCGGTGGTTTGTTTGATGAGGAAGCGGTCGTCGTAGATTCCGCCGAATACTTTGCCGCGTGAGTAGAGGACGTACTCGCCCATCATTTTTCGGTGGCGCACAGTGGGCGTTTCGGACAGCAGTTCGAGGACGTACTCCAAGGATTCGTTGCTACTGGCCACGATGCCTCCTGTGGGGGTGACAGTTGATCTTTGCGCGAGTGCGGAGCGGATCCGTACGGGGCCAGTTTACCGATCTGGCCGCGAATACAGGCGGGCGGTGTTAACGTCGTCGTATGGAAGAAACGTCAATGCTGACCTGGACACTGCAACAAGAAATTCCGATTCCGAACGATGTGCTCCCGCTGCTGGTTGAAGGGGAGCAGCCGGTGGCGTCGTTCGCGACGTTTCGTGACTCGGCGACTTTTACGACGAAGCGGCTCATCGTGCGTGACGCGCAGGGGATGACTGGGAAGAAAGTGGAGATTTATTCGCTGCCGTATAGCGCGATCAATATGTGGTCGTCGGAAAATGCGGGGCGACTCGACTGGAACGCCGAAATCGAGCTATGGACTCGCGCCGGGCACATCAAAGTGAAGCTCGGGCGGGGAGCTGACGTCCGGCGAATTGATAGCCTCATTGCGTGGGCGGTTCTGAACGCGCACTGATGTGGTGGTCGGATCTGATGTCTTGGAGAGGGTGTTGACGTGAGTGGCGAGGTGCGTTTGGGTAGTTCGGAGCCCAATGTGCATTCGGTGGAATCGTTGAATGAAGCGAAGTCGATCTTTGGGTCCGGGCGCTCGCGGTTCGCGACTGCGGATGAATTCTCTGCGGACTTGGGCGTTCTTGAGGAAGAAAGCAAGTGATGAGTAGCGGGCTATCCGCGTAGGCGAGGCGCTTCGTCGTCGTCGAAAATATTGACCTACGATCCGAACCTACTGAGCCAGTACGTTGATTCTCTCTTTACGTGGGTATAAGCGAGTTCGGACTTCCTGGTCCTCGCGAAAGTAAACAACCCGGTACGGAAATCTGCTTATCCGATGACTACGGATGGTGTGGCCTGTATCCACATCAAGGATGGGTGGCCAGGCGTCGGGAGAATCCAAGATGCCGTTGACCGCGCTCGCGGCCGCGTGCGCAAAAGCGGCTCCCATGCTGGCTCGGACCTGGTAGTAATCCATGGCCTCAAAAAGCTCATTTTGCGCCTCGGGATGAATGCGGCGTCTGAAACCACTCAAGCGGTGTAGCTCTCGATACGCGCGGCAACGGCAGCATCGACTTCGTCGCCAGTGAGCAACTGAACGCGCCCAGATTCGATGTCTTCTATACGCCGCCGGAAGGTGGAAATTTGATCCGGGGTGAATGAGGCGCCGCTATGGCCTGAGCAATTGTCTTCATCAAGGCTGAGAAGGGCGAGTTCGATCGCCTCTGCCCTATCTTCGGGGCTAAGCTCCATGAGTGTACGAACTGCCTCAAGCACTGACGATGTCATGGCAGGATTCTACCGGGCTGCGCGAGTTGCGACCAGAGGTCGGAGTTCGAGAGGGATGGGTGCGCGCGAAGGGATTGGAATCCTTGTGACACTAACTCATGACTTCGCTTGGAGTTGGCTCTGAGGTTTGTGGAACTGTGAAACCTCCGGCATTTCATTCTTCCGTTTCGCCCACTGAGTAGTAGCTGGTTCATGCCCATGTTCACGCAGGTAGTCTAGAGCGCGTTCGGTCACTTCAATCTTGCACTTGAGGTCCTTTAATGTTTGGGATGACTTGTCGGAGTACCTACTGAGCCTCGCAAAATCCTGTCGGAGACGGAGCTCCGAGCTGATGAGGAATTTCCAGACTTGCGGATTTGCCTCAAGTTGCTGATCCTCTCTGAGAATGACGGTGGCAAGAAGACGCAGAACGAAGTACTCGAAAGATTCGGTGGACATGTGAGACGCAGCAGCCTGGATCGCATCATTTCCATTGTCAGGACGGACAATGCTTGCAACGAGCGTGCTACTTCCCACCGTTGTGAGCGCACCCGCGGTGGCGAGTCCACCCATCATGCCTCCAGGGCCAAATGCAGCCAGGGAGCTAGTGATGGCCGCAGCGCCAGCTACTCCCGGAGCTGCTGCCAGCACAAGGCCGCCAGGAACGGCAACCAATGCGGCAACGCCGAGTCCCATAGCGCCAATTCTCCGCCAGTTCACGCTGTCTGGCGCTATGATTCCTTTGGCTTCTTTGATCGAGGAAATGACGTCACTGCCGAACTTGCTGCCCAACCCGCATTCCTCAGTAAGTTGCACGAGGGCACCGTTCTGAATCTTGTCAGGGATTCGTATATCCCAAGGACTGATGACGTTCGCGAGAGCCGTATCGATCATTACTTCAACTGCGGATTCTTTCCAAAGGTGAATGATACCGGCTGGTTCGGGTGCTTGAGCATGTGGATCGGATAGATCAAACGCCAGTTCCCTCACTGCAAGTGGCAATGATCGTACGGAGCCAGTTCTCTGATTCGCGGTGTCATTTTGACTCCGGAGTTCGTTGAAGGTTCCCATCTGCACTTCACGACGAGCCCCAGCGAAACGCTCTTTCTGCTCATCTTTGAGTTCGGACTCGATGAGGAACGCGTATCGCAACAAGAGAATCCGTTGTTTTTCGTATTCGTTCAACGGTATATCAATGCCACGCCCCACAAGAACCATTTCTTTTGACGTATGGCCGAATAATCCGTATCCGACTGCTTCGGCTACGATCGGGCTCTTGAGGTACGTACTGGCAAAGTGGGCGCTCAGAGGGAGCTCTGATTCGGTTGAGAGATCAAGTATCCAAGGAAAGACCGAGGTAAGTCCGCGATGGGCTGACACGGGATCATTTGGATTCCAGAAGTTGACCCACCACCCAAGGTGCGCTGGAGGTTCCTTGAGACTCTTCTTGAGATCGGCGACATCAAAACTCCCGTGACCCAACGGACTGCCAATCGTGATTACACCAAAGACCTCAAGGTCTGGCGATAGACGCATTAATACATCGGCAGCGATAACTGACCCAAGGCTGTGTCCAATGATGACGACTTTTCCGGAGGTCGGCAACATGTCGATAACGAGGTGTAGTACTGCGGAGCGAATTGCCTGATTCTTGAGATAATTTGTGGCCTGCGCAAACTGCGGGAGAGATTCGGCAAGATCGATAAGAAAGTCGGCTCCGAGTCGGCCGTTGCCAGAATTGTGCCTTCCAAGAAGGTATTCCAGGGATGCCATTCTAGAATCAAACTCACGTCTGAGTCTCTTGGCTTCTGCCCCGGAAGGGCGCTTGATGGTGGTTCGTGGAAGATCCTTGTTGCAGGCCGCCGTCGTTCCATCCAAGATGTGCTTGTACTGTGGAGCGATGATCTGGACATTGGCCAAACCGGGGTATCCGAGAGAAGCGAGAGTCGCGTCGAGACGTACCCTCCAGCCATCGTCTACGTTGTTGCTGAGCGTAACCCCGTGGAGAAAAAGCAGAATCGGAGTATCGGACATCGCTACCTCATCTTGTCAACTTCATCGTCTACCGCCAGACTACAAAGATTCTAG
>RRZU010084706.1_pt1 | contig 11442 bp, 8 predicted proteins | sample 2165561 | NCBI WGS metagenome assembly RRZU01 (sample SAMN10456909, study PRJNA506462) | wastewater metagenome | isolation source: wastewater sludge | place: USA: Moscow, Idaho | reverse complement strand
TACGTCCCTGGCGCGTGGGACCGGTTCCACATCGGGCACCTGAACATCCTGAAGCGGGCCCGGCAGATGTGCGATCGACTGGTGGTCGGCGTCGTCACGGACGAGGAGCTCTTCGCGGCCAAGGGCAGGATGCCGATGGTGCCGCTGGAGGAGCGGGTCAGGGTCGTCGCCGCGATGGACATCGTCGACGCGGTCGTCGTCGACTTCTCGACGAGCAAGCTCGACGTGTGGGACCGGGTGCGGTTCGACGTCCTGTTCAAGGGCGACGACTGGAGGGGCACGGCGAAGGGGGATCGGCTGGAACAGGAGATGTCGAGCGTCGGCGCGTCCGTCCGGTACTTCCCCTACACGGCCCACACCTCGTCGACGGCGCTGCGGCAGATCCTGGCCGGACGCGCAGCGGTTGCGTAAGGGAAGGCGAGCATGACCACGGATCAGCCGGTTATCGACGCGTCCGCGCGTCGAGGGCGCGAGGACCGACGACCGACCGTCCGGATTCTCGGCACGCATGGCGTGCCTGCGAACTACGGCGGCTTCGAGACCGCCGCCGAGAAGGTCGGCCTGCATCTGCTGGCGCGCGGCTGGCGCGTCGTCATCTATTGCCAGGTCGAGGGCAGGGGACCGATCACCTACGACGAGTGGCAGGGGATCGAGCGCGTGAACGTGCCGGTGGACCTGCCCGGGTGGCGGGGCACGTCGCTCTTCGATCTCAAGTGCGTCCGGCACGCCGGGCGGTACCGCGACCTCAACCTCGTGTTCGGATACAACACCGGCATCTTCAACATCTGGCAGCGCCTCAAGCGCATCCCCATGGTCATCAACATGGACGGCATCGAGTGGTCGCGGTCGCGGTGGGGCTTCACCCGGCAGGCGATCCTCTACATCAACGAGCGGTTCTCCGCCCTGTTCGGAAACCACCTGATCGCCGATCATCCGGAGATCGAGAAGTACCTGTGGACGAGAGCGCCGAAGCGCAAGGTCACGATGATCGCCTACGGCGCCGACGAGGTGTTGGACGCCGATGACGGCCCCGTGCGGGCGCTCGGGCTGGAGCCCGGCGGCTACCTGACGCTCATCTGCAGGCCCATCCCGGAGAACTCGATCCTCGAGCTGGTCGAGGGATTCTCCCGGCGGCCACGCGGGATCAAGCTCGCGCTCCTCGGCAACTACCGTCCCGCCGAGGACGAGTATCATCGCGCCGTCGTCGACGCGGCCTCCGACGAGGTGGTCTTCCTCGGCGCGATCTTCGACCCGGACGTCGTCCAGCCGCTGCGCTTCCACAGCGCGATGTACCTGCACGGCCACACGGTCGGTGGCACCAACCCGTCTCTGGTCGAGGCGTTGGGCGCCGGAAACCCGGTCCTCGCGCACGACAACGCGTACAACCGGTGGACGGCGGGCCCGGATCAGGCGTACTTCACGACCGCCGACGACGTGGCCGCACGGCTCGACAGCGCGCTCGGCGCGCAGGGCCGCCTGACCGAAATGAGCTCGGCAGCCCGCAGGAGATACCGCGCGGGGCTGACCTGGGATCAGGTCGGCGAGCAGTACCGACACCTTCTGGAGCGGTACCTGCCCGTCGGCCAAAGAACGTAGAGAACGTAGCCAATCGCAAGTAAGGGGGAAGAGCGATGGTGAAGGTGGCCGTTATCGGTCTGGGAAAGATGGGAATCTCGCACCTGTCGATGGTGCGGGCGTTGCCCGGCGTAGAGGTGGTGGGAGTCGTCGACGCCACCGGGTACCTGTTGGGGGTGCTCAAGAAGTACACCGGGCTGAACACCTATTCGTCGATCGACAAGCTGCTCGAGGCCGAGCGGCCCGATGCCGCGGTCGTCGCGACGCCGTCGAAGCTGCACTATCCCATGGTGAAGCAGTTGCTCGAGGCCGGCGTCTCGGTGTTCTGCGAGAAGCCGTTCACGCTCAAGGGAGCCGACGGTGACGACCTGGTGCGCATCGCGGGACAGCGAGGGCTCGTCACGCAGGTCGGCTATCACAACCGATTCGTGGGCGCCTTCGCGGAGGTGAAGCGCCTGTTGGACGCAGGCGCCATCGGCGAGGTCACGCACGGCCTGGCGGAGTCCTACGGACCCGTCGTGCTGAAACCGCAGGGCGGGACCTGGCGAAGCAAGAGCACGGAGGGAGGCGGCTGCCTCTACGACTACGCGGCGCATCCGCTCAACCTGATCAACTGGTACCTGGGCCAGCCCGTCGGCGTCGGCGGGACCGTCCTGAACCAGGTCTTCTCCGCGGAGATCGACGATGAGGTGTCCTCGACCCTCTACTACCCCGGAGGCCACACCGTGTCGGTGTCGGTGAACTGGTCCGACGAGTCCGTCCGCAAGATGACGACGCGGATCACGCTGTGGGGGACGAAGGGTCGCATCTTCGCGGACCGACAGGAGGTGCAGGTCTACCTGCGCGACGACGCCGACCTCCCCGACGGCTATCAGCCGGGGTGGAGCGTGCGCTACACCACCGAGCTCACCGAGCCCGTCGACTTCTACCTGCGCGGCGAGGAGTACTCGGCCCAGCTCGCGCACTTCGTCGACCGTGTCCGTGCGCGCCGGCTCGACGGCATCAACACCTTCGAGTCCGCCGTCGAGACCGACAAGCTGATCGAACGAATGATCGAGGACTCGCGGCGAGGCCCGAGCGTGCGCCTGAGCGACGAGGTGGCGGCGCCCGCGCCGTCGAGGCGCTCCTTCGGCACGCGCCTGCGCGATGCGGCCCGGGCGCTCACCGCGGCGGGGAAGTGAGGAGAGAGATGGACAAGCTGCTCTTCGGAGACAACCAGTTCTTCGGCGTCAACCACATGTCGGAGGAGAAGGCGCGCCAACAGCAGATGAAGTTCCAGCACACGGACGCCATCATCGACGTCCTGCGCGACGCCTATGCGGAGGGTGTGCAGACGTTCATGTGCACCACGCACGACCGGATCGGCGAGGTGGCGGACTACTTCCGAACGAACCGTGCCGAGTACCCGGACTTCACCTTCTTCCCCGGAATGCCGTACGCGCACAAGTACGCCAACGCGGTGACCACAGACGGGATGATGGGGGCGCTCAAGCGGTTCCTGCCCGGGTCGGGGCTGGTCGACGCCGCCATGCGAGGCACGTCCTCGCTGGTCGGCAAGGACATCGAGGGCATCGTCACGCTGCTGATCGACGCGGAGATGAAGATGTTCGACGGGCTGCCGACGCCGGTGATCTGGCTGCAGAACGTGGTCACCGACCTGCTGCTCGGCATGGGCTTCGACGAGGCGTTCACCATCTTCGCCGATCATGTCCGCGAGAAGTACGGCGCCGAGCCGGGCTTCATCACGATGAACCTGCCGATGCTGGCCGAGCGGCTGGCAGCGCGAGGCATCGAACGCCCGCTGATCTGCGCGAACATCAACAAGATCGGGTTCCGGATGTCGGGGGGCATGGAGGCGTACCGGCAGGCGCTGGAATCGCACGACTTCCGCCCCGTCGCGATGTCGGTGTACGCATCCGGTGCGATCCCGCCAGACGAGGCCATCGCGTGGGTGTGCGAGCAGCCGAACATCGAGGCCATCGTCTTCGGCGCCTCCTCGCGGAGAAACATCCGCAGCACGCGCGAGCTGGTCGACAAGTACTGGGTGCGGTGATGGCCGGCGACCCGCGCACCGTCCTCATCGCCAACCCCGGGGCCGACCTCTACGGTTCGGACCGGATGGCGGTCGAGACGGCGAAGGCGCTGGTGGATGCGGGGTTCCGGGTCGTCGTCACGGTACCGGGACCCGGGCCCCTGATCGGGCACATGACCGACGTGGGCGCGACGGTGATCGAGCAGCCGACGCCGATCATCCGGCGCGGGCTGCTCTCGCCGCGCGGCTTGCTGCAGCTCGCGGGGGAGGCGTTGGCGTGCTGGGGCCCGATGTGGCGACTGCTGCGGAGGGTCGACCCGGGAATGGTCGTCGTGAACACCGTCACCCCTCCGCTGTGGTTCGTCGTGGGACGGCTGGCCGGCCGACACGTCGTCTGCCACGTGCACGAGGCGGAGGCGATGGCGTCGCGCATCCTGCGCGCCGCGCTGTACGCGCCGTTGGCGCTGTGTCAGAGGGTCGTGGTCAACAGCGCGGTCACCCTGCGGGTGCTGCGGGAGGCCGCCCCCTTCGCGGCGCGGCGCGTCTCGGTCGTGCACAATGCCGTGGCGGGGCCACCGGAGGTCACCCCTCCTCGCGCCCGGCCGACGGCGCCGGTGCGGCTCCTGTACGTCGGCCGCCTCTCCCACCGGAAGGGACCGCACCTCGTCGTCGAGGCGGCGCGGCTCCTGTGCGACCGGGGGCGCGATGTCGCCGTGGAGCTGCTCGGGGCGGTGTTCCCGGGCAACGAGGAGTACGAGGCGCAGCTCCGTCGGCAGGCGGCCGAACTCGGTCTGGAGGGCCGGGTGACGTTCCTGGGCTTCCGGCCGACCGTCTGGGGCCCGCTGGCCGAGGCCGACATCGCGATCGTCCCCTCGGTGCTCGACGAGTCCTTCGGCAACACGGCGGTCGAGGCCCTGCTCGCCGCCCGTCCGCTGATCGTCAGCGACATCCCCGGACTGTTGGAGGCGACCGATCCGGCGACCAGCCGCGTCGTCGTCCCGCGCGACGACGCGGCGGCGATCGCCGCCGCGGTGGAGCGGATCGTCGACGACTGGGAAGGGTTCAGCAGCCGCGCCAGGATCGATGCCGAGGTCGTCGGCGAGACCTACTCGCGCGAGCGCTACGCGCGATCACTCACCGACGCCCTGGGGCTGTGAGCGCCGGAACCGGGGCACGAGCCGCGATCCGTCGATCGTCTCGAGGGTCCCGGTGGAGTTCAGCGTGTGCAGACGGGTCCCCGCCCAGTTCGGTCCGGAGGTGTGGTGCCGGATGACCTTCTGCTCGAATCCGGTCTCGTCCAGGCAGCGAATCTCCGCGATGCCGAGAGCCGCGCCGTACCCGGTCCGACAGTCCTGGACGGGCCGCAGGAGTCGGCCGTCGCGGAACTCGACGCGGCCCGCGGGGCGTGCGCTCGCGATGTCGACGAGGACGGGATTGTGCGGGTGCGGGGTCCAGGGGCCGGTGACGGCGGGTGCGGACCAGAGGCACAGGCTGTCGGAGAGGGAGCCGCCGAAACCGACGGTGGCGGTCATCCACCACCGGCCGTCCCGTTCGAAGACGGTGCAGTCGCTGGCCTCCACGTCGTCCAGCAGGATCGAGTGCCGTTCCCATTCCCAGGGGAAGCGGACGGCGCGGTAGAGCTCGACCGTCCGCGCCCCGGAGGTCTCGGGGATCATCCACACCTCGCCCTCGTGCTCAAGCACGAACGGGTAGGAGAGGTGCACGTCGTGGGTGAGCACCGGACGGGGAAGCCCGCGCGGGCCGTCGTCGCCCCATTCCACGACGGAGATCACAGCCTTGCCGACGCGGTGGTCGAAGTCCTCGACGAAAAGATAGGTCCGGCCGTCGTGCTCGAAGGGGAACGGGTCCGCGAAGAACCTGTACCCGTCGTCGGGCAGGTCGTGCCATCGGCTCGGGAGCTCCCCGAGGGCGAGCAGGTCGGGGCCGTCGAGCCTGCGCCAGCCCACCCGCCAGTGGGGCGCGCGGTAGAGCATCCGATAGACCCGCCTGATGGCCGCGCCGACCAGGCGACGCGCGGCGAGCTCCGCGAACCCTCGCGTCCGCGAGGCGGCGCCCGCAGCGTCCGCGTCTGCGGGAGACGCGAACGGACTCCCGGCCACCGCGCCCGCGATCAGCGTCGCGGTTCCGACCCCGATGTCGGCCAGCGCGGTCGCCAGCAGCCCTGGCAGCTCGCTTCCGGGCCGCCCAACGGCGCGGACCGTGCCCGCCCCGTCCACCACGCTCACGAGCGGGAAACGTCCGGCGCGGAGCGCATCCGCGGCGGCGGCCTCACCGCTGCGGCCGTCGTAGAGGACGACCCAGCTCCCGGGAACGGGATCGGCGGTCAGGTCGAGGATGACCTCGATGTCGCCGGCAGGCGGCGTCGAGGAGAGCCCCGGATCTGCGAGCATCCCCTCGTCGAGGCCGTGGAGCCTGCGTTCCAGCCAGAGCAGGCGCTCGAGCCGATCGCGTTCCTTGCTCCGGGCCTCCGGAATCAGCGTGACCGAGACGTCGGTCGCCGGGAGGGCACGGAGTCGTCGGACGAGGTTGTCGTGCCAGCGGCGCCCCGACCGCGAGCCGATGCGGATCTCGAGACGCATGAGCGGCTCCTATCTGTGAAGACGTTGGCTCAGGCCGGGAGCGATCCCATGTCCCGGAACCACTTGGCCAGGACGAGGACGAGGATGATCGCGTTGCACGCGAAGAGGAACGCGTACACGCCGAAGAAGACCAGGGGCGCGCCCAGCAGGACGAAGACGAGACACATCAACCCGTAGTCGGTCGGGAGCACGAGGATCGCGCGGATCAGGCTGGTCGACGCGGTGGACTTGGGCGCCTTGCCACCCAGGACGCGCGCGGCGAGGAGTTCCTTCAGGATCTGCCCGAAGAAGATCACGGTCTCCACGAGTACGTACGTCACGGGAATGAGGAGCCACAGGTCCGGGATGTCGAAGTGGCGGTACGCGGTGATCAGCACGGCGAGGTGGACGGCACTCGCCTTCGCGGCGTCGACGGTGTGGTCCAGCCACTCTCCCTGAGCGCTGCCCCCGCCGCGTAGTCGGGCCAGCTGCCCGTCGGCGGCGTCGAAGGCGTAGCCGAGCACCAGCAGCGCGCTGACCAGGATCCCGAGCCACCACACCGGCGGCACTATCGCGACGAGCGCGAGGGCGGTGAAGGTGAGGCACGCGCTGATGCAGGTCACCTGGTTGGGACGCAGGCCGGCCAGATACGCGAGCGCCGCGATCCGCCTGCCGAGCGGGCGGTTGACCAGCCGCGAGTACAACGGTGTTCCCGCGGACGGTTTCTGGGCTGCCTGCAGCCGATGCACGGCGTCTCGGTAGCCGCCTGTCGCGACCGGTCGCGCCGGAGCGTCGTCGATGTTCATCATTCCCCCAAGGACTCGCATCTCGTTCGAGCCTAGCAGTCGGATCGGGGTGCGCACCATGACGATTCCCGGCTGCTGCATGATCCGGCATGTGGAAAAGGGGTGACAGCGAGGATTCGACGGGTTATGCTCGCTCCCAGGGGGGAAGCCAAGGCTGCTCGCGAGACATCTCGCGGAGAGCGCCTCGGCTTTGTATAGGCATGCATTCTACCCTCCGTGATTCTTCGGGGGGAGAACGCAAGTGGGGGCCACATATCGTCACGTTGCCGCAGCAGTTGCCGTACTGCTGCTGAGCGGCTGCACCGGAGCAACGCCTGAGCCGCCTGGCTCGTCGTCGCCGACTCCGTCGTCGGCCGCTTCGCCGAATCCGACCGCCACCTCGTCCGGGGGCGTCGCCTCGCCGGAGGCGTCGCCGTCCGATTCTCCTGTCGCGTCACCCACGCCCGATCCCTCGGGAAGTGCGGAGACGACGAAGAAGCCGACCACGAAGCCGGACGATCCGACACCTCTGCCGAAGGTGCAGCGCTCGGGGGCCGCGACCAAGCCCACCGTCTCCGCGGCTCCGGCGGAGATCAAGGAGGACGTGGAGTACGGGGACGGCGTGTCGCTGCGCATCGCCGACATCGAGTTCGGCGAGGAGACCAAGGAGGGTCCCGGACGCTTCCCGGGCCGCGCCTACGCCATCCTTTCGCTGGAGATCGCCAACGGCGGTAAGGATCCGATCGATCTCGACACGACGGTCGTGACGGTTCTCGACGCGGAGGACCAGCAGGTTGCCCCCGTCTACGTCGAGGAGGCCGACGTGTCCGACTTCGCAGGAAAGGTGAAGCCTGGCAAGACGGCCAAGGCCCGCTACGCGTTCGCGGTTCCGAAGGCGTCGCGGTCTCAGGTCACGGTCGTCGTCGACTTCGACGGCGTACACACCTCCGCGGTGTTCCGGGGCGGATTGAGCTGAATCATGGCAATGCGGGTCGGGGGGCTCCTGAGGTCACGGGCAGTAGGTGCGGCGGTCGCCCAGGTGTGGCAGGCCGTCGGCAGCTTCGGGCTGCAGATCGTCGCCGCGTGGACGCTCGGTGCGGCCGGGCTCGGGCTCATCAGCCTGTCTCTCGGCGTGATCGTCCTTGCGACGGCGCTCGCCAGCGGCATGGTTGGCGACTCGCTCGTGATCCTCGATCGCGAGGATCCGAAGATCCGCGGCGCGCTGCAGGGCTGGGCGCTGCTGCTGGTCGGGGTCTCGGCGACGGTCGCGGGCATCGTGATGGCGGTGACCCTGCTCACCCCGTTCCAGGCGTTGCTCTTCGCGGCGGCGCTGGCCGCCTTCCAACTCGAGGAGTTGGTCCGTCGGGTCTTCATGGGGGTCATGCAGTTCTGGCGTCTCGTCATCATCGACAGCGCCGCCGTGGCGACGTCGCTCGGCTTCGTCGGCATCACCGTGGCGCTGGGCGGGGTCACGGTAGAGGCGTTCTTCGGGGGCCTTGTTCTCGGGCAGACCGCGGGGATCCTCATCGGGATCCTGCTGCTTCCCCCGGACGAACGCCGCTGGGTGGCCATCCGGGGTTCCCGGTTCGGGATGGTCGGCGCGTTCGGCTCCTGGCGCGGCGCGCAGGTCGCGGTGCCACAGCTCATGCTGACCCTGTCCCGCATCCTCGTCACGGTGTTCGCGGGGGGTGCGGCCCTCGGCCTCGTCGAAGGCGCGCGCATCCTGGTCGCCCCCGTCCTGCTCACCGTCCAGGGCTTCGGGTCCTACCTGTTGTCCAGCTATGTGCGAGACAAGGAGTTGGGTGTCTCAGCCCTTCGCCGTCGTGCGTGGCGGGCGTCTGGCTCGATGATGGGCGCCGCGCTCGTCATCGGCTCCTTCCTCGTGCTGTTCTCCGATTCGCTCGGTCGGTTCATCAGCGGTCCCGATTTCTCGATCGAGCGCCTGACGGTGGCCGGATGGGTCGCCTACGTGATCGCGTCGGCCTCGTTCCAGCCGTTCGCCAGCCTCGCGGCCGTGAAGGGGCGCCAGCGGCGTGTCTTCGCGTGTCGTCTTGTCGACGCGGGCTTCGCGCTCGTGCTCCTCGTTTCCGTCCTCGCTGCCGGAGTCTCGGCCTCGTGGACGCCTTTCGTCCTCGCCGCGGGCCTCGCGTTCGGCGGCTTCCTGGTGCGAGCTGTCGTGCTCGCACCGTTGACCAAGACTCCGCTCGCGCCGCGAGTGACCGAACTCAGGATGGGCCATGTTTAAGAAGACCTCGCCCCTGCGTACACACCTGATCAGCCTCTTGTCCGGCGCGCTCGTCGTCGCATCAGGCATCGTGGCGCTGCAGGCACCCCAGGCGGCGGTGGCCGCCACACTTCCCGGCGATCCGCCGACGGTCACGGCCCAGCAGCTGCCCACCTGGCAGTTGAACGGTGTCGTATGGAGCAGCGTCGTCGTGGGCGACACCGCGTACGTGACCGGTGAGTTCACTCACGCGCGGCCGCCGGGCGAGGCCGTGGGCAGCCCGCTCTCGGTCGAGGCCAAGAACATCTTCGCGTTCGACGTGACCACCGGTAACCCGGTGCCCTTCGCCCACTCCCTGAATGGCCAGGGACTGGTCATCCGGGCCAACGAGGCGGGAACCAGGCTCTACGTCGGCGGCGACTTCACAACCGTCGACAACGTCGCACGCGGCCACATCGCCTCCTTCGACCTGACGCAGCCGGGCGCCCCCCTCACCTCCTTCAATGCCCGCACCGACGGGCAGGTGCGCGGGTTCGCACTGATCAACGACACCGTCTACGCGGGCGGCAACTTCCGGGCGGCGAACAGCCAGCCCCGCAAGCTGCTCGCCGCGTACGCCGCCCAAACCGGGAACCTGCTCGCCTGGGCTCCCGACGGCGGTGACACCGGCTACGTGTGGACGATGGTGGCCGCACCGGACAAGTCGCGCGTCATCGTCGGCGGCTCGCTGACCACGCTCAACGGCGTGAGCGCCTACGGAATGGGCTCGCTCGATGCGCAGACCGGCGAGACCCTGCCGTGGGCGGCCAACCAGCGGCTGCGGACGGCAGGCGCCAACGGCGCGATCGACACCCTCTCCACCGACGGAACGTCGATCTTCGGTGCCGGCTACGCGTTCGGCTCAGGCGCCACCTTCGAGGGCTCGTTCTCCGCCAACCCGACGACGGGCGAGATCAACTGGATGAACAACTGCCTCGGCGACACCTACGACACCTTCCCGATGGACGGCGTCCTCTACACCGTCGGTCACGAGCACGACTGCACGCAGGTCGGCTCCTTCCCCGACACGAACCCCAGGAATCGCTGGCAGAATGCGACGGCCGAGCGGATCGACCAGAAGATCGGCACCTACACGACGAAGGACGCCTACGGCTGGGACTTCATCGGGATGGACTACACCGGTCTGCTGCACTGGTTCCCGACGCTCGCCTTCGGCACCTACACCTCGTCGAAGCAGGCCGCCTGGACGGTGACGGGCAACGGCGACTACCTGGTCCTCGCGGGTGAGTTCCCGCGGGTCAACGGGGTGAACCAGCAGTCGCTCACTCGCTTCGCGAAGCGGGGAACCAGTCCGAGCGCCAAGCCGACGATCGCCGGCAACGCGGCGCCAACGCTGGTGCAGCTTCCCGACGGCAAGATGCGCGTGGTCTTCGACGCGATGTACGACCGCGACGACGCCACCCTGCTCTACGACGTGTACCGCAGTAACGGCACCTCGAGCTCTCGCATCGCGACCATCACTCGTGAGGCGGCGACGTTCTGGGCGACCCCGACGCTGAGCTATGTGGACGCGGCAGCACCGGTCGGCGCGAGTGTGCGCTACCAGGTTCGCGGCCGCGACGCCGACGGCAACGACCAGTGGTCCGCGTGGACGCCCTACGTGACCGTCGCCACCGGCACCTCCTCCACCTATGCGAACGCGGTGGCCGCGGCGGACGCCGCGCATCATTGGCGGCTCGACGAGCCTTCCAGCGCGACGCAGTTCCTCGACGCGATCGGCGACGCGCACGGCAAGCAGGCGAACGTCGCGACCTTCGGGGTCGCGGGTGCGCTCTCGAACGAGTCGAACGCCTCCATCACGGCCAAGAACAACACCCAGATCCGCTCGGAGAACGAGGAGACGGTCGGAAAGGCCGTCACCGTCGAGGCGTGGGTGAAGACGTCGAGCAGCCGCGGCGGCCGCATCATCGGGATGGGAAGCCACCTGAGCGGCACCTCGATCGACACGGACCGGGTGCTCTACCTCGACAACTCGGGCAGGCCGAACTTCACCATCACCGACAGGGCTCGCCGCACGGTGACCGCGCGCAACGCCATCAGGGACAACCAGTGGCACCACGTCGTCGGCGTCGCCGGCGCGGACGGCATGGAACTGTTCGTCGACGGCGTCCGCGTCGCCCGCGACCAGAGGTACACCGAGGCGCCGGACTTCACCGGCTACTGGCGGATCGGTTCCGACTCCACGGT
>RRZU010328257.1_pt1 | contig 11443 bp, 9 predicted proteins | sample 2165561 | NCBI WGS metagenome assembly RRZU01 (sample SAMN10456909, study PRJNA506462) | wastewater metagenome | isolation source: wastewater sludge | place: USA: Moscow, Idaho | reverse complement strand
TGGGCTCGCCGTTTTGGCGGAAATTGCGCGGTGAGACCCCAAAGCGTTCACGGAAAGCGGTCGAGAAATTGGCTGCGCTGCTATAACCGAGTTGGCTGGCGATCAGCTGAATCTCAAGTGAGGTATCTGATAACAAGCGGCGCGCCTCTTTCAGACGTTCTTCACGCAGAAAATCAAACACAGTGACACCTGCACATTGCCGGAAAGCTTCGTTTAACCGGCGGCTGTTGGTGCCTACCGCCTTAGCGAGATCAGCAAGTTCAAGAGGATGTTCCAATTGTTGGGTAATCAACCGCCGTGCGGCGCGGAACAACACCTGATCGAGCCCCTGTCCTTCCTCTTGTAGTGTGGTGGCATCGGCTTGTAGATCTTGGCTTTGTGTCTGTTGTGTTAATCCAAGATGCACCGCGACACGTAATCGCACTTCTTCAAAATCAAATGGTTTGCTGACATAGTCCACCGCCCCTTCGCTGAGGCCAGCTACCCGCTCTTGTGGTGATGCGGCAGCGGAGAGAAAAATCACTGGAATCTGGCGTGTGCGTTCGTCGGCTTTGAGCAAGCGACACCCCACAATTCCATCGGAATTTGGCATCCGAATGTCCATCAAAATCAAATCCGGCATCACAATGAGGGATTTGTCATATGCGTCACGACCATTTTCCCCGACATATAAACGGTAACCACGTTGGCGTAAAAAGTCTGCCAGCAATAAACGATCCTCGGTGACGTCATCGACAACAAGGATGCGCGGGGCGCAGAAAAAAGGAGACGTCGCGGACATCGTGGAACGGGAAGAGAGCGTGCTGTTCATATCTTGGAAAAGGGTAGGGTTCAAGCATCCACAGGATAGTTGCTCTTAGGTCGATCTGCACTCGATAAAAAAAATAATTCCTGTGATCAAAACTTTCTTTACGTAAGTCAAAAGTTAACTATTGCCGGTTCACAACACAGACTGCATCATGTGTTAGCATAAACATCAACGAAAAAAATTATGAAAAATTTTGATGTCATTGTTAATTGTGGCGTTTCGTGCAATCCTGTGGCACGCTTTGGTAATACAAGGAGGAAATATGAGTTTCTTGCGAAAAACGGCTCGTTCGGTGGCGCTGCGTTTGTATATGAAGCGGCGTATCTCGGCGCTACAGCTGGTCAGAATGCTGCACTTGTTAGAGCGCAGCACCCATTCTTAATCTGGCTTAACCCCGCTTAGCTGGGTTGCCAACAAGGATAATCCGTGTAGCCTACGGCTCCCCCACCATAAAAAGTATTCGCATCGGGGGCGTTCAGTGGTACTTGATGAGCGAAGCGGTTTACCAAATCAGGATTGGCAATATAAGGCCGTCCAAAACCGACGGCATCAGCTAATCCTTTCTGGATCATCTCATCTGCGCGTTGGGCGTCGTAGCCACCTGTCCAGACCAAGCTACCGCTAAATTCATGGCGTAGGCTATCGCGGAAAGTATCGCTGAGGGTTGGGCCACCTGCCCAATCGGGTTCTGCGATATGGAGATAAGCGATTTCTCGTTCTTGGAATGCCCGCGCCAGATAAACCGCCATCGCTTCAGCTTCTCGGTCTTGCATATCATTAAACGTGCCAAAGGGTGATAAACGCACGCCAACGCGCTCTGGCCCCCACACTGCCACCACTGCATCCAAGACTTCTAATGGAAAACGGGCGCGGTTTTCAATATTGCCGCCGTAGTCATCCGTGCGCTGGTTGCTGCCGGTGCATAAAAACTGGTCGAGCAGATAACCATTGGCCATGTGAATTTCCACCCCATCAAACCCAGCGCGTTTGGCACGCGCAGCGGCAGCGGCATAATCCTGTGCAATCGCTGGTAATTCACTGCTATCAAGGGCACGTGGCGACGCGGTGGGAACATTGGCAGGTGTGCCATCTGGTTGGACGACAAAGCATTGTGCATTTGCAGTGATCGCACTTGGTGCAACAGGCGCGGCACCGTTTTCTTGTAACAGAGGATGGCTAATACGTCCGACATGCCACAGCTGTAGCACAATTTTGCCGCCTGCGGCATGAACTGCCTGCACCACGCGTTGCCAGCCTGCTTCTTGTTGTTCGGTATAGATGCCGGGGGTCCACGCATAGCCTTGCCCCTGCTGAGAAATCTGTGTGGCCTCACTGACGATTAAACCGGCGCTTGCACGTTGGGCATAATATTCGGCATTCAATTCACTTGGAACATCGCCGGGTTGTGCCGCCCGTGAACGCGTTAATGGCGCCATCCAAACGCGATTGTTCAAATGCAAGGCCCCGCAACGCATGGGGGACAACAAATGTGGGTAAGCCATAACACACCTCTCCTTTTGAACAAAACAAAAACATCAACAGCCCGTGTTTTGATACTGTGTTGATGATAAGCCCAAGCCAAATGAGGGCAACACCTGCTTTTGCCATCTTTTGTTTCCATGAAACAGGAAATTCCAATATGTCATCTTTTGATCCATCATGGCTCGTTCCGAATTGGCCCGCCCCTGCTCATGTTCAGGCATGTTGTACCACTCGACTTGGGGGCGTCAGCCAAGCACCGTTTGCCAGTTTCAACCTCGGCGATCACGTTGGCGATGATCCGCTGGCGGTGGCCGAAAATCGCCGTTTACTCAGTCTTGCCTTACCCAATCCACCGCATTGGCTCACGCAAACCCATTCCACTCAGGTCAATATCATTACTACACCCACAGCAAATGCGGTGTTGCCTGCTGATGCCAGTGTGACGCAGATACCAGAGGCAGTGTGTGTGGTGATGACAGCAGATTGTTTGCCGTTGTTATTAACCGATCAACAGGGCACGGTGGTGGCAGCGGTTCATGCCGGTTGGCGGGGGTTATGTGATGGCATTATCGAACGCACAGTGGCAGCGATGGCTGTCCCTGCGACAACATTATTGGCGTGGTTAGGGCCGGCGATTGGGCCCAATGCGTTTGAGGTGGGGGCTGAGGTACGAGCAGCCTTTGTGGCTCAGGCAATAGAAGCAGAACAGGCGTTTATCCCACAGCAAAACGGGAAATATCTGGCGGATATTTATCAGTTGGCACGACAACGTTTGCAGGCTGTCGGCGTGTCTAACATCAGTGGCGGCACCCATTGCACGGTGACTGACAGCGAGCGTTTTTTTTCTTATCGCCGTGATGGGCAAACAGGCCGGATGGCCAGTTGCATTTGGATTTCTGCAGGCACAACTGAGTTGAATCATGACCTTTCCACAGCAAGCTAAAGGCCCTTTTGCTGCCGTTTCCAGTGGGGTGATTGCGGGCATTTTGGCGGTTACGGTCGCGGCGGCGTATGCGTCCTTGTTATATCGTGGTGTTGCTGCGGTGCATGTCGGCTTTGGTTTTAAGCTGATTTTATGCGCGTCGGCGTTGAGTGCCATATGGGTGACGTGTTACAGCCGCTTGCCTGGGTTAATTGCTGGGCCGGATGATTCTGCTGCAGTCGTATTGGCGGGATTGGCCGTCATTGTTGCGGGGCAGGTCGCAGCGGCACAGGGCAGCCCCGAGCGTGCCGCGCTCACGATTGCGGTATTGCTGGCGCTGAGTAGCGCCGCCACCGCTTGTGTGTTCTATGCCGTTGGACATTTCCGACTCGGTAATATCATTCGTTATCTGCCTTCGCCGGTGATCAGTGGTTTTTTAGCCGGCGCAGGGGTGTTGCTTTTTATGAGCGGTCTGGGTTTGGCGGCGGTGGTGCCAGAATTGAGCCTAACGCATCTTAATGCTTGGCCATTACTATTCCAGCAAGGCGGCATGATTTGGCCCGCTCTCGCTGTTGCCTTGGCCCTGTGGTACGGCTTTCGCCACATTGAACATCCACTGTTTATGCCGTGTTTGTTGGCGGTGGCAGGTGGCGTGTTTTTTCTGTTGTTAGCTGTATGCGAGGTTTCCACTGCCACGGCGCGGCAATGGGGCTGGTTATTTGATTTACCGGCAGCAGGTGAGGGCTTGCCGTTGTCGGCGTGGTTAACTGGTTGGCAACAGGTGGATGTCGCGGCATTGTTGTCGGTGCTACCCGAGCTGTTATCTGTCTTGTTGGTGGTGCTGATTGCGATGTTGTTGCAAACCGGCAGCTTAGAAAATCTGTTGCAACAAGATATCGACGTCAATCAAGAGCTGAAACAAACCAGCGGTGCGAACTTTGTCGCTGCGTTGTCGGCAGGCCTGCCGGTAGTACCGTTTATTGGTGATACATCTTTAAATTTACAGCTCGCGGGGCCAAACCGCATCGCAGGTTGGGTATTGGCAGCGGTGTGTGTGCTAGCAGCGATAGTGGGCTTAGAGCTGATTCAGTGGCTACCGACCTTTGTTTTAGCCGGTATTCTGTTGTTTTTTGGGCTGTCGCTACTGGAAAACAGTGTCTGGAAAGGCTGGCACACGCTGCGGCGCAGTGATTTTTTGCTGGTGTTATTGGTGGCGTTGACGATCAATATTGCTGGATTCAGCGTCGGTACTTTGCTCGGAGTGGTGCTGGCGGCGGTGATTTTTCTGCGTGATTACAGCCTCTTGCCGGTGGTACGGATTCAATTTAATGCTGCGAATGCCCCATCGCGTATTGATCGTGCTGCAGTTGAACGGGAACGGTTAACCCAACAACCGCAATGGTTGCTGGGCTTGGAGTTAGAAGGGTTTATCTTTTTTGGTTCTGCACATCGCGTTGATAAGCAGGTCATCACCGCTTTGCAGAGCGAGGCCAATATTTCCTACCTGATTTTGGATTTCAGACGGGTGCAAGGGATTGATGCGTCGGCGGCAGCGGTGTTTCGTAAAATCATTCGCCGTGTGCAACAACAGCAAGGCACGGTCTTTTTTGCGGGTCTATCGCCGGAAGTACAACATACCTTAGCCAGTGCGCTGCCCGATTTTGAACACATTTACCTTGATTTAGACCACGCGCTCGAAGCTGCCGAGGAAGCCTATTTGCAACAACATACACTGGCCATGCCTATTGGTACACCACAGCCGGTGGTGGGTCTTTCTGCGGCGTTATTGCCTTATGGTGAATTACGCGAGGTGGCTGCAGAATCGGTGTTGATTGCCGAGGGGCAAGCGGCTTCGGGTTTGTATTTTATTGTGCGCGGCAGTGTATCGGTGCGCAGTTATGATCGGATGGGCAAACCGATTCGGCTACGACGGTTTACCGAAGGAACGGTGATTGGCGAGATGAGCCACTATTTGCAGCGTCCGACCAGTGCTGCAGTGGTGGCAGACAGTGCGCTAACGGTGTTGTGTTTGTCGCCACAGGCGATTGCTACCCTAGAACAAAACCAGCCTCAGTTGGCGATTCGTTTGCATCAGGCGGTGGCAACGGTGTTGGCACAGCGTTTGTTGGCAACCAATCAGAGTTTGCAAGCGGCGATTGCCTAAGGCCATGTGTTAGGAGGGCTTCGCTAGCGGCAATCTGTGACAAAAAATGCCGCTATTTGGGGTGTTTTACGGGATTTTTTGCCGCTTTTATGCAAAAAAACACCTTAAATGGCTTGGCATATTGATTGCAATAGGCAGACTGTTTTTTTGTCTGAGATCAGATCTATGAAAATTGAAAATCAGTCTGCGGTGAATTCAACCGCAGCGTCACGCCGAACCACTTCGGCACAAAGTGCAGCGACTTTTCAACAGGCGATGGCACAGGCGACAACACAGCGCGATACGCAATCGACGTCCTCATCGCAAAAAACCACATCAACTACACCAACCGCGCCAACAAAAAGCGCGCGTGATGAGTTGTTTGAGTTTTTAAAAAAATCGCCAGAGCAACGTTTGCGAGAAAAAATTTTGCGGGAAATGGGGCTCACTGAAGATCAGTTAGCGGCGCTACCGCCAGAGGAGAGAGAGAAAGTAGAAAAGGAAATTACTGAGCGAATTCGGCAGCAGTTGTTTGCAAATCAGGCTTGATTTGACTGGGATGGTCGCCAAAGTGCAACCATCCCATTTTTTGTGATGCTCAACATGGCTAAATCCCGCTGGCAACGGCTTTTAGCGGAAAATCGAGGACAACAACCCAACTTGCAATGTACCCAACAAACCTGCTTGCAGAGATGGGCTGAGCGAGACGAGAATGTTAGGCACAAAAATAGTGCTTACCTTGCTTGACTATTTATCTTCTCGCAGCTTTCCGTATTGCGCTCTCCAAATCATCATCTATAAGCTGGTATCTAGATAGTAAATCAATGTTGTCGTGTTTGATGTGCAATTGTCCTTCATTGCCTTTGTTACCCCTATGTTGTCCTCCTGAATAAAGAGGATTACTTTCAACTTCATTTGAACTCATGACCCATAACACGATTTCGTCGCGAAAAACTGCAACCCATATAAATACATCACAGCATTGTGGCTTCAACTGTTGAAAATTCATAAGAAATTTTCTTTTTGTATTTTTTGCTAAAGCTTTCACATAAAGTGGTTCTTGACTCTCACTGTCTACTGCTCTGGATGCTTTTACTTCAATGGTAATCCCATCAAGCCAAAAGTCATATTGTCCTGTATAGTTGGGATCTAGTTTTTTAGATGGGTGTTTTAATTTTGAGCACTTTGCCTGTACGTAAGTCTGAGCGAATTTTTCACCAAACACTCTAGGGGCTGATATTTCAAAAATCCATAAATTCGGATTTTGACTAATATATTCTGACCTAATTTCGATGTACTGACTGTAATTAAGGCCACCCTTTTCGATAAGATTGCAAATGAGGTATTCGTATTCGTTAAATGGAAAAACAGGTCTGTCATTTTCGATTAATTCTAAAATCTCTCTCAAATCATCCTCTGTACCACTGAATGAGTTAATTATCTTATCTTTTAATTCTGAAAGTTCCACAGCTAGTCCTCTCAATATTGATAGCAGTTAAATATTCTGATTCTGTAAAGTTACTTCCCAAAAGAAATTGGTGATGAATAGGTAATAGTTCTAAATCCCCCCTTAGTATTTTATGGGTATTAAATATTTTTTTAAAAACCCAGTTCATGAAGTCGCTATTGAATAAGTCGCAAATAATTTTCATTGAAACAGGAAACTGTTCTTCTGTTATAAGTATATTTGCACTATTTATTACAAATCTAGATTCTTTGTCATAAAAGAAGCATAGGTTTGATGAGATAAATTTATAAATCAATTTTTCTGGTGCTTCATATAAACTGATTGGAGCAACCTGTTGGTACAGCGAAAGGTCTTGTGGGATATAGGTTGATGGTGGCTTAAGTCCATTTTTTGTTATATCGGAGCCTTTATAAACTGGGATAAGACCATCTCTGAAAGTATCCTCCACATACTTTGCATTGTTTCCTGTGACTATACCAATTCCCCACTTTGCTCTGCCACTAAGCGTTATATGAGGAATTGAGTAAATATGCTGTATTACTTTAGCCTCGTCTTCTGTGCATGAGATATTAAAGATTGATTTTGGATTTTTGCGAAAAGAGTTGATGTTTCTCCTAAAAGTTTTTTCCGCGTAAGCACACTCAACTTCTCTATTTTGATCATGATGCTCTTTGCTAAGAACCATTCCAACTGCTCCAGTTAAAAGTCCTCTAAAGGGTTTCCCGTAATGAGATAACCGTTGAATCTGGAACATAAGTGCCGACAGTCTTGCATCTTCATAGATAGCTACATTAAAAAATGACTCTGGTAGCAATAGTCCTAAAGTACCACTTGGAATTAATGCATTCATACAACAGAAATAAAATAGAGAGCAAGTATCAATACTATTACCACCATTTAATATTTTACCTATCGATTCTTTTTCGGATTTTTCGATTTTTTTCCCCCAAGGTGGATTGGTAAAAATATAGTCGTAACTCCCTGCTATTTTTGAAACGGATAAATTAAGGAAGTCACAGCATTTTATATTTTTGCTTTCGTAACCTGTTTTTTCAAAAATTCTTCTTTTTGTGATCTCTACTGCCACAGGGTCTGTATCAAAACCAAATATATTTTCAGGTCTGAATCCTATCTCCAGTGCTCTGACTACAAAGTTTCCTGATCCACAGCATGGGTCACAGAAGGTTTCATTTCCATTTAATGGGTTTTTCAGAGATAGTAAATTACTGACAATATGATTTGGTGTGTAATAGATGCCCTCTTTGTTTCTATAAGAATCTGAAAGGCTTTTTTCATACAGTTCGCCAATAGAATCTATTTTTTCAATTTTTGATTCGATTTTTCTTAAAAACTCGGCCACAATAGCTTCATGATTATGGTTATCCTTTTTTGACTTGTTTGCTCTTTGCTTGAGTTTTTCTACCCCAGAAGTTTTATTTTTAAAATTCTCTACTGAGCTTCTTGAAACTTTACCCTTTGATATACTCTCCAAGTAGCCGGTTTTAATCCAGTTTCTTACGGTAGCGCTAGACACTCCCAAGGCCTTTGCACTTTCTTCTATGCTAAGGCAGTCTGGATTTTCAATTTCAAAAAAAGTTTGTTGTTTCATTTTTTCTGCGTTTTTAGTTGTTTGGGCTTTTCTGAAAGTTGGCCTATTTTTTAATTTTGGAAAATTTTTAGTGGTTTTTCGAATTGTAAAGTCAACGACTGATCGCCGATTTTACAATCGTGACACCGATGATCCCTAAGATGGCGCCTGTTAGCTTATCAATATAAAAAGCCATTTTAGTAAAACGTGTTCTGATTTTGGGGGTCGATAATAACAATACAATCGCGGCATCCCACAAAAACACCACACTGGTCATCCATACACCCAAGGAAATTTTAAAGCCAAGACTGACTTCATTTGTCAACACCACAGTAAATAAGCTCAGATAAAAAAGCAGATTTTTTGGGTTGAGAATGCCTGACATAAAACCAGTAGCCAGTTCAAAGGCAAAGGATTTGTTTTGTTGTGGCTCGTTTGACGCTTCGACTACTGCAATATTTTGATAACTCGACTTTCTGGCTTTGAGTGCTTGTATCGCCAAATAAATCAAAAACAGCCCACCAATTATTTTTAGTGCGATCATAATTGGTACTGAGCTGGCTAAAATAGAGCCGACACCAACTAAACACAGCGCAATATAAACTGCATTAGCGATAGCAATACCCAGTGCTACACCGATTGCATTTTTCGTTTTGTTGCTAATCGCGCTTTTCACAATCAATAAAAATCTGGCCCCGGACTTAATAAGGCCAGAAAGTGAGCGAGGGCAACGGTGATAAAAATACTGGTTAAACTTATGTCCATCTCACAACTCCAAAATTTTTCGTCGATGAATCCTAACACAGGCTGTCTGTTTTGCTTTTGCTTCAGCCACCACCTGCACCCAACTCGAATCCACACCGGACTTTGCCCCGTTGTCGCGGTGGCTTTGTTAGAATCGGTCTTCTATCTCTGATTTCCGGAAAGTGCCCCATGTCTGGTAATACCTTTGGTTTATTGTTCACAGTCACCAGTTTTGGCGAATCGCATGGCCCTGCGATTGGTTGCGTTGTTGATGGTTGTCCTCCCGGCATGGCCTTGTCCGAAGCGGATATTCAACACGAACTCGACCGCCGCAAACCCGGCACCAGTCGCCATGTCACACAACGCCGTGAACCCGATACCGTAGAAATTTTATCCGGCGTGTACGAAGGAAAAACCACCGGCACCCCGATTGCCCTGCTGATTCGTAACACCGACCAACGCAGCAAAGACTATGGCAATATCGCTGATACCTTCCGCCCCGGACATGCTGATTACACCTACTGGCACAAATACGGCATTCGCGACCCACGCGGTGGTGGGCGGTCTTCGGCGCGGGAAACGGCGGTGCGAGTGGCGGCGGGGGCGATTGCGAAGAAATGGTTAGCTGAGCAATACGGTATCGTGATTCGTGGTCATATCACGCAAATCGGCGACATTGAGATTCCTTTTGTCTCGTGGGACGAGGTGAATAATCCTTTCTTTGCCGCTGACCAAAGCAAAGTCCCTGAGCTGGAAGCGTATATGGATAGCATCCGTAAATCACAAGATTCTATTGGTGCGCGTTTGCGGGTGGTGGCGGAAGGGGTGCCGGTGGGATGGGGTGAGCCAGTGTTTGATCGTTTAGATGCTGATATTGCCTACGCCATGATGAGCATTAACGCTGTCAAAGGGGTGGAAATTGGCGCGGGGTTTGCCTCGGTGACCCAACGCGGTAGCGAACATGGCGACGAATTGACCCCCGATGGTTTTTTAAGTAACCACGCCGGCGGTATTTTGGGTGGCCTTTCCACTGGGCAGGCGATTGAAGTGTCGATGGCGATTAAACCTACTTCGAGTATTGCCCAACCTCGGCGCTCGATTGATAAACAAGGCAATCCGATTTTGATGGAAACACACGGCCGCCACGATCCTTGTGTTGGTTTGCGTGCAACACCGATTGCCGAGGCGATGCTGGCCTTGGTGTTAATCGACCATGCCTTGCGCCATCGTGCTCAATGTGGTGATGTGCAGGTTTCCACGCCACGCATTGCAGGATAACACCGCATGTCCTTGGGTCGTTATATCGCCAAACGGCTGCTGTTGATGATCCCCACGTTGTTGGGGATTTTATTGCTCAGCTTTGCCATTATCCAATTTGTCCCGGGTGGGCCAGTTGAACAACTGGCACAAGAATTAAAAGGCGCGGCAGCCGGTGAAGCCAATAGCGGCGGCAGCGGGTTGTATTCGGCGCGAGGCGGCTTGGATGAAGAAAAACTGGCGGCGTTGAAAGCGTTATATGGCTTTGATCAACCAGCGCCACAGCGTTTTTTGGATATGGTGTGGCGGTATCTGCAATTCGACCTTGGCGACAGCTTTTATCATCATCAATCGGTGTGGGAATTGATCCTTTCAAAATTGCCGGTGTCGATGAGTTTGGGTTTATGGTCGTTTTTTTTGACCTATCTGATTTCGATTCCCCTCGGCATCCGCAAAGCCGTCCGCGATGGCTCAGCGTTTGATGTGGTCAGCAGCACGGTGATTTTGATTGGCTATGCTATCCCTGGGTTTGTATTGGGGTTGGCGTTGTTGGTGTTGTTTGGTGGTGGCAGTTTTTGGCAGATTTTTCCGTTGCGCGGTTTGGTCTCCGACCATTGGGAAGAATTGAGTTGGGGCGGAAAAATTGTTGATTACCTATGGCATATGGTGTTGCCAATTACCGCTTCAGTGGTAGGTAATTTGGCGGTGATGACTTTGTTGACCAAACACACTTTTCAGGAACAAATCCGCCGCCAATATGTGTTAACTGCCCGCGCCAAAGGACTGACCGAAAATGCCATTCTTTATCGCCATGTGTTTCGCAATGCCATGATCCCCTTGGTCACGGGTTTTCCAGCGGCCTTTTTAGGGGCATTTTTCACCGGCAGCTTATTGATTGAAACCCTGTTTTCACTCGATGGTTTGGGGCTGTTGTCGTATACCTCGGTGATTCGGCGTGATTATCCGGTAGTGCTGGGGTCGCTGTACTTATTTACCTTGATTGGTCTGGTGGCGCGGTTGTTATCTGATCT
>RRZU010201425.1_pt1 | contig 11443 bp, 8 predicted proteins | sample 2165561 | NCBI WGS metagenome assembly RRZU01 (sample SAMN10456909, study PRJNA506462) | wastewater metagenome | isolation source: wastewater sludge | place: USA: Moscow, Idaho | reverse complement strand
TGATACAACAGGTTATAACTCTTCAACTATTCAAAGTTTACTTGTAAAACATAAAGAGAAGGATTTTTTTCCTTATAAAGCTATTTTACTTGATGAAGCTTCTATGGTAAATTCAGTTACTTTTTATCAAATTATTTCAAAAATTGATGATGATACTATTTTTATAATTGTTGGAGATGATGGACAACTTCCTGCTATTGGAGCTGGAAATATTTTAGCGGATGCAATAAAATATGAACTAGCACCTATTTGTAAACTTACAAAAATTTATAGACAAAATGAAAATCAAGCAATAGCAGTTATTGCAAATGATATAAGACGTGGAGAAATTCCTTCTTACAAAGAAGATTATGAAGATTTTAGGTTTATTGATGTTTCGATAGCAAACTATTATGCAATGAAAAACTCTGTTTCATCAAATGACTTTGCAGATTTAAGAGGTGAAAATAGCGAATATATTTTAAATAATATTTTAAATATCTCTTCAACTTATATCCAAGATTATTATGATTTTATAAAAAAGAAAAAAATATCAAAAGCTTTGACTCTTTTTCAAGTAATTACTCCAATGAAAGGAGGAGTTTTAGGAGTTGATAATCTAAATATTCAACTTCAAAAACTTTTTAATCACACAAAAGGAAAAGCTTTTGCTTCAAAAATTTATGAATATAAACTTACAGATAAAGTAATTCATATAAAAAATGAGAATATGAAAGCTCAAACTATGAGTATGTATAAAAGTGGCTCAACAGATTTTTTAGAAAGAAGAGTTTATAACGGTCAATTAGGTCTTATAATAAAACTTGATTTTGAAGAAGAAAAATGTATCGTTTTATATCCAAATGATGATATGGTAGTATTTTATGACTTTGAAAATGTTCATCATCTTTTATCTTTGGCTTATTGTTTAACTATTCATAAAACTCAAGGAATGGAGTATGATAATGCACTTATTCCTATGAGTTTTTCTCACTATATTATGCACAATACAAAATTACTTTATACAGCAATTACAAGAGCAAAAAAAATGTGTTTTATTGTTGGAGAAGAAGAGGCTTTTAAAAGTGCTTGTAAAAAACTAGAAATTACAATAAGAGAATCAGTAATAAATGATTTATTAAGTAAAAAAGAGCCAAAAATTGAGTTGTCAAATATCGAAATGATTACTATTTAACGAACATAAAAGCAACTTTTTTGTATTATCTCTTCTAAAAAATTTTTAAAGAGGTTAGATTTTATGATAACTTGGATGCAAAGACACAAAAAGTGGTTAGTAATTACAATATGGATAAGTACAATTGCATTCGTTGGAGCTGGATTTGTTGGTTGGGGTTCTTACGATTATGGAAAACAAGGTGGAGTAGTAGCTAAAATTGGAGATAGAGAAGTTACTGTTGAAGAGTATCAACAAGAGTATTCAAATCTTTATTCACAATATTCAAGAATGTTTGGTGATATGTTTAACAACCAAATAGCTGAGCAATTAGGACTTAAAGATATAGCTTATAATCAAGTTTTACAAAAAAATCTATTTATGGCTTATGGTGATTCTTTAGGATTAGATGTTACAGATGAAGAAATAGCTCGTGAGTTATTAAAATATGAAGCTTTCTTTAAAGATGGAAAATTTGATAAAGATACGTATTTAAAAGTTTTAAATCAAAATAGATTAACACCAAAACATTTTGAAGAATCTCTAAAAAGAACACTTTTATTACAAAAAGTTCAATCTTTATTTGAAGTAAATCCAACTTCTTGGGAAGTTGAAAATATAAGTAAATTATTATTTTTAGAAGATGATATAACAATAAAAATTTTATCTTCAAACGATGTAAAAGTTACTGTTGATGAAGAAGGTTTAAAAAAATATTGGGAAGACAATAAAAACTCTTATATGTCAGAGGTTACTTATGATTTAGAGATAAAAGAGATTCCATTTATAAACTCAAACTCAACAGAAGCTGAAATAAAAGAACAATACGAAAAATTTAAAATTGATTATAAACATGAAGATGGAAAAATCAAATCTTTAGAAGAAGCAACACCACAAATCAAAACAGATTTAGATGATAAATTTACAAAAACTGAAGCTTTAAAAATTTATTTAAAACTTAAAAAAGATGAAGAAAAATTTGATAAAACTTTAAATATTTTAGAGTCAAAACTTCCATATTCACAAGAAAATATTGCAAAAATAAAAGAAGTGAAAAATGGTGAAGTTGTAAAACCATTTATGGAAAATGGAAAATATATTATAGTAAAAGTTGTAAAATTAAATCCTTCAAAAGTTTTAGATTTTGAACAAGCAAAAGCAAAAGCAACACAAGATTATGAAAAAGTTTTAAGAGCACAAAAACTTCAAGAACAAGCAAAAGCTGAATTAAAAGATTTTAAAGGTACTGATATTGCAGGAGTTACTAGAACTTCAAAAATTGCAGGATTATCTCAAGAAGAATCAACAAACTTTTTAAATCAACTATTTTTTGCTACAACTAAAGAAGGAGTGATTGGAATAGGGGATAAAATAGTTTTATATAGAATAAATAGTTCAAAAATAAAAGATTATGATAAAACAAAAGATCAAGCAGTAAAAAATGCAATAATGCAACTTCAAGAAACAGAATTGATGACAAATTTATTACAAAAATTAGAAAATATTTTTAATATCAAATCTTCAATCCAGACAAAGGAGTAATAAATTGAATAATATGAATGATACTTTTTTAACAATAAATATTGGTTCATCTGCAATAACAGCAGTTATTGCAAGACCAAAATATGATGCAGATAATAATATAGATATTTTAGGAATTGGTATTAGTGAAAGTAAAGGTGTTAATAAAGGTTTGATTATTAACATTGAAGACGCTTCAAAAACTATAAAAGATGCTATTTTAAAAGCAAAAGAGAGCGTAGCAGAAGCAATAGGAACAACAGTTGTATCAATTTCTGGAAATTATACAAAAGGGATAAAAGGAAGTGGTGCAGTTAATGTTCCAAATGGTTTAGTAAGTGAAGCAGATATAAACCAAGCTATGCAAATGGCTTTATCAAATGCAATAATTCTTCCAGAATATGAAGTTGTTCATGTAATTCCACAATATTTTAGAATTGATGAAGAAGAAGTTGATAATCCTTTAAATATGAATGGTAACAGACTTGAAGTAGCAGTTTATATAGTTACAGCAAAAAGAAATGCTTTGATTAATATCAAATCAGCACTAAAAATATCAGGGATTGATGATGTTAAATTTGCTTTAGATTCGTATGTTTCATCATTAGCAGTGCTTGATGAACAACAAAGAAAATTCGGAGCAGTTGTTATAAATGTTGGTTCAACAACAACAGAATTTGTATATTTTAAAGGGAATTCTATTGTTTATAATGGATTTATTCCTGCTGGTTCAAAAAATATTACAAATGATTTATCTGTTATGCTTCATACTCCAAATTTATCTGCAGAAAAGATAAAAATTGAATATGGTTCATTAACAAGAGATTATTCAGCAAATAATGAAGTTGGTGCTACGAAAGTAACACTTCCAAGAACTGATGATGAAGATAGTTATACAGAAGTTGCACTTGATTATATCCAAACAATAATCCATGCTAGAGTTGAAGAAATATTAGTTTTAGTAAAAAATAGATTGAAAAAAAGTGCTTTACTTGATAATATTGGTTCAGGAATAGTTCTAACTGGTGGTATGAGCTGTCTTGGAGGAATAAAAGAATTAACTAAAAAGATTTTTGAAGGGATTCCTGTTAGTGTTTCAACTCCAAAAAATTTACCAAATAATTTTAAAATTAGTTTTGATGAAACAAATATGTCAACAGTAGTTGGTTTATTAATGTATTCTTTGGGAATAAATAGAAGTTATCAGTTAGATTCAGGCAAAAAACTTATTCGTCCTGTTAGAAAAGAGAGAGTTGTTGAGAAAGTAACTATACCAAATATGAATAATACAATGAATACAACAAATAGAGAGTATATTCAAACAAAACAAAATAATGGAACAGTTTTAGAACCTTTAGTGAAAGATAAGAAAAAAGGTGTTTCTGGACTTTGGAATAAATTATCGGAGTGGTTTTAATGGAAAATTTATTTAGAGAAGATGATATCAGAGTAGATATGCCAAGTAAGGTTTTATCTAACAACCTTCCAAAAATTGCCGTAATAGGAGTTGGTGGAGGTGGTTGTAATATGATTAACCACATGATAGATGAAGGTTCACATAAAATCGATTTAATTGTTGCAAATACAGATTTAAAAGTTCTTCATGTATCAAAAGCTCCAAAAAAAATAGAGTTAGGTCATAAACTAAATAATGGTTTTGGTGCAGGAATGGATCCAGAAGTTGGAAGAAATTCAGCACTTGAAAGTTATGAAGAGATAAAAGAGACTTTAAAAGGTTCAGATATAGTATTTGTTGCTGCTGGTCTTGGTGGAGGAACTGGAACAGGGGCTGCTGCTATTATTGCAAAAGCTGCTAGAGAAGTAGGAGCTTTAACTGTTTCAGTTGTTACAAAACCATTCTCATTTGAAGGAAAAATGAGAGCAGGTTTAGCTAATCTTGGATTAGAAGAGTTAAAAAAAGTAAGTGATTCTTTAATCGTTATATCAAATGATAAATTAACAGAGATTGTTGATGCAAGTTTAGGTATAAAAAATGCTTTCAAAATAGTAGATAATATCCTTTATCAAGCTGTAAATGGTATGAGTGAGGTTATTTTAAATCCTGGGAGTGGTGCAGATATTAATGCCGATTTTGCTGATGTTAAAACTATTATGAAACATAAAGGTATAGCATTAATGGGAATTGGAAAAGCAAAAGGTGAAGAGGCAACTCAAAGAGCTTTAGAAAATGCTATAAATTCTCCATTATTAGAGAAAGTTCCTCTTGATGGAGCAAAAGGTATCTTAATTCACTTTACAGTAAATCCAGAAATTTCACTTTTAGCAATTAGCGATATTATGGAAACAGTTCATGAAAAAGTTGACCAAAATGCACAAATTATTTTTGGTACAACAACAGATGCAACTTTTGATAGAGATGAAGTGAAAATAACTATTATTGCAACTGGATTTGAGTCAAAAAATGAAGAAAAATCAGATTCTCAAGATCAAACAGAAGATATTGAATCAATCAAAATAGAAAATGCTGAAACATCTTTGGACACACCACCTTTGATGAGAGGTTATACTATTGAGTATCCATTAAATTAAGAGTTTAAACTTTAAAGTTTAAATCTCTTTTTTATATTTCATCTTCGTCATCTGCTCTCATGTCTTCTAAATCTAACAATATATTTGTTGCTTCTTCTTGTGTTAATTTCCCTTTTTCAATTAAAGCTAAAGCTTCATTATAAAACTTTTTTATATCAAGCATATATTCTAATTCATTTTCTAAATCTGTACTTGTTTTCTTTGCAATTAATTTTTCTAAAGCATCTATTTCAGCTTGAACTTCTATTAAAACATCGGTTTTTAATATTTTCTCAAGTTCTTTAATTTTATTCATAAAATTCCTTTTTTATAAGATTTATTTGGCTAATTATATATAAATTTACTTATGATGAAGAAAGATTAAGTTTATAATATTTATATAAACTCTTAATTAAAACTTAATTTTTTAGATTTAAGGCTTTTGTAAGCATAATAATTAAAAAAATGAAAAATATTTAAAAAATATAAAAATTTACAAATACCATAAAATCGTATCTTTCATATAAATTCCAAAATTTATATAAAATTTATATCCATTTTTATATAGTTCAATCGTCTTATTGCTTAGAGAATATAATTCTCATAATTAATATAAAGGATTGGAAATATGAAAAATAGATTTTTTATCTCTGTGGTAACATCATTAATGTTAAGTAACAATGTTGTTAATGCAAAAGAGATAAGTTTACAAGAAGCAGTGGACAGTATAGTAAAAGAGTATAAAGTAACATATATATCAAAGTCAAATAGTTTAAAAGATAAAAAAATTGATGAAAAGAAAATCAATTATAAAGAAAATGCTCTAAATAGTTTAAACAATATCTTAGAATCAAATGATTTAAAAGCAATAGAAGAAGATGGTGTAATATATATAATAGAAAAACCAAAAAAAACAACAAACTCTAAAACTACTATTTTAGAAGAGATTTCTGTAAATGATAAATATTTAGGAAGTACAACAGAAAATAGTGATTCATATACAACAGGGAGTATGAAAACAGCAACAAAACTTGATTTGTCTATTAGAGAAACTCCACAATCAGTTATGGTAATAAGCCAACAAATGTTAGAAGATAGAAAAACAGATGAATTCCAAACTTTAATGCAAAAAGTTACAGGTGTAAATATATCAAAAGAACATGATGGAAGAGCAACTTATTATTCAAGAGGATTTGATGTTGATTACTATTTATTTGATGGAATACCGATAAATCAAGGTTGGTATACTATCAATAACTATAATATGGATGCATTTGATAGAGTTGAAATTGTAAAAGGCGCAAATGGGCTTATGGCAGGAGCAGGAAATCCTGCTGTTTCTATAAATATGATAAGAAAACATGCAAATAGTAAAGTATTTAAAGGCGATATAGAAGCAAGTGGTGGTTCTTGGGATATGTATAAACTAAAAACAGATATTTCAACTCCTTTAAATGAAGATGAAAGTGTTAGAGCAAGATTAGTAGCAAGTTACAAAGATAAAAACTCTTTTGTGGATAAAACTAGTCAAGAAAATAGTTTAGTTTATGGTGTAGTTGATGCTGATATTACAGATAATACTACAATATCAGTAGGTGCTAGTTATGAAGAAAACAATAAAGATGGAGTTATGGGTGGAACTGTTTTACCTTCATTTTATAGTGATGGAACGAAAACTAATTTTAGTCGTTCAAAAAGTTATATGTTTGATTGGAGCAAATGGGATACAAGTATAACTTCATATTTTACAGATGTAAAACACTATTTTGATAATGATATTTCTCTAAATATATCGTATTCTCACAATGAAATCCACACAAAAGATAGAATTGTTACAGATATTTCAGGAGTTTTAAATAAAGATGGTTCAGGGCTAAGTGCAACTGCTAGTAAATATCCACAAAAAATTAAAAGAGATAATATAGATATTTATGCTTCTATTCCATTTGAATTAGCAAAAAAAGAGCATGAAATAATTGTAGGAACACAATATAATAAAGAAAATGATAAAAAATATTTATCTGAATATGACTATACAAATTCTATTTCAAACTTTTTTACTCAAAATGGTAGTGGTTATTCTCAAAAAGATTATGGTCAAAATATATTACAACGAGATGGAGATACAGAACAAAAATCTGTTTATCTGACTGGAAAATTTGAATTAATTGATGATTTAAAACTAATTCTTGGTGGGCGAGTTACAACTTGGGAATATGATATGTATGATTATTTCAGAAATAGTAGAACAAAATATGACCATGATAATATATTTACACCATTTGCTGGTTTAGTTTATGATTTAGATGAAAATCACTCTATTTATACGAGTTATACAGATATATTTTTACCTCAAGGTAATGTTAAAGATAAAAGTGGAAATATCTTAGATCCAAAAGAAGGAAAAAACTATGAAGCTGGTATCAAAGGTGAATATTTTGATAAAAAATTAAATGCTGGATTAACTTTATTTAGATTAGAACAAGACAATGTTGCTGAATCGATTAATGGTGTTTTTGTGGATGGTTCAAATGGAACTGAACAAGCTTATAAAAGTATGAAAGGTGTAACTTCAAAAGGAATTGAACTTGAAATTGGTGGAGAAATTACTGATAATTGGGATATTAGTGCAGGATTTACTCATTTTGAAGCAAAAGATGCCAATAAAGATAAAGTAAATACTACAACACCAAGAAATAATATAAATGTATTTACAAAATATACAATAAATGATTTTAGTTTTGGAGCTGGAGTAAACTGGAAAAGTAAAGGATATAGTAAATCTGATACAAGAGAAATTACTCAAGATGCTTATGCAGTTGTTGATTTGATGGCTTCATATAAATTTAATAAAAATTTATCAACACAATTAAATATCAATAATTTATTTGATAAAACATATTATATTGGGTATGGTACATCTAGCTATAATTATGGTGATCCTATTAATGGAATTCTTAGTTTAAAATATAAATTTTAATCTACAAAGAGGACTTTTTCCTCTTTGAATCTTCAAATTTACAGCTAAAATCTTTCTTAGGATAGTTTAGATACACTAAATTCTTAAAACTCTTATGGTTGGAATAAATTTTGAAAATAGAGACAAAAGTAGAAAAATTTAATGAACCTTTATATCTTGAAAGTGGAAGACTTTTAGAATCTTTTGAATTAATATATGAAACTTATGGTGAATTAAATAAAGATAAATCAAATGTAATTATTGTTTGTCACGCACTTTCAGGAAGTCATCATGCAGCAGGTCGATATGCTGATGAAGCAAAGCCAGGTTGGTGGGATAAATTTATAGGTGATGGAAAAGCAATAGATACTACAAAGTATTTTGTAATTTGCTCAAATACAATAGGAAGTTCGTATGGTTCGACAAATCCTTTGAGTATTAATCCAAGTACAAAAACAGAATATAGATTGAAATTTCCAGTTATTACAATATCAGATATTGTAAAAGCTCAAATGAAATTATATGAAAGATTAGGTATAAAAAATGCCGTTGCAGTTGTTGGTGGAAGTATGGGAGGAATGCAAGCTCTTTGTTATTCAATAGAATATCCAACTTTTGCAAAACATATAATCGCATTAGCAACAACTGCATATACAAGACCTTGGGTTATTGGAATAAATAAAATAGCAATAGAGGCTATAAGACACGATAAAATTTTTAATAATGGAAACTATAAAAAAGAAGATTTAAAAGCTTTAGGACTTCCTGGACTTGCAGTTGGACGAATGGCAGGGCTTATGATGTATCTTAGTCCAAACTTATTTAAAAATAAATTTGGTAGAGATTATGTAACAACTGATGGATTATATGAACTTTTTGGAAGATTTGAAGTGGAAAAATATCTTGAATATAACTCTTATAGTTTTCCAAAATTTTTTGATCCGCTTTCATATTTATATATTTGTAAAACGATAAATATTTTTGATGCTGGAAGAAATAAAGATAAGCTAGAAGATTCATTTGATAAAATTCAAGCAAAATTACATCTAATAGCATTTAGTGATGATATGTTGTTTTTCCCTGAAGAGATGGAAGAAATAAGAGATATTATGATAAAACTTGGACGAAAAGATCAAGTTACATATAAACTTATAAATAGTAACTCTGGACATGACTCTTTTTTAGTTGAAGTTGAAAAATTTCAAGATTATGTAAAAGATATTTTAAAGGATAATGAATGAAAGAAAATTTAGAAAAAGTAAATTTTGAAGATAAAATCTCAAATGCAAAAGAGTTTTTAGAAAAACTTTCAAATCCTGAAATTACACTTAGCGATTCTATAAAACTTTATAAAGATGGTATAAAAGAACTAGAAGTTGCACAAAAACTTCTTGATGAAGCAAAACTTGTTTTTTCAGTAGAGAGTAAAGATTAGATAGATTTTTAAGGAGACAATTATGGTAAAAAAATATAAAGTAATAGACAATTTTATCTCAAAAGAAGCCTTAAGTGGTATATTACTTTTGTTTGTAACCTTGTTTGCTATAATTGTTGCCAATTCTAACTTTGGTGATTTTTACTTTAATTTATGGGATAAACCTTTAGGTGTTGCAATTGGCGATTTTATTATATCAATGCCTCTTCGTCTTTGGATAAATGATGGTTTAATGGCGCTATTTTTCCTTATGGTGAGTCTTGAAATAAAAAGAGAGTTACTAATAGGAGAGCTTGCAAGTGTTTCAAGAGCGATGTTTCCTTTTGTTGCTTCTTTAGGTGGAATGATAGTTCCAGCTTCAATTTATATTGCTTTAAATCCAGATAATTTTATTGGTTTTGGAATCCCAATGGGAACTGATACTGCTTTTGCCATTGCTATGCTAATATTACTTGGAAAAAGAGTAAATACTGCACTTAAATTATTTCTTGTTGCTCTTGCTGTTATAGATGATTTAGGAGCTATTATTGTAGTTGCAACAGTTTATACAAGTGAATTAAAATTAGAATATTTTTTACATGCTGCTTTTGTTTATGGCTTAATTTGGCTTTTGAACTATTTTGATGTAAAAAAACTCTCTTTTTATTTGTTTTTAGGTATTTTTTTATGGATATTTATTCATGAAACAGGAGTTCACGCGACAATTGCAGGAGTTTTATTGGCTTTTGCTATTCCTATTAGTTCAAGAATGAATGAAAAAAAATTTATAGAAAAAACTAAAGCTGATTTAGAAGAGTTTGAAAGATGTATGGATGATAAACCAATATTAAATCATAGACAGATAAATGCTTTAGAAGGAATTGCATATGGATATGATAGAGTTCAAAATCCACTTATCAGATTAGAACACGATTTACACGGTTTTTCAGCGTTTTTTATTATGCCAATATTTGCATTTTCAAATGCAGGAGTTTTATTGGATTTTTCTACTGTTTGGACAAATTGGATGATAGTTTTAGGTGTAGCACTAGGATTATTAGTAGGAAAACCTTTGGGAATTTTTGGATTTACATATGCTGCAACAAAGTTAAATATCATAAAAAAACCAAAAAATATATCTTGGTTTGAAATAATATCTGTTGGATTTATTGCTGGTATTGGATTTACAATGTCTATATTTATTGCGAATTTAGCATTTATTGATGAAGATACTATCTCTGCTATAAAAATAGGAATATTCACAGCTTCATTTATGGCAACAGTTATAGGAATGATATTAATTTCTATAAATTATAAATTTAAAATATCTAAAGCATAACAAAAAATATCAGATTACTCCAAAGAGTAATCTGATAACTTAACAAATTTAAAACCTTTATTTTTTAACTCTTTTATTGCATTTATCATACCAGTTCTTGTTCCTGAATTTGGATGATTAAAATGTACGATTATTATTTCGCCGCCTTTTGCTTTTAAAAATGTTTCTTCAACTTTTTTTGCACTAAATGTTGCTCCAGCATCTCCTAAAATTGAAAAACCAATAACTTCATGGTCTAAATCATTTGCTATTTTTACAGCAATTTCATCATAATAAGCAGTTCCTGAACGAAAATATTTAGGACGTTTTTGTGTAATTGATTCAATTTTTCTAGCATTTAATTCAATTTCATCAATTAATTCATCAATATTTTTTGTTCCAGAAATCTTATAAATAGATTTTCCATTTACTGAAGCTGGTTTATGAAGTAATCCATGATTTGCTATTTCAAAAAGAGGATTATTTGCTAAAACTTTAAAATCCTCTAAATTTTTATCTATCCATCTTGCATTTATAAAAAGTGTTGCG
>RRZU012911945.1_pt1 | contig 11444 bp, 10 predicted proteins | sample 2165561 | NCBI WGS metagenome assembly RRZU01 (sample SAMN10456909, study PRJNA506462) | wastewater metagenome | isolation source: wastewater sludge | place: USA: Moscow, Idaho | reverse complement strand
TTGAAAATGGTATTGCTGCCATGGCTATGGCCCAGCTCAATGGTTGTACAGCAGAAGAAATCAAATATGGTATGCAGACCTATTCCGGTGTAGACCGTCGTTTTGACTTTAAGATAAAGAATGACAGACATGTTTTCCTCTCCGATTATGGCCATCATCCAAAAGAGGTTATGCAAAGTGCCAGAAGCTTGCGTGAACTATATCCTAACCGCAAAATCACGGCAATGTTCCAACCTCATCTCTATACCCGTACACGAGACTTCTATAAAGATTTCGCAGACGCATTAAGTCTCTTTGATGAAGTAATCCTCACAGAGATCTATCCGGCGAGAGAGCAACCCATTCCAGGCGTAACAAGTCAGCTGATCTATGACAACCTGAAAGAAGGAATTCAAAAGACAATGATCCAAAAGGATGATGTCTTAGACTATGTAAAGAATCGGGATTTCGATGTTCTTGTCGTTCTCGGTGCCGGCAACCTGGATAATTACGTACCACAGATTACAAAGATTCTGGAAAGCAAATAATGCATATCCATTGGAAGAAAGTCATCATCATATTACTCGATGCTATACTTGCTGTATATCTCGTAGTAGCCTTTACTTCGTTTAATAAGCCCGACGAAACAGCCAGGGTGTGCACAGAAGTAAATATCAATATCCAAGATGAAACTTCTAATGGATTTCTGGATGCGAATGAGGTCAGGAACAGACTCAGGCAGAGCCATCTCTATCCACTTGCAAAGCCAATGAGCAGCATTAACACCCGGAATATAGAGGATATGCTCAAAGCTACCGCTTTCGTGAAGACTGCAGAATGCTACAAGACAGAATCAGGACATGTGTATATCACTCTCACGCAAAGAATGCCTATCGTAAGAATTAAGGCTATTGATGGTGATGATTACTATGTAGACGATAACAATCAGGTTATGCCTAATACCAAGTATACAAGTGACATGATCATCGCTACAGGCTATATCAGTAAATGGTATGCAGAGAATTACATTTCTACGTTCTGCCAATATCTAATGGCCAACGACTTATGGAAGAATCTGGTGGAGCAGATCAATATCCTTCCGGACAAGGGACTGGAAATTATACCGAGAGTAGGCAACCATATTGTCTTTCTGGGCTATCTTCCGATAACTAAATATAAAACAGAAAGGAATAAAGAGATAGAAGACTTCATTGACAAAAAGATGACCCGACTGGTGAAATTCTACAAATATGGATTGTCTCAAGCCGGATGGAACAAGTATTCCTACATTAGTTTGGAATTTGACAACCAAATCATCTGTAAGAGAAGAAAAGAAGCAGTGAGCGAGTCTACTCAGAATGATGCATCAGAGCAATTGTCAACAGAACATGTAACAGAATAAAAAACGAAAGAACAGATAATCATATAAAGTATGGCAAAGGAATTTATTGTAGCAATAGAACTTGGCTCATCCAAGATGACAGGTATTGCAGGCCAAAAAAATCTGGACGGCAGCATCACTGTACTGGCCTCCGTTCAGGAAGATGCTTCCTCCTGTATCCGGAAAGGTGTCGTCTACAACATTGACAAAACAGGCCAGTGCTTAACACACATCATTACCAAGCTGAAACATATTCTGAATACTAATATTTCTCAAGTATATGTCGGCGTTGGTGGGCAGTCTATACGCAGCATCAAGAATGTTATTGTCAAAGATCTCCCTGCTGATACAATAGTATCTCAGGAAATGACCGATGAGCTGATGGATGCCAACCGTAATATGACTTATCCAGACCAGGAAATACTTCATGCCGCAACCCAGGAATATAAAGTAGACAACCAATACCAGCTTGACCCTGTCGGCATCCAATGCAACAGGCTGGAAGGTAACTTTCTCAATATCCTCTGGAGAAAAAATTTTTACCGTAATCTGAACACCTGTTTTGATAATGCAGGTATTCCCATTGCAGAGATGTATCTGGCGCCTTTAGCTCTTGCAGACAGCGTCTTGACAGACACAGAAAAACGATCCGGGTGTATCCTCGTTGATTTAGGCGCAGATACTACGACCGTATCAGTATACTACAAGAATATTCTACGTCATCTGGCCGTCATTCCTCTCGGAGGCAACAACATTACAAAAGATATTGCGTCTCTGCAAATCGAAGAAAACAGGGCGGAACAATTAAAACTGAAATATGCACGCGCTTATACAGAAGACAGTGACATTGACGATACTTTATCCTACCCGGTTGATGAAGACCGTGATATAAGCAGCAAGACATTCATTGACATCGTTGAAAGCAGAATTCAAGAGATTGTAGAAAATGTATGGTATCAGGTACCAAACGAATATATTGACAAAATGCTTGGCGGGCTTGTTCTGACCGGCGGGGGATCCAATCTCGTAGGGATTGAAAAGGCTTTTTGTAACCATACCCATATCGAGAAAATTCGTATTGCCAAAACTATTACACAGACCATTAATGCCAATGATCCTCTTATCAACAAAAAAGACGGTACTCTCAATACAGTATTAAGTCTTTTAGTCAAAGGAGACATGAACTGTGCCGGTGCGAATGTTGAAGTTGCCAATGATCTCTTCAGCCCGGTCAATCCGCATCCTCAAGTGCAACCCGCTCCAGAGCCTCGTGCAGCCAGGCCCATCAATGATACGATAACAAGTGGTGTCGTTCTGACGGCTGCAGAAAAACAGAAAGCAGAAGAAGAAGAGCGCAAGAAGAAAGAGGCTGAAGAAGCTGAAAGACTGAGAAAGGAAAGAGAAGAACGCCGACAGGCTGAAGAAAAAAAGAAAAACAGTTTCTGGTATAAAACTGTCAATGGTCTGAAAAATTTCGGCAAGAGAATGATTGAACCTGAAGATGAATAAGGTTTATACCATAATTTCCGAGTTAAATATTTCTATGTTGAACAAGAAACCTATTGACAATGACTGAAGAAAATAAAAATCACAATATACTTGATTTCGGAGAACCGGATCAGGAACATAGCATCATCAAAGTAATTGGTGTTGGTGGTGGTGGTGGAAATGCCGTCAATCACATGTATCGCGAAGGTATCCACGATGTTACTTTCGTACTCTGTAATACAGACGCTCAGGCACTGAATGATTCACCGGTACCGGTGCATTTGCAATTAGGCAAAGAAGGACTTGGAGCCGGAAACAAACCGGAAAGAGCTAAGGAAGCAGCAGAAGAAAGCATTGAGGATGTACGCCATATGCTCAATGATGGAACAAAAATGACATTCATCACTGCAGGTATGGGAGGTGGTACCGGTACAGGTGCTGCACCTGTCATAGCCCGTGAGTCCAAGAAAATGAACATTCTTACGGTAGGTATCGTTACTATACCGTTCCGTTTTGAAGGGGAACGTAAAATTGACCAGGCCCTTGACGGCGTGGAAGAAATGTCAAAACACGTAGACGCCCTCTTAGTCATCAACAATGAACGCCTTCGTGAGATCTATCCTGAGCTTACGGTTCTAGATGCTTTCGGAAAGGCCGACGACACACTGAGTATAGCAGCTAAAAGCATTGCCGAAATTATCACCAACCACGGCTTAATCAATCTTGACTTCAATGACGTTAAAACCGTATTGAAAGATGGTGGAGTGGCCATCATGAGCACAGGCTACGGAGAAGGTGAAAGCCGTGTTAAGAAAGCTATTGATGATGCACTGAACTCACCACTGTTAAATGACAATGATATCTTCAATGCCAAAAAGATTCTGTTGAGCATCAACTTCAGCAGTGAGAAGAATGACAATCAAGGTCTGATGATGGAGGAGATGAATGATGTCAACGACTTTATGGCCAGATTTGGCAGCGACTTCGAAATCAAATGGGGATTAGCTCTGGACCCTGAATTAGGAAAGCAAGTTAAAGTCACTATCCTGGCTACAGGTTTCGGTTTGGAAAATGTTGATGGAATGAACAACCACCTGAATGGTCGTCACACCCAGGAAGAAGCCAACCGCATTGCCGAGGAAGAAGAAAAAAAAGAGGAGAAGCGCCAGCGCCGTAACCACTATTATGGTGATGACAATAATAACAACGTGCATAAACGTAGGCCACATATCTATATTTTTAGTTCTGAAGATCTTGACAATGAGGATGTTATCATAGCTGTAGAGAATACTCCTACCTATAAAAGGACTCGCCAAAAGCTTCAGGAAATCAGTAAATTATCCAGAGGGGATAATACACTTGACAATAATACAGAAGACAGGGACAATAACGATTCCAATCCTGGAATAATAAGTTTCGCTTAAATAAAATATATTATGACACTTTTTGATCAGATTAGTGAAGACATTAAGGCGGCAATGAAAGCCAGAGACAAAGTTCGCCTCGAAACATTGCGCAACATCAAGAAAGTCTTTCTTGAAGCTAAAACAGCACCAAATTCTGACTTTGATGACACTGCAGCCATCAAAATCATTATGAAACTTGCCAAACAGGGTACGGAAACAGCCAAGACATACAGTGACAACAATCGTCAGGATCTCGCAGATGAAGAGCTCGCTCAGGTCAAAGTAATGGAAGAATATCTTCCTAAGCAGATGTCAGAAGGAGAAATCACTGTAGAAATTAAAAATATTATAGCTGCAGTAAATGCTTCTTCAATGAAAGACATGGGCAAAGTAATGGGACAGGCTTCAAAAAAACTGGCGGGTAAAGCTGACGGCTCGTTGATTGCCAAAATCGTCAGACAACTTCTTGCCTAGGTAAACAAAGCTTTGAAAACATCCAGGCTATGCATATCCCGAAAAGAAGGGATATGAAGCTTATAATAATGAATGATCACCTCTATACACTGATTCCGTTCTTCATGGCTTAATGTATAGAGGTGCATCGTTTTATAGGTAAGTTTCATTATATTCTTCATCTTGACAGCTTCTCCGGCTGCAATATAATCAGTATGCAGTGGCAGAGTTGAAAGAAAGCATCCATTTCGCATATCAAAAATATCTCCTGAGCTATAATCTTCCAAATTAGGATAAAAACCCAGGAAAGCAGACAGATGTATCATAAAAACAAGATGAAAGTTGGAAAATGAATTTACAGCTGTATCCAGCCATTCAATACTTTTCTGAATGTAAGTAAAAAGAGGGATGTTCTTCTGCTCGTTTTTTATAGCATAGAGGAGAAACTCAGCTACAAACATCGCTATTGATAATTTGTAAGGATCAAAAGGGATAGACAAAAGAGGGGGATCAATTGACAGATCACGAAAATGTTGCATCCCCGCTTTTGGACGATAGTCATAGACAACGCGTAAAATAGTAAGAGGCTGAAAGAACTGCTTTTTAATTTTCCCTTTTGAAGAAGACGATACATGACAGATAAAGGTAAGATATCCCTGCCCTTCCGTAAAAACATCAACAATACGTTGATTGTCTCCATACTTCAGAGAATGAAGTACGATAGCTCTCGTTTCTGTCAACATTCCTTCTAATGCTACGTTATTTTAAAGCAAAAATACAAAAACATAACGATTCGGAAGAAAAATTATCAATAAAATTTGCGAGATCCGAGTTTTTATCTTAACTTTGCACCCGCAAAACAGGTTAAGGTCCCTTCGTCTATCGGTTAGGACGAGAGATTTTCATTCTCTAAAGAGCAGTTCGATTCTGCTAGGGACTACTAGAAAATAAAAAGAATTCAAAGATGGCAAATCACAAATCATCAATCAAGAGAATCCGTCAGGATAAGAAGAAGGCCTTGCATAACAAGTATTATGCAAAGACTATGCGTAACGCTGTCCGTAAGTTGCGTGCCACTTCTGACAAAGCCGAAGCCGTTAAGCTTTATCCTTCTGTGCAGAAGTTGTTAGACAAATTGGTTAAAACCAATATCATTCATAAGAACAAAGCCGCAAACCTGAAATCAGGCGTAGCTCTTTATATCAACAAATTGGCTTAATCACCAATTTTAGAGAATTGAAAACAGGGTTGTAATTTCTTTGAAATTACAACCCTGTTTTTTATATGCTTTTACCCCCTTTTTGCCTCTTAAATATTTCCTTATATCGTTGCTTTTTAGTATCTTTGCACATAAATAATACTAATCAGAACAAATGGCAGAAAATCAGAATAGCGAGAATCAATACTCGGCCAGTAACATTCAAGTTCTGGAAGGACTTGAAGCGGTACGCAAGCGCCCGGCTATGTACATTGGAGATATCAGTGAAAAGGGGCTTCATCACTTGATCAACGAAACTGTTGACAACTCTATTGACGAAGCTATGGCCGGCTATTGTACCGATGTTGAAGTTACCGTCAATACAGACGGCTCTGTCACCGTAGAAGATAATGGACGTGGTATTCCTGTAGACGAGCACAAGAAATTGCATAAATCAGCCCTCGAGGTGGTTATGACGGTTCTCCATGCCGGTGGTAAATTTGACAAGGGATCCTATAAAGTCTCAGGAGGTCTTCATGGTGTAGGTGTCAGCTGTGTCAATGCACTGTCCACTCACATGAAGTCTCAGGTATTCCGCGATGGTAAAATCTACCAACAGGAATATGAGAAGGGAAAGCCTTTATATTCTGTCAAAGTCGTTGGTACAACAGAAAAACGTGGTACCCTACAGCAGTTCTGGCCGGATCCTACCATTTTCACTACTGTCACTTTTCAGTGGGATATCATTGCACGCCGCATGAGAGAGCTTGCTTACTTAAATGCAGGCATAAGAATTACACTCACAGACCTTCGTCCTGACCCTGAAACAGGCAAGACGCGCCAGCAAATATTCCACGCCAAAGACGGACTGAAAGAATTTGTCCGCTACATAGACCGTCACCGTACTCATCTGTTTGATGATGTTATTTACCTGAAGACAGAGAAACAAGGCGTTCCTATGGAAGTCGCCATCATGTACAATACGGACTATTCCGAAAACATCCACTCCTACGTTAACAATATCAACACGATAGAGGGTGGTACTCACCTCACAGGCTTTCGTGCAGCCTTGACACGTACACTGAAAGCATATTCCGATAATGATCCATCTATTTCCAAACAAATACAAAAAGCGAAAATAGAAATTGCCGGAGAAGATTTTCGTGAAGGTTTGACAGCTGTCATCTCTATCAAGGTAGCAGAACCACAGTTTGAAGGTCAGACAAAGACCAAACTTGGCAACAGCGAAGTTGCCGGAGCTGTCCAACAGGCTGTAAGTGAAGCCTTGCAGAATTATCTAGAAGAGCATCCTTTGGAAGCTAAAGCTATCTGCGAAAAGGTCATTCTTGCTGCTACCGCACGTATTGCAGCCCGTAAAGCTCGTGAAAGCGTGCAGCGCAAGAGCGTGCTGACAGGTGGCGGGCTCCCCGGAAAATTAGCAGACTGCTCGAATAAAGATCCTAAAGACTGTGAAATATTCCTCGTCGAGGGTGATTCCGCAGGTGGCTCAGCCAAGCAGGGTCGTGACCGTTATACTCAGGCTATCCTGCCTCTTCGCGGTAAAATTCTGAATGTAGAGAAAGTACCATGGCATCGTGTCTTCGAAGCCGAATCTGTTATGAACATCATCCAGAGTATCGGCATCCGTTTCGGCGTTGACGGCGAAGATGACAGAGAAGCAAACATCGATAAACTCCGTTATGACAAGATTATCATCATGACCGATGCCGATGTCGATGGTTCTCACATCGACACGCTTATCATGACTTTATTCTTCCGTTTCATGCCGAAAATTATAGAACAAGGACATCTGTACATTGCTACACCTCCTCTCTACAAGTGTACCTATAAAAATAAAGTCAGCGAATACTGTTACACAGACCATCAACGGCAGGCTTTTCTTGATAAATACGGCAACGGAATAGAAGATGGCAAGAGTATTCACACCCAACGTTACAAAGGTCTGGGCGAGATGAATCCTGAACAACTTTGGGAGACAACTATGAATCCGGGCAGCAGACTCTTAAAGCAAGTTACCATAGATGATGCCGCTACAGCTGATGAAACTTTCTCCATGTTAATGGGTGATGATGTTGAAACTCGACGTGAATTTAATGAACAAAATGCAACTTATGCCAATATGGATGCATAAAATTATTCTTTTAAAATAACCAGAGGCGGGCTTTCATTGCCCGCCTCTTCTTTTTACCCCGTGTGAAATGAAGACCATAATATTTTTTTCCCTTTTCTTCTTATACACGCTCCTGCCGACAACGGCACAAGAGTTTGGCTGCCACTGGATATGCAGTCATGATCCGGACGATACGACCCAGATACAGTTCAGACGTATTTATTTCAGCTACAGCAAACCCAAGCAGGCTTCTCTGACCATTATCAGCACAGGACGGTTTCAAGTGTATGTAAATGAAAGAAACATTACTGGTGACGTTCTTATGCCATCCATGGACTCCGTAAGAGGAACATTAAAAGGGCTGACCTTTGACATCACCCGCTTCCTGCAACCTGAAAAGAATACTATTGCCGTATGGTATTCACCCCAAAAAGGAATATGTTCAGACAAACAATTATCTCTGTCTTATTTCGGCAAAACAGCTTACGATACTAGTTTTTGCTATAATACAGACGGCACATGGGATTGCCGCTCTACAGGGGCATACACACTGCCGGGCAATCGAGAGTATGTCAATGGAGAAAAAGAATGTCCTGATTGGAAAAGTGATGACAGCGGATATTTAAAATGGGAGAAAGCTTGGTATTCCTCTGACACAACAACGTATGCCTGCCATTGGGAATCGTCCTTTTACCCGTCACAGGAAATCACTCATATCATCTACCCTGTCAGCACCTATAGCGACAGTCTGGGATACCATATTGATTTTGGAAAAAGATTTAAGGGATGGATTAGATTAACGATAAGGGATGCCCGTCCCGGAGAAGAAATCCATATCGGAGGGTTAACTTATATCTGTAATGGTCAGATGGACGAACAGGCCTGCCGGCGTTTCACTTTCGACACACAGAAAGAGGTCATTATATCTGGTGACAGAAATTTCAAAGCCAGCCAGATTCAATCTATAGAAGGCCTTGAAATACAATCTTATTTCCATCAGAGTTACCTATACTAGCAACTTACCGGAGAAATATCAGGCATCAATATAGCCGTCTTTACGCAGTTGATCGGCTACTTGAAGTAGTTCCTTATACCATTCGGCTCCAAACCTTCTGGTTAAAGGACCTTTCAGAAATTTATAAAGAGGAAGATTCAATTCTCTTCCCTTTTTCACTGCATCCTTACAGATATTCCAGCGATGGTAATTTATTCCATAAAGATGATTGCCGAAAGACTTTTCACGAACAGGATAAAGTGCACAGGATATCGGCTTCACAAATTTTGTCTTACCCTGACGGAAAGCCCTTTCCAGAGAACACAGGCAAGTACCCTTTTCATAACAGGTAAAGACACAATCCTTGCCCTGTACAATACTTGTCACCAGATCACCTTCACTGTCAGTATAAGCCACTCCTTGCTTGTCAACAACAGATTGTGCAGAAGCTGACATCTCGTCCCATACATTATCCAGTACATTTTCTATTTCCGCAATCTCGTCCATCGTTACAGGAGCACCGGCATCGCCTTCTACACAGCATTGTCCTTTACAGGCATCAAGATCACAACAGAATTTTTCAGTGAAAATATCCGGAGAGACAAGTACATTACCTACTTGCAGGATATGCAGTTCTTTTTTCATTTTACCATTCTATGGGAGTCTCCCCATTTTGCTTCAGATACTCATTACAACGGGAAAACTGATGATTGCCGAACCACCCGCCACGATTGGCTGACAAAGGAGACGGATGCACCGACTGGAGAATAAGATTCTTCGAGCCGTCAATATAAGCAGCCTTACTTCGCGCATAACTTCCCCAGAGTAAATATACGACATGCTCCCGATCACGGTTAAGGGCTTGGATAGCAGCATCCGTAAACTGGCTCCAACCAAGTTTCTGATGGCTGTTCGCAGCATGAGACCTTACGGTAAGGGTAGCATTAAGCAAGAGAACTCCTTGTTTCGCCCAACGGCTCAAATCACCGTTTTTGGGCATGGACGTTCCAAGATCCATCTGTATCTCTTTAAAGATATTAATCAGTGAAGGAGGCATCATCACACCATCAGGGACAGAGAAACTCAGTCCCATGGCCTGTCGGGGCTCATGATAAGGATCCTGACCGATAATCACCACCTTCACCTGATCAAAAGGGCAAAGATTGAAAGCATTGAAGATAAGATGTCCGGGTGGATAACACGCATAATGCATATATTCCTCACGTACATAGTTGGTCAGATCGATGAAATATTGCTTATCGAATTCTGCACCAACATGCTCTCTCCAACTCTCTTCAATCTTTACGTTCATTTTATCTATATTTTATTTATCTGAGATAAGACATTCACCTGTCATATCTGCAGGCTGTTCCAGTCCCATGATATGCAGGATAGAAGGGGCTACGTCTGCAAGACGACCGTCCTTTACCCTGGCAGAATTATTATCTGTTACATAGATGAAAGGCACCGGGTTGAGTGAATGTGCGGTATTCGGAGTTCCATCCGGATTGATGGCATTGTCGGCATTGCCGTGGTCTGCAATAATGAGGGCTTCATAACCTGTAGCCTTGGCAGCCTCGATCACTTCACTTACGCACTGGTCAACAGCAACTACTGCCTTGGCTATAGCGTGATAAATGCCGGTATGGCCTACCATGTCGCCATTGGCAAAATTGACTACAATGAAATCATACTTGTCATCCTTTATCGCTGCAACCAGTTTGTCTTTTACCTCAAAGGCACTCATATCCGGTTTCAAGTCATAAGTAGCTACCTTTGGAGAAGGTACAAGGATACGGTCCTCACCTTCAAAAGGCTCCTCACGGCCGCCATTGAAAAAGAAGGTAACATGAGCATATTTCTCTGTCTCTGCAGTATGAAGCTGCTTTTTGCCTAGTTTGCTCAGATATTCGCCCAAAGTATCCTGAACATTCTCTTTCGGGAAAAGAACATGTACATTCTTGAAATGGGCATCGTATGGAGTCATGGTATAATACTGAAGATTTTTTACCGTATGCATTCCCTCTTCAGGCATATCCTGTTGGGAAAGGACCTCTGTCAGTTCCTTGGCGCGGTCATTACGGAAATTCATGAAGATGATGACATCTCCATCTTCGATCTTGCCGTTTACTCCGGCGTTATTAATTGGCTTGATGAACTCATCGGTCACACCGTCAGCATAACTTTCTTCAACGGCCTTAGCCATATCATCAGCCTGCTTGCCTTTTCCTTCCACCAGAAGATCATAAGCTTCTTTCACACGGTTCCAACGTTTGTCACGGTACATGGCATAGAAGCGGCCCACGATGCTTGCGATGGCAGCATCATTCTTTGCGCAAACGTCTGTCAACTGCTGAATGAAACCTACACCACTCTTCGGGTCGGTATCACGACCATCCATGAAGCAGTGAACG
>RRZU011271972.1_pt1 | contig 11445 bp, 11 predicted proteins | sample 2165561 | NCBI WGS metagenome assembly RRZU01 (sample SAMN10456909, study PRJNA506462) | wastewater metagenome | isolation source: wastewater sludge | place: USA: Moscow, Idaho | reverse complement strand
TTTACTCCTGTTTTTGCTACTTTCGCTATTTCTTTCCTGAAAGCTTCTCTTTTTTCTTTTGTCGTTAGTTTTTTTTTCTCTTCTTCTTTAGCCATTTCCTAGTCCTTTCTTTAGCTTAATGTTATATTTTTACCTAGTTTATCTACTAGCGTGCTAACTGTTTTTGAATGAGTTCTCAATACATCTTCTTTCTCACTCTCTATGTTTACATCAAATACTCCTTCCATTGCTTTAGACTCTAACCTTTTAGTTTGGAATCTTTCTATTATTTCTTCTTCTATAGTTTCTTGGTAATATAGGTGGAATACTCTGTTTTCTACAGTAGTGTTTATTCTATATCCTCTTCTATTAGCTTGTGAGATTTCCGACACGTGGTATGTCGGCATGTAATTTATGTATGTTGGAATGAAACGTAAGTTTATCCCTACATTTACTATTTTTGGATTAGTTATTAATATGTCGTAGTTGTCTTGTTCTTCAAAAAGTCTTACTGCTCTTTCGTCAATTTTTGTTTTTATAGGTTTTTTTCCTGTTAGGAAGAATTTATCTTGTGTTAGTTTTGCTACTCTATACCCTTCTGATTCCAATAATTGTGTTACCCTATCTTGAACATTTTGTCCTTTCATATAACTTGCTCCGGAACCTGTAAAATATGTAAATATGCAAACTTTTCTCTTCTCTTTTATTTCGCTTTTTATCAATTCTAGCATTTTTTCATCTTTCTCAGATCTTTTTACACCTCTTAATGGATGTACCTCGAAATGTTCATGCTCTTCAAATTTCGGTATTTGTAGCCAATGACTTTCTCTCCCAAACGGAGCTTTAACTTCCATCAACCCATCCCAATCTTTTACTGGGTGGTTTATCATATGTTTTAATATAGAGTCTTTTTTCATCCCTAACTCCCTTACATTTATTAATTCTATTTTTTTCGCAAACTCTTCTACCTCTGCTTTTGTTTTTTCATTTGGTTCTATTTTTATATAGCTTTCGTTTAAAGGTTGCATAACTTTTCTTATATCTTTGTAAGTAAAGAAAATGTAATTTTCCGCTAAAAAATCAACAAATATTGTTGATGATATTCCTTCTCTTTCTTTTACTGTTATTTTTTTATCAGCTTTACCATTTTTTGTATTTTCTACCTCGCAAATTTTTGTTTCAAAGATTCCGTATTCTTTTGAGAAGTTTGTTATTGAGTTTATTAAACCTCTCTCTTTTAATTTTTTAGGCATTGTTGCTCTTATTATATTAAACATATTTGAAGCGTATCCGGCATTAGAAGTTCCAGAAAGAACTATTTTCTTAACTCCGTGTTTCAGAGTTATAGCTTGCGCTCTTCCTATTAAACTATCCGGTTTATTTCCTTCGTGAACCTCATCTATTATCACTCCGTCAAATAACATTTTTTTAGCTTTCATATAATCTGCTATAGATACTTTTCTTGTAGGTGTTAAGCCTTTTTCTCTATACTTGTCTATTGCTCTTTCTATAAACATTCTATTGAATTCGCTTTCTTTTACTGAATAAAACTCTTTTTTTTCTTTCTGTGCTACCACTGTTAATGCGAACAACTCTTCCCCGCATACTACATCTTTGTATGTTTTATCTTTATCATCCCACTTTTTAACCATAGCTAAACATTTCTTATTTCTTTCTATTCTGTTTTTTATTTTTATATTTCCAGTTTTATAATCTATTTCCGCAAAGTCTTGTTCTATTAACTGATGTTGATTATTATCTCTTAGTTGTGATCCACATTTAGGGCAGCATAATGCTCTATGCATACCTTTTACTATACCTTCTCCCTCAGCTATGTGTCTTTTATTGTATTGAGGTATTTTTGAGTAACTTAGTTTTAATGCTTCTTTTGAAACTATCACAAAATAATTTTTATCAGGATTTTTAAAGTTTATTTTTTTAGTTTCTTCCATAAATCCTTTATATCCTTCTTGTGATGTTATTGTTAATATTTTGTGTGGTATTACTTCTCCGTTGGCTTTTGTCATTACATCTTGAATTTCTTTGGTCCAACCTCCATCTTTACCTCTCATAGTTGAAGTCGGAGCTATTACTAGAGTTGTATAGAACTTTTTCTTTCTATGCTCCGTTTGTGTTTCGTGATTTATGATGAGGCTTTATATAGTCTTTCCTAACCCCATATCTGCAGCTATATATAAGAAGTCATCTTTCTTTAATACTTCCATTCCTGCTCCCCATAAAACCTCTTGCCCCTCGAATGGTTGTACTTTGAAATTTTGTATGTTGTAGTGATGGTTTATTCTATACAAGCTTTTTACATTTCTTTTTAGAGTTTCTCTAAACTCATCTGCATTTTCTTTTATAAAGTCTATTGAAGTGTTTATATCTGTCAACCAGTTTTCATCACTTCTGAAGAATTTAGTTTTTACAGCATCAACTCTTATTATTTTTGCTCTAATTCCGTTATCTCCTATCCCTTCATTTATCAAACCTCTCACATCTGCATTTCTTGAATATTTTTCTAATATTTCTTCCAGGAATAAGTCCGGAATCAATAATCTATGCTTTATCATAAAGAAAGCTTTCAGTTGTGTTTGTGTGTTCATATTCATGTCGTAAAAAAACACATTATCTCTTGTTGATGCTATTATCATTTGTTCTCTTTTTAACTTTTTATGTTGGTTTCTTGTAAGTATTCTTCTTTCCGATACCGCTGGAAAATTGTATATTAATTCTTTTCTGTATACCCCTTCAATTCTTAGTTGCATTTTAGTTTTTGCTTGTATATCTGCGTTTATTTTGTTTATTTTAGCTGGCACATCAAAGAATGATGCATAAACCACTTCATCATTTGCCGTATCTATTAAAGCCATTTCTGTATTCACGTATATCGAAAATATACCTTTTATTCCTATTCTTTCCATTCTTTCCCACTCTCCTTTTCAAAAAGAAAGGTGGCTATTGCCACCCTCCTTCTCTATCTGATAAAATTTTCAATCTTTTATTTTCATCAATCACAGTTATAGTTGTTGAGTAGATTTCTTTTTGTATTGTTACTGTTCCTTCTCCGTCTTCTCCCTCATCTTCCATAGTTTCTGTAACTTTTTCATTTACTCCACAGACGTAAACTACTTGTCCGTCCCTCATTATAACTTTACCGTTCATTTTTCCATTTGCTATTAAAGAACAAGTTTCTTCAAATGAAGGATTTTTAGGCATATATATTACTTCATCTATTGCTTTAGGAATTAAACTAGATTTTATAAAATCTAAGTTGTTTCTTGGAGCTACATATCTAGTTTCATCTGCTTTTAACTCTAGTTCTTCTAAGAACCATTTTTTGTTAGTGTCGTGATTGTTTAGTTGTTTTATTAACGGCGACATTCTTCTTTTTTCTGTATTTTGCCTGTTTAACATTTCCGTTAACACTTGTTTACCATTTCTATTTCCGTTTGCTTTAACCTCGAAATAATATTGACCTAACGCTTTAAACTCTTCATCGTTTTTAAACCTGTTAGCTTCTGTTATTTCGTATCTTTCTAATATATCCATACAATCTCTTATATCTTTCTCATTTAACGCACAAAGCATTATAGAGTCGCCTCTGAACACCATGCTATCTCTTAGTTGCATTAAGAAATTTCTAGCATTTCTTTCTCCGAAACTGTGTCCATATGGAGGGTTGAATAATATTATGTCCGGAACTACTTTTTTTCCTAACATTGGTAAAAAATCTTCTGCAGGTAGATTGAAAGAGTAATCATGTCTATTTCTAAATTCATCATATTTGTTTAGTTCTATTTCGTTATAAATAGTTTTTACTCTTCTGTGTCTTTTATTATCTAACATTCTGAACACATCTAGCCAACTTCCAGTTCCTCCGAATGGGTCCACTACAGTCACAAATCCGTTTGAGTTCGAGAAAGCATTTTCGAATTCCACTATAAACATTTTTTCGATAATATCTACTCTTCTCATATTTGCTAATTCTAAGAATATTTCTATTTCGTTCCCTTTTTCTTTTTCATATCTATCTAACACTCTATCCAACGTCATTCTTTGTTTTCCGTTTAATAGCGTTTTGTACCCTCCTTTAATGCTCAATGGAAGCGCTGAAACACTTCTTAAAGTTTCTAAGAAATCTGTAGGGTAGAATTGCAATCTTGAAGCTGATATTGAATAGCAACCTGCTTTATTTAAATCTTCTTCTAAAGGTGATTTTTTACTCATATCCTCTTCTTTTACAATTCTTTTTTCTAACATATAATCTAATATTTCTTTTGCCGAAACTGTATCTAAAGCTACAAACCCCCCATTTTCTAAAAAGTCTATAGCTTCTTTTTTTGTTTTAACAAACTTACTTATATATTGTTTCATATAAGTAATTTCGCTTTTTGTTGCTTCGGCGATTCTTGAACTTTCATCGTCCTCGCACTCAGCTAAACTTTTTTCCTCAAAGAGAAAACTGTCAGCTCAATCTACGATTTTATATTCTTTACCTGTTAATACTTTTGCATTTATATCTTCAAGAGTTCTTATTGCTGTTTTAGCTTTTACCATCATACCTTTTACGATATTTAATTCCCCTTCTTTAGGGAATAATGCTGTATTGCTTTCTACTATTGCTCCCGAAAATATTTTTACTCCTGGCCAAATTCCCACTTTATTTCCGATTAATGCTTCCGGACTCGCATAACCTGTTTTTGTTCCCGCTTTGAATATTATTTTATCTTTATTATTTAAATCTTTCATATATTCAATTCTGTAAAGAACTTCTCCTGCGTATTCTATAGAGTCATCTTCAAGTAGTTTAATTGCTCCTCCGAATTGAGTTATAGGATTTGTGCTTTTGTTTTCTACTAATCCTTTTATTATTTCTCTCTCTTCATCTGTTAGGTTTTCTCCTTCGATGATTATTTCTTTTTGCATTGACATATCTATAGTATCTACATCGTTCGCTAAAATTTCTGCGCTTTCTAGCGATGTTGTTGGTTCTTTTTCTACAGGCTCTTCTTCAACTTCCTTTTTTCCTTCTCTTTCTAAATCTAATCTTTCTTTTATTTTTCTTACTGTTGCTTTTTTAGTTAGAGTTAGTTTTTTATCAGGATTTACTAAAGCTTCTAATATTTCATCATCTATTATTGGATAATCATTTTTCATTCTTGGGTAAGAGTGAATTTCTTCTAACATTTTTTCTTTCTCATTTTCAAAGTTATCCTCTTTTGTTTCCGGAACCACTTCTTCTTTTGTTTCTTCTTTTATTTCTGTTTCTTTTTCTTCATCAATAGCTATTCTGTTTGAAATATTGTTTAACAAAGATAACATTCCATCTTCATCGTCTACATCGCTTTCTTTGTTCTCTTCCTTTACTTCTTCCTCAACGTTATCTTCATTTTCTCCTTCATCAAAACTTTCTAAAGCTTCATCTAATACTTTTTGATTTTCTTCCAATACTTCTTCCGGAACCAATGCGAAAGCTTCATTTGTGTCTGAACCTAAGTTTTCTGTTACTACATCTTCTTCCTCACTATTGAAATTTAATTCTTGTATTTCTCCGCCATTATCATTTTTCCCAGCTTCTAATATTTTTTCGTGTAGTTGGTCCATTAATAACTGTTCTTCTTTTTCCTCCGCTTTTTCTTCAAAAAGGCTTTGCACTTCTATTTTAGAATCTTCTTTTTTTGTTTTTTTCTCTTTTTTCTCTTCTATAAATTTTGATACTTTTTCTAGTTCTTCTTTATCAACTCTTTGTATGTTCGGTTGCCCTTGGTCTCCCATGTTTTTTAACACTTCAAGTAATTCCTTGTGTCTTCTTTCTTCTTTTTCTGTTCTTGCTTCTTCTTTTTTATCTAATTCTATTAATAAATTAGTTAACCCTTTTATTATTTCTATTCCTATTTTATTCATTTTCTTCACTCCTTAATTTTTTAGTTATATTGTTCGTAGTATCTTTTTTCTATTCTTTCTTCTGTTCTGTCTAATTTAAAATCAATTTTTCTTATGATTCTATCTTTTAGCGCTGAACACACCTCTACATAAACTGTTTCCCATTTTTCCAACTTTAATTTTTTTAGGAAGTCTTCTTCTTTGATATTAGTCTGTGCTCTTGTTATAAGTTCATCTGCTATTTCGTCAACTAGTTTTTCTAAACTTTCTTCTGTCCCATTACCTATAAAGTTTTTTATCTCTTGTTCTAGCTCTCCGAATTCTTGAACCCATTTCCAGAACTGCGATCCTTCAAAACTTCTCTCTTCGAAAAAAGATTTTATCTTCATTATTCTTTCTTTTTCCGTTTCAATTTTTGCTTTTATCTCCAATTTTTTTACCTCCTAAAAAAATTAAAAGAAGGTTGTTATCCCTCCTTTTTCATTCTTTTATTATATCATTTTTTATATTATTCATTGTAAAGTTGCATATCACTTAAATAGTTTGCCTTTACTTCATTGTAATCATCTGAGTCTTTTGATAGTTCATGCATTTTTGCTTTAGACCCTTCTAATTTATATAAGTAAATTCTGCCTTTCATATCAGAAACTTTATCTTTGCCGTTTTCTATTGCTATTATTGGGTTTGTGTTTTGGAATCCGTCTACCCATACACTTTTAGCTTGACTTCCGTGGTCATGTAGAGGATTGTTTACTATGAATATTACATCTCCATCGTATGCTAGTTCTTTTCCTCCTGACATATCTTCATATTGAGTCTTTCTTTTTTTTATGAACCCTACTTTTGTTAACTCATAGTTTTGAATCGTTGTGTAACCGTAGTTTGCCACTATTCTATTTTTTAAGAAATCTGAAATAACCGCTATAGGTTTATCTGACCCATTAACTACAAATTTTGATGCCGGATCTACCAATAACATTTTGTTTACTTCTTTTCCGTTAAGACTCTCTGTATGTTCCGCACAAACAGATTCTACTTCTTCTAATGTTCTTATTCCTATATCTGACCCTAATAGTAATAATCTATTATCTTTTGTTAAGTCGTCTATTTCGCTTATCGCCCTATCATATGCTTTTTGTATTCTCAATCTTTCTTGCATATTGTTAAACTTTTTTATAGTCCCTTTTGGATTTTGAGCTATATTTGTTGTTATGTTTGCTAGTATTGCTATCACTCTTGTTTTTAGTTTGAAAGTACTGTCATCATTACTTATTATTATTAATGCTGAGTTCGGGTCAGTTTTTAACATTGTTACTCCTGTATTGACCATAAATTGAGTCTTACCCGTATTTGGTTTTCCTGCTATCATTATATTTACCGCTTCTACCAGTTTTAAATCATCCAAAGCTTTAGTTCCAAATACTTTCTCTGCTTTTATTGTTTCTTTTCTCTCTTCTATCTCTTTGTTCTTATCCATAGAAATCTCTTTCCATGATTTCTTTTTAGTAGCTTTGTCTCCTATATTTTTTTCCATATCGTTTCCGAAACTATCCATTATATTTTTGTAGTTTTCCGGACTTTCTAACAATTTGTCTAAGAAATCTTTATTAGTTTTCTTTATCTTTTCCATGACTTCTTTATCTCTTAATTTTAGAATCATTTCCGCTTCATCTTTTACCGCAAAAGCTTCTGTTTTATTCATTACTTTTTCTAGTTCTTGTGTTAACACTTCCCTATCTATAGGTTCTTCTATTCTTGAAAGTGTTTTTGCCAGTTCTTTTAATAATGTTTTTTTATCTTTTCCGTCTTTTTTAAATTGTTCATAGCTTTTTAGTATTATATTTTTTATATCTAGTAACAACAGAATATCAATCTGATGTTCTTCTCTATCATTTAATACTTCATCTAAATCTTTATATTTTTGGAATTCCTCTTTTAGTTCTGCAACTTCAACTTCTATCTTTTTCATTTGACTTTTTTCTATTAATTTTTCTATCTTCTTTTTTCCTGTTTCATCATTGTCCGGAAACAAAATTATCTGATTGAAGTTATATTTTTTTAATTTTTCTATTTGTTGGTCTGTTAAATCCCCTGAACAATATGCTACTACATTGTTATTTCCGTGCTGTTTCGCCGTTATAACATCCATATATCCTTCGACTGCGACTATCTTAGTAAAAACTCCTCTGTTCTCTAAAGCTTTATCAAGTCCGTATAATAACTCTTTCTTTTTAAATATTGGAGAGTCGTTTCCGTTTATATATTTTGCCGTTTTTAATGATGTTGCTATTAACTCTCTTTCTTTTTCTGTCATTCCTTGTTTCATAGCTTCTATTGCTAAAGCTTTTAATTCCGAGTTTTTCGCTTGTTTTATTTTTTCCGCTCCAACATATGAAGCTAATAGTTGTTTAGCTCTGCTCACGTCATAAACCATTTCTCTTACCGAAAATGAAACTGGTCTTCCTTCTTCATCGTTAATCAGAAATGTTAATTTACTTTTCGTAAAATTATCTTTCCTGAAACCATATTTTTCAAATTGCGTGTAATCTATCATTTTGTTTTTTAAATGCTTGCAGAATTCGTCGTAATCTAAATAACCTATTCCATAATCTATTGCCGTTTCTATTGATATTCCTCTTGATGATAAGGCTGCTTCTGTCCATTTTTTTATTTTACTTCCTGATGTCCCCCAATCGTCTTCATCTGAACTATAACCTTTAATCCCCATAACTAAGAAACTTCTCATTTCTTCAAAAAAATTATATAACTCTAGTTTTTCTTCGTATATTGGGTCACTTTTCTTTAAATCATCAATATCTAATTCTAATTTTTTTGCTAGATATATTGCCGTATCTATTAACTCTTTTTTTGTTGATATACTTCTACCTTCAAACTCTTCTGCTGCTTTGAATATATCCATTTTTCCACACTTAAAACAGAATCCCGATGTTTCATTCAATAGCATTGATGGATTTTTATCTTCGTGGTCTTTGAATAGACAACTTATTGTTTTGTGGTTGTATTGTAGTGCTTTTAATTGCTCTTGGTTTGCAAACCTTCTGACATACACCTTGAAATTTTTATTTAGCTCTTTGAATAATTCTTCCATTGAAGAAATTTTCATGCTCATCTTTGGTCCTCCTCAATAAAAAAATTCCCAAATGAATGGGAATTACTTTAATTTTTCTATTAGATTTTTGTCTCCGTATTTTAACATTTTAAACAGCACTCTACTTAAAATCAGAGTATCATACTGTGATCCATGTAGATTATCTTCTTCAAACTTTACTTTAAAAAAATCTGCTAAAGCTTTTAGTTTTAGCCATCCTGTTTCTAAAGGATTTGCGTTTTTATATAGTTCCGAACCTTCTTTCATTGTACAGAAAGATTTTATTTTAAAATCTATAAATTGGCTGTCAAAATCATAATTGTGAGCTACCATTAAGTCTACACCTTCACAAAATTCTTTGAAGCTATCTTTATCATCTTTATAAAATGGTGCGTACTTTGCTTTTTGATTTTCTCTCTCTTGTCTTATTTTAAAAGCTGTTAGTCCATTTACCGCTATTGCTTTTTCATTTTCTTCTTCTATACAAAAGTAGAATCTATTGAATTCATCTATTTTTTCCATTTCTTTTGTTTCTGTATTTACTTTTATTTTCATCGCTGAGATTGATAATACCGAATTTGTAGGTTTGAAGCCGTTTGTTTCGGTATCAAATGCTACAATTGTTTTATTCATCCCCTAACCCCGCTTCATGTAATTTAGCTATAGTTCTTGCTGTTAATTCTTCTGTTTCATCTCTATAAACTCTTTGCATTGTTTCCATTACTACCATATTATCTCTCATTGCTAACTTTCCGTCTTCTATATCATCAGATTCGATTCTTTGTACTAATCCTTTAAGCATATCTCTTAATTCTTCAAAAGTTTTTCCTTCTTTTTCTAGTTTTTTTGATAACTCCGCCACTTCGTTAGGGTTTACGCTCATTAACATTTCTTGTAAATTATTCATAATTCATTCTCCTTTTTTTTCTGCATTGTTCGCAGTTTATCAATCTTCTATTGAATTTTTCTAAATATGTGTCCTCTGGTTTCATTTTATGCAATAAATCTATAAATATGTTTGATGCATCTTTTTCTTTTAATACATCAACTTTTGCTTCGCTTACTTTTCTGTTACTTTTTTTTGTTTTTAATTCCACTTCTAAAAAATTCTTGTGAGTTGTGATTACTATCTTCGTATTGTCTAAATTTTCTGAAATCATCAATAGTTCTTCTATTATGCTATTCTTTATCGCTTGTACCTCTGAAGTCAAAGTCATATATCGGTTCCGTCCCTTTTACTTTTATTTTATATAAATACATTGCTGCAACATGGATAAAGCTAGATTTAATTACTTCTTCGTTTAAATATTTTTCTTTCTTTTTTTCATCATTTTTTAATATAGCTTTCCATACATCATCATCTGTTATTGGTTCTCTTCTTATTTTTACTATTTTTAAATTTTTAAATAGTTTTGTTGTTTTATCTCCAGTTACTAATATGTCTATGTCTTCTCCACATATTTGTTTTGCTATCAATAAAACTCTTTCTTCCCACTCTTTATCGTTTTCCATATCTTCCATTCCCGTCACTGTAACACTTTCATCTTCAGAAATTATTTCGTGAATTAGATGTGAACGCAACATTGACGATAAAGGGTTTAAGTCTGTTCCGTACTCATTTGCTGAACCTATTACTACTACTATTTTTTCAGCTCCCTCTTGTTTTGCTTTTTCTATCATTTTTTTTAATATCTTGTTAGGTACTTGAAATCTTCCTATAATTAATGCGTTCATTATTCCTCCCGTTTTTCGTTTTAAACATTCTAACATTTTTTATTTTTTTTGTTTAAAAAACGGGCTTCTGTCTTTTTTCTCTGTTTTTATGCAAAGAATATTTAAATATGCTACAATCTTTTTGTTGATGTTATTTCCGTGGGTAAATAGCATCGCTCCAAAATTTCTCCTATATCCTGCTTTATTTTCGTAAAAAAAGCCGTTAGCTCTCCCCCCTCAGAGCTAACGGCTTTTTTGTTTTTATATAAGAAATCTTTCTATTGTTTTTTGTTCGAACTTAAAACCTTTTTCCTTTAGGAAGTCATGTATTCCTATCGGCTCTTCTTCGTATTTATCCTGGTATTCGTTTATTAATTCTTCCAGTTTTTCTGTTTCTTTCTCATCTATCTCTATGAATGATTCACTTTCCTCTACTTCACAATATAAACTCACTATCATAGTTCTACCAACTCTCCTTCTTCTTTGTTTCCGGAAGCGATTTTTTTTATTATTATTTCGTATTCGTCTCCGTTTTGAAATTTTATTTTATTATCTTTTTTAGCTCCCATGAACTTTATAAATGCTCTCGCTATCTCTCCGGAAGCATCTCTTTTTTCCAACACTTTTCCTTTGTTTTTCCCGAATCTTGCTATATAAGGTATTCCTGTTAATATGCTTGTCGTTATTTCTATTTCTTCTAGTTTCATTTTCTACCCCTTCAAATTCAAATCTTCCGGAACTTCTATTATTTTTGATTT
>RRZU012106620.1_pt1 | contig 11446 bp, 9 predicted proteins | sample 2165561 | NCBI WGS metagenome assembly RRZU01 (sample SAMN10456909, study PRJNA506462) | wastewater metagenome | isolation source: wastewater sludge | place: USA: Moscow, Idaho | reverse complement strand
TACTCGACGTTCCCGTCTCTCTTTCAAACATACGTACCCCAACTTCTTTAACACGGATGTCTTTTGCAAATAAGTGCATGTAAGTTTCAGGTTCTGGATATTGACTTGGATACCGACCAACAAACTGAGCAATGACTTTTTTATTAGCAGCTCGATACCCACTTGTCACGTCTTTTATTCTAATATTTGACGTCATATAGATTAAAGCGGATAAAATCCTAATACCGATTTGTCTCGTCGTTGAAGACTGGAATTCTGAATTGCTCTCCTCTAGGAAACGTGACCCTACTGTGAAGTCTGCCTCACCACACAAGAGCGGTTCAACTAAACTAGGAAGGCTTTCAATGTCATGTTGACCATCTCCGTCATACTGGATAGCAACATCATAGCCTCTTTCCAAAGCATACTTATAACCCGTCTGCACCGCACCACCAATACCTAGATTTTGAATTAATTCAATATGATTAATTTTATGTTTTCTAAGTATCTCTTCTTCGTTGTCCGTAGAACCATCATTGATCACAATATAATCAATCCTATAGTCTGATTTTTGACGATATTGATCAACTTTTTGAACAACTTGCGCAATTCCCTCGGATTCATTATAAGCTGGTATAATTAATAGTATTTTCGGTTCTACCATTTTATTTCTTTCCTAGTATTATTTTTACGAGTGCTTTTCCAGGAAAAGTATCCCTTTTAAGCCAACCTTTAACTACCATTTTACCATATTTCTTCCTAATTTGATAGAGTTGCTCGGGTTGATAGGTTTTGTAGTAGTCGTATTCTGCTGTAAAAATTTTAACAAATCTTGATTTTGATAATTCTTCTAAACGTTGGACAGAGAGTTGATGATCAATTTTTTCATCCATCACTTGAATCACTTGATGATGTTTTCTGAGCTGCCAAAAAATCCAATGATCTAAATAGTCCAGAGGGAATTCTTTAGTGAACCCGCCAATTGCCAGCATAAACTTCTTTGATAACACAAGCCCACTAGAAATACCCGTGATATCTTCTTTGTAGATACCAGCTGGTTTGGGATACTTTAAATTCAGAATCGTTTCACTAGAGGTGGGTGATATTTGGATTTCCTTATCGAAAATCCGAGGACAAATGGCATTAACATGGGGATCCTTTAACGCTTCAAGCACCTGACCCATATAAACTTCTGTCATCCTGGTATCGTCATCCAATAACATCAACCAGTCACCTTTTGCTGCCATCAGTGTATACTGATAAGCGATTCGTGTTCCTCGCTCTGTGTAATCTTGATTGAAATAATACAGAATGGAAGAAAAATCATTTGGCAGGTTCTCATTAGAAAAGTCGACTGCCCCATTATCAAAGATAATGAGATTTAGAGATGCTTTAACCGAACTTTTCATAGCATTTAGCTGCTTATAACTTACAGTCTCAGTAAATTTTGTACTGTATGCAACCAGACAGATTGTCAGTTTCATCGTAATATCCTCATTTTAATGAGCGTGCTTTTAATGATGTGCTTAACTTTTGCTATCAAACTTTCAGAATTGTTATCATTCGTCGTCAATATTTTCGTTAGATGCCTAATACTTTGCGACTTTAAGTTAAAATCGACTTCTAAAAGCTGAATGACTTCTCGATAGGCATTATCTACTGAATAAGTCACTCTAATTTTTTCTAATACCGATAAACTTTTTTGTTTTTCGATATCAAAATCTCTTAAGTTATCAGCAATCAAGTTAGTGAGTTGCATCACGTTTCCAGTTTCATAAAACTGTCCAAAACCTAAAATATCATATGCTGACTGGTGCCCAGGATTATCTGAGACAATACTCGGAATACCATGCGATAAAGCTTCTACATAAACCAAACCAAATGTTTCCATTTTGGATGGCCCAATAAAGATATCTTTATCTGTTACTAATGACCATGGCTTATCTTGTGGTCCAGCAAGTGTTACATTATCGAGTTTGTTTGCTTTAATGAAACTCACAACTTTTTCTTTATAATCCTTATCAAAATTACCAATTAACAACAATTCAACTTCTGGTTGGTTCAACCTCTGATAAGCTTCAATTAACTCCAACTGATTCTTACGTTCCGTCAATCTGCCAACCGAAACAAGACGTGTTTTATCTCCTACTTGTAGTTTTTCATCTGAAATTTGAGTAAACGGATAAAAACTGTGAATGGTACGATCTGGCAATAATGCTTGCAGCTTTTCTTGCAAACGACCTTGAACAGCAAAGATTTCCGTTGAATAGTCGTTAACAAAGTCCAGTTTGTCTAGATAGTATGAAAATTCACCTTCGGGAAATTCATGAATAATCCAAAAGTGAGGGATTTTTTTCATGGCTGCGACTACTGCGCCTTGGAACATGTTGACCGAATTTGTAACGACTAAATCAATTTTTTCATCATCGACAATCTTTTGAATCCGATCAAGATGCTCACGATAATAGTGATAAAGTTCCCGTTCTGTCCCTTGTATGGGACCGGGTGCATCTTCCCACCACCATTTAACCGCATTTAGCATATAGTTTTTTATTCCAGCCTTCTCGAACGCATCCCTATAGGGGGTGTCTCCCGAAGCCTGGGTAATATTTACAACATGATGTCCTTTTGATTTAAGTTGCTTTTGCAACTCAAATATTGAAATTTCGGCCCCGTTATCTAACGTACCTGTTGGGGAAACAAATAAAATATTTTTCATAGCTTAACCTTTTGAAAACCAAAATACTATCGTTAAAATAATAAATAGGGATAAATTGACAAAACACATCCCAAAAACCACTATTTTTCGATAAGCACTGGTTATTTCGACCTTGACTTTCTCAGAAATTTTCATAAAAAGAGGTAACAAGAAAATTAAGAATGGCGTATAGTAGCGGCCTTGCTCACCAAAACTCACATTCCCTTCCCCACCTGTCCAGCCTCTGTACATCATTGTACCGGTAAGGAGTATATTATAAATAAAAATACAGCTACAAATAAAAATCACTCGATTGCTTAACTTAATTTTTTGATCACTTAGCATCAACCCTGTTAAGGTGATAAATGTCAAAATAATCAGCCATTCTGGCAAGCGATAACTAAACGCACTAAAGGCACCCACCATACCTGATACAATAACAGGGTCTAAATTGCTATTTAGCCATGTGGCAAAATAAGTATTAAACATGATATGCAGCCATCTCATGAAACCGCCATGGGATTGGAAAAGATAACGAAAGATGATAAAACTTCCCAAAATTAATACAAGTCCAACTAGCCACTTGTGTTTATTCCAAAATTGCCAAAAACGATGGCTTAAAAGCCGGATTTTGTCATTTTTAAAAAAGTTTGTTGGGAGCGTTAAAATGAGCGCTAACATGATGAGTGCTGATTTTTTTGTGACATAAAGTCCTAATAAAATTAAGGGGAAGTAGATCCCCCACTTCCAAGAGATTTTAGATTTCCCGACCCAAATGTTGGTCATGACTGAAAACATCAGGAATACAGCCGCAAAAAGCGTCATATCATAGGAGAGTGATGCTGCTTGCTGAATGCTAATTGGAAAGAGAGCAACAAGGCTCATTGGAAGTTGCCCAAATGCCGCCTTTTTAATAGCAATATAAATAATCCCCGTATAAAAGAGCAGGTTGAACACTCTGCCTAAAAAAAACATGACACCATAACTTGGATACAACAAGTAGCCCATTAACACACCTAGCGCTTGCGGAAGATGCAATAAGGTGTCTTTATTAAACTTAATTTGAAAATGCGAGTTCTCCAAAACTTTTACTTGACGTGTAAAACTGAGTTGAAATAAATCATCTGCACTACCTGGTACCGCTGCATCCCGAATAGCAAACAAATCATCAGCTGCTAAGAGGACCTGTTGAGTTGACGGCTTCGCGACATTTTGTGCCATCGCTTCGTTGCTAAAGAACGAGTTAAAACTAACATTAAAATGGTATGTTTCATCTGGTGCAGAAGCAACTGGCATGATGAACGCAGCCATTAAACCAAAGATAAGTGAAAAACTGACAAAAAGTGTCGTGATTTTAATCTGTCCTAGTTTAGCCATGAATTACCTCTACGAGTTCATCCTTATGGTGCATTGTCTGATACTCCATTATCACTTGACTTTTTGCCTGACTGCCTAAATCTTTCAATTGAGTCTTGTCGCTAACTAAAACTTTCAACTTTTCATACCACAGCTCATCCGCTACTAAAATACCGGTTTGTTCTTGCTTAATAGCTTCCGAAAAGCTGCCCAGATCGCTGGCTATTGTTGGGACACCAACTAGAGCTGCCTCTAACCATTTAATTTCAGATTTTGCTCGATTAAAAACGGTATCAACTAGCGGTGCAAGGTTGATATCCATCTCTGCGACTAAAGCCGGTAAAGCGGTCCAATCTAAAAAATCATGGCTAACGAGTTGTTTTTGGTAGCTTTTCATTTCATCAGGGATTGTCAGATGACCGACTAGATGTAACTCCGTCTGCGGAAATTCTTTTAAAATCTGTAAAATTGCCGGCATGATGAGATTAAAATTTTCATTGTGTGTAATTGACCCTGAAAAATAGCCAATTTTTACTTTTAGATCATCCTTTTTAGTTGCTTTTATAACCTGCTCACTGATTGAAATGAGTTCTTTGCTCGCTAAATTGCGATTCAGATAGACAGGTTTCCCTAACTTTAATAACTCATTTTTCAAATCGGTTGTTGAGGTAATAAAAGCATCACATAAAGCCATCAATTTACCATAGCTTTTGACGCCCGAGTCATATGCTGCCTTCTCTTCTGCGTTCAATGTTTTGACATAATCAAGTTGATCTGTATAGATTGTATCGTAGACCAAGTCATCAATATCATAGAAGACAGGTTTATGATCTTGATGTGCTAACTTAATCAGCTGCTCAAACTGTTCGCTATAGGGCGTCCGATAAATGATAATCTGACTTGCATACTCGGCATATCCCATTTGAAAGTCACTTGCATTAACAGTCCAAACAGTGTAACCAAAACTTCGTAGCTGCTCAGCTTTATTTATCACGCGATATCTCGTACATTGGGGAATTTGGTTTTCAACACCATCAATGATTAAAATATGCTCAGGGTGAGGCGTAGTTTTGATTGTATTGATGACCTCTTCTAGTACTTCAGTCGGAAAATCAGTTTCATGCTGAATATAATCAATTAATTCTGGAACCTCTGTTTTTCGCTTCAGTCCTTGCCAGGCAAACTTATCGTCTGTATCATTGGAAAATGCTGTATACTTAACGAGCGGGACATCAAAGTTTTTCAGCATTGTTAGCGGATGGATATACATCGCAGAATCTTCATTGTTACCAGATACTGCCCCATGGACAAAGCCTAAATCTGAAAAATATCTAGTGAAGACCGTTTCATGTTTCCCAATGGCTTTATTCCGAGAATCTGTATCGGATAACCCTTCCCAATACTGTATAAATTCAGGTGTTTGAAACATATTTTTTTCAATGACAAGAAAATATGACTGTAAATGTTCAGGAATGGTACCATAAGGATTAAAACCAGTGAAGTCAACTTGTTTTTCACCGTAAGAAATCCCCCAAAAATCCAATTTTTTTGCAGACATTTTACGAAAAACTACTGACAAATCTGTCATGGGGCCAACATTTGTATCATTAACCAAAAGAAGTTCATCAAAACTTGTCAATTTCTCTTTTAGCAATAAAATGCCATGACGAAAAGCGGCAGTATCATAACCCGTATTTTTACGCGCCACAACTTCCCCGTATTTTTTTAATTCTTCAACATCCTGATCAGGTAAAGGACTGTTTAGAACAATCAAGACTTTATCAGAAAGGTTAGCAAGAGCTTCTAAAAAAAACAATTTATAGGCTTGTAGATGAGCTTGATTTTCATAGATAACGTAAATCAATACTCGCTTAGGATTTTCGTAGTTATTGATTTGACGCGTTCTTTTCCGTTTGTTTTTATTTATTTTCAGTTGTAAGCTTGCAACGGGATGGACATGTTTGTGGACTTTTCTCGCAATTTTACTTGGCAGTTTAGCGAGTAACTTGGGATTTTTAGTTAAAATATACTTGATTCTCTCAAAATTTGTTGGCACTGTCCTCTTCCTCCTTTCCTTTCATCAATTTTAGAGTGTTTTTAGCAGACTGGCCGCCTCTCTATCGTCTGGATTACGATAGATAAATCTAATATCTTCACCAGGTTGCGTCACGGTGATGACTTCTGTCTGCGATAGCGGATTATCATTTTCCCAGTCTGATGGATCTTTACGAAGCGTCGCTCCGAGTTGAAACTCTGTATTATGAAAGTTTGCCATCGGAATTTCTGCAGATAAAGTCTCACCAATTTTAACGACTTGAGCTGGAGACTCATAAGCTGCACCCCCTCGGGTCGCATCATAAAGAAAATAGGATAAATAGAGTTTTTCTTCAGCTTTGGTTGGTGCTGTATTCGCTTCAAAGTGAATGGTGAAAGGAAGTTTATCCGTTGTTTTCGTTAACAATGTTTCAGAATCAGTGGTTATCCAAACTCTATCCGATAGCGCATCATGCTCAGTGTGCTGTGAGACTTTCAAATTATCTGCTGAGTAAAGATTTGTAACGTGTTGTACATCGGTATTTTCAGCAGCATAACCGTCAGAAATATAAACAGCTTTGTTACAATAACGCTGAACTGCGCTCATATCATGCGTGACTAAAATGACTGTTTTGGATTTATCTTTTTTGGTTTCAACAAAGAATTCATTACATTTACGTTGAAACGCCTCATCTCCGACAGCCAGAACTTCATCAAGGACTAGAATATCTCCTTTTGCTTTAATGGCAACCGAAAATGCCAGTCGAACTTGCATCCCACTGGAATAATTCTTTAATTTTTGATTCATGAATTCGCTAAGCTCAGCAAATGCAACGATTTCATCATACATTTCACCAATTTCTTCTGGTGAAAAGCCGAGCATCGCACCATTAAGGAAGACATTTTCACGACCTGTCAGTTCTGGGTTAAAGCCAACACCAAGCTCAATAAAGCTAACAAGTTTACCATTAACCGTGACATGCCCTTTTTCTGGCGTGTAAATTTGTGAAATAATTTTTAAAAGTGTCGATTTTCCAGAACCATTTCGGCCCACAATCCCAAAGAAATCTCCTTTTTCGACTTCAAAACTAACGTCTTTTAAAACGTGTTGCTCTTTATAACCTTTAACCCCATTAAGTCTATTGATTAATGTTGTACGTAGACTTGTTGAACTTTCGGTCGGGAGTCGAAAATATTTACTGACATGATCTATTTTTACTGCAATTTCAGACATTTTTTAACTCCTTAAATAATTTCAGCAAACTTATTCGCATGCTTCATGAAAAACCAATACCCGAAAATGAACACAAAGACTGGTATCAGGTATGGTACAATCACAATCCAAGAATGATCCCAAAGCTGCCAAAGTGTTGGGTTCGTATTATGACTAAAGGTTAAGATGTAGCGTAAATCTTGTATGATTTGAGCCATTGGATTAAGCATGAGAATTTTAGCAACAAGTAAATGGTTTTCGGAAATTTGTGTAATCGGATAAATAATGGGCGTCCCATAAAACCCTGCTTGCATGACCACTTCCCAAATCGGACCTAGATCACGAAAATATACGAATAAGGTTGACAAAATAAAAGCCAGACCAGTGGTAAACAAAATCAACTCAATCAGTAGTGGCACAACAAAAATGATATTCCAACTAAACGGAACACCATTGATGATTGCAAAACCAAAAACAACGATGAGTGAAATAATCAGGTTAATCAAAGCGTTTATAACGACGGAGAAGATAATAACAGGTTTCGAAAAGTTAACCTTTCTTAATAAATCTACTCGACTAACAATTGACAGCATCCCAACATTCGTGGCTTCACCAAAGAAATTCCAAACGGTAATCCCTAAAAGAAGCGCTACCGCAAAGTGAGGGACACTTGAACCAAATCTCATAAAACGGACAAAAACCAAATACATAATGACAAAAAGTAAAATGGGTTTCAGAACCGACCACAAATAGCCAATAACAGACCCCTGATATCTTAATTTGAAATCTGTTTTGACAAGTTCTTTAAGTAGAATTTGATTTCTACGGCTGAAGAAATTCATTTGTTTTTTCCTTTATATGCAAATTTTGTGATGATAAGCGTACGAAAAATGCTGGTATGATAATTTTTATTTTTACGTAAATCAAATTGGTTGAGAATCTCACGTCGCTTTGCTTTGGGTTGCGCCAAAATATTGACATAGTTAGTCACAAGCGTTTGATCAGCTTCCGACATTGCTGACAGATTTTCCGTCAATAATTTTTGCGCTTGTTTTTGGCTTGCTGTGATGAGCTGCCAATATCTTTCAAACCATAAGTGCGGGTGTAACCATTTTTTTAGACGTTTTGAAAGGGTCCTTGCCCCTAAAACATTGGCATCATGTTGGCGGTAGAGATGCGTGGGTTGATCAATATAAACCAACTCACCAAGTGCTGCTGCGACAAGTGCTAAATACCAATCATGCATGATCACATCATTTGTTGTCTGCCATAATTGGGCAAGTTCATGATTAATCATGCTCGCACCGCCAGTGACCGTATTTTCAGTCAACTCTTGGACAAGCCTTGTATTGGCATGGTCAGATTGGCTGCGAATCATTGACTGCGACGTGACTTTGAGCGCTTTATCCGTCACCTTCAAATCAGTATAATACATAATAGGTTTTCGATTATCATGCTTGTTAGCTTCTTCTAACATCACTGTCAGTTTTTCTGGCAACCAATAATCGTCCTGGTCTGCAAAAAAGTAAAAGTCAGCATCAAGATTATTTTTAACAAGTTCATGAAAAGATTTAATGACGCCAACGTTCTCAGCTCGAATCAATTTGATTCGGCTGTCAGTACTGACAAAGTCAGCAAGGATTTCACAAGTCTTGTCAGTAGAACCATCATCTCTAATCAGCAAATGCCAGTCAGTATAGGTTTGTTTTTGAATACTCTCAACCTGTTCAGCGACGAACTTTTCGCCGTTGTAGGTTGACATTAAAATATTAACTCTCATCTTTGCCTCTGGCTAAGTTCTCTATTTTCGTAAAAGACTCCGGCTCGTTAGTATAAGCAGTCGTAAAAAGTCTCTCATATTGGGCACAAATATGCGCCCAGGTATATTTCTCGTCGATGATTTCGTGAGCTTTTTCTTGCAATCTTTGGCGTTCCGCTTGTGTCAAATTTTCAACTGCTGACAGTCTTGTCAGTAAATTTTCCTTATCGAAATATAAGACCGAATCTCCTGCTGTCGTGCGGTTGAAATTCACATCTAAGACTACATTAACAGCTGTTGACCACATGGCTTCAAGCAAACCTGGGTTTGTCCCCCCAACCTCATGGCCGTGTAAATAGGCAAAAGCTTGCTCACGAATATAGCGTAACTCATTTTGATTATAGACGGTCCCAACAAATTTGATACGTGAGTCTTTGTCAAATTGCGTTTTTTCTCGTAAGGCTTCAAAATAAGCTTTGCCTTCATGATTCGTCACAATCACAAGGTCACGCTGTATGGAGCTTTTCATGAAAGCTCTGATTAAGGTTTCATAATTATTTTCAGGCACAAACCGGCCAACAATCAAATAATAATCTTTAACCTGATGTTTGAGGAGGGTTTCTGATTCTGTTAGATCTGACTTGAATTTGTCTGTCCCATAAGCAATCACTTCTGACTTAACTTGACCATATTCGTTCGTTAAGTAATCCTTGATCCCTGTATTATCTGAAATGACTAAATCGGCATGGCGAACCATTTTTTTCTCAGCATATTTAAGATATGCACGTACAGGCGCCCCCCATTTAGTTCTTTTCCATTCTAAGCCATCGGGATTGACAAATACTTTCCCGCCATATCGATGAATTTTATTCGCATAATGACCAATAAAACCACCCGCAGTGTTCCCAAGAATATAAAAAATGGGTGCCGCAATTTGTTCTTTTTTACAATATTTAAGCGCCGCATTGATGGCCAAGATATCATAAGCAATCACGCGAGCTGAACCAATCTTGGGTACTTTGATCACAAAACAATCTGCACCACGGTACTCAAAATGATCACCAGGTAGCGCCAGGTCTGAATTCTCACTTTGACAAGCGACATGGTATTTTATAGTTTTATTCTTTTGATGTTTGACCAGCTCATCAACAAAAGTCTCAAAGCCGCCATATTGGGCCGGCAAACCGCGCGATCCAATGATAAACACATGTTGCATTTTTCACCCATTTTCTCATGATATTCTTTACTATTATAGCATAAATGGCTATGCTTGTCATTTTACCAACAAGTTACAAACGTGTCACTACCATTTCCCGCCACGAAAACAGGCACTCCCTTCAAACAGCAAAAGAATACCTTTCAAACTGCTGGGGATGTCAGCCCAGATCATTGTAGCCACATCAGATAAGTCGTCTAATCCAGCAAAAAAAGCATGCGCACGCACATACTTTTTAAAATTATTCAGGTTTTTCTTGTCGGTAAAATTCTTGTAAAGCATCTTGCCAAGTTGGAATAACAAAACCTGTTGCTTTAGCTTTCGTCAAACTCATCGTTGAGTTCAAAGGACGTTTTGCTTTAGCTGGGAATTGACTTGAATCTACTGGCTTAACTGACACATTGGTATCTTTTAAGATTTCAACAGCAAAATCATACCAAGTCACATCTTCCGTTGCGTCATTTGACAAATGATAGTAACCAAAATCCTTACGGTTATCCGTTAAATATGCCATGAATTCAGCCAAAGTCCGCGTCCATGTTGGGCGTCCATGTTGGTCACTGACGACGGTTAAGCTATCATGTGTTTCAGCTAGTTTTTGCATGGTAAAGACGAAGTTCCCACCATAGTTACCAAATACCCAAGCTGTCCGAATGATATAGAATTTTTTAGCGTATTTCTCAACAAGTTCTTCACCAAGACGTTTGGTGCGGCCATACTCTGTTTGTGGGTCTGGCACATCGTCCACTTCCCACTCTTCGCCAACTGGTTTTTGACCGTCAAAAACATAGTCAGTTGAGATATAAACAAGTGTTGCATCGTGTGCTGCTGCTGCCTTAGCGATATTTTCTGTCCCTGTGACATTAATCGCATAGTCAAGCGCTTTGCCTTCATCTTCAGCCTTGTCAACAGCTGTATAAGCTGCACAATGATAGACCAATGTCGGTTTGACTTCTGCGAAAACTTTGTTTACCTGCTCAGCATTTGTAATATCAAGCTGCGCCACATCCGTTGCGACATAGTCCACATCACGTTCATCTAATAGATAACGTAACTCAGTCCCTAGTTGACCATTTGCCCCAGTAATTAAAATCATTTTAACACCTCTTGTGACTTAGCGTAATTGGCTTCAACAGCCTCTTTTTCAGCTTCCCACCAGTCTTCGTTGTCGGTATACCACTTGATTGTCTC
>RRZU010383104.1_pt1 | contig 11447 bp, 13 predicted proteins | sample 2165561 | NCBI WGS metagenome assembly RRZU01 (sample SAMN10456909, study PRJNA506462) | wastewater metagenome | isolation source: wastewater sludge | place: USA: Moscow, Idaho | reverse complement strand
CCGGGTTATAACCCGCTGGTCATTCCTTTTAGAAAATGTGATAACTGGACCGTGACTAACTTCAGCCTCAATGGCATGAATTACACCAATGATTTTACAGGTTGCAGGCTTAATTTCTGCCCGGATAATACCGTGGTTTTCTACAACGATATTTACGCCGTTCATGGAAACTGGTATTACAGGTGGATTGATGCCGGCGGAAACAAAATGGTCATATATTTTGACATGCCAGAAAGATTACCAGGTAATTTATGGAACAACCTCGCAGGTGAATGGAATGTTGCTAAAGTAAGGAACAATTATCTGCGTTTTGAGATCAACCGAGACTTAAAGGTTTTAGAAATCAACAGGGTATTACCTAAAGATGAATAAATAAATTAATTAGTCATTTATCCGGATGGACCTGTTAGGTGAGTCTGGTAATTTGTCTCGAAGTTTTGTATACAAACCCCGATTTGTCAGAACAATACACATCGGGGTTTTGTTTATACCTGACCATTCGTCGGCACAAGGCAACACCGGCACTAAATCTGGTCAATCATACATATTTTTGCACAAGCAACACCTAACTTTGCCACATGAAAAAATGGATCTTTTTTTCAGGCTTATTTCTTCTTTTCCTTTTCATTACTGAGGGCGCTGAAGCCCAATGTTCCCTGTGTACCAAAACAGCATCCCAGTTGGGTGAAAAACCTGCATTGGGGCTGAACCAGGGCATTGTGTACCTGATGTTTTCCCCTTTTGCCATCATAGGAGTGATCGCATACCGTTGGTGGAAGAATAACAGGGAAGCATAAACAGGCCGGGATTTGCAGTCAAAAAACGCGTGACACCGACCAATGCGGATCTGCCTGGTGGCTTTGTTCAACTAAATTCCCTGATGAACCGGTAAAGGTTAAATGAATCCCCTGCTGCCGCTATTTTATCTTTCAGATCTTTTTTATCAATATCATTCATCCTTTTTTTCAGGATCAGTTGCCAGGCCCTTTCGGCCATTAGCCAGGCATGGCGTTCATTCGCTGTTTGTGTTTGTAACAGATGATCGGCTTCGGTCAGAACATCCTCCACCCCCTCGGCCGTGGTAGCCACGGTTTTGAAAACCCGGATCTCCTGTTGATGATTGCTGTAAGCCGGAGCGAGCATCAGGCGCAGGTTCTTTACAAATGCATCCGCACCCGGACGGTCTGCCTTATTTACGACAAACATATCGGCGATCTCCATCAGTCCGGATTTCATCGTTTGGATTTCATCCCCCGCTTCGGGCACGATCGTAACGATGGTGACATCGGCGAGGCCGGCGATTTCTATTTCACTTTGACCCACGCCCACGGTTTCCACGATGATATAATCGAATCCCGCCAGTTTCAAAACGTCCGCCACTTCAATGATCCGCGGGTTAAGTCCGCCTAACGAGCCCCTGGAAGCAAGGGAACGGATGAATACGGATTCGTGATCATACCAGCGGCTCATTCGGATCCGATCTCCCAACAGGGCGCCCAGGTGGAAGGGAGAGGAAGGGTCGATGCACAGCACGGCCACTTTTTTACCTGTTGATACAAGCGAACCGATCAGTGCATCGGTAAGGGTGCTTTTACCTGCACCTGGCGGGCCCGTGATCCCAATAATGGGTGTCGTCCTTCCCGGCAAAGACTCCAGGAAAGCCTCGTATCCCGATACCTCATTTTCAACAAGGGAGATGCATCGCGCGAGCGCACCTACCTCTCCCTGGCTGATCCTTTCCGACAATGATTCCCACATGCCGCTAAAATAACCCAGAACGGCCAGATTAGTGAACGGGTATTTTTATTTTTTTACTGCGCCCCCGAGTTGGTATTTTGTGCCCGCAAAAACAAATCAGTGTATCAACCCGGCATATCAGTTGTGATCCCCAATTATAATGGGCAAAAATTATTGCCGGAGATACTTCCTCCCCTGTTCCGCGCGCTGGAACAAAGCGGGATGCCATGGGAAGTCATTGTCAGTGATGACTGTTCCACGGATGAATCGGTTAGCTGGTTGCAAAGAAACCAGCCCAAAGTGACCGTACTCACCAGTGACGTGAACCGCGGATTTTCCCCCACTATCAACAGCGGCATTTTTGCCACCCGGTATGCGTATATACTCTTACTGAACAGCGATGTGAAACTGACCGATGGTTACTTCGGTAAACTGCTACCCTACTTCAACGACCCGTTGTGTTTTGGCGTAATGGGAAGGATCGTGGGATGGGAAGATGAGGTCATGCAGGACGGAGCCAAATACCCGGCGTTCCATGGGGCCAAGATCAAAACCTCGGGTAACTATTATGTACCGGACGCACAACCGGGCGACAGGGTTTTATCTATGTACCTCTCCGGCGCCAATGCGTTTGTATCTGCGGAAAAGATCAGGAAACTGGGCGGGTTCGACGAGTTATTCGCTCCCTTTTACGTGGAAGATTTTGAATTAAGCCTACGGGCATGGCGGCTTGGCTGGTATTGTTATTACGAACATCAGGCCGTTTGCCGGCACAAATTATCCGTCAGCATCAAATCCAAAAGCAGCAAGGCTGCCATCAACACCGTATATTACCGAAACAAAATGTTCATGCATGCCATACACCTGGAAGGTATGCGGCTTTTTTTCTGGTATTGCCAGTTACTACCGGAAATGCTTATTCGCATTTTTTCCGGGCGCTTCTATTATCTCCGCTCTCTGGCGTTTTTTTTCAGTAACCGCAAACGCATGCTGGAATCCAGGCAAAAATTTTTAGCTTTAGCGGCGGAGACCGGACGACTGAAAAGCGTTCCGGAGATCGTACGCATGATCATACTGAAGGCATCCTCACAAAACATCAAAAGATTCTGACCCGTTATGAGCCAATATGATTACCTGATCGTGGGTGCTGGCCTGTTCGGGGCAACCTTTGCCCACCAGGCCAGGAAGGCCGGCAAGACCTGCCTGGTGATCGACCGCCGTGCCCATACGGGAGGGAACACTTATTGCCGGGAAGAAGAGGGCATCAACGTACATGCTTACGGAGCCCATATCTTTCATACGAACGATAAGGATATCTGGGACTTTGTAAACAGCTTCGTCGAATTTAACCGCTACACGAATTCACCGGTGGCTTTGCATACAGGCAAACTGTATAATCTGCCTTTCAACATGAATACGTTCTACCAGCTGTGGGGTGTGACGACGCCGGCAGATGCGAAGGCTAAGATCGAAGAACAGATACGGGCCGAAGGCATCACCCAGCCGGCCAACCTCGAAGAACAGGCCCTGATGCTGGTCGGGCGCGATATCTACGAAAAACTGATCAAGGGTTATACCGAAAAACAATGGGGCCGAAAAGCGACAGAATTACCGGCTTTTATCATCCGGCGCTTACCCGTTCGGTTCACATTTGACAATAATTATTTTAACGATAAGTACCAGGGAATCCCCGTCGGCGGTTACAATAAACTGACCGAAGGATTGCTGGAGGGTATCGAAGTTCGGCTCAACACAAACTTTCTGGATGACAGGGAAAGGTTCATTGGCATGGCCGGCAAAATAGTCTATACGGGAGCGTTAGATGAGTATTACGGCTACCGTTTCGGGGAACTGGAATACCGAAGCCTCCGTTTTGAACATGAGCACCTCGACATCTCCAATTACCAGGGCAATGCCGTGGTCAATTACACCGAAGCGGAAGTACCATTCACCCGCATTATCGAGCATAAGCATTTCGAGTTTGGCACACAACCGACAACGATCATCACCAGGGAATATCCGTCTGCCTGGGCCAAAGGCATGGAACCGTATTACCCGGTGAATGATGAAGCGAACAACAAACGATTTAAACAATACCAGGTACTGGCCGCCGAAGAGAAGAATATGATCTTTGGGGGAAGGCTGGCGGAATATATCTATTACGACATGCACCAGGTGATCGGTTCCGCATTGGCCAGAGCCCGGAAGGAATTTAACCTCTAACAGTACATGAATACCATAGCCGTCATTGTCACCCATAACCGTCTGGCCCTGCTCAGGGAAGCCGTGGAAGCTGTACACAGGCAATCGAGCCCGGTCCAGGGAATCGTAGTGATCAATAACGGATCGACCGATGGCACCCGGGAATGGCTGGATGCGCAACCAGGCCTTTTTTGCATTCACCAGGCCAATCTCGGAGGATCACATGGTTTCGCAGAAGGAATCAAACAGGCGTACCGGCAACAAGCCGACTGGATCTGGGTGATGGATGACGATACCATCCCCGGAACGGACGCGCTGCGGAATTTGCTGTCTGTTGCCGGAAACACAACCATCAAGGAAGAGATCGGGTTTCTGTGCAGCCGCGTGGAATGGACGGATGGTACTCCTCATTACATGAACATACCACATATCGGGATATTTAACCGCCAGGGGAAACCATTCAACCAGTACGATAACCTGGGCGCCCTCCATATTGGCAGCTGTTCTTTTGTATCGGTTCTCGTGTCAGCCAAAGCAGTGAAACAATGCGGACTTCCCTACCGTGAATTTTTTATTTGGGGGGATGACATGGAATACACAGAGCGCATCATCCGGGCTGGCCTGATCGGCTTCTATATACCCGCCAGTGTTGTACTGCACAAAACAGCCAGCAATTACAGCGCCAATATTTTTACGGATGATGATAAAAGCCTGTGGAAATACCGTTATGGCATCAGGAATTCATTGTTTGTGGTGAGGCAGCAAAAAGGCCTGGTTTCTTATACCGGCAAACTCCTCAAGCACCTGGCCGTTATCCCCTTTAAATTATTGAAGAAAAGGTCAACGCACCGCTCAGCGTTTATCCGTACTGTTTGGGTTGCCGCCTGGAATTCTATTTTCTTTCACCCCCAAAAAGAAATGGTGGATGGATAAGTTACGCATCAACGTCATTCTGCCATTCCCGGCGACCAAACCCGTCGGCGGGGCCAAGATCATGTATGAATATGCCAACCGGCTTACAGACAGGGGTCACGAGGTGACCATTTACCACAGCATCAAAAGGCCTTTCAAAAAATCATCCACACCTACCTGGTTCAAAAAACTCATATTCACCCTGCGCGGCGTGGAAAGGCCCAAATGGTTTCCCTTGAAAAGCAATATCCGGAGCCTGATTGTTCCGTCGATCACAGACAAGTATGTACAGGATGCCGATATCGTCATCAGCACCTGGTGGCAGATGACATACGCCGTTTCAGAATTGTCTGCATCCAAAGGGAAAAAATTCAACCTGATACAGGGGCATGAAGTCTGGAGCGGACAAGAAGATGCAGTGCATGCCAGTTACCTGTTGCCTGTACAGCATCTTGTAATTGCCCGTTACCTGTTTGACCTGTTCAAAGAAAAAACAAATGGAATAGAGCCTAAATTGCTCCCTTTGGCAATCAGTGACACCGAATTCCGGATTGAACAAACAATTGAAGGAAGGCGAAAGGGAAGTATTATCATGCTTTATTCTGATGAATACTGGAAAGGATCACGATATGGCATAGACGCACTATTATTGGCACACGAAAAATTTCCCGGGCTGCAGGTACAGCTTTTCGGAGTGCCGGCTGCCCCTGCAGGATTACCCGAGTGGATGCATTACACACAAAAGCCCGACAATCTTAGGGAATTATACAACCAGGCCGCCATTTTCATATCACCCAGTTTACGTGAAGGATGGGCCCTTCCCCCGGCAGAAGCCATGGCCTGTGGTTGTGCGGTTGTTTGTACAAGAATTGGCGGCCACCTGGACTATGCGGTTGACGGACATTCAGCCCTCCTGGTAGAAAAGGAAAATCCGGGCCAACTGGCTGAGAAGATCCTGGAACTGATCGGTGATGACGATCGGCGGAAAGAGATCGCAGAAAATGGCAACCGGCTCATCCGGCAAGAATTCAGCTGGGAAAGTTCAGTAAACCGCCTGGAAGATTGCTTCAGGAAAGCACTTGAAAAATAGTTGGCCATTACCCTCCGTATTGGGAAATTTGGCAAAATGATCATTGCGGCATGACGAATTTCATTCCCATATTTCCCCTGAACCTTGTGGTCTACCCCGGTGAAAAACTCAACCTGCACATTTTTGAACCCCGGTATAAACAGCTTATCCGCGAATGCCATGCAAATGGAAAACCCTTTGGGATACCTGCTGTGCTGGATAACCAGGTCAAAGAGATGGGCACACTGGTTCAAATCCGGGAGATCGTGAAAGAATATGAAAACGGGGAGATGGATATAAAAACCGAGGCATTGAACGTCTTTCGCATACTCGAAATGATCCGGGAGATACCGGATAAATTATACAGCGGGGCGATTGTTACGTATCCACCCAACAATACCCGGGGTCATGCCGGCCTGATGAAAAAGGTACTGGACGGTATCAAGCTCATGCACCAGAACCTGGGTGTGAACAAATCTTTCGGGAAACCGGATGAAGAACTGGTAAGTTATGATGTTGCCCATCATGTTGGCCTGTCGATCGCGGATGAATACAGGCTGCTGGAATTTACGGACGAACTCCACCGCCAGGAATTTCTCAAAAGACATATCACCAAGATCCTTCCCGTCATGAACCAGCTTGATGAACTGAAGAAAAAGATCAAACTGAATGGGCATTTCAAAAACCTGCCGGGTTTCAACGCATAAATCAACCAGTATGACCACACTTTGCCTTGATTTCGGGAACACCCGGCTGAAGGCGGCCGTTTTTGACAATGACGTATTCAGGGAAGAGATCAGCCTGGAGAATGACCATACGGACACGGTCAGCCGATTACTGAAAGAGGTCAACCCACAGAGAAGCATACTCGCTTCCGTGATCAATCATAACCCTGAAATAGAAAGCCTATTATCTTCCTATGGGGCGTTCCATCTCTTATCGATAGAAACAGTCCTCAATTTCACCTCACCGGTGGGAAAGCCCCAGACGATCGGGGCCGACAGGCTGGCACTCGCTGCGGCGGCCGTTCATTTCTATCCCGGAAAGAATAACCTGATCATAGGGCTTGGCAGTTGCATTACCTACAATTTTATCAATCAATACCACGAATTCCTGGGAGGCAATATATCACCGGGGATGGATATGCGCTTCCGCGCCATGCATGAATATACCGCCAAACTGCCGCTGGTACAGGCGGAGTGGAACATTCCGCTGATCGGTTATGATACAAAAACCAACCTGCAAAGCGGTGTGATTTACGGTATTATAGGGGAAATTGATGGAATGATCGACAAATACGAACAGCGCTATGGGAACTTTAACGTGCTTTTAACCGGGGGCAATTCAGCCTATTTTGCCAGTCAGCTTAAAAAAAGGATATTTGCCGACTCAAATTTTTTATTTAAAGGACTGTATGCGCTCAGTGAAATCAACAACTAACCGGCTGGCCAAAACTACCGCGTTTTCTCTCGCTCTGTTTGCCGCCCAGGTTAGCCTGGCCCAGGAAAACTCCCCTTACTCACGTTATGGCATGGGTGATGTAGTACCCAACCAGAATGTCGTTAACAGGGGCATGGGGGGCATTTCGGCTGCGGTTCCTAATTACCTGAGCATCAACTTCAATAACCCGGCCCTGCTGGGTAACCTGTCTAACACCCGCACCTTCTCGAATACCCTCTTCGACATCGGGGGCGAGATCGATATCCGCTCCCTGAAGAGCACCACGAATCCGGAAAAATTCAAATCGGTCAATACTTTATTCTCATACCTTCAGATAGCCTTTCCCGTTTCCTCCAAAAAAATGGAAAAAAAGGGAACATACTGGGGGGTTAGCCTGGGGCTCCGGCCGGTCACCCGTATCAATTACAAAGTGGAAAAAACAGAGCGTTTATCCGGCATCGACAGCCTGCAAACAGTATTTGAGGGCAGTGGCGGACTGAACCAGGTGAACCTGAGTACCGGTATACGTATTAAACGATTCAACATCGGTATCAGCACCGGATATACGTTCGGAAATAAAGACTATAGCACCAAACTCAATTTCATCAACGATTCGGTGGTCTATTATAAATCCAATTACGAAGTACAGTCGCATTATGGCGGTGTGTTCCTCAATACCGGGATCTATTATTCCGCCGAAACAAAAAAGGGCGCTGCCATTAATGTCGGCGGATATGTCAACCTTCAGCAGGACCTGTCGGCCAGGCGTGATAAGATCAATGAGACATTTACCTATTCCTCTGTCGGAACCCTGATCAATATTGATACGGTCGATTATAAACAGGAAGAATCAGGTAAGATCAAAATGCCCATGACCTATGGATTGGGCTTCACCTACCAGGATAAGAACAGGAATTGGTTAGTGGGCGTAGATTATGAAGCCACCAACTGGAGCAAATACCGTTATTATGATGAGCTGGACGCCGTCAAAGACAACTGGGTGATCCGTGCCGGCGCTGAGTATTATCCGGCCAAACCGAATTCAGCTGCTAACAAATACTGGAGCTTCGTTAAGTACAGGGCCGGTTTCTATTATGGCCCGGATTATATCCAACTGAATAAGACCCGTCCTAATTTCGCAGCATCCCTGGGTGCGAGTTTTCCGCTGACCAATGCACAACTGATCAGGTACGGCGATTATGTTCTGCTGCATACAGCCATGGAATTCGGTGGCCGGGGCAACAAGCAATCCCAGAGCTTCCGTGAAAGCATCATGAGGTTCAGCATTGGCATATCCATGAATGCCCGCTGGTTCAGGAAGAGGAGTTACGATTAATGCCAAATGGCCTACCTTGCCTTATGATCTTTTTTCGACCATACCATATTGCAGCAGCCTTAATGACAGGCTGCTTTTTTATGTCGGCCTGTGAAAATGATCCCAACGAAGTCAACAATATTTACCGGAAAAAAACCAGTGTTGAAGAAGCCACACAGGTAACCGTCACTTATACGATCGGGGGTAATACCAGGGCCATTCTTCAGGCACCGCTCATGCTGAATGTGCAGGACACGGGCATATATGTTGAATTTCCCAAAACCCTGCATGCCGATTTTTATAATCCATCCGGCATGGTTGAAAGTAAGCTGGATGCGCTGTATGCGAAATACCGTCGAAATGAAAGCATTGTATACATACGCGATAGCGTAAAGGTCGTCAACCTGTTAAAAGGGGATACCCTGTATTGCGACGAACTTTATTGGGACCGTAGCCGGGTCGGAAATGAATTCTACACCAACAAACCGGTCCGTATCCGCACCCGCACACAGATCATCAACGGCGTGGGGATGGAAGCCAGCCAGGATTTCAGGCAATGGCATATTATCCGCTCCACGGGAACGATCCAGCTCCCGGCATCTAAATTCCCTGGCTAAACCGTTATAGGAGGCATCTGCCCGTTTACCAGTTCCGGAAAAAGGCCATTCCTTTGCCTGGAAACTTACCAGCCCGATAGCCGTTTACCCCTATTTTTGTCGTTCAATAGGAACGAACATGGAATATCGTCGTTTAGGCCGATCAGGGCTGCAGGTCAGTGTGCTGTCATTCGGCAGTTGGGTGAGTTTCAGTAAGCAGATCAATGATAAGCTTGCAGAAGACCTCATGAGCATGGCCTATGATAACGGTATCAATTTTTTTGATAACGCCGAAGTGTACGCGCTGGGGGAAAGTGAAAAGATGATGGGCCGTGTTCTTAAAAAGAAAAAGTGGGACAGGACCTCATACATCGTATCTTCCAAGGCATTCTGGGGCTGGCGCGGCAAGAATAACAAGCCCAATCAGACGGGCTGTAGCCGTAAGCACCTGATTGAAGCATGCCATGAAGCCCTGCAGAGGCTTCAGGTAGATTACCTCGACCTGTTCTTTTGCCACAGGCCCGATAAAAACACGCCCATCGAAGAAACGGTATGGGCCATGAACCACCTGATTCAACAGGGCAAGGTACTTTACTGGGGCACCAGTGAATGGAGCGGGGTGGAGATCATGGAGGCCCACCGGGTGGCTCAGCAGTACAGGCTGATCGGCCCCACGATGGAACAGCCGCAATACAATATGTTTGAGCGTGATAAAATGGACAGGGAATACCTCGATATATTCCGGAGTGTGGGAATGGGCACCACCATCTGGAGCCCGCTTGCATCAGGGCTGCTCAGTGGAAAATACAACGAAGGCATTCCGAAAAACAGCCGCTTTGGATTAGAAGGATTCGACTGGCTCCGCGACAGATGGATCACGGAGGATAAATTGAAAAAGGTAAAAAAACTGGCAGCGCTTGCAGACAAAATAGATGTCAGCACAGCGGCACTCAGCATAGCCTGGTGTATCAAAAATCCAAACGTCAGTACCGCCATACTGGGCGCCACCAAAAAACAGCAGCTAACAGAAAACCTGAAGTCGCTGGATGTTGTTAAGAAACTGACCCCGGAACTGATGGAAAAAATTGAGGAGATCATGAAAACAAAACCCGTTCTGCCGGATTACTGATAACAATGAACAAGATCACCATTTACGGTATCCCTAATTGCGATACGGTTAAAAAAACAACAGACTGGTTCAGGAAAAATAAAGTGGAATTTGATTTCCATGATTATAAAAAAGAGGGCATCAGTAAAAGCAAACTGCAGGCTTGGTGCAGGGAAGCCGGATGGGAAAAGCTCCTGAACAAGAAAAGCACGACCTGGCGCAATACCGATGCCGCCATTCAGGTCAGCATAACAAACACCTCATCGGCCATTGCACTCATGCTGGAACAAAACAGCCTGATCAAGCGGCCGGTGATCGAAACGGCGCAGGGTATCGTGATCGGCTTTGACGAAAAAAATATTTCATCACTCATAAACCAGAAAAAATGAAAAGAAATGCCACTGCCGTTTGGAACGGAACAGGCAAAGAAGGTAACGGTCACCTCACCACGCAAAGCGGTGTGTTGAGTAAAACCCAATATTCTTATCTCAGCCGATTTGAAAATGGCATCGGTACAAACCCGGAAGAACTTTGCGCGGCCGCTCATGCCGGTTGCTTCACCATGAAACTCAGTTTCGTACTGAATGCAGCCGGATTCACTGCAACGGAAATTGAAACTACCTGTGAGATCACGCTGGAAAGCGGATCCATCACTGAATCGCACCTGCATGTAAAGGCAAGTGTTCCCGGTATCGGTAAAGATCAATTTGATGCAGCAGTGGCAGAGGCCAAGGATAATTGCCCGATCTCCAAACTGTACCGCACCAATATCACCCATGAGGCCAGCCTTTCCTAACCTGGCTTCTTAAAAAATATACGATGAATTTTTCGCAAAAAACGGCATTCATCACCGGCGCTTCCCGTGGCATCGGCAAAGCCATCGCTTTAAAGCTGGCACGGGAAGGCGCCAATATTATTGTGGCTGCCAAGTCTACCGAGGAAAACCCCAAACTCGGGGGCACCATATTTTCAGCTGCGGCGGAGATAGAGGCCGCAGGCGGACAGGCGCTGGCTGTAGTCTGTGATATTCGTGATGAGAACCAGATACAATCGGCTGTTGAACAGGGG
>RRZU010187959.1_pt1 | contig 11447 bp, 10 predicted proteins | sample 2165561 | NCBI WGS metagenome assembly RRZU01 (sample SAMN10456909, study PRJNA506462) | wastewater metagenome | isolation source: wastewater sludge | place: USA: Moscow, Idaho | reverse complement strand
GCACATCCTTCAATAACGGTGGGGGCTACACGTGAGAACCCCACAACATCATCAGCCACCAAACCGCTGCCGCGTGAGATTAGCTCTAAAGCTAACTCAGATTTTCCGGCACCGGAGTCACCCGTGATAAATACGCCAAGACCAAAAACATCCATAAATACGCCATGTAACTCGGTGCGTTCAGCCAATTCACGAGAGAGATAAATGCGCGTTAAATCGATAACGCTAGCTGAAGGACTTGGGGAGCTTAACAACGCAATGCCGGTCCGTTCGCTCATTTCACGTAACACCAGAGGAATGGGCATATCATCGGCGACGATAAAAAGTGGCGATTGCGCTTGAGCGAAAATTGAAAGATAACGCGCCGTACGAGAGACCGGCTGGCGCTGTGCCCAGGCCAATTCAGCTGCGCCAACAACCTGTGTACGTGTAGGATGAATAAGATTTAAATGCCCGACTAAGTCTGCCGCCCAAACATGTTCTTCCGTAACACGAATGCTATGAGATAAATCACCGCTAACATGGGTCAGTGATAGTTTTTCGCGTAAAGCCTTGAAAAGATCAGCAACCCGAGTGTGCCGCATGGGCGGGCTCCCAGGTGGAAAAAATAGCGTGAGCGGTGGCTGCGTCGGCAGCGTTTAAGAGACGCTCACGGAAAGCAGGGTCGCTAAACATTTGCGCTAATTCTGATAAAAGCTGTAAATGGTACTCTGTGGCCTGCTCGGGTACTAAAAGCACGAATAAAAGCTGAACGGGCTTACCGTCTGGTGCCTCAAACGGGATGGGCTGTGCGACTCGAAAAAACGCACCGCAAGCAGTCTTGAGGCCTTTAATACGACCATGCGGCACGGCAACGCCATATCCTAAGCCTGTTGAGGCAAGGCGCTCCCGGGCTAACAAGCTGTCAAACACTGTGCTACGGGCAATGCCTTGGTTATTTTCAAACACCAAGCCAGCATGCTCAAACACACGTTTTTTGCTGCTAACGTCCAGATCGACCACAACATTGTCTAGAGAAAGAAGGGGGGCTATCGGATTCATAGGTCACAACTCATCCACACAAAGCTGTTGAAATTAAAAATAAAAAAGCGTTTGCTTCTTACGCAAGCGCCCAAAAAGGAGGCATTATATGCGTAAAAGCAAACGCGGGTAACAAAACAAAGCGTTTTTTAATTTTCAGGTTTGTGCGCGAGATTCTTGTTTCATACCATGATGTGCATGGTCTTGAAGTTTTTCTTTGTATTTAGAAACTTGGCGCTCTAGCTTATCTGCCATGCTATCGATGGCAGTATACATATCCTCTTCAGAGCTCTCAGCGAAAAGATCTTTGCCGCGCACATGAAGCTTCACTTCGGCCTTTTGCTGTAGCTTTTGAACGGAAAGGATGACTGCGACGCTGCTGACGTTATCAAAGTGACGTACAACGCGCTCAAGCTTGCTGGTAACGTAGCTACGAATGGCTTCAGTGACCTCAACATGATGCCCAGTAATATTTAAGTTCATGGTGATTCCCTTTCCTAATTACTTGTTTTAAATGGCCTTTCGCTGGCTCACCGGCGGAATATTGAGCAATTCGCGATATTTGGCCACCGTCCGCCTTGCCACCATTATGCCTTGTTCTGACAATAAGTCAGCAATTTTTGCGTCAGAAAGCGGATGTTTTCCATCTTCGGCAGCAATAAGTTGCTTAATAAGTGCGCGGATGGCGGTGGAAGAAGCTTCGCCGCCGGTATCGGTTGACACATGGCTACCAAAGAAATACTTCAGCTCCAGCACGCCATTAGGGGTGGACATAAATTTTTGAGTGGTCACGCGCGAAATAGTCGATTCATGTAACTCAAGTTCATCCGCAATTTCTTTTAATGTCAGTGGACGCATGGCCACTTCACCGTGATCAAAAAACTGGCGTTGATGTGCCACAATGGCCTGAGAAACACGCAAAATCGTTTCAAAACGTTGTTGAATATTTTTGATGAGCCAACGAGCCTCTTGTAACTGCGTATTCATGCTGCCGGCACTACCCTTTGTCTGCTGCAAAATTTGAGCATACATAGTATTAATCTGCAGCTTAGGCATGGCATCGGGATTAAGCTGTGCTTGCCATTTTCCACGTACTTTGCGCACCAATATGTCGGGCACGATGTAGTTAGTGTCTTCTGCTGAAAAAGCGCTGCCCGGATGCGGGTCAAGCGCACATATGCGAGCATGAGCAGCGCGCAAAAGTTCTTCCGAACAACCGAGTTCTTTTTTGAGTTTGGCAAAATTACGCTCTGCGAGTAATTGCAGATACTCTTCAACGATTCGTAAAGCCAGCTTACGCACCGGACATTCAGGCTGAACGCGTAGTTGCAATGCTAAGCATTCTTGAGGACTACGCGCGGCGATGCCGGGGGGGTCTAAACTTTGAACTTGGCAGAGTGCAATTTTTAAGTCATCCAGCTCAAACGCTTCATCTTCCGGAAGATCTGTGGGTAATAACGCCAACAAGTCTTCCAGACTTTGTTTAAGAGAACCGTCTTCATCCAATGCGGCAATAATAAAACGCGCTAAGGCCCGATCCCGGTCTGAGAGAGGCGACAAAGAAATTTGCTCATTCAAATGAGCTTGTAAGGAAATGCTGCCACTTTGTTGAGCATGTGGATCAAAGTCCTCATCTTCGTCACGCGTACCGTTACTACTAGCGGGCCATTCAGATAAATTGCCAAGCTCTCCCTCTTGCTCGTATGAGGAACCCTCATGTTCTTCTTGTTCACTGGTTTGACTGCTATGTTCCTCGCTTGTGCTGGTAGATTGGCGCTCTTGCAGCGCACGCTCTTGGGCGGAAGGCGCCGTTGTGCTGCCGTCGGAACCCTCCGCAAGGCGTTCCAGTATGGGGTTTTCAACCAGCATGCGCTCAATTTCTTGCTCTAACTCAAAGGTAGAAAGCTGTAGCAGCTTAATGGACTGCTGCAGTTGTGGCGTGAGCGTGAGATGCTGCGAAGTACGGAGCTGAAGGATGGGTTTCATATGGGCTAAAGGTGAAAATGCTCGCCGAGATAAACTTGGCGAACTTGTTCATTTTGTACAATGTCTTGCGGGCGACCGCTGGTAAGAACCCGGCCGGCGTTGATGATGTAGGCCCGGTCACAAATGCGCAGCGTTTCTCGTACGTTATGGTCTGTAATGAGCACGCCAATGCCACGTTTTCGTAAAAACTGGATGATCTTTTGGATATCAATCACCGCAATCGGATCAACCCCGGCAAAAGGCTCATCTAGCAGAATGAGCCGTGGTGAGCTGGCTAATGCGCGAGCAATTTCACAGCGCCGACGCTCGCCCCCGGAGAGCGAAAGTGCAGTGTTATCCCGTAAATGCGTAATGTTCAGTTCTTCAAGCAAAGTTTCGAGCCGGGCTTGGCGGGCTTCAAGATCTAAATCTTGCAGCTCAAGCACCGCCATAATATTTTCCGCTACGGTAAGTTTGCGGAATACAGACATTTCTTGCGGCAAATAAGATAAACCTAGCTTAGCCCGGGCATGAATCGGCAAATGGGTCAGCGAGGCACCATCTAAAACAATTTCCCCGGCATCAGAAGTCACCAAACCCACAATCATATAAAACGAGGTGGTTTTTCCTGCCCCATTGGGCCCAAGCAAGCCCACCACTTCGCCGGGCTCAACGGTAAAACTAGCATCCTCTACAACGGTGCGCGATTTATATGTTTTGCGCAGCCCCGTCACACTAAGTAGCGTCATCGAACGGCTCCTTTAGAATTTTACGGATGATTTCAGGGGAAAACCCTCGCCCCGCCAAAAACCGGGCATGCTTACTCCATTCACGTGCATCTTGCGGCGGGGCCTTAAACTTGCCACGCCAAACGGCGCGTGCACGCGAATATTCATCTTCAGTTTCATCAATGCCACAACTTAAGGCAGCAGCGATGAGCTCATCTGAAATGCCGCGCTGTTTTAATTCATAACGCAAACGAGCACTTCCCAGCCTGGCAGCCTTGGCACGTACGTAACTTTCGGCCATGCGTGCATCAGATTGCAAATCTAGCGCGCTCAAATGCGTCAATACGGCATCTACTTCTGCCGGGGTGCCCACCCCTGAGAGCTTTTGTGTAAGCTCCGCACGGGAATGTTCCCGGCGCGCAAGTAAACCTAGCGCGCGCTGGCGAACGAGAGTTAAAGCATCCGCTGACATGCTGAGCACTTAAGCCAAGGCACTAAGCTTTATCTGTTTTGCCAGGTTTTGCAGGGCTTTCACCTTCGGCAGCGGCGGGTAAATCGGGCAAACCAACAGCCGCCCGAATTTTGTTTTCGATATCCCGCGCAGCAACAGGGTTGTTTCTCAACCATTCACGTGCATTGTCTTTGCCTTGCCCAATTTTTTCGCCACCGTAGGCATACCAAGCACCGGACTTGTCGATGAGTTTGTGGGTAACGCCCAGGTCGATAATCTCACCTTCACGGGAAATGCCTTCCCCGTAGAAAATATCAAAATGCGCTTCTTTAAAGGGAGGCGAAACCTTGTTTTTAACGACTTTACATTTGGTTTCAGAACCAACCACTTCTTCGCCTTTTTTGATGCTGCCGGTGCGACGAATGTCTAAGCGTACGCTGGCGTAAAACTTGAGCGCATTACCCCCGGTGGTGGTTTCTGGGCTACCAAACATCACGCCAATTTTCATACGAATTTGGTTGATGAAAATAACTAAGGTGTTGGTACGTTTGATGTTAGCTGTGAGCTTACGCAAAGCTTGGCTCATGAGGCGTGCTTGGAGGCCGGGCAATTGATCGCCCATTTCGCCTTCAATTTCTGCCCGTGGGGTAAGCGCTGCAACGGAGTCGACGACCACAATATCCACGCCCCCAGAGCGCACGAGCATGTCTGCAATTTCCAGCGCCTGTTCGCCGGTATCGGGTTGGGAGATGAGCAAATCGTTAATATTAACGCCTAATTTACCGGCGTAATTCACATCTAACGCGTGTTCCGCATCAATAAAAGCTGCCGTGCCGCCCAGCTTTTGCATCTCTGCAATCACTTGTAAGGTAAGTGTCGTTTTGCCGGAAGACTCTGGCCCGTAAATCTCAACCACACGCCCGCGTGGCAAGCCGCCGAGCCCTAAAGCAATGTCTAAGCCCAAGGAGCCGGTCGAGACAGTCAGAATGTCTTGCTCGACGCCGCCATCGCCCAAGCGCATGACAGAGCCTTTGCCAAACTGCTTTTCAATTTGCGCCAACGCCGCAGCGAGGGCTTTTGCTTTATCGTCATCCATGACAGAACCTCATATAGGTTGAGATTGAAAGAGGGGGGCATTATCGCACAACTTGGCACGACCTTTGCTAGTCATTAAAATTTCACCCAATTTAGCGTGATGTACTTCACAGCGAGCATTTTTTGGGCAAGAAAAGCCCGGCCCTAACGTCTAAACGTAGGGCCCTAAGCAATCAGATGCAGCACTTGCCGGGCGTTTTTTAACGCCCGTTGAGGCGTCGCTCAGCTGAAATCAGCGTATTTTCCAACAGCATGGTGATGGTCATGGGACCAACGCCACCAGGCACAGGCGTTATCGCCCCTGCAATCGGGGCAACGGCTTCAAAATCCACATCACCGCATAATTTCCCAGCTTTAGGATGGCCTTCTGGATAGCGGTTAATGCCCACATCAATCACGGTTGCCCCAGGTTTAACCATATTAGGACCTACAAAGAGCGGCCGTCCAAGCGCCGCAATAAGAATGTCTGCCCGGCGGCAATGTTCGGCCAAATTTTTAGTTTTGGAGTGGCATACCGTCACCGTGGCTCCGGCGTTGGTGAGCAACATGGCCATGGGTTTGCCTACGATGTTGGAGCGCCCGATGATGACAGCATCCGCTCCTTGAACAGGAATTTTCCCGGCCTCCAGCATTTTCATCACGCCATGCGGTGTGCAAGGGAAAAAAGCGACTTCACCTTGTGAAAGGCGCCCAACGTTTTCTGCGTGAAAGCCGTCAACGTCTTTATCCACACAAATGGCTTTGAGGATGGCCGATTCATCAAACTGCGGTGGCAGGGGGAGTTGCACCAAAATGCCGTGGACTGCAGCGTCTTGGTTAAGCTGGGCAATTTTATTCAGCACCTCAGCCGGGTCTGCGTTTTGACTGTATTCAAACTTCAATGAACGAATGCCAGCTTTTTCGCATGCTGCAACTTTATTACGCACATACACGGCAGAGGCCGGGTCACTGCCTACCAACAAAACAGCTAAGCATGGTTCAACGCCTTTTTCTCGCAGTGCTTGTGCACGCGTGTGCATGGCCTGGCGAAGTTCAGCAGAAAGGGCATTACCGTCGATGATTTTTGCAGTCATAAGAGGCACTCAGCGGGTTTTAAAAGTCCCACATTTTACGCGCTTGCTTGGTATTCGGGGAAATGTACACCGGCATGTTGCATGCGCCCGCTTGAATTGGCAGCCATGGCTTACCCTCAAACTTAACATTTGCGAATTCCTATGCTATACCAGACATTCAAAGTTAAAACACTGAGTTAAAACTAAGAACGCCTCTTAGTTGCTCAGTCTCATGCGATGAGTTCTATATTTGTAGCAGCTAGTAGATAAGCGTCTAGTAGACTTTTTGAAACTAATATAGGAAAATAATCATATGTTTAATTATGTTTAATAAAACTTTTACTAAGGTGTCCTATGCGGTTTCGAAAAATTATTAAATGCTTGCTACGACCCTTGATAGGCCTGCTTTTTAGAGTTCGCATCAATGATGAACATATCGCACAACAAGCATCTGCGCACAAGCGCTTACTTGTTGTAGCCAACCATGAATCTTTCTTAGATGGGTTGCTGCTCGGGCTGTATTTGCCCTTTGACCCTGTTTTTGTTGTGCACAGCTACGTGCCACGCAAACCGTTTTTCCGCTTAATTCTCTCCCTTACAGACTACTTAGCCATTGACCCCGCCAATCCTATGGCCATGAAAACAATCATGCGCCTGATTGAAAACGGCCGCCCGGTTGTTATTTTTCCAGAAGGTCGAATTACCACAACAGGCAGTCTGATGAAGATTTACGAAGGGCCTGCTTTTATCGCAGCCCGCACAGGCGCCACATTGATGCCCATCCGCCTGGATGGGGGAGTACATTCATATTTTTCGCGCGTATCAACGCACATGCCTAAGCGCATGTTCCCTGCTATCACGCTCACCGTGATGCCCTTCACCACCTTAGCCATGCCCGAAGCCCCCAGCGCCAAACAACGCCGTCGCAAGGCCGGGGAAACATTGCGCCACATGATGCAAGAAATGCTTTTTGCATCGCGCCCTCAAAAAAATCTGATCGAAGCTTTGCTAGATACCGCTAAGTTATACGGCCAAGGTCGACGTATTGTAGAAGATATCAAACAAATTGAATATAGCTACCGGGATATATTGAAAGCAGCCTTAGTGCTCGGACGCCTTCTTGCAAAAGAAACGCAGGCCAAAGAACGCATTGGCCTATTTTTACCCAATGCCATGCCAACTTTAGCGCTGATATTTGGTCTATCTGCCTTCAATCGTATCAGCGCCATGCTCAATTACACCGCCGGGATAGACGCCCTCAGCGCCGCGGCAGAAACCGCACAAATCAAACTCGTCGTCAGTTCGCGCGCATTTATTGAGAAAGCTCGCTTAGAAAATAAGCTATCGGCTTTTGGCGCACAACGAATTGTCTATTTGGAAGACTTACGCGCCAGCCTTTCTTTAAAAGATAAACTTTGGCTCATTTTCTACGCACTGCCTTTTACACGCCGGGTTGTTCACCGAGCAGAAGCCTCTGAAGAAGCTGTTGTGATGTTTACCTCCGGCTCAGAAGGCAAACCCAAGGGTGTCGTGCTATCGCACCGCGCAATTTTGGCGAACGTTAATCAAGTACGTGCAATTTATGACATCAACTCAAACGATAGATTCTTAAATGCCCTCCCGCTTTTTCATAGCTTTGGTTTAACGGCCGGCAGTGTTCTACCACTCATTGCGGGTGCCAGATTATTTCTTTACCCCTCTCCACTTCACTACCGCGTGATTCCAGAAATTGCTTACGATAGAAACTGCACCGTTATCTTTGGCACCAGCAGCTTTTTAGGCAATTACGCCAAATATGCCCACCCTTACGATTTTTACCGCATGCGCTATGTTGTTGCCGGTGCAGAAAAATTGGCCGATACCGTTCGCACTCAATGGATGGACCAATTTGGCATCCGGATTTTAGAAGGCTATGGCGCAACCGAAACCGCGCCGATTATTTCAGTCAATACGCCCATGGCTTACCGAAAAGGTTCGGTTGGTAAAGTGCTGCCCGGCATGGAAGCGCGTATTGTCCCTGTCCCCGGCATTGAGGTTGGAGGCATGCTGCATGTACGCGGTCCAAACTTAATGACGGGCTATCTCAAATATGGCCAAACCGGCAAAATTGAGCCCCCAAGCTCATCTTTGGGCGAAGGTTGGTACGAAACTGGCGATGTCGTCAACATTGATCCAGAAGGCTACATCCACATCCTGGGCCGGGTAAAACGTTTCGCCAAAATTGCCGGGGAAATGGTTTCGCTCGAAGTAGTCGAAAAAATTGCACAAACCGCCAATCCCCTCGCCCAGCACGCCTGCTCAACACACGGCGACTCCGCAAAGGGTGAAGCTCTCGTACTTTTTACAACAACCCTAGATCTTTCTAAAGAAATGCTGCAAAAAGCAGCCCGCAGTTTAGGCGTAACCGAATTAGCCATACCACGCAAAATCATACAAGTTGATGCACTACCTCTACTGGGAACAGGAAAAATTGATTACGTAACCCTTAAAAAACAAGCCGAAGCCATTGCCTAAGATGAACGCACCAACTCAGTTTAAGGCGAACGCTCGCACCCTACGTACTCATCTAAAAAACCTTTCAGCACATTTATTACACCAACTCTGGAACCCAAATTTAGCGCCAACATTACCCGAAGAATTAGCACAACACCCCATGTTTGAGCGCGCATGGCAAAATTTAGAACCGGCCCAGGTCTGGGACATGCATACACACCTTGCCGGCACGGGGGATTCCGGCGAAGGCATCGAAATTCACCCTCATATGCTCTCGTGGCGACACCCCAAAGATTGGATCACGCGCTGGATTTATGAAAACGGCAGCGGTATTAGCGGCTGTTTAACTCAAAAAGACCATGCTTTTACCGCCCGGATGGCCGCTTTACTCGAACGTACCACACCCCCCGGCGCCGCAAACGCACAACATGCCAAAGCCCTTCTTTTTGCGTTTGATTATTTTCATGACGACCAAGGCCAAGCCCAACCGGAACAAAGTACGTTTTATATTCCCAACGAAACCGCCGCCACCGTTGTACGCCGCTGGCCGCATGCCTTTGAATGGGTCGCTTCTATTCACCCTTACCGGGCAGATGCACTTGATGCCCTAGACCAAGCAATAGAGACGGGCGCATACGCCATAAAATGGCTGCCAGCCGCCATGAACATGGATCCCTCAGACGCCCGGTGCTTACCGTTTTATGAAAAAATGGCCCAGCATAAGCTCCCCATGATCATCCACTGTGGAAAAGAAACCGCCATTAAAAATGCTCAAAGCCAAGCGCTGGGTAATCCACTCAAGCTGCGTCTTATGCTCGAAACCGGCGTACGAACCGTGGTCGCACACTGTGCCAGCGTAGGCCAAGACATTGATTTAGACATCGGCAAACACGGCCCTTATCGCAGCAGCTTTGAACTTTTTACACGCATGATGGATGCTTCGGAATACGACACCGTACTTTGGGGCGACATTTCAGCCATCATCCTAAGAAATCGCGCACCAAGCACCCTCATCACCCTGCTGACCCGGCAAGATTGGCATAATCGCCTTTTAAATGGCTCCGATTACCCCTTACCGGGCATCGTCCCCCTCATTAGTCCACAAGCACTCGCCCGCGCAAATTTATTAGATAAAACCTTATGTTCACCACTTGAACGGCTAAGAAAACATAATCCACTTTATTTTGACTTTGTACTAAAACGCCACCTCAATTGGGAGGGAACACACTTTGCCGACGCCGTTTTTTCGACACGCAATTTTTTTATCCGTACCCCTCATTAATATATTTTTATAAAAAATATGGCACGAAAAACCATCATAAGCCTCTTTGTTATATTCATCTTGATTTTAACCGCCATACTCACATATGAACCTACTCGCACCCAAGTTGAATATCTCTATGGAAAAACCCGGGGAAAATTTACGGTCAATGAAAGATTGGCGCAATATGAAAAAGAAGTTGAAAAACGTTTAGTAAAAGACTTTGAAAAAGCCGACGTTTCGTACCCACCTAAAAATGTAGCTTATGTCGTTTTCAAAGACACCAACTTGCTAGAGGTGTATGCAAAATCATCAGAGTTTGAAACATGGCGATTTATCCGTACTTATCCAGTGCTAAAAGCCAGCGGAACACTTGGCCCTAAACTAAAAGAAGGCGATTACCAAGTGCCAGAAGGCATCTACCATTCTGAGTTTCTAAACCCCAACAGCCGATATCACTTAGCCATACGCGTCAACTACCCAAACAAGTTCGACCAGGATATGGCGCGCATGGAGGGTAGAACGCAATTAGGGGGAGATATTATGATCCACGGCAGTTCAGTATCAATAGGCTGCATGGCCATGGGAAACCCCGCCTCAGAAGATTTATTTACGCTTGCCGCGCGAACAAACGCTCAATCAGTCCCCATAATCATTAGCCCAACAGATTTCCGTATAAATAAAGACTACACCCCACAGGCCGGTCCAGCTTGGCTAGATAAACTTTATACGGACATTCGTGCAGAATTAAAAAAGTTTACAAAATAATTTGTACAATCGTGCTAATTACAGACTTCTAAGCTATTTATAGAAATTTATGAAAAAAGAATTTTAAATTAAAACGATGATGAGAGAGTATCTTCGCCCATGGAAACTCTCTGCGCTCGCGCTAGGATTATCTGTAAGAATCCAGCGCGTTATTTACAGTTTTGTTTGTAAAAATAGAGACTGAGTATCTCATATGGAGTATGGTTACTTAAAGATTTATGCGGCTTTACCGTATTATAGAAATTAACAAACCGATTCAGTTCCATCTGCCTATGAATCGAATCAGTGAAGTGCATTTTCTCATGCCACATTTGCATAATGGTGCGAATAACCCGCTCTGCCTTACCGTTGGTTTGCGGGCGGGAAACTCGAGTAAACTTTTGCCCAATATTGTTTTGGCAACATGCTTGAACAAATGCATGAGCCGCATTGTCCTTATACTCTTTACCATTATCCGAACAAAGGTAGTCAATCTCGTAAGGGCATTGTGGCAATACCGTATCTAACAGAAACTGTGCCGCACTGTGTTGGGATTTGTCGGGCAGTATGGCTGCGTACAGCTCACGTGAATAATCATCAATGGCCACAAAGAGGTATTCTCTGGGCTGTGTATT
>RRZU010061199.1_pt1 | contig 11447 bp, 10 predicted proteins | sample 2165561 | NCBI WGS metagenome assembly RRZU01 (sample SAMN10456909, study PRJNA506462) | wastewater metagenome | isolation source: wastewater sludge | place: USA: Moscow, Idaho | reverse complement strand
TGCTGACGAAACTCCGGTGGGTAAGCTGGTTTGTAGTTTTGTGTCATATTTCTTCTCCTTTAAACAGAACATAATGTGTCCGTTCAAAGGGGGCAACTCCAACTCCATAAAGGAGGTAAGGAAAAGTTTGACTCAGTGGTTTGGCTGGTACAATCAGGAACGTTTTCATCAAGATCTTGATAACCAAACACCCAATGAAGTTTATTATCAATATCAAGCAATTCATCGGGCTGCCTGAGCTTGATTAACTAACAATAGCAGAGCTTAATTCTACTCTCAGGTTGTACAGTTGTAGGAGACCACTTCACAATTCACCAGCTACGTCGCGGCATTTCTAGCTAACGCAAGAAGAATAAGCTCTGGGACATTTAGGATTTAATCCTCCCGCAGGAGCATATTTTTGTCCTTTCCAGTTTAATACTTCCAATACTTTCGCGGAATGTTTTTCCCGTGTCCAGAAGATATAGTTGGCGTGCAGGGTGTCGCGTGCGAAAGCCAAAATCTCTGCAACAGTTGGCACATAACCCGTTCCATCACCTTTCGTGTTTTTATAATTTTTTGACATAACCGTGGGAGCCATGGGAATAGTGCCAGCAAAATCTGAATAATAGTTATAAACTCCCTGGTTGGGGTCATATTTTGTTGCTTCAACGAGCAAACCTTTTTCCTCGAGAAAAGTATCTGGACTACTCAAAGCCGTTCCAATATTTTTGAGTCTGCCCACGAATGATTCGAGAATGGGGCGCGGATAATTTACTTCCTGAATCGTCATTGTATTGGGAAAAAACAAACGCATTTGCTTCTGCACAATGATCTTATTGTTATAAAAATTAGTTACCTGGGCATTGGTGAGTGGTTTGATAGGCTCCCCCATAGCGGTTTCTATCATGCTGATACCCTCAAAGTAAGGGTGCGAGTTATAACGTTTTCCCATTGCCTTGAATAAGGCAGTCAGGCGATTCTGCACTTGCAAATTCCATAACTTAATATTACGTCCCGTAACTACTTTATTTCCATAATCACTAATATCGAATTCACCGCCTTCATATGCAGGTGACTTCATGTAATTGGGCACAACTTGCCTGCCATTAAATGATTTTGTTTGCACTTGAATAACAAGACGTTTCCCTTTGGCGGACAGCTCAGCAAGCCGTTTATCAATCGATGAAAAATCATACACGCCTTTTGCTTTTTCCAGATCATTCCAGAAATATCGTATCATCATCCCTTTCAATGCAGGTGTCGCTTTGAGTTCACTATATACCTGTGATAAGTAGGTGGCATTGTTCTTTTGTGAACCTTTTATTATGTAATAGTGGCCTGGATGCCATTTGACAGCAGTGGGATCTATCGTCGCAGCTACGACTCCTAGCGGGACAAAAATCATACTAATGCAAAATAATATTGCTACCAGCAGTTTATGTACTTTGTTATTTAACCTGTTTGTGGTCGGCATTAAAAGACTGATATGAGTATTGATTCTCATAGAATAAATTCCTCTCTAAAGTTAAAAGATAGGAACTGAGAGAATACGCTCCGAATTTTTTGCTCGAAAATCTTACATTCTTATTCGAAAGTAAAACGAGTAAAGCGATCTAACAGTTCTGTGATCTGAATTTGCCCAATCTTTAGGAACCAGACAGATTCTCAATGGGTTAAAAATATTCTAAGATGTTCTACAAATCAAAGATGCAGTTCATGCACTGATAAATGAGCATTTTGAGCCTGCACTTAAAGCAACAACAGCAGTACAAAAGCCTTTGGTCTGCCTGCCAGACTTAGCAACTTTGTTTATCATTCAGCAGTTGCAAAGATCGCACTTTTTACATTACAACATTTAGCTGGGCTATAGACTCTTTTTAGATTAGAAACATCATGATTGACATCTAATCTTTATAAAAATCTGATTAGTCATCTGTTAATAAAAGAACTAAGCCCTATTAAGTTAGATCGAGAAATCTTCTAGTCAGCACAAGATGGATAAGCAGCTGGACAGGTGGGATTTAATCCTCCCGCAGGAGCATTCTTTTGTGCATTCATATTTAATACTTCCAATACTTGCTCGTAATGCTCTTCTCGTGTCCAGAAGATATAGTTGGCATTTAAAGTATTTCGCGCAAAAGCCAAAATCTGAGAAATAGTTGGGACATAACCCGTTCCGTCACCTTTCGTATTTTCATAATTTTTTGGCATAATCGTGGGAACCATAGGTATCACGCCAGCAAAATCTGAATAGTAATTATAGATTCCCTTATTGGAATCATATTGCGTTCCTGGATAAAGCAAACCTTCTTCCTCAATAAAAGTATCCGGACTACTCAGTGCCGCCCCAACATCTTTAAGACTACTCACGAATGATGCGAGAATTGAACGCGGATAATTTACTTCTTGAATCGTCATTGTATTAGGAAAAAACAAACGCATTTTCTGATGCACAATAATTTTATTATCATAAAATTCAGAAAGTTGGTAACTCGTCAGTGGTTCCATAGGATTCCCCATGGCACTTTCTATCATGCTGATGCCTTCAAAGTATGGGTGCGAGTTGTAGCGTTTACCCATCGCCTCGAATAAAGCAATCAGGCGATCGCGTACTTGTAAATTCCATAATTTAATATTACGTCCGCCTATTACTGTGCTGCCAAAATCACTAATAGTAAATTCACCACCTTCATATTCAGCTGTCTTCAAGTAATTGGGCACAACTTGCCTGCCATTAAATGATTTCGTTTGCACCTGAATAACAAGACGCTTTCCTCTCGCAGCCAGTTCGGCAAGACGTTTATCGATGGATGAAAAATCATACACGCCCTTTGAATCTTCCAGATCTGCCCAAAAATACCGGATCATCATTCCATTCAATGCGGGTGTTGCATCGAGTTCACTATATACTTGCGATAAGTATGTAGTATTGTTCTTTCTCGAACCTTTTATTATGTAATAGTGGCCAGGATGCCATTTGACTGCGGTGGAGTCTGATGGTGCTGCTACGGCTCCCAGTGGGACCAAAATCAGACCTATACAAAGCAATAGTGCGGGCGACAGAATATCTGCCTGATCATTTATCTTGTTTGTAATCGATGTTCTGAGATTCTCTCCCAATAAAGTTTGCATATTAATTCTCATGTACCATTTCCTTCTACTAAAGTTAAAAGATCCGAACTGAATAAATTTGCTCCGCGCGCCCTGCGTCTATCATCGTGGCAAACCTCTGAGAATCGCAAGTTCAATAAATAAGAATCTTGAGCCTATTCCTCAGTGCAATAGTGACGACACGAAGGTATTAAGCCAGAAATGGCAAAGGCTCAAATGTTTCCACGAAGAATAATTTAAAACTGCAACGAGTAAAGCTCACAGAATGGCGATCAAACAGGATATTCGAGCAAAAATTTAGCGTTTACTCATACGGATAGGAGTCAGAAACGGGTATGTTGAATTTAAAAACCCAGATTTATATCTAATTGGCTCCCCGACCAGGGCTCGAACCTGGGACCTGCGGATTAACAGTCCGTCGCTCTACCGACTGAGCTATCAGGGAATTGGTGAGATGCGCATGTTAACGTTTTGAAGCTTCATGGTCAACCATGATATACACTCAAATACAAAAAATCATATCAATTTATTTTTTAAATCCATACGGACTTTGAGCAATCGCCACAACATTCACATCACAATTTAACGTTTCCTTGAAAGATCAACATCGAACTGTACCTAATGCGTGAACCCGCATTCAATCGACGAATCTATATAGCATGCCGTCAGAAAAATATCCCCATTTTCGCCGCAGCGGCAAACAAAAACTAATTAATTCAAAGTAATCAAAGCTTATCAATGCTGCTCTGAGGCAAACTGGCGGTCAGTTATAATACAGTCGCGTGTAGCATTAATGCTACTAACCGCAACTCAAATAGCCTTGTTATTTATATTCGCATGCTTCAACCTGTCCCTCCCATTCCTCGTTCAAATACAATTGACGGCATAAAAAATAATGTTACTGAGGTTGTTATTATAATAAAAAGCGTATTCAATCTTACGATCTCCCAATATAAATATGCACTTAATTGTGGATTAAGAAAATACAACAATCTCCTTTTAATAATCCAATCCCCTCTCATCCACAATGTTAATTCTGTCAGAATCAAAAAAGTTCAAATCGTAATGAAAATTACTCATTACCTTCGCTTTTATCATTGAAGAAAGAAATAAGTTAATTTTGCAATGCTTCTTTCTAAATACTGCGCATTGAGAACCAGATACTCTGTTGCAGAATTAAATAACAAAATAAAACCAATAAGACTTGAATTGCTAAATGAAACTCTACGCAGACAGCTTTTTATTTTTCAGCAAAACACGTCGTCATTTCTCGATCATTTATTTGCAAAGAGAATCAATCATAGCCCCCGAATCAGTTTCAAGTATTAACGGCCCTAATCAAATAACAATGCATCCCATACATTTATGCAGTATTTTTCTTGGATTAGCGTTATGCCTTACTAATCTGCCAGACTGCTATGCCCAACTAAATGGAAGTATTACAGGAACAACAGATTATTTTTGGCGAGGTTACTCAAAAAGTGATAGCAAACCAGCCGCACAAGCCAGCATTGATTATGAGTCCCGATCTGGCATATATCTGGGCACTAATATTTCAACTGTCAATTTTGCTGATTTTGGATTCGAAAATCGCTCTAATTTGGAATTCCGCCCTTATCTAGGCTGGGCCTATAAGTTATCTAATGACTGGCGTTTTAATGCTGAATGGACACGCTATATTTATAACGGAAAAGTATTTAATCAAAAGGTTGACTATAACGAATTTTATATCTCAGGCCATTTTCGTGACACACTGACATCCAATTTCTTTTTTTCTGAAGATAGTTATCAACAAAATCATGTGGGTTTCGGGTATGAGGTTATCGGACGTTATCCAATTACCAATTCAATCCAAATATCCAGCACCCTAGGCTATAATAATCAGAAAAAAATACTAGAGTACAATTATCTTTATTGGACTGCCGGATTAACTTGGCATTTCGCCCGCAATATAGGCGTCGATGTTCGTTATTATGGAGCCACACATACTGCGACAAGAAATTATGTACCGTCGTCGCCACACTGGGGTTTTCATCCACATGCCGTTGATGATCGTGTATTATTCTCTTTCACAGTTGGATATTAATTTTTCAAAACCGCTTACTCTAATGAACCTTTAGTTCAATTTAGGTAATATACGAGTAAATTTAATAAGGCAGCAATATGTGGAAGTACTTGACTTAAGTATGATGCAAAAACCCTTTAGCTCGCATGAACAACAGGCTAAGGAACGGCATTTGATCGCAGAAGCCGCGGCTGGCAATGGAAAGGCTTTCGAACAACTATATCAACTCTATTTTAATCGGCTATATCAATTTATTTTTCGTATTAATAGACATCATGATTGTATTGAAGAAATCATTAATGACGTGATGTATGTAGTTTGGGAAAAAGCCGCCACGTATGATCAAACGTGTCGACCTTCAACGTGGATTTTAGGCATCGCTTACTTAAAATCATTAAAAAGTGCTAAAAAAAGCACAAAGAGAGAGGATGAATCAGTCGAATTTAATGATGAGCTGGATTACTTTCCTGATCGAGGGGCTCGTTGGGTTTCGCAAGTGGAAGATAGTAATTGGCTCGAAGCTGCGCTTGAAAAGCTATCGGCGGAACAACGTGCCGTTGTGGAAATGACATATTTTCAAGGATTACACTACAGTGAAATTTCAGAAATTATGCAATGTCCCGAAAATACAGTAAAAACCAGAATGTTTCATGCGCGCAAAATTTTAGCTAAATTTTTTCTAGAGCTTAATAGCAGGAGTTAACGGATGTTATCTACACAGATCAAATTGACCAATCAAAGTGAACATCAAAAGGCATGGGATCTTTTACCTTGGTATATAAACCGATCGTTGGATCCCGTTGAGCATGCTATTGTGAAAAATCATGTTAGAACCTGTATCACGTGTAGAATTGAATTAAATCTGCAAGAGCGATTGTTGAAAAAGATACAACAAACCGATCTGTTACAGCAGGTATCACATGCTTCATTTGCTCAATTAAAAAAACGAATTGAAACACACCCTGAGGTTTGTGCTTCGAATAAATGTACGGTCTCAAGTAAAGATCTTAAATTTTTTCCATTTCAGCTTCAGTTTCTTGGCTTTGTAAAATACACTGCCTTAGCAGCTAGCTTACTTTTGTTAGCAGCGCCGTTTATGCTAAATTCGTGGGTTGTCCAGCCTGAAATGGAAGGCGCATACAGGACGCTAGCCAACTCAAGTGAAAACACAAACAACATAAACAACACAAACAACACAAACAACATCGTTCGAATTGTTTTTGCAGACCAACCTGATTCAGAGCAGATTGAAATTATAGTGAATAGCGTTTCAGGACATATTATTAAAGGGCCATCTCCGAATGGCGTTTATGAAGTTCAAATTGGCAATCATCAAACGGATACTCAACAAGTAAATGATGCAATTTTCCGCTTGCGAGACCACACATCTGTTATTTTTGCGGAGCTGGCTCAAGGGTTATCCGTTTCTGAATAGGCTCATACTTTGATGTCAAGTAATCAAATAAAAATTTATCTGGGTATTGTTTCGCTATTGATGGTAATGGTTATTGCTTTCCCGGCAAAAGCCGTGCGGGATTTATATATCGATCCCGACGTTTATGATAGTAAACATACAAATCGTACCATATTAGTGACCTATACCGATATGCATATCAATAGTATTCCCATTGGGATGTCCAATCTGACATATCGGCAAAGGGGTGACTATAGCGATTCGACTTGGAGCAAAAGAATAGCATCCAATATTGGAGATGACTACAAGTTAAAAATTCTTACCCAATGGTCAATCAGTGAAATTGGTGAACACTGTGTTGTATATGTAGTTGATGAGGATCGCTCTATCGAGGACGTCATTAATGCATTAACAAATGACAATCGCGTCAATAGTGTTCAGACAATGAGCACATTCCAAGTTATGGCAAGTGCATACACTGATCCTTACTACCGCTTGCAAACCAACATCCAATCAATGAATATAAATGAAATACACAAGCGGACTACAGGCAAGAATGTAACTATCGCAATCATTGATACCGGTGTTGACACGAGACATCCTGACTTAGAGGGCCAAATTCAGCACAGTAAAAATTTTGTTACACAAAAATCAATAGAGCAACAACCATCCAGCGAACTTCATGGTACAGCGGTTGCTGGCGTTATAGCAGCTAAAGCGAATAATGGAGAAGGCATAGTCGGCATTGCACCGGATAGCAATGTTATCGCCCTAAAAGCTTGCTGGGAAGTTAAGGCAGGCAGCTTAGAAGCAATCTGCAATAGTTTTACATTAGCGTTAGCGATCAATACTGCTATCGAGATGCGGGCGGATATTCTTAATTTAAGCCTAACTGGTCCTTATGATCCTCTCTTGGCTAGATTGATCGAGAAAGCTGTTCAACGTGGCATCATCATCGTTGCATCGAAAGCTGATAAAGATGATGAAGAATCTGGTTTCCCGGCTCAGCAGCCAGGCGTTATCGGTGTTAGCAGTATTAACACCCACAATATCATGCAATCGTTATACGAAAATCATCTTCTTACCGTATACGCACCGGGCGAGGAAATATTAACGACCTTACCCAGAGGAACCTATGACTTTGTTTCTGGCAATTCTTTAGCCACAGCGCATGTTTCAGGCCTTACTGCCTTACTATTACAATTAAAGCGTGATCTAACTAATCATCAGCTTTTCAATTTGTTAGTAAAATCAAACGAACCAAGTTTTCATAAAATATTCACTAATCGCCAATTAAATAATGCCATTAAGCTCACGCTGAAATCCGAAAAGCAAAGCAAAAATAGAATTAACTAATCCTACTGTGTTGGTCGATTAGAAAACCATAAATTACTGGGATAACGAGAAATTATCTGCAAGATAGACTCGACAATTCTATCAATCCTTCCTCTCAGTACTCCCTGATCCTAATATTTACTGGCGCACGGTTCTGAACTGGTGAGCGAATTCGATTTAGCCCCAATACTGTAATACGCTGTGCGGCGTTGAAACTGGGAGCGCCATCTTGATCCCGTAAAATGGACGATACTTTATATTCCAGGCTGTTTGAATCTGGGTCAAAACGGATATCGTGTAACCAGATTCCGGCACGCTGCACTTGCTGATGTTCACACTCATACGAGAGATCCCAGCCAGTCAGCAAGGGCACAGCATAGTCAAAAGGTAAATCGTTGATACGAAATGTGTGGGTGCGAACAACACCGTCGACATTTTTGCGACAAGTATCCGTGGTTTTTCCTGCGCGAGGATTCAATGCCAGAAAATCTGCACGCAATTTGACACTACTGCCGCGAATCATTGCAGCGCGTGTTTTCACTTGGTATGTGCGCGTGCTATTGCCCTTAAATACAGTTTGTGCGGCCCAATGTAGGCTGCCATCTAAACTGGGCGATGCGCTGGATTGAGAGAGATTGTAGGCTACTTGCAGCAAGCGATAATCCGCACGATCTCCCCACTTACAAGGTGGGAACCGCCATTCACATTCAAACGTATCGTCGAACTGAAAATCAAATCCCCGCGGGATGATCGCGATCGCGGCATTCCCTTTTAGCGTGCCTCTGTTCCCAGCATTCTCCAGCGTAGCAAGTGCACCCTGATTTTTATTCTGCAGTGTTGATACTTCAACCCCGTTGTAATCACCTTCAATCGCGGCATCGAAATGAACTGAGCGGTAGCCAAAACCGGTATAAAACACACAAAATTCATAAGCATCTTTGCGATTCTGGTCATCCAGCTTACCTTGCGCCTCAAATACTAAAAAAGTAGAACCTTCATTCTTTACCACCTTACTGTGTGTGATGTCTGCACGCATCGAATTGATTTCGCGGTCGCCATGCAAAAATCGCAGATCCCAACCATTCAATATCACCGTGCCGCTATCCACATAACTAGGTAGCTCGAGCCATTGAAGCACGGTGGCTGTCTCTTCACCATTGCTGCGCTGAGCGCATTTGCTTCCTTCAATCAAAATAAATTTCCCTTCATCCTCAAAAACCGTTTTCCCTTCTGATTTGAAGGTCAATTGTTCAAAAGATGTCGGATTCTGTACTTTATCCGTTGCATTGACCACCTTCAGTTCTTTGGATTTGCTGGCGCAAGCAAAAAACGAGAACAGTATAAATAGCGCAAGCAATATATACCCATAGCGAATCATGCATTCCCTCCAGAAATTAGTGTAGTCATGCCACACACAGATATTTGCTCAATTCACTTTGAAAAAATCTATTGTCGCTAGAATAGCAAAATAATTCTAGCGGTTGGAATAAATCAGGTTAAAAAATTGGCGATCGCAACAAACTTCTCCACAGGTAAATTTTCAGCGCGTAACCCAGAATCAATATCCAGCGTGCAAAAATCCTCCGCTATCAAATACTGCTGCAGCGCATTACGCAAGGTTTTACGGCGTTGCGAAAATGCAGCCAACACAACTTGTGAAAATAATGTTTCATCAACAGCCACCAACGACGACACTGGCCGAGGAGTCATGCGCACAATAGCCGATTCGACCTTCGGCTGCGGACGAAAAGATTCCGCTGGCACGTTGAATACATACTCCATATCGAATCGGTACTGCAACATCACGGAAAGTCGTCCATAATCAGATGTTCCCGGCACGCCCACCATGCGCTCCACCACTTCCTTCTGCAACATGAAATGCATATCGAAAATATGATCAGAAAATTGACTCAGGTGAAACAATAATGGCGTGGAAATGTTGTAAGGCAAATTGCCGATGATGCGTAGTTGTCTTCCAAAAATAGAAAAATCAAACTTCAATGCATCAGCTGCATGAACAGTCAGTTTCTCATGCGAGAATTCATTGTTCAGCCTGTCCACAATATCACGGTCGATTTCTACCACATCCAGATGATCAATCACTTGCAATAGAGGCCGTGTCAACGCCCCCAGACCTGGCCCTATTTCAATGATACGGTCATCTTTTTTCGGATAAAATTCAGTGATAATTCTCGATATAATGTACTGATCATTAAGAAAATTCTGACCAAAACGCTTGCGAGGATTATGTCGCATGACTATGAGAAAATATTTGGTTGTTAGCCAGCTGCGCAGCCATGTCAATGGCTGCCAATAGGCTTCCAGCATTTGCCTGTCCGGTTGCAGCCAGTTCCAGAGCGGTGCCATGATCAACGGAGGTTCGAATAATCGGCAACCCTAATGTAATATTTACACCACCGCCAAAACTGGCGTGCTTTAAAACAGGCAAGCCCTGATCGTGGTACATGGTAAAAATACAGTCAAACTGTTTGAGTTGTGTGGGGCTGAATAACGTATCCGCGGGAATAGGGCCGGTTAATTGCATACCTTCAGCCCGTAGTTTATTCAAAACAGGAATAATGATATCAATTTCTTCGCGTCCCAGATGACCGGATTCACCCGCATGCGGATTGAGTCCCGCGACTGCAATGCGTGGCTTCTCGAGTCTGAAACGGGAAATTAAATCATACTGAATAATGCGCAATTTACTTTCGATGCTATCTATTGTAATCGCCTTTGCTACGTCTTTGAGCGGCAAATGAGTTGTCGCCAGCGTGACCCGCATATCCCCGCCCACCAACATCATAACAACCGGGCTATGCATCAATTCCGACAAGTATTCCGTATGGCCGGTAAAAGGAAAACCGGCATCATTAATTACTCCTTTATGCACCGGCGCAGTCACCATGCCGTTAATTTGTCCTGATTTACAGGCATCAACAGCCCGATCCAACGTAGTCAAAACATACTGTGCGTTCGCCGGGTTGAGTTTCCCTGCTATTACCGGTTCCGCAACTGGAATATGCAAAATCTGCAAACTTCCCGCAGTGTGTTGAGCCGGAGAAATCGTAGAAACATCAATCAGATTTAAGGGAAGTCTAAGTTGTTTTGCACGTTCCAGCAAGACATCGCCATCCGCAATCACCACCAGCTTGCATGACAATGGCTGTTGTGCAAGTTGTACACATAAATCAGGACCGATCCCTGCCGGCTCTCCTGCAGTGAGCGCTAATGTCGGAATCAATTTATGATTCATAATTCCTGATCCAGACGATATTCTACATAGGCTTGATCACGCAATTGCTGTAACCAATCCTGAATAACCACGTCAGACTTGCGAGTTCGTATTGCTTGGCGTGCCGATTGTCTGTGTCGGTCAAGACTGATATCCTGCGTACGACGCTCCATAACTTGAATTATATGCCAACCAAATTGAGATCTTACCGGATCGCTGATTTCACCCGGCAAAAGCGCGTTCATCACACGCTCGAAATCCGGCACGGTATCACCAGGCGAGAGCCAACCAAGATCGCCACCGGA
>RRZU011602446.1_pt1 | contig 11448 bp, 10 predicted proteins | sample 2165561 | NCBI WGS metagenome assembly RRZU01 (sample SAMN10456909, study PRJNA506462) | wastewater metagenome | isolation source: wastewater sludge | place: USA: Moscow, Idaho | reverse complement strand
CAGCAGCCACACCTCGTTGCCGTCCCAGACGGGGCCGATGGTGTTGACGATGACGCGCTTGTCCTTCTCGTTCTTGCCGAGCACGGGGATCAGCATGGCGACGCCGTAGTCGAAGCCCTCGAGGAAGAAGTAGCCGAGCCAGAGGACGGCGACGAGCAGGAACCAGACCCAGGTGAGGGTCGGGACTGCGACGGTGCTTTCAAGCAGGGTGAGCATGATCGGTTCCGTCCTCAGTACGCGAAGGTCAGGGGAGCGTCGGGATCCGTCTGTACCTCAACCGGCGCGACCTCGGGCAGGCCCTTCTTCGCGTACTTGAGGAACAGCCAGACTTCCAGCACGGCGAGGCCGCCGTAGATCAGCGTGAACGTGATCAGGGAGAACAGCACCGTCCCGGCCGACACAGTCGGCGAGACGCCGCTTGCCGTCGGCAGGACACCTGCCACCACCCAGGGCTGGCGCCCCATCTCGGTGAAGATCCAGCCGAAGGAGATGCCGAACAGCGGAAGCAGCGGCATCGCGAACATGGCGACGGTCCAGGGGATGCCGGGCTTCGGGAGCTTGTCCTTGCGCACCAGCCACAGCGTCAGGATCGACAGGCCGATGCCGACGAAGCCGAAGCCCATCATCAGACGGAACGTCCAGTAGGCGATGGGGACGTTGGGCATCGGGTCGAGGTCCGGGTAGTTGGCGGCGAGCTGGTCGGCGAACTCCTGCTGCAGCTGCGTCTGGGAGCCGTCGAAGCGGCGGAAGCCGTCCTCCTTGAACTCCTCGCGCAGGTCGTTGATGCCCTTGACCGTCTCGTGGCCGGACATGAACGACAGCAGGCCGGGGATCTCGATGGCGAACACCTGCTCGGTTCCCTCGCGGTTGCCGATGGTCAGGATCGAGAACGGGGCGTTCTCGGTCGTGTCGAACAGACCCTCGGCCGCGGCCATCTTCATGGGCTGCACCTCGGTCATGGCGCGCGACTGCTGGTCGCCGGAGATGACGGTGGCGACCGAGGCGGCCAGCATCACCCAGGCGCCGAACTTCACGGCGAACCGGTAGGTCTTCTCGTCGCCGGGCCTCGCCTCGCCGTCCTTGCGGATCTTTCCGAGGTGCCAGCCGGCGACAGCGGCGATCAGGCCACCGGCGACCATGTAGGCGGAGGCGATCACGTGCGGGAAGGTGACCCAGAGGATCGGGTTGGCCAGCACCTCGAGGAAGCCCTCGACGCCAGCGATCTCGGCGCGCCCAGTCGCCTCGTTGAAGGTGGTTCCGACGGGGTTCTGCATCCACGAGTTCGCGGCGAGGATGAAGATCGCCGAGAGCATGGTGCCGAACGCCGCGGCGTAGATCGTGAGGAGGTGGATCTTCTTCGGCAGCGTGTCCCAGCCGAAGATCCACAGCCCGATGAAGGTCGACTCGAGGAAGAAGGCGAGCAGCGCCGCGAGTGCGAGCGGCGCGCCGAAGACGTCACCGACGAAACGCGAGTACTCGGACCAGTTCATCCCGAACTGGAACTCCTGCACGATGCCCGTCACCACGCCGAGGGCGAAGTTGATCAGGAACAGCTTGCCGAAGAACTTGGTGAGTCTCAGATAGGCGTCCTTGCCCGTCTTGACCCACATCGTCTGCAGGACCGCGACCAGCATCGACATCGCGATGGTGATCGGAACAAAGAGGAAGTGGTAGACGGTCGTGATGCCGAACTGCCACCTGGCCAGGGTCACCGAGTCCATGCTCGAAACGTACTACGCAATGTCGTAAAACGACAACCTGTCGCAATCTTGGGGGCCTCATGCCCTTATGCTTACGCCATGGCGTCGCGAGGAGAGCTTGAACAGCGCGTGATGGATCTGCTGTGGTCCTCCAGCGCGCCCTTGAGCGTCGCCGATGTGCACTCCCTCCTCTCGGCCGAACGCGAGCTCGCCTACACCACCGTCATGACCGTGCTCGACCGGCTCTCGAAGAAGGGCCTCGTCGACCGTGAGCTCGTCTCGCGCGCCTGGCAGTACCGGGCCCACTCCTCCCAGGCCGAGGTCGTGGCCCGCGAGGTCTGTGGCCTCCTCTCCGGGGTGAAGCCCGAGGTGCGTGCCGAGGCCCTGCGGCTGGTCTCCATGCACCTGACCGACGACGAGCGCGCAGCCGTCGCCGACAACGTGCGCATCTGAGTAGACGCTCGCCCGCCCCTCCGGCACGTGCCGGTGTCATGCCAGATGTGAATGGCCTTTTCGGGCACGCCTTGGCTAGGTTTGGCAGAACCATTCAGATAAACACGCGAAGGAGCGGTGCATCATGAACGAGGCCAAGGCGAAGGCTGCCGAGGAGATCCGGGCGGCGAAACAGAGGGAGGGACTCTCCTGGGCCGAGATCGCCGAGGCGATCGGCAGGCCGAAGGAGTGGACCGTCTCCGCCCTCCTCGGGCAGCATCCCGTCCCCGAGGATGCGGCGGTGAAGGTGGGCGAACTGCTCGGGCTCAGCGACGAGTCGGTGCAGGCGCTGCAGCGTCAGCCCTACCGGACGGGGCTCGGCGATGCTGCCAACGATCCGACGATCTACCGCTTCATAGAGGCGATCAACGTCTACGGCCCGGCGATCAAGGAGCTGATCCACGAGGAGTTCGGCGACGGGATCATGAGCGCGATCAACTTCAAGCTCGACGTGTCCCGACGGCCCGACCCCTCGGGTGACCGGGTCGTGGTGACCCTCGACGGCAAGTTCCTCGACTACAACTGGTGACCGGGTCGGCGGCACCGGCCTCGGTGTCGCCGCCATCGGCTCACGGGATGAGTCGGCTCACTTCTTGTCCTTCTTGGACTTCTTCTCCTTCTTGCCCTTCTTCTTGGGCTTCTTCGAGTCGTCCTTCTTCTTCGACTTCTTGGCGGCCTTGTCCTTGACCTTTTCATCGACGGAGATCGCGTCGGCGGAGGCGGGGATGGTGGCCGCGGTCGCGGCCGCGAGTTCGGGGGCCATCTCCTCGAGCAGGGCCTGCTTGTCCTCAAGGGTCGTGGCGAGGTCGGCCTCGAGCTCGGCCCGGCGCGACTCGATCGCGGCGATCGCCGACTCGCGGGTCGCCTCGTCAGCTTGGGCGTCGCGCAGTTCGGCCGCCTCGAGGCTGACGTCCATGCTCGCGTCGATGGACTTCTGCACGATGCCGGCGGTCTCGGCGACGGACTCGGCGTACAGCTCGGGAGACATCGTCTTCGCCAGCCTTCGCCGCTGGACGTCCGGGCTCCAGCGCACGCGTGGCCACTTGAGCTCCATCTCGATCAGGGCCCGGGTGAGGATCTCCGTGATGGCGAGGCGCGGGTACCACTTGCGGTCGGCGGGGAGCACGTACCAAGGTGCGTGCTCCGTCGAGGTGCGGCGGAACACGTCTGCGTACGCCTCCTGGAACTGGGCCCACTTGGAGCGGGTGCCCAGGTCGCCGGTGGAGTACTTCCAGCGCTTGTCCGGTCGGTCGATGCGTTCCATCAGGCGCCGCGCCTGCTCGTCGTAGGACGGCATCAGGGCGAACTTCAGCACGGTCGTCCCGCCGTTGACCAGGCTGCGCTCCCAGCGGTTGATCTCGGCGAAGCGCGGCTCCCACACGTCCTGCTCGACGAGGTTGTCGACGCGTACGACGAGCACGTCCTCGTACTGCGAACGGTCGAAGACTCCGATCAGGCCCGGCTTCGGGAGGGCCTTCTTGATCCGCCAGAGGTAGTGGTGGCTGCGCTCCTCGGCGGTCGGCACCCCGAAGCTCCTGAGGGCGACGCCCTGCGGGTCGACCATGCCCATCACGTGGCGGACGATCCCGCCCTTTCCCGCGGTGTCGAGGCCCTGGATGATCACCAGGACGTTGCGCTTGCCGCCCGCGCGCCCGTTGGCGAAGAGGCGTTCCTGCAGTTCGGAGAGGAGCTTGCCGCGCTCGGCGGTCAAGATCTCGGCGGCGGCCTTGTCCCCGGTGAACCCGGGGGTCGAGGCGCGGTCGAGGCTGTCCAGATCGAACTCCTCGCCCGCCCGCAGCGCCTCGCGCGGGTCAACGGTCCACAGGTCAGACATCGGTGTCCTCTCGTCGTCGGATGGAGAGAAAGTCTAGTGGCCGCCGTCCGAGGTTGTCTGATGCTTTGCGGGTATCCGACCGCCGCCGATCGACGTGCGGCAGGGGTGCTCGGTGGATGACGAGCGGCGGCCCCCACGAAGTGATGGGTGCCGCCGCCCAGCTCATGGGGTCAGCCGACCGACAGGCGGATCTCGTTGTTCCAGGGGTCGAGCACCGACATCGTCCTGCCGTCGAAGATGGGCCGGAAGCCCTTGTGACGGAGGCGCTCCTCGGCGCGACCCAGCTCGTCTGACTGCGGAACGAGGATGTCGACCACGCCCATGCCGAGGGTGTTCTGGCGAGGCCCGGCGCCCGCCGAGTTCCACACGTTCATCGCCATGTGGTGGTGGTAGCCGCCCGCGGAGACGAACAGCGCGTTGCCCGGCATGGCGAAGGTCTCGTCGAAGCCGAGCCCGTTGACGTAGAAGTCGCGGGCGGACTCGAGGTCGCCGACCTGCAGATGGACGTGGCCGAGCGTCGCCTCTGTCGGCGCCATCGTGGCCAGGTCGACGCCCGCCAGGTGGCGGTTCACGAACTCGTTCGGGTCGACGTAGAGGGTGTCCATCTGGACCTTCCCGTCGATCCAGGTCCACTGGTCGCGCGGGCGGTCGTGGTAGAGCTCCACGCCGTTGCCCTCCGGGTCGGTGAAGTAGAAGGCCTCCGAGACGAGGTGGTCGCCGGTGCCTGCGTATCGGTCGGCGTAGGAGTTGGCCATGCTGACCACGGTCCTGGCGAGCGCCTTCGGATCGTCGTAGAGGACGGCGGTGTGGAAAAGGCCGGCCTCGTTGCGACGGGCGGGGCGCAGGTCCGTCGATTCGGTCAGCCGGACGATCGGCCGTCCGCCGTGGCCGAGCGTCACGGCTCCCGGCTCGTCGCTGATCGGCTCGAGTCCGACGCCTTCGGTGTAGAAGGCGAGCTGGCGTTCCACGTCACGGACCCGCAGCTCGAGGCGACCCATGTGGGTCTCGGGGGCGAAGCTCTCGGTGGTCATCTCACTCCATGATTGTCTCTACAAAAGTTTAAGCTTCAACTATTCTAGCACGATGCTGCCCGGGCGCAAGAGTTGGCTGCAGGGCGGAGCCGCGGGCTTCCTCTGCAGGCTGGCGGCATGACCCGCCAGCGACTCGTCCATCTCGCAGGGACCCACAACTTCCGTTACACCGGTGGCTACCGCGTCGGTGCCTCCGTGACGCGATGGGAGCGCTCTTACGGTCGGATGTCATCCACCGGATCGACGACGCCGGGCGCAGGAAGCTGGCTGAGCTGGGCGTGAGCCGCGTCGTCGACCTGCGCAGCGACCATGAGATCGATGCCGCGCCCAACCTCGTCGACGGGTTCGGTATCTCTGTGCACCGCGTGCCCGTCTTCGACCGGGCGGCGCCGACGGCGCAGATCCCGCAGGACATCACCGTCGGCGCGCTCCACCGGCACATCGTCGACGAGCGGAGGCCTCGGCTCGTCGAGGCGATCCGGCTCATCCCCTACGTGCCGGATGACGGGTCGGTCGTCGTGCACTGCACGGCGGGCAAGGACCGCACGGGCCTCGTCGTCGCCCTCGTCCTCGCCGCGGCGAGGGTCGCCCGCGGCGATGTCGTGTCCGACTACGCGCAGACCGAGGGACACCTCCGCGGAGCCTGGGCCGATGCGATGCTCGCCGCGATCGCGGCCAAGGGCTTCGAGTTGACCCCTGGGTTGATCGAGATGGTGACGGCCAGCCCGGCTTCCGTGATGGACGAGGTCCTCGCCGACCTCGAGGCCGCCCATGGCACCGTCGCCGGGTGTCTGCGGGCCAACGGCCTGTCGGAGGCGGAGCTGTCGGCGCTGACGACGTCCATCGTGGCCGGGCCAGACCCCGGCTGAGACGACGAGACCCCGCCACCTGCCCTGGGTGACGGGGTCTCGAGGCGGCACTCAGCGGGCCTGCTCGTCCTCCACCTGGTCGATGGCGCCGGAGAACTGCGACTGGTACAGGTCGAAGTAGGCGCCCTTCTTCTCCAGCAGCTGCTGGTGGTTGCCCTGTTCGACGATGGCGCCGTTCTCCATGACGAGAATCAGGTCGGCGTCGCGGATCGTCGACAGGCGGTGCGCGATCACGAACGACGTGCGCCCGCTGCGCAGAGCGGACATGGCGTGCTGGACCAGCAGCTCCGTGCGGGTGTCGACCGAGCTCGTCGCCTCGTCGAGGATCAGGATGCTCGGATCGGCGAGGAAGGCGCGCGCGATCGTGATCAGCTGCTTCTCGCCGGCGGACACGTTCGAGCCCTCCTCGTCGATGACCGTGTCGTAGCCCTCGGGCAGCGAGTGGACGAAGCGGTCGACGAAGGTCGCCTTCGCGGCCTCCATGATCTCCTCCTCCGTGGCGTCGGGTCGGCCGTAGGCGATGTTCTCGCGGATGGTGCCTCCGAAGAGCCACGTGTCCTGCAGCACCATGCCCATGCGCGAGCGCAGCTCGCCGCGCGGCACCGTCGAGATGTCGGCGCTGTCGAGCATGATCCGCCCGCCGTCGAGGTCGTAGAACCGCATCAGCAGGTTGACCAGCGTCGTCTTACCCGCGCCAGTGGGTCCGACGATCGCCACCGTCTGGCCCGGCTGGGCGACGAGGTTCAGGTTGCGGATCAGCGGCTTGTCCGGGGTGTAGGAGAAGTCGACGTGTTCGAAGGCGATCCGGCCGTCGGCCGTGCCGAGGTGACCTGCCGGTTCGGCCGACATCTCCTCGGCGTCGAGCAGCTCGAAGACGCGCTCCGCGGACGCGACGCCCGACTGGAGCAGGTTCGCCATCGAGGCGACCTGCGTCAGCGGCTGGGTGAACTGGCGTGAGTACTGGATGAACGCCTGGACGTCGCCGATGTTCATGGTGCCCGAAGCGACGCGGAGGCCGCCGATCACGGCGATCACGACGTAGTTCAGGTTCCCGACCAGGAACATGACGGGCATGATGATGCCCGAGATGAACTGGGCGCCGAAGCCCGCCTTGTAAAGCTCCTGGTTACGCCGGTTGAACTCCGCCTCGACCTCGCGCTGACGGCCGAAGACCTTGACCAGCGAGTGGCCGGTGAAGGCCTCCTCGCTCTGGGCGTTGAGCTCACCGGTCGACTTCCAGTTCTGCGCGAACAGCTTCTGCGAACGCTTGCCGATCACGCCGGTCACGACCATGGCGATCGGCACCGAGACCAGCGCGACCAGTGCAAGCGTCGGCGAGATCCAGAACATCATCACCAGCACCCCGATCAGCATGAGCAGCGAGTTGAGCAGCTGCGACATGGTCTGCTGCAGCGTCTGCGACACGTTGTCGATGTCGTTGGTGACGCGGCTCAGTACCTCGCCGCGGGCTTGCTTGTCGAAGTAGCTAAGCGGAAGCCGGTCGAGCTTGGCCGAGACCTCCTCGCGCATCTTGTAGATGGTGCGCTGGACGGCCCCGTTGAGCACCCAGCCCTGCACGTACGAGAACGCGAAGGAGGCGACGTAGAGGCCGAGCACGATCAACAGGACCGAGCCGATTCCGCCGAAGTCGATCCCCTCGCCGGGGACGAAGTCGAGGTTGCGCAGCATGTCTGCCTGGTCGTTCTGGCCCTGGGCGACGAGGCCGTCGATCACCTGCTGCTTGGTGGTGCCCGGGGGCACCTCCTGGCCGACCTGGCGCCCGATGATGCCTGCGAGCATCAGGTCGGTCGCCCTGCCGAGGATCTTCGGGCCGACGACGCCGAGCGCCACGGACAGCACGCCCATGGTGACGGCGACGATCAATCCGACGCGCTGGGGCCTCAGGTTCGACATGAGGCGGCGGAGAGAGACGCCGAAGTTGGCGGCCTTCTCACCTGTGCCGCCCATGCCGTGGCCGGGGCCCGGGCCGCGCTGGGGGCCGTACTTGGGGCGTTCGTTCGCCTTGACGGGGGTGGTCTTCTCGCTCACGCCGCGGCCTCCTCTGCGCTCAGCTGGGACTCGACGATCTCCTGATAGGTCGGGTTCGACGCGAGCAGTTGCTCGTGCGTTCCCCGTCCGACGATCTCGCCGTCCTCGAGGACGAGGATCTCGTCCGCCGAGGTGATGGTGGACACGCGCTGCGCGATGACAAGCACCGACGCATCGGCCGTCTCGGGCTCGAGCGCGGCACGCAGCCTGGCGTCCGTCGTCACGTCGAGGGCCGAGAAGGAGTCGTCGAAGACATAGACGCTCGGCTTCTTGACGAGGGCGCGCGCGATGGCGAGCCGCTGTCGCTGGCCACCGGAGACGTTGGTGCCGCCCTGCGCGATGGGCGACTCGAGCTGGCCGTCCTTCTCGTACACGAAGTCCTCGGCCTGGGCGACGCGCAGGGCGTCCCAGAGCTCCGGCTCCGTCGCATCGGGCTTGCCATAGCGCAGGTTGGAGGCGATGGTGCCGGTGAACAGGTACGGCTTCTGCGGGACGAGGCCGATCCTCGCCCACAGGTCGTCCGGCTCGTAGTCGCGCACGTCGACTCCGTCGACGAGCACCTTCCCGTCGGTCGCGTCGAAGAGGCGCGGGATGAGGTTGACCAGCGTGGTCTTTCCCGCGCCGGTGGAGCCGATGATGGCCGTCGTCCTGCCAGGGGTGAGGCGGAAACTCAGGTCCTTGAGCACGGGGGATTCGGCTCCCGGGTAGGCGAAGCTGACGTGGTCGAACTCCACGACGCCCTTCGCCGCGGGGGTCGCGGCCGGCTGCTTCGGGGGAGCGACGGAGGTCTCGGTTTCGAGCACCTCCATGATCCGGTCGGCGCTGACGGCCGCACGCGGGGCGAGCATCAGCAGCATCGTCGTCATCATCACCGAGATCAGGATCTGCATCAGGTAGGAGATGAAGGCGGTGAGCTGGCCGACCTGCAGGTCGCCGGTGTCGATCCGGTGCGCGCCGAACCACATCACGCCGACCGTCGAGATGTTCATGATGAACGTCACGAACGGGAACAGGAAGGCCATCAGGCGCCCGACCGTGGTGGTGGTGTCGACGAGGTCGGCGTTGGCCCGCTCGAAGCGGCGGCTCTCGTGGGACTCACGGACGAAGGCGCGCACGACGCGGATGCCAGTGATCTGCTCGCGCAGGACCCGGTTCAGCGTGTCGATCTTGGTCTGCATGGCCTGGAACAGCGGGCCCATCTTCGTCACGAGGACACCGATGCCGGCGCCGAGCACGATGACCGCGACCAGGATGATCCAGGAGAGGCCGACGTCCTCGCGCAGCGCCATGAACACGCCGCCGACCATCGTGATGGGGGCGGAGACGAGCATGACGCAGGTCATCAGGACCAGCATCTGGACCTGCTGCACGTCGTTGGTGTTGCGGGTGATCAGGCTCGGAGCGCCGAACCTGTTCATCTCCTTGGTGGAGAACGACAGCGCCTTGTCGAAGATGGCGGTGCGCACGTCGCGGCCGAACTGCATCGCGGTGTTCGCACCCGCCCACACCGCGCCGATCTGGGCTGCGGCCTGGACGACGGACAGCAGCAGCATGACGGCGCCGGTGCGCCAGATGTAGTCGGTGTCGCCCTTCACGACGCCCTCGTCGATGATCCGGGCGTTGAGGGTGGGCAGGTACAGCGACATGATGGTCGCGATGATCTGGAGGACGATCACGACCGACAGGAGGCCCCAATAGGGTCTGACGTAGCGGTTGATGAGCCGCCCGAGTCGGGAAATCACGGTTGATCGTTTCGCAGGGCGCCGCCCAGGGCCATGGAGGCGGCGGTGTCGAGGTCGATCTCGGTGTCCAGGTGCAGGACTGAGCCGGTGGCGAGCAGCCTCAGGAACGAGACGTACTGGGTCGGGGAGAAGCGCAGTTCGTCCGCGTGCTCGGCGAACCGTTCGCTGAGCCATCCGTCGAGTTCGAGGCGCCTGGCCTCCAACTCGTCCTTGATGCAGTGGTCTGGGTCACCCTGCGTGTGGTGGATGGCCATCATCAACGAGCGGATGGTGTCGAGGCGCTGCGAGAGCAGGGTGAGGGTCGAGCGGGTCTTCGTCTCGAGGTCGGCTCCGAGGTCCACGCCGTCGAGCATCTCGAGGAGCTTCTCGCGGGAGAAGGCGGAGACGATCGTGGCCTCGACCAGGTCCTGCAGCGAGTCGAAGACACGGAAGATCGTGCCCTCGGCCACGCGGCTCGCCTCCGCGACCTGCCTGGTGGTCACGGCGGTGCCGTGCCGGTGGATGAGGGGGAGCGTCGCTTCGATGATTGCGGCCCGGCGCTGCTCGGGCGGCATGGGGGTTGCACGCGTCACCGGGCCATAGTAATGAGTGAATACTCACTCATCAAATGGCGCCCACCCGAGGTTCTCTGTCGTTCCTGGCACGACGGGTCACACCTGGTCGCCCTGCTCAGCCCTGCGACAGTGCCTCACGCAGCGCCACGAGCAGCCGGGCAACCGTCGTGGCGCGGCCGGAGGCGGTGTCGTCGTGCCCCGCGAGGGTTCTCGCCTCACCGACGAGTGAGGCCCCCGCGCCCAGCTCGAGGCTGCACGTGACCGCGAGGGCGGTGTCGCTCGGCCAGCAGTCGGCCCCGTCGATCCGCGCGGCCGTGGTCGTGGGTCCGGCGGGGCGCCTGGTCGTCCCCGAATCGGAGCAGGGTGACCTCCACCCGCGGCGGGTCCGGGTCGGCGTCCACGGTGTAGGACTCCTGCGCCGTCAGCGCGGCGCCGGACGACAGCCAGCCGTCAACAGCAGGCCAGGCCGACGAGGTCTCCAGGGGCAGTGCCGTCAGCGCCGACCGCCACGGCGCAGTGGCGCGGTGTTCGCGGTTGCTCAGCCGCGAAGGGTGACCGCGGTGCCGTAGGCGGTCAGCTCGGTCACGGTCTCGCTGATCTTCCCGCCGTCGAAGCGGACACCGACCACGGCGTGCGCGCCCGCCTCCTGGGCCTGCTGCACCATGGCGCCGATCGCGTCCTGGCGCGCAGCGGTGTTGACGTAGGCCATCTCCGGGTTGTGCGCCATGTCGCGGGGGCGGGTCGCGATGCCGACGACGACGCCGATCACGGCGTCGATCTCGCTCCCGGGCAGCGCGTCGGTCGTGCTCACGGGGAGGGCGAAGCTGACGAAGCTCGGACGGCGCGGATCCACGTCGCGCTGGGGAAGCGGCGAGATCGGCTCGGGGACCGGCTGCGCGCCCGGGGTAGTTACGTCGGCGGGGCGCGGGGAGGCCGACTCCTGGGACGGCATGGTCGAGCCCTGCGGCTGATCCTGCGTCGGCTGCGACCAGGTTGCCGAGGACTGTTGGGCGGGAGGCTGGGCGGAACCGTGCGGCTGCGGCCCGGGGGCGGGTGGCTGATCGCACTGCGAGCGGGGCTGCGGCTTCGAGGGCTGGACTTGAGCGTTGCCCTGTGGCTGCGGAGCGGCGGTGCGTGGCTGGGCGGGGGCGGATCCTTGGGGTTGCGGTGCGGCGGT